>Ga0214473_10001910_pt1 | contig 26418 bp, 22 predicted proteins | sample RVTome_7_FD_203509 | JGI IMG/M metagenome (GOLD analysis project Ga0214473, IMG submission 203509) | Soil microbial communities from uranium-contaminated site in the Upper Colorado River Basin, Wyoming, United States - RVT98D197 | ecosystem: Environmental > Terrestrial > Soil > Contaminated >...
AGCTGCCGGGCGATCAGCAATCAGCCATTAGCAGAACAGGCGGTAGAGCTGTAAGCTGACCGCTGATAGCTGATGGCTTCTCTGCAGGAGGCGACGGCGGGATTCGCCCGCCCAGGTCCGCTAAGGGATTGGGTTCCTTCTCACGAAAGGCAAGGTTCTACCCGAGGAGGTCTTCCTGCGGACCTTCGGAACACCGGACGGATCCGCGAGAGGGGTGTTCAGGAGGCGACGGTGGGACTTTCCTCTCCGCTTCGCTACGGGATGCTTAGCGGAACCCACGCATGAGGGTTTTGCAGGACCCGACAGTGGCGACCTGCGGGACCCTTGTATGCCTTTGGCGGGCTTCAGTATGAGGGTCTGCTGATTCTGGATTGCCCGGCATGCCCAGACCCTTAACCGTCTTCTGGGGCCGGGCAACAGACACAAGTACTGCATCCATGACAGTCAGATTCCAGGGCCGTGGCAGGATTCCTGTAAGTGACTCGAAATCAGTGACCTCAGAGGTGGATCACTGTCTTCATCAAGACGCAGACCAGGGCCGATTGTCAAGCCCCGCCGGATGTGGTGCTTGGGCTCCCTATGGACGGGTTGTCGAGGGAAGGGACCGTTGGGCGTCCCCAGGTCGCGCGGGAATCTATCCTGAGTAGAATCCCACGAGAGAAGCCAGGCCATAGGGTCGTCGGCCTCCCGAGCGCTCGCCATCCGAAGGAGGGCATCATGGCCGCCAAGCACTCCGCGTCCCACCCATACATCCCCAACTCCGTACCGACGATCCGCCAACAACTCCTCGACGAAATCGGGGCTCCGAGCGTGGAAGCGCTCTTTGCCACGATCCCTGACGAACTGAGGCTCAAACGTCGGCTGGACCTTCCCGAGCCGCTCGTTTCCGAGCAGGCGCTGCGCGCTCACGTCGAAGACTTGCTTGCCCGGAATGCGACCTGCAGGCAGAACCTCAACTTCCTCGGCGCGGGCTGCTATCAGCACTATGTTCCCGCCGTCTGCGACGAAATCAACGGTCGCGGCGAATTCCTAACGGCGTACGCCGGGGAACCCTATGAGGACCACGGGCGCTTCCAGGCCCTCTTCGAGTACGCCAGCATGATGGGTGAGCTTCTCGAAATGGATGTCGTCAATGTGCCGACCTACGACGGCCTCCAGGCCACGGCCACGGCACTGCGAATGGCCTGTCGGATGACGGGCCGCCGGCAAGTCCTCCTGGCCGGGACGATCGGGCGCGACCGCCTGTCGATGATTCGCAACTACTGCCAGCCGGACATCGAAGCTCAGCTTCTACCTTTCGACCCCGTCAGAGGAACCGTGGATCTGGCCGAGCTCGAGTCTCGCCTGTCGGGAGCGACGGCGGCGGTGTATTTCGAGAACCCTTCGTACCTCGGCTTTCTCGAAGGGGGTGCGCCGGAGATCGCCGTCCTGGCCCATCGCGCCGGGGCGGAGTGCGTCGTGTGCGTGGATCCGATCTCCCTGGGAGTCCTGGCTCCACCCAGCGCCTATGGGGCTGACATCGTCTGCGGCGATCTGCAGCCTCTCGGGATGCACATGCAGTTCGGAGGCGGGCATGCCGGGTTCATTGCTACCCGCGATGAGGAGCGTTACGTGCGCCAGTTCCCGTCGCGCCTGTTCGGCGTGACGCCGACGCGGGTCCCCGGCGAGTTCGGCTTTGGGGATGTGGCCTACGAACGGACTTCCTTCGCTCTTCGGGAGCAGGGCAAGGAGTGGGTCGGAACGGCTTCGGCGCTGTGGGGCATCACGGCCGGGGTGTACATGGCCTTGATGGGGCCGCAGGGCTTCGCCGAGATCGGTGAGAGCATCCTGCAGCGGTCCCGCTACGCCAGCCGAGAAGTGAACCGAATCCACGGAGTCCGGTCACCGGCTCTGGATTCGCCGTTCTTCAAGGAGTTCGTCGTGAACTTCGACGGAACCGGAAAGACGGTCGCCCAGATCAACGCCGGCCTGCTCGAGCGCGGCATCTTCGGAGGCAAAGATCTGACGGCGGAGTTCGCCGATCTCGGCCAGAGCGCCCTCTTCTGTGTAACCGAGGTGCACAACCGGGCCGACATCGACCGCCTGGCGGCGACTCTGGAGGAGGTGGTCCGATGAGCGACGACATCCGCGACGCCCGCAAGACCGACGGCAGGCCGCACGTGCGCCGATTCCACCAGGCTCGTTGGGACGAACCGGTCCTGTTTGAGCTTTCCACGCCGGGTGCTCGCGGGCTTCTCCTGCCGGAAACCGAGGCGGAAGTCGCCGATGGCGCAGGGGATGTGTGGGGCTCGATCCCCGATTCCCTTCGCCGACGTCGTCCCCCGCGGCTCCCGGAGATGTCACAGGTTCACGTCGTCCGGCACTACTTTCGCTTGTCTCAGGAGAACCTGGGAGCCGATCTGAACATCGATGTCGGCCAGGGCACCTGCACGATGAAGCACAACCCGAAAGTCAACGAGCAGCTGGCTCGCAGTCCCGGGATGACCGAGCTGCACCCGCTGCAGGACGAGTCGACGGTTCAGGGCATCCTCGAGATCTACTACCGGATGGAGCAGTTGCTCAAAGAGATCTCCGGTCTCGACCGATTCACCTTCCAGCCGGGCGCGGGCTCGCAGGCGATCTACACCTGCGCCTGCATCGTCAGGGCGTTCCACGCCTCGCGTGGGGAAGCCGCCCGGCGCAACGAGGTGGTCACGACGATCTTCTCGCATCCCTCCGATGCGGCGTGCGCCCGCACGGCCGGCTTCAAGGTGATCACGCTGTATCCTGAGGCCAACGGCCTGCCGGCGATCGAGGCCGTGAAGGCCGCAGTGTCGGAGCGCACGGCGGCCCTGTTCATCACCAACCCGGAGGACACAGGGATCTTCAATCCGAGGATCGCTGAGTTCGTGCAGGTCGTGCACGAAGCCGGGGGGCTGTGCTTCTACGACCAGGCGAACGCCAACGGCCTGCTGGGAATCACGCGGGCGCGTGAAGCCGGTTTCGACATGTGTCATTTCAACCTGCACAAGACCTTCGGGACGCCGCATGGCAGCGGCGGCCCCGGGGTTGGCGCAGCCGGATGCACCAGCGCTCTGGAACGGTTCCTGCCGCTGCCGACCGTGGAACGGGAGGGCGACCGCTACCGCCTGGACTACGACAGACCCGACAGCATCGGCAAAGTCCGCTCCTTCCTGGGAGTGGCTCCGGCGATCCTGAAGGCGTACGCCTGGGTCATGAGCCTGGGCGCGGACGGGCTCCGAGAGGTGGCGGAGACCGCGGTCCTCAACAACAACTACCTTCTCCACGAGGTGTTGAAGATCCCAGGCGTCGCCGCTCCCTACGCGGAAGGCATGCGCCGGCTCGAGCAGGTCCGATACAGCTGGAAAGCCCTGTGCGAGGATACCGGAGTGACGACCGACGACATCGGGCTGAGGGCCGCCGATTTCGGCGTCCACTACTGGCACAGCCATCACCCGTTCATCGTGCCCGAGCCGATGACCCTCGAACCGACCGAATCGTACTCAAAGGCCGACCTGGACGAGTATGCCGCGATCCTGCGAGAGGTCGCCGACGAGGCGCGCAACCAACCCGAGACCCTGAGGACGGCGCCGCACAACAGCCCGGTCCACAGAGTCGTCGACACGCGTTACTTCGAGGATCCTGAGATGTGGGCCGTCACCTGGCGTGCCTATCTGCGGAAGCACGGCGGGGAGGGATGAGGCATGCGCGGCCTGCAGGAGAAGCGCGTCGTGATCACGGGCGGAGCGGGTGGCATCGGCGAGGCCACGGCGCGCCGGTTTCTGGAAGAGGGAGCCACCGTCGGCATCCTCGACCGGGATCGCGGAGCCTGCCTCCGGTTGAAGGATGCCCTCCCCGGCCTGGCGACCGTCGTCGAGGCCGATGTCTCTAGCCCTGAGGCTGTGGATGCGGCCTTCGCCTCGTTGGATCGGGACCTCGGACCGCTGGATATCCTGGTCAACAACGCCGGCATCAGCGTTCGGGCCTCGTTTCTGAGCATCAGCGTCGAACAATGGCGCACGGTTCTCGCGACGAATCTGGACGGAGTCTTCCTCGTCGCCCGGCAGGCGGCCCGGCGCATGCTGGCGGGAGGAGGCGGCGTGATCCTGAATATGGGCTCAACGAACGGACTGGTCGGCTATCACCACTATGCCGACTACAACGCCTCCAAGGCGGGGGTGATCGAGTTCACGCGCAGCCTGGCGCTGGAACTGGCCCCGACGATCCGGGTCAATGTCGTGTGCCCCGGATATATCCTCACGCCGATGCAGGAGGCCGAGTACTCGCCCGAGATGCAGCGCGCCTACGCCGACAAGATCCCGCTGCGGCGTCTTGGCCGCCCGGGGGACGTGGCGGCGCTGATGGCGTTCCTGGCCAGCGAAGAGGCTTCCTACATCACGGGGCAGTGCTTTGTCGTTGACGGAGGCGAGATCGCCGGGGGATTGGCGAGCCAGGCCTGAAGCGCGGAGGCGAACATGGGCGCCCTCAACCAGAAGCGGACATTAATCACCGTGTGGTGCCTCCGGCATCGGCGCGGCAGCCGCGCGTCTCTTCGCCGCGGAAGGGGCATCCGTCGTCGTGCTCGACCGGGACGCCGCCGGACGGAGCGTGGTCGAAGAGATCCGGCGCTCAGGCGGTCGGGCCGAGTGCATCGCCTGTGACGTGACGAGATTCGCCGAGAGCTCGGCCGCGGTCGGCAGGGCCGCCGAGGTCCTCGGCGGCCTCGACGTCGTGTTGCACAGCGCCGGGATCGTTGTTCGCCGCTCGGTCGTCGAGCTCGAAGAAGAGGACTGGGACCGGGTATTGGAGGTCAATGTCAAATCGGTGTATCTGATCTCGAAGCTGACCATCCCCCTTCTGCGGGCGGCGGGTGGCGGCAGCATTGTCACCGCGGGATCCGGCTGGGGCCTGGTTGGCGGACCTCGCGCCGCAGCCTACTGCGCCAGCAAGGGCGCCGTTGTGCTCTTGACGAAAGCCATGGCAATCGATTGCGGTCCGGACCGCATTCGGGTGAACTGTCTGTGCCCGGGGGATGCGGATACGCCCATGCTGCGCGACGAGGCCGTGCAGCTCGGGATCGAGGAAGCGTCGTTCCTTGCGGCCTCGGCCCATCGCCCCCTCGGCGGCATCGGCACGCCCCGGGAGATCGCCCAGGCGGCGCTGTTTCTTGCCGGTGACGCCTCCTCCTACATGACCGGGGCGACGCTCGTCGTCGATGGCGGTGGGCTGGCTGGGGGATGACACCCGCGCCCCACGCCGCCCATGAATCTGGTCGCGGGCGGGGCCTGGTCAGGAACTCTGGCGGACACGCAGGGTGGGGGAGGCAGCTTCAGTCGGGCTGTGAGGCCAGCGGCGGTCGGCTTCTGTCATCACGGCCGCCGCCGCGGCGAACTCGACGAGATTGTAGTCACGCATCGCCCGCGATGAGACCTCCTGGCGCGGGTGCCGGTCGAGCAGCTGGGGGAGCTCGCCGATCGGCGTTGGGTGGTTGTCCACTCTCAGGTCGACCCACGGTCGATCCCCTCGCTCCCCAGGCCGCGGTGGCCGCCCTGCTCGACCAGGACCGCCTCCGGCCGCCTAACGGCATCGAGATCAGCCGCCCGGCCACCTGGACCGCTGTGGGGATTTCGCAGCGGGACTCCTGAAGGCCAGACGACACTAGCTCTCACCGATAGAGCCTCTATCGGCAACACGTCCCACTGGTCAACATGTTCAACATACATCCGATGGGCCGACCAATCGGTGCTCTTGATCAGAGACATCAGCTGAGGCCAACTGGCCGTGCCACCCTCCCCTGATTGCACGGCATCATGGCCTTTGTGCGGCAAACCCGCGAGTGCATTCCTCAAGCGAGCAACAGGGTCTTCGCCCTCAGCGTGGCAGACCTTCAGGAGGCCAAGCGGCCCATTTCCCGCCGCGTTGAGGACGACAATCGATCTCGTCAGCCGGTTACTCTTCATAATAAACCTCCATCGGGTCGTGATCGTCACTCCACGTGGATCGACTCGATCAGATCGTAGAGGTTCTCCCGATTGGCGGCATCGACAGTTTCGAAGGCCTCGCGCCAGTTCCGCGGATCGGTGACCGCAACGTTGTCTGGGGTACCGGTGATCTGCAGGATGTTGCCGTTCTCGTCCATCAGGAATACGTTGCGGGAGAAGAACGGCTCCGTCTGCGCTGTCTCCGAGAGAGTCGACAGAAACTCACCGCCCGAGAAGCGACCTATCGTGAGCGGCCGCACTCGGGTGGTCAGCGACCGGGCTGTGGTCGACGACTCGCCGTCCTGTAGGTCGAGCACGGCCAGGGCATCGTTAATCCAAGGCTGTTCGACCCGAGCCTGTTCGAGCGTCCAACCGGCGGTGTTGAGGATGTACTGAATCACGATAACATACGCGTCAGGCGCGCCGGGTTGCCGGTCTTCGGGACCGGTTCCATAGGGATAGACCACATCTGACCCTACGGCCAGGCGGACCCCGCCCGTGAATTCATACACATCCGGGCCATACCAGCTCGATGGATATCTGAAGCTCAATCCGAAGGTCTCGTTCGTGTACGTCGTGCCCGCATGCGGCTCAAGGGATGGCGAGGGCGCGGAGGTCGGCTGCTGCTCTCGTGTGTCAGTGGCGATCGCCTGAGTGGCAGCTGGCTGAGGGGTTCCTCGCGTAGCGGCGCAGCCCGCCAATCCCAGAATCGGTAATGCTCCAAGCGCGAGGACCGCCGCCCATCGGGCCTGCACAAGGCCGTTGCCGTTGAGAGGGCGGGGTCGATGACCGCCGTTGTTTCGGATATCGACGCTGTCTTTGACGATTGGCCTAGCCATGGCGGAACCTCCTCTTCTGGTTGCCGGGTCAGTCTGATGAAGCTGATCGTTGTCGTCCTTGCGGCCCCGCCCGCCCCCAGCCGACGAATGTCGCAGCAAGACTTGTGTAAACCCTCCGCGGGTTCATCGGAGGGCGCGTCGCTCGATCGGCCTCGAGATTGAGCCGCCCGGCCAGCCAAGGCTAGGAGCGGACATTTCGTAACTTCCGGCTGGCTGGCCGGGTCGGCCCATCGAGTTGTTAGGCGGCCCCCTAAGAATGTGGGGGAGGCGGACTAGTTGGTGACAACACCCCACAGGCGCATAGATCCATCCGCGCTTCCAGTAGCGAGCAGCTTGCCGTCCGGGCTAAACGCGATGCTCGTGACTCGTCGGGTGTGCCCTCGCAGTAAGTTGTATGGAAAGCCCGTCTCGGCTGAATAGAGGTGAATCTCCCCTGGCGCAGTCCAATAGTTCTGGGTCGAAGGGCCACCGGAGGCCACGATGACTCCGTCTGAGGAAAACGCAACGGTCAACGGGCCTCCAACTTGTCCGATCGGGGGAAACTGGTTTCTCCCGGTCGCTGTTCCCGAGATAACCTCCCAGGCCCACACGTTTAGGGCCATATCATGGCCGCCAAATGCGACCAGAGCCTCATCCGGGCTGAAGGCCGCGCTCCTGACAATGTTGATGCTTTGGAACAGCCCGATTTCCTCCCCGGTTGCAACGTCCCATATCCGCACCGTCTTGTCGGCGCTGGCCGAGGCGAGCCAGGCACCTTCCGGGCTGAAGGACACGCTCTCCACTTCACTCGTGTGCCCGGTCAGCGTGGCGCGATTTTCTCCGGTTGCCACATCCCACAATCGGACGGTCATGTCTGTGCCGGCTGAGGCGAGAGTTCGACCGTCAGGGCTGAAGGCGACCGATCGTACGAAGCTGCTATGACCCGTGAGGACCGAGAGCGGGCTGGCTGATTCCAGATCCCACAGTCGGATCGTGCTGTCGAGGCTGCTCGAGGCGAGCATCTTCCCGTCCGGGCTGAAGGCCACGCCGGTCACGTCGTTCAGATGCCCCAGCAGAACACTCTGCAGGTAATTCGTCTCTACCTCCCAGAGGCGGATGAGGCCATCCTCCCCTCCCGAGGCGAGGGTTCTGCCCTCCGGACTGAAAGCGATGTTGGTGACCGGGCTGGTATGTGCCGCAGGAACGGATCGTTGCTCGCCCGTCGTGGTGTCCCACAGCTGCAGTGCCCCATACTCGGTGCTCGAGGCCAGCGTTGTGCCGTCCGGGCTGAAACCTAGGCTCGTCACGGCATAGGCATTGACAAGGAAGGGCCGTTGGCTGCCAGTCTCCACATCCCACAGGCGCAGCGTCCCGTCCAGAGCGCTGGAAGCCAGGGTCTGTCCGTCTGGACTGAAGGCCAGATTTCCCACCGTCCCGGTGTGTCCCTCCAGATGCGCCAGCTCCGCCCCTTTCACGGCATCCCACAGGCGGATGGTCATGTCGGCGCCCCCGAAGGCCACGATCTTGCCGTTCGGGCTGAAAGCCAAGCTGGACCCCCATCCCCGAAAGCCGGACAGGGTCGTACGAGCGGTACCCGTGGCCACGTCCCAAAGGATCACGGCGCCATCATGGCCGGCGGAGACCAGCGCCGTCCCATCCGGACTGAAGGCAAGGCCTGAAATCCCGGCCTTGTGCCCCCGGAGGACGGTGCGTTCCCTGCTTGTCTTCAGGTCCCAGAGATGGACCGTTCCATCCAGGCGGCCGGCTGCAAGGAGTGTCCGATCGGCATCGAAGGCAATGCTCCAGACTTCGAGGTCGCGTTTCGTGTCGGTTGCCTCGTAACCGAAGTTATCCCACAGCGACAGCGTGCGGTTCAGGATGCCCGTGGCGACGTCCCACTCCTTCACCGTACCATCCTGGCTTCCCGAGTACACGATCGTTCCGTCAGATCCGAAGCCCACGCTCCGCACATCGCGCGTATGGCCTTCGAGAAGGAGAGGCGGAGAGTACAGCGCTGCGGGGTCGTACAGCCAGACACCCAGCGTGCCCGCGGCCGCCAGCGTCTTGCCGTCCGGGGACCAGGCCAGCTGGTTGATGGTTCCCCGCCCAAGCACGGCCAGCTGTCTCATCAGGATGGCGTTGTCCGGCGTGATCGGCTCGAGCGCGTCTGCAGCAACCCGGGCCAAGAACGAAGGAGCAGGCGCCGCGGCCGTGGCGGGAAGGGATTTGGGATCCCCGCGTGAGAAGACCTGGACCTCTCGCAACCCGACCCACCCTGACCCGTTGATGATCTCGATGCGGATCGTGGAGAGATCCTGCCAAGCCGTTTCAGGCGAGAATTCCAGTGTCGGGTTATCGCTCTTCGGGGCGTCGAAGACATGCAGAAGCTGGTTTGTGTCTTCCAGCCCGCGCCCCAGAACCCGGTAGGTCCCTGGCCCCAAGGGCCCGACCAACCTGATCTTGCTGACGAAATAGAAACCTTGCAGATCGACCTCGAGCCATTGAGGCGACGGTCCGCCTGCTCCCCACCAATCCTGGGGGTTCCCATTCACGGCCCTTTCCGGTGGATCGACAGCCCAGGACGAAGAGACCCTCACGGGCTTCGAGAAAGACACGTTCCTCTCCGGCGGCACCGGAGATGGCGCGGTGGTGGCCGCAGGCGCTGACGCCTGTGTTTCAGGCGTTTGAGCCAAAGGGGCACATGCCCCCACAATCAGTGTGCAGACAATTGCCGGAGTCAACCAACGGTTGTGAGTACTCATGGAGACCTCCGAGGGGGCTTGGCCAATCTCTTGGCGGGCTGCCGCGAAGGCATCCATCGGCTGCTTGCGGCACATGGCAGGAACCGGCACAGACGTTCTTGTATTCAGCTGCTTCATTATCCGTCTGGACTTGGGCGGCTGTCTAGACGGGATTCCTGCGGGGGAAGGAACCTGACGAATCTGACACGAGAAGGATGCGATGGTCAGTCAGCAGTCTTCGACGCAAAGGGGCCGCCTAGCGGACCCGAGGTTCGCGAAGCACCCCCGTGAGGGAGCCGCCCGCCGGCGCGTGCGGGGCTGGCGTACAGTGAAGCCAGCCCCGCGGGCAGAGCAAGTGTCCATTTGGCCAAGCTAGGCGGGTCGGCTCCCCCGAGTTGTTGGGCGGGCGGTGAGCGGCCCGCCAAATATAGGCCCCGGGTGGAAAGAGGGCGCGATAATGGGCTGACTTAGGTCGGAGAAAGTCCGATGCAGGACTTCTTGTGGGTCCCCTGCCTCCTCGCTGTTGTCATGCTTACCGCGCCGCCAATAGTCCACAGCTACTTCGCTCGTCGGTCAAGGAACAAGGAAGGGTTCATTTTTGGTTTTCTGACAGCTCTTGGGCCAAGCCTGCTGGGCCTTGTGCTCTATGCCAAGGACCCTTGCACTCGAGGTGGACCTGGAAGTGGATACGCTCACTGCGAGTGGGTTGGGCAGGCCTACTGCCTGTTCATCGCCGTCACCGTATTGTCCTTAGCCATCTTCCCGTTCGCCGGAACTATCATCAATGCGATGATTCGGAAAAGAAAGGCGGGGGGGGAAACGCCTGGCGATCCTCAGAGGGCGCAACCGGGAGGCCGCAAATGACCGCCCTAGGCCAGGGGCTATTCCCGCCTGGGCAGGGAAAGCAGGTTGCGCGTTGAGGACCTTGCCCTGCCACATCTTGCCATCCTGCAATCGGAATCGCAGCTGACCGCTGGCCTCGGCTGACGTTTCGAGCCATGAGTGGGATCGACCCTCGTCGGTTGAGCCGAGATAGAACCTTCAGGGGCTAGGACGAAAGGCGTAGGCGCCGTGTATTGGGACTCCGATCATCTTGGATAGCGCCAGCGTGCCTGCGATGATTGCCGTGACGTAGCTAAGGGCGGTGACGGCCTTGGGCGTTGAGAGAGGGCCGGGGACCCGGGCGAGGATCGCGGTCGTGGCAGTTCCTGCCAGGAAGCCGTAAAGGAGCCCGAGGGTGATGGTGGTGCACAAGAACACTCCACCGTATATGTAGAGAACGATGGCGTCGGGGGGGTCGTATGGGTTTAGCTGATAGAGAAACACTTCGGCTACTCGCTGCAACAATCAACGCCCACTTGAGACGATGGCGCCGGGGAGTGAATGGGACCTGCTTGGGCAAAGGTACTGGCATGTTGAAACCCTGTGCGGCGCTCTAACAGCCTCAAGATGAACCGCCCGGCCAGCTGAGGCTAGTCCCGCGCCATAGCCAAACACCCGGCTGGTCGGGTCGTCTCTACCGAGTCGTCAGGCGGCGAGCTGGAGGTCCAGCCGGGGAGGGTCTTCTTTGGGAGAGTCCCGGGGCCTCCGCTGTCTGGGTGAAGAGCGGTCTGGGGCAATATGAGTGTCGCTAGCGGCGCGAGAAACAGAAGACGTGGTCGTGTGCGTCCCGAATTGGCAGTTCCCGCTGGGACGTCGTGGGCAATCGCCGAGGGATCCTGCCTACATCCCCGACTTCAGCGCCCAACGACTTGACACTGTATCTCCTGGACGACTTGGTCCTCGATGAGCAGTTGGACGGCTATTGTCCCTGGGGGAAATGGTCCGATCGCTGCCCCGTGAATTCCCTGCACATCTATGGCGTAACCAGTCCAGTTCGGAAAGCGTACGGTAAGGAAACCCGACACGCGATCTCCCCAGGACTCCGAGAAGCTAAGGGGATCTGCATTGTCCATAGCCAAGCGGACCGCCCAACGAAGGTCTTCGTGCACATGGGCATAAGGAAAGCCAACGTAGAAAGCCTGATCGTCTTGCGGAAAGACCCTGGTGGACGTGTCGATGACTCCGTCATTGTCTGTGTCCCTCGCGCAGAAGGGGGGGCCGAATGTTGGTTGGTCGCCAGGCGCGGCTTGAGCAGGAGCCCACTTCGGAGGGTACTCATCGGTCGGGTGGTCCGTGAGCTGCGTTACCTTGCTTCCGTCCGCCCTCATCACATACACGTCAAGATTCCCGCTGGGATTTGAGGAGAAGGCTATGTACTGTCCATCAGGTGACCACGCGGGGTAGGCGTCTGTATCGTCATTGTTCGTGAGGAGCCTCTGGTCACTGCCGTTCGCGTTCATTACGTAGATGTCCCAGTCGCCATCCCGAAGAGATGCAAAGGCGATCTGGCGCCCGTCGGGTGACCAGGCTGGCTGCATACTCGGCTGCGGCGCTGTGCCCAGGGTGGCGACGATCGAGAGTTGCCTGCCGTCGCGAACCACAATCAGTGAGACCTCATCGCCAGGTCGATGCATCTCGATCACACGACGCAGCTGCTCGGGCTGCGAGACTGTTACATCGTCGACCGCCTGGAGGAGATCGCCCTCACGCAATCCTGCGCGATCCGCAGGGCTTCCTTCGACGACCTGGCCGACGCCGACGCCGCCCTCTGCGACCTCACGAACGAAGCCGAGATAGGGATAGGTGCCGGTGTCGTGGGTTAGCTGAGCGGACCCCGTGCCATCCAGGTGCACCAAATGAATCTGCGGGCTGCCGCTTCGAAGCGACTGGAACGCGATTTGCCCCCCATCGGGGGACCAGGACGGCCATTCGTCGGCCGCCGCGTCGTCGGTGAGGCGTCTCAGCCCAGTGCCAGCGGAGCCGACGATGTAGATGTCCCGGTTGCCAGAATCGCGACTCGAGGCAAACGCGATCTCCTGACCATTGGGTGACCATGCTGGCATTCCGTCGGTGGCGGTGTTGTCCGTGAGCTGTGTGAGACGGGTTCCGTCGAGGTTGATCGCGTAGATGGAGCTGTTGCCATCTGGCCCGGTGCTGTCCCTGTAGGAAGCGAAGGCTATTCTCGTTCCATCAGGAGCCCAGGCGGACCAGTATTCGCCATTGAGGTGAGCGGTCAACGGCGCGGGGCGACCGGTGCCGTCGGCGCTGACAATATAGATCCCCCAGTAGCCGTCTTGGCGCGAGTCGAAGGAGATCCACCCTGTTGGCTCTACGGGAATGGTGGGGGAAGGGGCAGGGGCCGGGGTTGCTGTTGGGGTTGGGCGTGGAATCGGTTCGGGAGCAATACCGCAGGATGGAACGGCCAGGATCATGATGACAAGGAAGACCGCGGTAGCGAGGGTGTGGCGGTTCATGCAATAGCCTCCTTGAAGACAGCCGACATCGGTGGGACGGTACCATCCCCACTTGGTCGCGCCTGATGTCGACACGAGGTCAGAGATGCCCGTCCCGATGGACTGGAGGGTGGGAAGGCTTCCGTTTCGATGATAGGCGACTCGGGGTACAAGTTCAATATGGTCAACTGCCAGAAACCGCCATCCCTGCCATCCATGGATCCCTGGAGTTTTCGGGTCGTAATGGCGAAGATACGGGGTCCCAGGAGGCGCGGCAAGCCGCCTAACGGTAATGGAGCTAAGCCGCTGGCCGTATCAACTGGCGGCTCTTGGCTGGATCCTCCCGCCAGTTGGCTGGCAAAGTGAGATGCAATTCGCGGCAGCTAGGCCGGTCGGGTTCAGCGACTTGTCATACGTAGCTCTTTGCAGAGGCGCCCGAAGGGCCAGAATCCGCTTGTCGTTCCTATGGTCCGGATGGCGGGCGAAAGCAAGCCGGCTGCCGCAAGTGATGGCGGCCAACGCGTGATCCCACTTGGGAATGTGTTCGAGCAATGTCGGATTGGATTGATACAAGGTAGGGGGCTTGCGGCGGCCTCTTAAGGAGGCCGTAACACGATCTGCGCCGCAACTTCAAACACGCGGGCAGGATATGCGTAACAAATGGACTGGCGTTGCCCAAAGTTGCTTGGTGTTGCTTAGAGGCGACGGTGGGACTTGAACCCATGATCAGGGTTTTGCAGGACCCGACCCAGGCGATTCAGACCCTTGCTCGCCTTTGGCCGGATCCCGTATAAGGGTCTGCTGATTCAGGGCTGCCTGGCGGACCCAGACCCTTGACCGTCTTCTGGGGCCAGGCAACAGACAATAACGCGTGTCCAGTCTCGATGGGCAGGCTACATCAATGGGGGCAACTAGTCAAGACGCGTAGGCATTATGGACATCCATGGGCGGCGCCACGCATGACAATCCTTGTCATGTAACTACCCTCCTGAACGGTATCTTCATGACAAGGAATGTCACACCCCTGCCGACCCACCGTCGGCGGGCACCGTCAGGCTGGCTGCGCCGAGGTCCGAACACCCGTTAGCAGGGCGCCAAGCGGTGAGTCGGCAGGCAAGTGGTGATCGGTGGCTTGATGATTCAAGACACCTAGTACCTCCAACTGCGCTTTCTCCATTCCGCTGCGGGGCACGGCGGAGTGTCGCCGCCTACCGCTGTTCACGGTACTTGACCCGGCCGGCTGGCGCGCAAGCAGTATCTATGGCCCAACAGCCGGGCAAGCCTCAGCGGCTCTTGGCCTCCGGCAGCCCTTCTCGTGTCGCGCCGCGGCCACACACACTGCAAGAGCCGCGCCGCCGGTAGTAGTAGCCCAGCGTCGCCACAGCGAGCGCCACCCCCCAAACGGGGAACAGCAGGGTGGGGCCGACCACGATCCCAATGTTCTGCCCGCTGCCCACCGCCTGTTGTGCCATCCGCTGGTACCCGGACCATATGCCGATGCCGGCCACGATGAAGAGCACCGAGACGACCGAGGCCGGGACCAAGGCCAGGGCGATGGGAACGTGCCGCCCGGCCAGGCCAATCATCCAGGTCGGGAACACATCGCCCCAGCGCTGGACGAGACCCAGCATGAGGGCAGCCCCCACCAGGCCGAAGGCCGCCAGGAAGAGCCCCGAGATCCACTCCCCTGTCTCTTGCCCTCTGCGCAGGGCATCCTGGCTGATCCCCAGGAGAATCCCCAGCGCCCAGGCGAAGCGGGTGAGGGCGTAGAGGATCGGCGGGATCATGGCCACATACACTGCGATCCGGCCCCAGTGGGCGGCGCGGTCGGGGCTGGTCCAACCCTCCGCCCCCTCTCGACGTCCGCAAGACAGACAGGCATTCGCACTCCGGCGGGCGTAGCTGACGGTCGCCGCCAGCCACAGGAATCCGCCACTGAGACAGAGCAGCTGGTGCGCAAACGTCCACTCTGTCAGGGCATACAGGTAGGAGCCGGTGTCGGCACGGGTGAGGAGCCGGTAGACGATATTGGGGACGTAGGCGAGCGCGATCAGCAGGTTGATGTCGGTCATGAGCAGCAGAAGTCCCGCGGCGATCAGTGCCCCGGCGGCCATCAGAAAAGGACGAAGGACCCGTACCCCGCGCAGCATGGCTGTTCCCACAGCCGCCGCTGGGAGGCCCGCCGTGATCACGATGGTCCAGGCCACGCCTGGCCCGAACCGTCCCACCACTGGCCCCGCGAGGTCAGACGCAAGTTCACGCGCGTAGGGAAACCCACGCCCGGTCAGCGCCCAATAGACCCCCAATGCGGCATAGGCGAGTGACCACGCCACCGCCGCATAGGGCGTCCAGCGCGCCCAATCGCGGGCCCCTCCGCGCCGGGCAGGCATTGTCCGAGTCGCCTCAGTCGCGTGACCTAAGTCGGTCATCTGACTCTCTCCGATGCGTATGGCGCGCAGGATCTGGCAGGGCACAACGATCCAGCCATAGCCGGGGAAGCTCCGCCAACAACACGCCTCGTCGCCCCGCGGGCGACACATCCTGAGACAAAGACGTTGGAGTGCCGGTCGGCACGCACCCGCAACGGGCTATCCGATCCCGCGCCAAGTGCAGATGGCCTACTCATCTGGTGGCCTGGCATGGCCGGCCCTACCACACGCCGTGCACCCTCAGTTCCTTCATTGCCGACGTGTAGACCTCGATCAGCCGGGGAATGTCGTCATCGGTATGGGCGGCGCTCAAGAAGGCATGGCTGGGCGTCAGGTGGAGCCCATTCTTCCGGTACAGCAACCCCAGGCCGGAGCTCGCAGCATGGTTGCCGCCCTGCAGGTCCCGGATGCTCCTCACCGGCCCGCGCACAGCATGCAGCGCGAAGATGGACGCGGCGCCGGTGGCGATCGCAGGATAGCCGCCCTCCGCCGCGAACCGGTTGAGCTCACTTCGGACGCGCTCCCCCATCGCATTCAGCCGTGCGTAGAGCTGCGGCACTTCCTTCAGGCGCCGTAGGACGGCCGTGCCGGCGGCGGTGACCAACGGATTCCCATTGAAGGTCCCGGCGACAAGGATGGAGTGCTTCAGGCCGGGGTCATACTCCATCCAGCGCATCGCCTCGACGGTTCCGCCTACGGCACCGAAAGGAAGTCCGCCGCCGGCAACCTTGCCGTAGGTGCTCACATCCGGAATCACACCGTAGAACTCGTGCGCGCCTCCCGCCGCCAGGCGGAAGCCGGTGATGACCTCGTCGAAGATCAGGAAAGCTCCGATCTCCTTCGTGACCCGGCGCAGTTCCAGCAAGAATTCGCGGTCCGCCGGAATCGCGCCTGCCGCACCCTGGACGGGCTCGATGATCACGCCTGCCAGCCGGTCGGCATGGCGGCGGATCTTGCCGAAGGCCGCCGGGTGGTTGAAGGGCAGGACGATCGTGTCCCTCCAGGCCCCTTCGACCATGCCCGGGCTTTCCGGGATCGCTCTCGGGTCCTCGACCGGGCCGAGCCCTTCGGGACCGCCGCCCGATCGGCCGAAGCTGACGGCCAAGAAGTCATGCGTGCCGTGGTATCCCCCCTCGAACTTGGCGACGAGCGGCCGGCCGGTCGCGCCGCGAGCCAGCCGGAGTGCATACAGCGTCGCCTCAGTCCCCGAGTTGCAGAAGCTCACCCTGTCGACGCCGGGCACCATGTCGCAGAACAGCCTGGCGAACGCGTACTCATGTTCATGGCATTGTCCGTAGTGGGTTCCGCGAGGGAGCGCCTCGCGGATGGCCGCTTCAACCTCGTCGGGCGCGTTGCCCAGGATCATGACCGAGAAGCCGAGCATGCAGTCCAGGTACTCGCGGTCGTCCGCGTCCCAGATGCGGGCGCCCTTCGCCCGCTTGACCACGAAGGGAAAGGGATCCGCCAGCCGGAAGATGGACCCGACGCCTGCCGGCATGACGGTCCGGTTCTGCTGCCAGATCGCCAGCGACTTGGGGCTCAGGGCCGCGATCTCGGCGCGGTACGCGTTCAGCAGGCTGGCGACCTTCTCGTTGTCACTCACGTCTCGGCCTCCTTTGCTCAAGCAGGCGATCAGAAGTCAGCAACAGTCAACCCGCAAACACCGACCTGCCGAAGGCCGGCCGCCAGCAGTCGGTTATTCGGCAGGGGTGTCCCATCCCTGCAGCCGGCGGACTCCCAAGGCCAGCGACGACGGGGGCGATCGATAGGAGATGGCGACACTCCTCATGCCCAAGGATCCACGGCCTGGCCTACTCGCCGCCGGCCCGGACCCACTCGAGGGCGAGCTTGAGCACGTTGAGCAGCGGCCCGATCGTCAGCACCTCCGGCGTATCCCGGTCCTGATGGTAGAAGGCCACCATCTGCTGCGGCACCTTGAAGGGTAGGAGGGTTATGGCCTTTAGGCCGGCGCGCGTGAAAGGCGCGGCATCGCTCGCAATCCCCAAGACGGCGGGCCGCACGTTGTAGGGGACCCCGGCCCGGTCTGCCGCGGCCACCGTCCCCTTCACCATCTCCGGATCATTCTTGACGGAGCCGTTCACGTCGGAGGTCAGGATGGTGATCTCAGGGTGAACGACGGTCTCGAAGTTGAGCACTCGCGCTCCAAGGCGTCTCAGTTCCTCCAGGTGTCGTTCCACGTAACGGCGCGATCCCCGCAGCCCCGCCTCCTCACTGCCAAAGCAGATCAGTCGAATCTCCGTATCTTCGGGGATACAGGATGGATTCTCGACCAGGAGGCGCCCCATCCCCACCACCAGGGCGCAGGCCGATAGGTTATCCGCCGCGCCGGGGACGGTCCCGCCGCCTTTCCATCCCATGTTGAAGAACGCGGCATAGACGATCGATGGAACAATGGGAAACGCCAACAAGACCCAGCCGATCGTCCCGAGACGGACGGTATCGGGGCTCCCGATGATCACACCCGCCAGTTGGATGACGCTCATCACCAGCAGGGTGGCAAAACCGAGGAAGTGGATCATCGAGAGGAAGAGCATGCCGTACCCGAGGAAATGCAGCCAGGTGTTCTCCGGCGCGCTGTCGTGGTGGCCGCTGAGAATGAGCAGCCGGTTCACGCTCGTGGCCCGGGGCTTGCGCAGCGCGCCGACCACGCTGACAGACTGCTTCTTCCTTAAGAACCGGTCGATGAGCTCGAAGCCAAGGACGAACTCCAGCACATACAACAGGGGAGCGGCATGTGACAGGGCCAGGCCTGGCACGGCGGTCAGCCAGATGGAGGCGCCCGGGAGACGGCCAGTGGCGATGTTCAACAGGGCGGCTCCAAGCATGAGCAGTGCGCCGAGAGGATAGGAAGCCAGCCAGGCCCGCGGCGCCAGGGTGAATTCCTCAATGGCCACGTTGTCGGCGCCCAGGTGCTTCTCCAGCTCCGCCTTGATGATGGCGGCGCGCTGGCGCTCTTGGTGAGTGGCCGGCAAGCCGGGTCCAACCTCGGCACAGATCCTCTTCACGAGGTCGAGGGCATACTGTGCATCGGGCGAATCGATCGTCTCAGCCACGGGGGATCCTCCGTCGACGGTCCTCACGTGCATTCGGGGGGCGCGGCAAGAAAGGATGCCTCCTGGTCACGGGTCGGGGACGGCAGACACCCCGATGCTGCTGCTCAAGGTTGAAGGCCGACCCGTCCCGGCGGGCGCAGCGCCAATCCAGCGGTGAGCGCAAGGACGGCGACCAGGGCTGCGGCGGTCAGGAATCCCATCCGTTGAGTCAGGTGGGACGCGAACAGCACCACGAACGCCGGCCCGGGCGTACTGCCAATCGAACCCGCCATGCTCTTGAGGCCGAGCACGCTCGCTGTGTGCTCCGCGGGGATGATGTCCAAGATCAGGGCGCTCAGGGGCGGATCGTACAGGGCGTTGCCCATTCCGGCGATCAGGAAGCTTCCCATGATCCAGCCCACCTCGGGGAAGAGCATCAGGCCCACGAACTGCGCCGAGAACAGAGCCAGCTCCAACACCAGCACGGGCTTCCGACCCGCGCGGTCACTCAACCGGCCGAGCGCGAAGGCGCAAACCATGAATGAGATCCCATACCCGCTCATGACCAGCCCCAGCTGGGAAGAGGTCCAACGGAGGTCGTCGTACGCATAGAACATGAACTGCGGCTGGACGAAGGCATAGGCCAGCATGGCGCCGAAGGTGATGACCATCACCAGGGAAGTGCCCGACGGGCGGGCAGCGCGCGCCACTCCTGCCTCCAGGTCTTGGGCGGGTGGCTGAGGCGCGCCGCAGGCGCGTGCGACTCACGGATGCGCAGGAGGGCAAAGAGAAGCGCACCGGCGGCCATGGCAATGGCGACCCCCGACAGGGCGCCGTATCCGAACCGTTCGTGCAGCAGACCGCCCAGGAGCGGTCCGACCGTGTAGCCCACCGCGGCGCCGCCATTGACCACTCCGATCCACTGAGCGCGTCGGTCTGGAGGCGCCAGGTCGCCGACCACGCTCACCATGCCTGGCAAGACCCCGGCGGCGAAGACCCCTGCCAGGCCGCGCCGAAGGATCAGCAGCCAGGTGGATCCAGCCGCAAGATAGCCGACAAAGACCAGGACGCCGCCCGCCAGCGAGAGGAGGATGACAGGCCGGCGCCCGATGCGGTCGGCAAGCATTCCCGCCAACGGAGCGGTCAAGGCGAAGGTGAGGAAGTAGGCCATGTCACTGGCGCTGAGGGCCTGCACGCCGGCGCCGAAGCTCTCGAAGCGCAAGGCAAACAGCGGCAGGAACATCGAGAAGCCGGTCCATTGCAGCGCCATGCACAGGGCCAGGGCCGCCAGGATGCCGCCGGACGGTGTCCCTTCCCGTGCTTTCACCGATCCCTCCCCACGCCAACCCTCATCGAACTCATCGCCTCCGCCCTCCGCTGGCGCCGAGGCCATCAGGCCGACCGGCCGGGCCCGCTCCTCATGCGGTGGGCGACCGGATCTCAGGCCCGAGGCGCCCTACCGGCCGGCCGCCTCGCTCAGCCCGTGAGCGCTCTCGATCAGCTCCACCAGCCGACGAACGAACCGCGTCGCCGGCCCTCCGTCGACAATGTCATGATCGAACGTCACCGTCAGGTTCAGGATCTCGCGCGGCTCGATCCTCCCCTCGACCACGGCCGGCTTCCAGGAAATGCTGCCCACCACCAGGCCAATGGGATCGAATGTGGGGCTGATACCCCAGCCACTGTGCCCGCCGCCGAACAGGCCTACGGAGGTGACATCCACCGTCCCCCCTATGGATACAGCGACGGTCGGATCGCGTCGGGCGTTGGCCCGCAGCAGGGCGACAAGGAGCTTGGAGAGCGGCCAGGGCAAGAGCATAAGTGAACGGAACCAGCTGGGCATCCCTCGTCCGGCCGGCGCCGGTTCGGATTGCACCCGGCGGATCTCGTCGTGGATCTCCCGGTAGGACTTCCGGTTCGCTGCCAGGACGACGTGTCCCATCAGGGACCGTCTCTCACCGTCCTTGTGTTCGACCATCACCCCGACGTTGACATCGTCAAACAGGATGAGATGCTTGCTACCCTTCCGTTGAGCCTGGATCGACTTGTCTTCATCCACGGCGCGGGCCAGACAGTAGGTTACAAAGCCGGCGAAGGAGAGTGTCTCGCCCGTGCGTTCCTTGTGCTCGGCGATCAGCTTTCGCGCAAGCGTAACGTCCACTTCGAGCAGGCCGTAGATCGGGTGCGCCGGCCAGGAGAGCTCGAGCGTGTTTACCCATATGCGGCGCCCCGGCGGCAGTTCCACAACTCGATAGGGTCCAACGCCCGGTTTCATTGCTGGTGTCCTCCATTCCGCACGCGATGGGGAATCAGGTGCCTATCCTGAGTCTTGGGCTGTGACGGGACGCCCCGCCGACGATCGGGTGAAGGGAGCCATAGCCCGCAAGATCAGCCCGGTCCACACGACAGCCCAGACCGCAGCGAAGCCACCGCAGATCCGTGCCAGCCAGGCGAAGTCCGGCATGTACAGGTCCATGTAGCGAAGCAGGCCGCTGGAGCGCAGATACACGGGCAAAGCGGCCAGCGACAGGTTCGGGAGCAACGGAAGCAGGAGATGCATCATGGCCATGACCCCTGTCCGGGGGCGAAGGGACGGCCGAGTCCTCCACCGCCGCAACCGACGCAGCGTGAGGACGACCCCGGCGATCTGTAGCAATGGGAGCAGGGGCTGGGCGCGCATGACCCAGGGGATGAATCCGAGCTTGATCGCAGGCGGCGGCGAGCCGGCCAAGACGGCGGCGGCGCCTTCTCCCACCTCGGCGATGACGAACGGCAAGCCCCACGGGTCGGCATTGAACAGCAGGACAAGGCCCTTGCGCTGCTCTGGCAGGAGCCCCATGAAGGAAGCGAAGTCCGGAACGTTCCCACCGTGCCAGATCAGCTTCGTTCCGCCGACGGCGTTGGCGAACCAGCCCATGCCGTAGCTGGCGACAAGCGAGCCCATCACGCGCTGTTCCGCCACGCCCCTGTGCATCTCCGTAACCCCAGCTTCGGAAAGAATGCGATGGCCGTCATAGCGGCCGCGGTTGAGATGGGCGATCAGGTAATGCGCCATGTCCTCCGAGCAAGAGATGAGCTGTCCGGAGGCGATCGATCCACTCGAAAGAGGCAGATCGCGAACCGGAACAGGGCGGCCGAACCAGTGGCGGTGACCCGCTGCGAGGTCATTCCGCAGGGCTTCGGCCTTCGAGGCGTAGCTATGGCCCATGCCGAGCGGCTCGAAGATGTGGCGACGCACATACGCCGCGTACGGCTCGCCGCCGGCGACCTCCACGACCAGTCCCAGCAGGTTGTAGTTCAGATTGCAGTACTCGAAACCGGCCCCGACCTGTCGGCGAAGGACCAGTGTGGAAAGCGCCCGAGCCTGACGCTCCGCCGCGCCGGGATCGTCGTCCAGGTTCGCCAGGTTGACCATCCCCGCCACCATTGACAAACCGCTCGTCTGGTTCAGGAGGTGGCGCACGGTCATACGGGCCGAAGCCTCGGGGTCCGCCACCCGGAACCATGGCAGGTACCTCTGGACGAGCGTGTCCAAGTCGATCCTGCCTGCCTCCACGAGCTGCATGACCGCCAGCGCGGTGATGGACTTGGTCGTCGATCCCAGAACGAACGGCGTCTGCGGCGTCGGCACCTCCCCATCGGGACGCGCCCGGCCGAAGCCGCGCAGGTGCACGATGCGGTCGCCTTCGATGATGGCGAGCGCCGCGCCCGGGATCTTCAGCCGGCGCATCTGGTGTTCGATGTATGCGTCGACTGCGTCATGTAGCGGGTCGCCACCTGCGGAGTTGGATGGCGCCATCGCGGCGAAAGCCCTGCGGGCCAAGAGGGCCACTCCGGCGCCGATCGCCAAGGATGCGAGCAGACGCTTCTTGTTGTCCACGGCTTGTCCTCCCCGGCCTCGGACCGCGAGCCTTGGTCTCCCGGGCGCAACCGGCGGGTCCGGTCGCAGAACCTCACCCTCACCGGTCGGCAGCCGAATCGCTATGCCAGACCGGGCTTCCCTCCTCCAAGGAAGCCCCGGATCGCCGGGAGTACCACGGCGGGCTGTTCCATGTGAGGGTTGTGGCCGGCGCGCTCGATTAGCTCGAGCCTGGCATTCGGCAGCCGATCCGCCAGGATCGCTTGATGCTCCGGTGGGAAGAGGAAGTCCCAGCGGCCGGCAATCACCAGCGTCGGCACCTGGATCCCAGCGAGCAGATCCATGACGGTCCAACCTTTCACCACATGGCGATAGCCGAAGATCGTAGCTTCGGGGCGGTACATGGTCTTGGGCCCGGTAGCGATCTCGTGGGCGTACTTGAGCAGCGGGAAGCGGTAGAAGTAGGCGAGCATGAACTTGAAGAAGGCGGAGTAGTAGTTGGCAGGGGTTACCTCACCGTTGAAGAAGCGGCGGGTCGCCTCGACGGCAGCAGCGCGGTAGCCGCGTCGGGCCAGCAGCTGCGACGAGTGCGTCTCCACCCACCAGTTGTCGCCGCCGGCGTCCATCAGGACCAGGTGCGACAGGCTCTGCGGGTAGCGGAGCGCGTACTCCAGGGCGACCTGGCCACCAAACGAGTGGCCGAGGACGGCCCACTTCTCAAAGCCCAGCGCCTGGCGAAGCGCATCGGCGTCCGCCGTGAGGTTCTCCATGGTCATCGTGGACTGATCTGCCCCGACGGATTTGCCGTTGCAGCGGTGATCATAGAAGACCAGGGTGAACTGATCCGCCAACGGCTTGAGAGGCAGGAGGCTGGTGTAGTCCTGCCCGGGCCCGCCGTGCATGAGCGCCAGCGGATACCCGTGCCCAACAATCTCCACGAACAGCGGAACCCCTCGGATGGACATGATGGTCATGGGCTGCTCTCCTGTCCGTGGTAAACGTGGCTCGCTGTTGGTTGCATCGGTGGCCTCCGGCGAGCGGTTCGGCGGGACGTCTCTGTTCGTCAACTCAGCCGGGGACTACCTCGGCGATCATCCTGTGGAATCCCATGTACTGTCCACCCTCGGCCTCGAGAACCTGGATATCACTCGCCAAACCCGGGCTGTCGTCGCCGGCTGCCTGGCGGGCCTTCTTCCATTTATGCCAGAGCCTCCAGCTATCGGGAAGGCTGTCGGCGCGCAAGACCCTCACCAGCTCCGTGCGGCTCCACAACTGGCGCCACCATTCCACGGTGTGCCAGGTCCAGCATTCCTGCGCCCAGAAGGGCTTGAGATGCTCGGGGAGCGGGCCGCGCAGCTCCTGGATGAAACCCGGAACGACGATGCCGATCTGCCCCGTCGGCCGGACGAATCTGTGCAGGTACTCCAGGTACAGGTCGTCCGTGCCGAAGTAGATGTACGCATCCACGCAGACGACCGCATCGAAAAAGGCCTCCGCAAACGGGAGGCTGCGCGCATCGGCGTGGATCGGAAAGACCCGGTCGGAGAGGCCTGCTTCTTCAATGCGGAGGAGATTGTCGGTGGCCGGGATCCACAGGTCCGTCGCCCAGACCTGGACCCGTACTCGCGCGCCAGAAAGATGCTCGAGAGGCCCTTGCCGCAGCCCACGTCGAGCACGCGTATTCCGGGCTGCAGAACCATCTCCTGGCACAACCACTCCGTCAGCCAGAGGGCGTTCAGCCCCATCTGGTTCTGAAGGACCCACGCAAGATCGTACGCTCGGGAGCGCGGAAACTGCGGCGGGGCCGGAGAGTCACCTGACGGGCGGCGCGCGGAAAGGTCGGAACTGGTAGGGCGGCGGCCTAGGCTTCGGCGAGACGTCGGCATCGGTCTCCTCCGCGGGGGAGGCGGGCCAGCCAATTCCACTCTACAACGCACTCAAGGGACAGGCAAGAACCGGCGTCAGCCAGGCGAAGCGAAGCGCACCGTGCCGGAGAACGCCAGAACCGTGAAGGAGGCAGAGTACCCGGGGACGTCTCCGATGAAGTCGGGGGAAGTCGGCAGGCACAGCCGGCGGTAGGCCTCCTGGTCCGGCCTTGAGGCCCGGGGGAGAGATCCGCCCCACAGCATCTCGAATAGCAGCGCCAGGCCCTGACGCGGCGCAGCAGAGAGAGGCGAGGAGATTCGTCCCACCATCGTCTGGCACGCAGTGTCGACCAGTCCGGCCTCCCGGAACCTGGGCAGGGCGTTTCGGAAATGGGCCTGCGGAGGATGCCCTTCAAGAAACGGGTCAAAGGCAGAACACTGGACGTTCAGTCGCGCCTCGAGCGCCTCATGCCCTGGCAGCACTTGCTGGTCTGCCCATCCCAACAGCACCACCCGACCCTCCGGCCGCAGGAGTCGGCGGATCTGCCTCAGCATGGGTAGCAGATCACCAGCCGGATTCGACGCAGTCGACGCTCCAGGCCCAGTCGAGGACTCCCGGGGCGACCGGGAGGTTCTGCATGTCGCCCTGCGCGAAGTGCACCTGGCCGAACGCCACCGACCCCTGCGACCCTGCGGGCGGCATTTCGCAGCAGGCGCACGGATATGTCCAGCCCCGTGACCGCACCTTCGGGCCCCACCGCCTCGGCCAGCAGGACGGTCACATCTCCGATGCCGCAGCCGATGTCGAGCCCGCGCGAGCCTCGCGGCACTCCGAAGGACCCGACCGCCGCGCGCAGCGTCGCCTCACGGAGTGGGTTCATGCCGTGGAGGGAGGCGATCTGCTGGCCTCATCGCTGGACATCGACGTTCAGCCCTTTCCAAGCGTTCTCTCCGCCTACGCGGGACCCGTGACCTGCCCCCGTTCTCTGCACCGAGTTCCTAGGTAGGCCGAATGCCGCCGTAGACAAGTGAGGCCGCGGTGTCGCGGGCGTGAATCGCCGGGGATCGGGGCAGGCCGGGCCACCTGAACTCCGGCGTTGCCTGGCGTTGCATCGCGTTGCCTAGAGGCGACGGTGGGACTTGAACCCACGCATGAGGGTTTTGCAGGACCCGACCCAGGCGATTCAGACCCTTGCTCGCCTTTGGCCGGATCCCGTATAAGGGTCTGCTGATTCAGGGCTGCCTGGCGGACCCAGACCCTTGACCGTCTTCTGGGGCCAGGCAACAGACAATAACGCGTGTCACAATTCAGGAATCAGGCTACCTCGTCGTCGCCCCGAAGTCAAGGAGCCCCACGCGCGAAAGCCTATGACCAGTACCCAAGGATGCGTGCGTGCTCGACCTGGGATCTTCGCTCGCTACTGCAGCCGCTTTCGGACCAACATAGAACCTGGTACAAGAAACGGGGGCAGGTCAAACCATGCCAATACTAGTGATCGATCGTTACTCTTCTACCTCGAGGCGATCCACCAGGACCTGCGAGCCGTTGTAGTCAGGCACATTGCTAAACAGCGTGCCGTAAAGATGAGCGATCTTGCCGCTGTCGCGTAGCGCCTCGATCTGGGCCTGTACTGCCGGGTCCCTTGAATCGATGCCGATGTAGATCATCTGTCCCAAGTCCTGCCGCTCGAAGTAGTCATCATACTGTGCGCCAGGCTCCGTACTCTTGATGACCCCCCACCAGTCTGCTATTTCTTCTGAAGTACCTGGCGGCATGTAACCGCCCGAGGCATCTCCTCCTGAGCTACTTCCCCCTCCTGGGCCACCACCACTTGCTTCTGTGGTTGCCTCTGTGGTCATGGCAGGTGTAGGGCTTTCTTGTGCTGCGGGACCACACTCTCCCCGGTAAAAGGCCCACTCATCACAGGTGCTGCCGTCCGGAAACACACATATGCCATATTGGCCGCCATCCGCTGCAGTGTGAATTTCGAGTCTGTTGCCGTTCTGCTCACAATAGACCGAAGCAGGATTTGGCATGTTCACCTGAGGCATGTCCGTCGCAGTGGGTTCAGGAGTCTGGACCTGGAGCGGAGAGCACGCCGTCAGTGCCATCAAGAATACTGTGAATGCAAGGATCCTCTTCATTTCATTTCTCTCCTTGTGTCTTGTGATTCTCTCCCATGGTGATGACGACTTTCCCCTTGGGACGTACCCTCTCAAAATACCAGAAAGCTTCAGGGGTCTTGCCTAGCGGGTAACATCCATCGATAACAGGTATGACTTTGCCGGATTCAAGGAGCTCTTTCATAAAGACCAAGTCCTTTTGGCTTTGCACCA
>Ga0214473_10001911_pt1 | contig 26398 bp, 19 predicted proteins | sample RVTome_7_FD_203509 | JGI IMG/M metagenome (GOLD analysis project Ga0214473, IMG submission 203509) | Soil microbial communities from uranium-contaminated site in the Upper Colorado River Basin, Wyoming, United States - RVT98D197 | ecosystem: Environmental > Terrestrial > Soil > Contaminated >...
TACAAAAACTATTGACTCAGGTTCCTGATTCAGGCTATGAACTCTATTAGGGTAAGTCTTTTGATAAGGAGAACCATTTCCCGAATGAGAGTGAAAACCACGATTGCACTATTGCTTCTGGCCTGTGCTCCAGTCCTCGCACAGCAAAGCCCAGACCCTGCTGCCCACAGCACTCCTCCAGCAACAGTGCCGTTTTCTGAATTTAAGGTGAAGCTCGAAGTGGAAAAGGGCGAATTTGAGGTAAGAGGTAACTTGACACTGGCGCCTGAGAGCGACGGTATAAATCTCTACAAAGAAGAGGTGGAGGTCAAAGTTGGAAGTTTTGCGGTCACGCTCCCCGCAGGCTCATTCAAACAAGATGGCGAGCGCACGAAGATCAGATACCAGGGGCGAGTTGGTCAATTTGATCTAGATGTTCTTTTTCGGATTACCGGGCGTACCAGCTATCACATCAAGATCGAGGGCGAAGGCGGCGACATCGGAAAGGTAAGCCCCGAGGATGTGACCGTCAGAGTCGGTAATGACGCTGGCACCGCTACGACGCTAACTCCATAGTTGAATCCACAGTCCACGAATTATGAGTTTTAAAGGAGCAGGAATTGTTTAGGAGCTCCTCACCTTACCTGGTCTACTATTCCACTAGTATCCACGGACCACTGCATGCTCACGAGTCGATATTCTGCGTCCAGATGCCAATCCTTTTTTAATGTAAGTAGTCGAAATCTGCGGACCGAGGAGTAAACGGCCTATGCGTATCCTCTTAGTAGAAGATGAGCCAGCGGCGGCCCAGATGGTTGCCAAAGGTCTGAGAGAGCACACTTTTGCCGTGGATGTTGCAAACGATGGAGAAGCAGCTCTATATCAGGCCAGCATCAATGATTATGATCTGATCCTTCTCGATTTGAACCTTCCTGGCAAGGACGGATTGGAAGTATGCACAGAACTACGCGCCAGCGGCTCGACTGTGCCTGTCTTGATGCTGACGGCGCGCGATGCGGTGCAAGATCGGATCGCCGGACTCGATACCGGAGCTGACGACTACCTGACCAAGCCGTACGCCTTCAATGAGCTGCTTGCTCGCGTCAGAGCAATCTTGCGCAGGGGGCCGGCTCTTACTGCAGACACGATCGAGGTAGCGGACCTCGTCATAGATCAGAAAGCCCACATTGTGAGAAGGGCCGGCAGCGTTATTGACCTGACCGCAAAGGAATATGCGTTGCTCGAATACCTGATGCGCCGTGCCGATGAAGTAGTAGGACGGGCAGCCATCGCTGAACATGTCTGGGATGAAAATTTTGACCCCTTCTCGAACTTGATAGAGGTGTATATCCAACGTTTGCGACGAAAGATAGACGATAACTATCCTACAAAACTTCTGCGCACTCGGCGGGGCGAGGGTTACGTGCTGAGCTCAGGAGAAGAGAAGTCCAATGTTTGACTCTGTAAGGTTTCGCCTTACGTTGTGGTATCTGGCGGTGCTAGCTCTCGTTCTGATTGCCTTTAGCACCGGGATCTATGCGTTGCTAGCTCAGAGCCTCTACAATCGACTCGATTCTACTCTGCGAAATGAAGCCAGAGCACTGGCTGCTGCACATGAACGCCAGATATCGGAGGGTCGTAACGCGAGTGAGGCGGCGGTCATGGTCCAGGAGGAAAGATTCTTTCCGCGGCAGGCAACGGCGATATTTGATGCTGAAGGCCAGCTTGTGTCTGAAAAACCCACGCGCAGCGGAAAACACGCTCGTCTGCCACCGCTCAACCTGCTGCAAGGTGAAGATACCTATTTCTACACAGTGCTCGAAGAGGAGGATGGTGGTAGGGACGGCCGGCGCATAGCAGTTAAACGCGTTCCGGAAGTCAACGGTCAAACGTATATCTTTGCCGTGAGCCAACCTCTAGATCGCGTCGCCGAAGAGCTGCAGTCGATGCGTCACATTCTCTACATCGCCGTGCCGCTGGCGCTTGCACTGGCCGGGTTCGGGGGTTGGTTCCTGGCCCGCCGCAGCCTGGCGCCGGTCGTGGCAATGTCGGACCAAGCCAGGCGCATCGGCGCTGAGAATCTTCAAGAACGACTGCCTCTAGCGAACGCGCGCGATGAGCTAGGAAAACTCGCGGCCACTTTCAATGAACTGTTGACCAGGCTGGAAGCGTCTTTCAAACAACAAAGGCGTTTCATGGCAGACGCCTCCCACGAATTGCGCACCCCCCTATTTGTAATCCGTACTGCCACGGACGTGACCCTCAGCCGGGAGCATCGGGATGAGGGTGAATACCGCGACGCGATAAAGATTGCCAGTGAGCAAACTCATCGTCTGACCAGAATCGTCGAAGATATGTTCACTCTTGCTCGGGCCGACGCGGGGAGTAGGACGCTCGATGAAAGCGATTTCTATCTTGACGAACTTGTTAACGAGGCCGCGCGCGCGGCGACGGTGCTGGCTGAGTCGAAAGGCATTAATCTCGACCTCGCAAATTCGGCTGAGCTGCCATGCCATGGCGACGAAGGACTCCTGCGTCAGATGCTAATGAATCTCCTTGGCAACGCCATCAAACACACGCCCCGGGGCGGCACCATTAGCTTGAGTGTTGAAAGACTCAACGGGCAATACGAGATTACAGTCGCAGATACAGGCACCGGAATACCATTGGAGGCTCAGCCGCACATCTTTGAGCGTTTTTTCCGCGCCGACAGTGCCCGCTCCAGAACCGACACGGATGGTGGTGGCGCCGGACTTGGCCTCGCTATCGCTCGCTGGATCGCCGAAGTTCACAAAGGACGATTGAACCTCCTGCGATCGGATGAAACGGGCACTACTTTCAGGGCCGGCATCCCCGCACCGCCTCAGTAATAATGATCGCAGACAAGCTCATGCGCTACTTGCTTGGGGCTTTAGTCGAAAGGCAGGGCCAAATCCACGATCCGCAATTACGTCTGTTAATCTTCTGTTCATCTTCACTTTGCAAATATCTTGCCCAGCAACAGGAAACCTCCCAACTCAAGGCGGCGGTTTCAGGATAAACAAGTAATGGTGATGCACACCGCCAAAGACTTAACCGGAACCGCCGCCCTGTAAAACAGCCTCCTGCACCCCTTCCTAACGCCCCTCGGCTCCTACAATCCCCCAGAAATCCAGCCAGTTTCACGAGGCTTCCCGTTGTTGCGGGGTTTGGCCGCCATATTAGCCACATATATATAGGACAACAGGCCGTTTTGAGGTGCTCCCGGAACCACGCCGAAATTAATCTTCCGTTCACCTGGAAGGGAGTATAACTCTTTCAGATTAAGAGCTTAGCGTTCATGTTCTGTTAATAATCAATTCGCTAAGATGCAGTCGAAGTTGAGATTCTTGAAAGAAAGTTAATGGCAAAACCGGCTTACAAAGGACTTGCCCAGACGCAATTGAGGCTTATGGTCATGCAAACTCTTACAGACAAAATGGAACGAATGGTTTCCAGCTTTCTCGAGGCTATGGACACTGAGCAGACGATTGACTCGATGGCGCCTGTTCAGGACGAAGAAAGGGCCAGAGACTTTGATTTGAATACCGATGCCCACCACACGCTGATCGAACTGTGCTGGTAAGGCCATAAGCCTGGGGCGAACGTAACCTCATCCCTCGAATTGACAAAAGTCGCACAATTTTTTACGAAACCAAGGAAAAGGTTATGAGACACAACGGACGATTCATTTTCTACCACCGCACGAACACAGATAACGCCCGCGCAATAATGAACAGCGGATTTCGCAACCGGAGCGGCTACTTCCTCAGTAATCGGATTTGGACAGGTGTTTGGCTCTCTTCCGTTCCGGTTGACAGCGAACCTGGCTCAGAGAAAGACGCGCTTCTGATGGTCAAGCTCGATATCGACGAGCCCGAGCTGTCTCGCTGGGAATGGGCAGGCGAAGGCCGATCGTATCGCGAATGGCTTCTTCCGGCGGCGATCCTTAACCGTTCTGCAGCTGAAGTTGAAGTGATTGACCAAATGGAAGTTTCGACCGTCGCTGCTTAATTTTACTGAGACACTATTGAGTAAGTTTTGCAGGACGCTTCAGGCGCAATTGCCGGGAAACTGAAGCAGCCGACCCACAACACAACAGCGGACCCACAGAGAACTAAGCTACCCCAACTTCCCGGCGAACATACCAAATTTTCAAAGAACGAAACCTCATCCCACCTTCCCCTCAATCCCGGCTCGAACAAGGCGCCCGCGGGAAACCCGGCTTCCCGCAGGCTATTCCCCTCCACCGACTACAACGCTGCAAATGCATTGACTAGGTCATCATTCACTCTCGCACGACCGTTTCTCACCGGCTGCGGCTCCAGTGAACAAGTACCCTTTAGTGCGCTTTCGTGTAATTTCGTGGATCGACTTGGCTGACGAGAGTGATCCACTAAAACACACGAAAAAACACCAAACAAGAAGCCTATCAAAAGGGAACACCGGAGGGATTAACGGCTTCCAAGCCATGAACGTTGGTACGCCTCTACGGGAATTGGACAAGAATCAATTAATCGATCGTAGATGTTCAATAAAGCGCTCGCGGTCGCAGTCTTGCATGTTGAGGATTTGCGCCCCGAGCAGGCAACCCAGCCCAGCCACCCCATCGTTAATCTGTACCAACTCATACCGGACAACAGCAGCTTCAGCCTCGACCGCTCCTGTGGTCAGCTCCATTACTACTCGGAGTGTACTGTGACTTTGGTTGAGGAGTTGCTCGCGAAAACTGGCCACCGGCAACAGGATTGCCAGCCCGGTAGCACTGATGTCGGAGGTATAGCCCTCAAAAGTTGCTCGCGAAACAGGAACCTGGGTCTTGCGATCGAGTAGAACCAATCTCAACGGTAGCTTGACCCTGCGGCGAGGAGCGCAAAAATGGGTGCCAGCCAGGGCATTTATGCTCGTCGCGATTGTGCGCATTAACTGTGTCATCTCAATTCTGCCTTTCAACAACGCAGCTTCTCGCACCCTCCGTCAAGCCTGCTGCTTTAAACATTTGTACGTGTCTCTGCTACGACCGGAATCGGCTTTACCCCTGAGCTCGTGAATAAGGTTCCACTGGGAACGACAACTCGGCCTCCCTCAGTAACAGTGTAATGCTCCCTATCTAGCCCAATGTCGTATCCGATAACCGTTCCATCCGGTATTTCGACGCCCGAGTCAATAATCGCTCCGCGAATACATGCATGCTTCCCTATGGTCACATTGGGAAATATGATTGAGTCCTCCACTTCACTGTAGCTATGCATCCTCACACCGTAAGATAGAACTGAACGTCGAGCGTGCCCGCCACTAATGATGCAACCCGGGGCAACAATAGAATCAACTGCCATGCCCATGCGTTGCCCGTCGCCGGAAGTGACAAATTTTGCGGGCGGCAATTGCAAGGCGTTGGTGCGTAACGGCCAATCCCGGTCGTAGAGGCTAAATACAGGAATTACCGAGACCAGATCCATGTTTGCTTCGTAGTAAGCGTCGAGAGTGCCGATATCGCGCCAGTATTTGGCGGTGCCTTTGTTCACATCTCGGAAATTGAAGCTATGAACCTGGTGGTCACCGATTAGGCTTGGCAAGATGTCGCGCCCAAAGTCGTGTTTAGAGTTTGTTTCCGCCGCATCTTCGCTCAGGGCACGGTAGAGAACTTCCCGCTTGAAGATGTAAATTCCCATTGAGGCCAATGCAGAGTTGGGATCTTGTGGCAGCGGCTTGGGCTCTGCCGGTTTCTCTTCAAATCCAAGCACTTTGCCCTCCTCATCTACTTCCAATACTCCGAACGACCCGGCTGCAACCTGCTTCGGCACTTCTATTACTGCCACTGTCACATCTGCGTCTTTAGCGCGGTGATACTGAAGCATTTCCGCGTAGTTCATCTTGTAGATGTGATCGCCTGAAACGATCAACGCATCATCGAATCCCTCTTGATCGAATGTGTAGAGATTTTGATAGACAGCATCGGCCGTCCCGCGATACCAGTCGTTACCGTTGCGCTGTTGGGCCGCTGCGATCTCAATGAACTCATCGAGATCGCGTTGCATCATGTGCCAGCCCTGGTTTATGTGACGGCTAAGTGATTGTTGTTTGTATTGAGCGAGGATATAGACGCGGCGAAGTCCGGAATTTACGCAGTTTGAGAGGGTGATATCAATTATGCGGTAAATGCCGCCAAAGGGTACGGCCGGCTTACAGCGATCCCGAGTAAGGGGATAGAGGCGCTGGCCGACTCCACCTGCCAAGAGAATGCATAAAACGTTTCGCATCTTCAGAGCTCACTTGCAAGTCATTTCTAAGGCCGGCTAAGAAGCGGTAAAAAGTCACTTCCTTTGCGACCAAGAACTCCGACGCTGCTCCCTCAAGCTTCATCTGCGAGCCTTTTCCTAGCTTGTTTACACCGACCTATTTCCTGCGCTGGCTAGCGGGCGCATACTTGCGGGCCCAATCGCGTAACCAGGCGATTCTTTCATCTGCTAACGGCTCTCCCTTTCGGTAGAGACTAGCTTCGTTGATGGCATCCTCCATAGACCAGCCTTCAATTGCGTACCTGGCGAGGGCTGCCATCATTCCGGTACGATCCTTTCCTTCGGCACATTGGATACTAACTGGTTGATTAGCTGGGTCCTGAATCCAGCCCAGATAGTGTTGAGCTTCAGCGTCGGTGGGTAGACGCCCGTTGTCCATAGGAATCCACAAGGAATTCTCAAAACCGAAACTCTTGTAATTGACGTCGTTGCTTGCCCGGAAGTTGACAATGCTATTAATGCCCTGCGCTCGCAACCACTTCCAACCATCGTCGTCTTTGGGCTTGCCTGACCGGCTCAATTTTCCCTGCCAAACAATTCCAAATCTCGGTACCGGACCTTTCGGTTCGGGACCACGTAATTTCGTGGCCTGTATGCCCTGTGTCTGGGTTTCCTGCGGTTGCGTGGTGGTTTGCCCTTGCGCAACAAACGAGGAAAAAACAACCGTCAAGTTCAAAGCTCCAAAAAGAAACAACCTTCGATAAGGGTTCATCTGCTAACCTCAGCTATTGAATTCCGATCGCCTCTGGATCTATTAAAGCATCAGCGTGGGTACCAAGCTGCAAGGAATAAAGCCTGCGATAGACTCCATTACTGGCAAGCAAGTCTTGATGATTGCCCAGCTGAATCAATTCTCCATCCTCGATCACAACTATCTTATCGGCGCGCCACACCGATGAAAGACGGTGGGCGATGACAAAGACGGTCCTTCCCTGGGCCACTCGCTCGAGTGCCTGGCGCACCACCTGCTCCGACTCTGAATCGAGATGTGAAGTCGCCTCGTCGAATATGAGGATCTTCGGATCGCGCAAAAGCGCCCTGGCTATGGCAATTCGCTGGCGCTGGCCTCCGGAGAGTTTTACGCCCCGCTCGCCGACTTCAGTGCGGTATCCCTTCGGCAGCTGCATGATGAAGTCGTGGGCATATGCCGCCCGCGCTGCATCCATTATCTGCTCTGTCGTTGCTTGGGGATTGGCGTAGGCGATGTTGTCGCGCAGCGTTCCGGAGAAGAGAAAGGTCTCTTGTTGGACCAGGCCAATTTGTTGCCGCAAGCTTGTTATCGGAATTTGCTCAATAGGAATACCGTCAATCAGAATGCGGCCCGTCTTTGGTCTATAGAAGCGAAGCAGTAGATTGACTACTGTGGTCTTGCCACCACCACTATGTCCCACCAGAGAAACGACCTCGCCGGGTTGTACGTCAAGGTTGAAGTTCTTGAGAATGGGATGATCTTCGTCATACTCGAAGTTGATATCCTCAAATCGCACTGCGCCCTTTATCGATTTTCCAGCGGCGCCGTTTAACGCTGCCTGCATTGCCGGAGAAACTCTGGTCTCCTGTAGGCCCAGGGAGGTGAACAGCTCGCGACGGGGCAGCTCGTCTGAGGCCACCGGATATTTCTGGCCTGTGACTGCTTTCGGAATTCCCTTGGCTTCCTGCTCCAGCTCCAGTTCCGAGCTAACGTCCATGACTTCAAATATGCGGTCACCCGCTGCCAGTATCTTTTGGATCGAGACATTAATCTTGCTCAAAGCCTTCGCCGGACCATACAGCTTGTTCAAATAGCTCAGGTAAGCTACCAACGCTCCTACGGTAAAGGTGCCCGCCAGTATCCTAGGGCTGGCTGTAAGGATCACAATGATCGTGCCGGCGAAGACCCAGACGTCTACGGTCGACGAGTAAATTGATTGCAACTTCGCGATGCCTACGCGGGCGCGCAAGAGCTCGAGCGACTTCGCCGAGAATCTTTCAGCCTCAAATTCCTCGCCACAGAAGGCTTTAAGCACACGGATACCGCTAACGGTCTCGCCCGCGAGGCTCGCAATCTCGCCGATCATATCGCGCAGTTGCCGAGCCACCCGTTTGATTGTGCGTTTAAAGAAGAAGACTGAGAGTGCGAGTGCCGGAATCGTGGGCAGGACAAAGGCAGTGAGTCGCGGGTTGACGATGAAGAGAAAAGATATTGTGCCGATCAACATGACCACTTCGCTGGCCAGGTCTTCGACAAGCGTTTTGAGCAAGCCATCAGCAGTGTCTACGTCGCCGGTAACTCGCGCCTGCAAGTCGCCGGTCCGGTGGCGATCGAAGAATTTCAGCGGCAATCTTTCGATATGCCGGTACAGGTCGCAGCGGATGCGATAAACAATGCGTTGGTTAGTTAGTTCGTTCAGATACTCCTGCAAAAACGAGAAGGCCTTCTGCGCCAGGAACAATGCGCAAAGTGCTGCTACAACCTTCGGGAGAGCGCTCAGGTTTTGCTTGGCGATTACACCGTCAAAAAGCATGAAACCCATCACCCAGGGCACCGCCAGTTCAAGCAGTGACTTGACGATGATGCACGAGAACAGGGCAAGTAACAGGCGCCACGCTACTCGTGTATACGACAGCAGCCTGCGGAAGCTACCTGGCCCGGTCTTCGTTGATTTGCCGTTTCTGGCTTCTCTTGGCACACCAATTTTCACGATTTCATCCCCATTGCACGATCCATCTCGCGAAGATGGAAGTCCATTAATTTGGCCCGACGTGGATCTTCGGGTCCAACTTTTTTCATGAAACCGAAGAGGCTGAGCCATAGGAAAGCCGACCAGTAGTAAGGTAGGCTGGCTGCCGCCTCCGGCACTTGAGCAAGATACTCCTCCAAGAACGCATTGGTGGCCTCGTCAGCCCGCTTCATGTCAGGATGTGATCTAAAGGCGCTCATTCGCAGGACACGCACAAACTCAGCAACGTCCTTGGCGGGATTTGTCGGCCGGCTGCGATCGAGATCGATAATTGCGACTTCATCGCCGTTAATGAAGACGTGTTCGTGATGGTAGCGGCCGTGTGTTTGAGCGATAGGCCCATCCATCGGAAACTCCTTAACACGCGCCTTAAGTCCATGCATATAATCTAGCAGGGCGGACTTTTCCTCAGGACGCGTGGCGGCGGCCTTGATTAGCCGGACGGCGACTCGGAAAATCTTGAGCGAGTCCCAATCAGCCTCTTGTTCACCAACCCTGAGCGATGCCCGGTGGAATGCTGCCAACCAACGCGCTGCATCGCGGCAGCCCGCCACATAATCAAGTGGACCATCGCCGTTAAGGGATTTATTGAGCTGGTGGCCGGCAACCCCACGCATCACCACGAAGTTGTGCTCCCGAAGGAACGCAAGAGGCTCCGGAATTTGGAAGCGGGAGCTTCGATTGAATCCCTGATCCCATAGTTCCTTCATTACTCGATAACTGTGGGCGCCGAGTTCATCTGTGTAGAGCTTGGCGTAGAGGGTTTGTCCATTCTGGAAATCGTAGCGTAGCGTCAGCCGGCCTGTGCCCGTGTTTTGCACAACCGTGGTCATGCATTCCATACCCGCACGAGAGTGGCCGTTTAGAGTGGGAGTGACAAACTTGCCGATGAAATCGGAATCCTGGAAAGTACAAGCCCACTTTCCAAGCTCCTCTTTGCTGGTGCCTATTGAGGTTCCATCATCAGCGATCGCAATTACATTCTTCTTGTCACTACCAAAGCATCCTTCCAGAGTCGACAGGTAAAAGAATTCGAGCCGTTTTCTAAGCGGATCATTGGGACCGCGGTCTTTGGCAATCTTCGCGAAACCCTTCAATGCATAAAGAGCAGTGTAGTAGCGAAGATTTCCGAGGTTCTGCGGTGCCAGCTTCTTGTATTCATCCAGGAACTCGCGGGCAATAAGGTCCGCGTTCGTGGTGTCGTCGGCATCTTTGAAGAGCAGACTCCTGACACGGTGCACGAACATTGCTACGTCTTTGGAGGCATCAGAGAGACAAATACGGTCAAGATCGATGACCGAGGCGTCGCTCCCGCTCATGTAGACATTGGCTGGAGTGTATTGACCGTGAGTCGGAACTAGGACTGTTGACTGCTCAGTGGGCGCAAGAGCACGGATCTTCTGTAACAGCTCAAGGAGCAGAGAACACTGTTCTGGGTATGCAGCGGCTGCCTTCGACATCATGTCCGACAGCTTGAAAAGTTTGATCCTTTCACAGGCCGGTTCGGTTTGGATGAATGGCATGTCGGAAGCATGCAGTTGGGCGAGCCACCGCGCGGCCGCCCGCGCAGCTCTTAGGGTCGCGGCGCTGGCGCCCTCTTTGAACAGCATCTCCGCCAAGGGCATACCTTCGGCCCGTCGCATGAGCAGGAACTTCTCATCAGGGATAAATCCCAGAGGCTCCGGCACGCGCAGGCTTGCATGCTTGCCAAACCCGTCAGTCCACATCGCTTCCAGCGCCTTGTAGCTGTGCAGGCCCAACGCGTCTGTGTAGACCTTGGCGTAGATGGTGGAATCGCTGAAGTCGTATCGCAGCGTAATACGGCCGGTCCCTTTTGCACGCACGACGGAACTGAACCAATTACTTCGATCCGATTGTCTAGCTACTTCCGGTAGTCGGGGAACGATGTTGCGGAGAACGAAGTCTGAGTCCAGAAACTTCGCGGCTCGTTGCATCAATTTGTCCCGCTTTTCGGCTCTGTCCAAAGCTCTTGCTGACATGACGTTTCTCCTACTCGGACCACCGGAAAGCGGCGGCTCGGTCAAACTCCTCTTGATAGAACTTAAGCATCTCGTTCCACTGCGGATCTTGTGGCGTTGACGACTTCATATAGCGCCACATGGAAACAAGATTGTGATAGCCCCAGTAATAGGGGAGATTAACCAGCTTTTCGGGATGCCTGGCGCCATACTCCTCGATGAAAGCCTTGGTGGCTTCCTCAGCTCGGCTCTGTCCCTTACTGGCCTTGAATCTCTTGGTGCGCATGCGATGAATGTATTCACCCAAATCCTGAGCTGGATCCGATGGTCGGCTTCGGTCGAGGTCGATAACCGTCACAAACTCATCGGCCACGAAGACATGGATGTGACGATACTGACCATGCGCCTGAACAAAATGGGGCTTGACCTTGTGGGCCAGCGCCTCAAAGCGATCAGCCATATCAATCAGATCATCAACTCTTTCCGGATTATTGGCGGCCGCCTTGGCCAGACGGTGCATCAGTTTGTGATACACCTCCCAGGGATACCTGACGTCGCCCACGCGCACTGCAGATGAGTGCATCTGTGCGATCCAGCGGGCAGCTTCGCGCGACCCATGCGCGAGCTCCTCGTCGTTATCAGCCGATGCGACTAACATGCCGTCGGCGCCCCGAATCAACAGCATGTTGAATTCAGGATAAAAACCGAGCGGCTCTGAAACACGGTAGCGGCTGTCCCTACCACAACCATCGTTCCAGAGCGCGCTCAGTACTTGAAAAGAGTGTGCGCCATGCGCAGCACCCGTGCCGTCGCTCGCATAGAGTTTCGCAAAAACTCTGGTTGAGTCATCAATGTCGTACTGAATCGTTGCGGCCCCGGTGCCATCGTTCTGCACGATTGAAATCTTGGTGCCCTCGGCTGAAGCAACGCGGTCGCGGTATTCAGGCAGCGAACTAATGACGTAGCGCTCGATGAATTCCGAACGGCTCACTTGGTCGATGCGCCGCGCGAGTTCGTCTCGTGCTGCCGTCTGTTGTGCTACTAATCTTTGTGATGCCATTTCAACAACTTCTCCTTATTAATTTGTTCTGTCTACCTTGGTATCGGACTGCTGTTTACCTACCTCGGCCACCAGCATTACGCCGGGACCATGTGTTCTAAATTGTCAGAACTCTTAACCCACTGTCGGAAATGTCGCCGACCTTTGTGCCAGCCTCAGGCTTCGAGACAAAGCGGGACGAAACTCTTTTAGACAAGCTTCGGCTTTGTCGAGCCACAGAGTGACACTCTTGGGATCTTCCGTACCTTTCATGCGCACCGTATGAATCAGGTGCTTCAGATAGGTGCGAGCACAGTGCAGCGGGATCATCTCCAGCGAATTGCTGGGGCGTTTATTGAAATACTCATCGAGCAACGCCTCTGCGGTTCGTTCCAGATTCAGCGGACTCAGCCGGCCACGGCGGTGCCAATATCTGTCTGACTGGACGTCTATCTCACCGAGCAGGTAGCCGAGGTCCGATGCGGGATCGGCAATGGCGCTTTGTTCAAAGTCGATTACGGTAATCGAGTTTCCTCGTACGAAAATGTTTTCCGGATGAAAGTCGCCATGCGTCAGGCAGACGTTGAAGAGCTCCATCTCACTTGTACGCTCGATCAACTCTTCCATCACTTCTAGGATTCTCTCTTTTTCCGCGGCAATCCACGGAAAGTCGCAGTCCATCAAATCTGCCAGCCAGCCCTGCAGCAGGCGTGTTTCTGCCTCAACATTGAACTCGCGCGCGACCTGGATGTTCGAACTGTGGAGCTTTGCCAACCAGGCTCCTACTCTGCGCATCGGTCCACTCCAGTCGGCGTCCGTGTAGTTGATCCAATCTTTAAGCAGTTTGCCTTGAGCTTTCTCTCGCAATCGCAGGTGAAGCCTGCCCCAATAACCAAGAGGCTGCGGTATGTTCAGCTGGCATTGATTGGAAAACCCCTCGTCCCAGAGTCGCTTGTACAAATTGTTCATGTCGGAGTTGCGACCGTCCTGCCGCCACGTTCCAACCAGGTCGTGAACGAACACGTTGCCCTTCTTGCCATTGCGACACTGCAAGTTATATTCGATGGTCAGCTTATCGTGGTGCGGCTTGAGCATGCGGACTCTGCATGCAGCCACTTCAAACCATCGGAGTTGCATGGCTGGCAGGTTATAGCCCATAAACCGGCGCATGAAGTGGGGATTGGTGACATGCAGTATTTGATCAGTGTGCTCTTTGGAGCGCACCAAATTTTTTGCGTGACCGTTGCCATTCGCCCCGTTTTCGTGGAAGCCGTTTCCGTTTGTTGATATGGCCTGCCTGATGGCAGTGTTAGAAGTGACCATGGATGGTAGCGGCGCCCTGAAGGACTCAGAAGTGACGTGGCTTCCGACAAGCGCCTTCGCCCCTTTCTTGGATTCTTGCGAATGTTGAGGGGGCGTACCGATTCCCAGTTGCAGACGGAATTCCTTTGAGAATGATGTAACACGCAGATTCAGACCATGCCCACATTCGCTCTGGTAGGGTTTGTCCCAAATAGTAGATTCCTGACTGTCTATTCGCACCCAGGCCCGAACAGAACCGTTGCTCCACCCCTTCCATGTTGGTCCATTGAATAGAGCAAGTCCCTTTTTCCCGTATCTCAGTAAGCGGTGATAGTCGGGAGAAAGACAAATTTCGGTGCTCACTCTCCATAGCTCTCGCGGCACTGCATATGTAACTGAGAGATAGCTGGACTCGGCCTCAAGGTTGATTCGTTTTTCGAGGCTGTTGAGCGGGCTGCCCGGCTCTACGTTAAGCAGTCTTACACTGACCGCTGGACCATTGGCTTCGGTGATGATTCCCTGATAGCGGTTATGTTCGTAACCGACGTCGGCAAGAGCTCCAGGGTGGTTCCGCGGGCAATCCATATAGCGATTAAGCTCTTCTTGCAGGTTCCAGTCGTCGCTAAGATTGCCGATCACAATTCGACCCATCTCGTCGCTCAAGTCGAAGAGATAAATCAAACGGCCTCCCAGCCGCGGGGCGAAGACCGCAAACAGGTTGTCGTTCTTGAGGACGAGCTCGACTTCTCCGTCGTCATCTATATCGATTAATTCAGCATGAGCGCTGCCATCTCTCGAGACAAACCAATCCGCAGCTTGCGCTATAACCAGGCAGGATCGGGCATGACTTGTCAGAGCGGCGGCCCAGGGCGCCAGCCACATCGATCGACCACCATAAGCGGCCGGATGGTAGTTAGGCGTCTCATCCGCGCGGTTGTGCCAGGAAGTTTCATAAGCGGAGTGTAAGAGATGCTTCCAACCCAGTTCGAGCAGAGATTTCTCCGCGCCTCTTTGTTCTGCCGCCAACAGTTCCTGCTCGGCTTTTATCAAGTAGGCGCGATGCTCCTGACAGTTAGGGTCTTCATACCAACCACGATAGTTTTCGCCGGCGTTCCATGTTTGGGCGAGCTCGTAGAATGTTCCTTCTTCGATATCCCTTACGCCTGCTGGCTCATGTTCAGCGGCCCAATCATTGATCAGCACTGGCTTGACCCAGCGGTTGTCTGCCAACCATTTCAGAAACTGTTCGTAGCGTTCGGAATGCGACATCTCCCAACCACCGACGCCAGCAGCTCGTTCCAAGTCATCGCCGTAAACTGCGATCGTATGCTCGTTACCAGAGGTTGCCAGCCAGCCCAGCAGTTCATACATTCGCTGCCAGGATTCGTGGTCTGAGGGAGGTATGCTGTAGCGCAATTGGCGGGAGATCGGAAGCATTACCAGCCCGCAGCCGTCGCTTATTTCCCAGGGTGAAAACGCTTCCTTTTCCAGGCGTCTTTCCAGATCGAAACGCTCCCGCTCGCTGCCGGCATAGTTTGTTCCACCGGGGTAGATAAGGCGGTCGTCCAGCAGTACGCGCTTGTAACCGCCGTTTAGGAGTTCTTCATTGGTCAAGATGCTGGCCAGCTTCTCTGTATTCCAAACTCGTTCGGGCACCCAGAAGTTCTGGATGTTTTTAAGATCAGCGCCCAGATGCTCTCGATACATCCAGAGTTCTTCGTTGATCTGGCGAATGTTGTAGTCAGGAGAAAAGAAAGGCATTACATTCTGGCTAAAGGCGCTGCCCACCAACTCCAAAAGGCCTTCTTTGAGAAGCCGCTTGATTACTGAAAAGCTCTCCGGATAATGCCAGACGAGGGTTTCCATCAAGGTGCCACTGAGGTGAAGGTTTAAAGGTATCTGGTAGTCCAGGTGCATCTGAAGCAAAGGCAGAAAACCCGTCCGATGCACCCCGGGACCCCACAGTGGATTGCTTAATCCCAGGATGTCATTCATACCCTGCCGGTCGGCATAGCCATTGGTGATGACATACTGGTTGGCATGGTGCACCAGTGCTAGGTAAACTTGACTGCTCTCGCTTTTGGTCCCGAGCGCTTTCATAGGTCTCCTGAACTCTCCACAACCGAATTGCTGATGAACGACAAGCTCACAGCCTTGGTGCATCACCCGTTTAACATATCGAGAATGCTAGTTAGAAAACTAAGGGTCGTCTTGCGTTGTTTTCTTTGAATTCGTCTCATTCGCGAACTTCATCAAAAAGATTCTTAAGCCTGCAATTCCACCCGACTTTTCAAATAAGCCTTTAGTGATTCAAGATCGATCTTGTACTTCCGACCGATTGGAATAGCGCGAATAGCGCCGAATTCGATCCACAGCTGGATTGTGCGTTGGGTCAACCCGGTGATCTTTGCGGCACTGGCAGTGTCGGCGAATCTCTGTTCTCGCTGCTTGTGAGGTAGCGTCAAATACATCTCAAGCAAATCCTTACCTTCACTGTCATTACTCCCGTCGGTCACACTGGATGTAACGTGGGGGGTCCTTCCTACAAAGATCTTCTTTTCAGCTAACATGAGAGGTGTCTCCTTTTTGAGTAACGAGCATTTAGTTCCGCCGGCACAGTTAAGGATTTGCTGAGTGGCCTAGACTCAGGAGGCTTTTGAACACGTGGTGTGGTCTAATCCTTGCCGGCTCCAGAAGTTTCTAACGGGCTGATCAGCGTTCATGCTTCTCAGCCCGCTAGCTGACCCCATCAAGCGATGCGAACCAAAAACTGCACCTTCCCCTCGACGCAAGTTGCAGAAATGGTCGCCTCAGTTGATTGGGAGGCAGACCGTTAGAACTCAACTTCTGAATCTTGTACTTGATCAGGCATGCATCCATCGGCAACTAACATGCCAGCGAACCGCAAGAAAAAGAGAACAAGACACGCGTGTAGGTAGAGTTCGCGATTTTCGGCGTTAATTAATTGTTAATGAATAAAAGAGTCGTGAAACTTTTTTCGTCGGGCAGTTTTGCTGATGCCAAAAACGCGAGGAAATGCACGGCATCCATCAAAATTGAGATGCAATTGCAGACGGGGCTTGCATAAATGTCCCAATGGGCAACTTGCGCTTGAGCTGGACCACTTGGTCCATTAACAGAAAAAAGGGCGCCCACTGCGGACGCCCGTAAAATATTTTTGTTATCGGCCAGTCTAAAAGATGCTGACCACGTTCTCGTCTCTGTCAGTCTTCACTTTATACTGTTGCAGTTTGCGATAAAGCGTGCGGCGATCAATTCCCAGCGCAGCCGCGGTCTTGATTTGATGGCCATTGAAGCGTTCCAGGACCGAGATAATGTACCTCCGCTCGACCTCGACCAAAGGCAGGAACGGGTATTCCTTGAAAACATCGTCGTTGTCACTTTGATTTCGTTGCAAGATTTCGGGCGGCAGATCGTCGACAGCCAGTTCTTCATTGACGCCAATAGCGAGCGCATACTCCACCGCGTTCTCCAACTCGCGAACATTTCCCGGCCAGTGATACTCGAGTAATGCGCGCGTTGCTTCAGATGAGAGGCAGCGCTCACTTAATCCCCAACGGTTGGCGTGCCGTCGCAGAAAATAGTCGAGTAGCAGAGCAATGTCATCGCCGCGGTCGCGCAGTTGAGGCATATGCAGCGGAACTACACGCAGCCGGAAAAGCAGATCTGCCCGGAACTTGCCTTCGGCAACTGCCGCAGACAGGTCGCGGTTGGTGGCCGAAACAACTCGGACATCAATCGGAATGTTTTCGCGACCTCCGACTCGTCTCAACATTCGCTCCTGTAATACACGCAGAAGCTTGGCTTGAGCCGACAGGTCAAGGGCGTCTATCTCGTCAAGAAAAATCGTGCCTCCGGAAGCCTCTTCAAACAGACCGCGTCTAGTCTCATGCGCACCAGTAAAAGTGCCTCGCTGATGGCCGAACAGTTCCGCTTCCACGAGAGTGTCGGGTATAGCTGAACAGTTGATGTCGACAAATGGCGCCTTGTTCCGCCGGCTGCGTTCGTGAATAGCCCGCGCCACAAGTTCTTTACCAGTACCGGTAGCCCCGGTTATCAGCACGGAACTGTCAAAGGGTGCTATCCGATCAATAATGGAAAATAACTGTTTCATTACCGTCGACGAGCCAATTAGCGCCGGGACTGCTTCAGGACTGCTACTGGGAGTAGGGGGATTTGAATCCTGATTAATACTCCTGGCAGAATTTCTCTGGTTAGTCGGGATTCGTCCATTGCCACCTTTGGAGGCTTGTTTCCCAGCAGTTTCGCGCCGATTCACAATGACTCTTTCAACGATGTTGGCTACCTCATGAAGCTGGAAAGGTTTGGTGAGATAATCTCTGGCGCCTCTACGCATTGCCTCAACGCTTTGATCGATAGTTGCGTAGGCGCTCATGATTACCACGTCCTCGTCGGCGCCGCGCGCTCTGATCTGGTCCAATAACTGCAAACCCGTTGGACCTGGGGCAAACGCGTCTGCGATGACCAGATCGAATGGCTCCTGCGTTAGACGTTCAAGAGCCTCGCTCGAATTGGCGCACGAGGCGACGCGATAGCCGCGTTTCCGCAGGAAGGCTTCCAGCGTTTCACGAAACGCCTCTTCGTCTTCCACTATAAGAATCGATCCGGGAATGGTTCGGGTTAGGTACATAGGTACTGTCAAGTCTTTAAATACAGCTAAAGAATGCCCTACTCCAAAACGAGGCGGAGCCCACATTCTTAAACATTGTTAAACCGTGTAGGGATGTATTGGAGAGAACGGGTATGTCCAAGAGAAATGAAAAATAGTCCCGAACGCTGGGCAGGCAGAACCCTCGAGGGACTGGCAGCAATGCGGCCATGCTAAAAGACCTCAACTTCCGGCCTTGAATCAATTACTGACCTTGCCGGTGAAGATGCCCATCGCGCCGCACCGCGCTAAAACATCGATGTAAAAGACTAAATTTGCGTTCGCCGAGTGGAATTCTTGCGAGGTGTCCACCCCCCTTTTCCCGACTTGTCGGCAGACGCGCGGCGAACTACCCTTTTCTGAAAGTTCTCGATGTATACACTACCGATCCCCTTTTGGATATCCACCAAAGGTGGGATATAACAAAGATAAGGCAGGTTTCCTTCTCGGCAAATGGTCTAACCGCCAGCACTCCGCAGTTCTCGCCCCGCGCCTGCCGCAGATTCTGTCAAGGAATGAGGACCACAAAGACCTTTCCCGCTTTTGCCACACATTGTTTGGCACACGATTAGCCGTGTTTTCCTTGCACCTGATGAAGACGACAATTCTTATCGCCGATGATCACGAATTGGTGAGCAAGAGTGTCTCCGCTCTGTTGCGGGCAATACCCGACTTCCATGTGCTGGGTGAGTGCAACAATGGACGAGATCTACTGACAATGGTGGCGCAGCTCCGGCCTAATGTGGCAATTGTGGATCTGGGAATGCCGGGACTAAATGGGGTTGAGGTTGCGCGCCGAGTCCGTGAAATTAGCCGGTCGACGCGCGTAATAATTCTCAGCGGCTATAGTGATCAGGTTTCCATTGAGCAGACGCTCGAAGCGGGCGTGGCCGGCTACATTGTTAAGAGTGGGGCCACCACGGATTTGATTCGGGCGATCCGCGAGGGCACCCCTAAAAGAGTCTATTTAAGCACGGAAGTGGCCAAAGTTGCTGAAGGGGCGCACTTTCGCGGCAGGCGACGGACCGGCGGGAGGGGACGACTCAGTAGATGCCCACTGTCGCCCAGGGAACGTGAAGTCTTGCAGCTCATCGTTGAGGGCAACTCCAACAAGCGGATTGCTTCCGTACTTGGCATTACCGAAGCTACGGTCAAAGATCATCGCAAACACATCAAGGAGAAATTAGGTATTCGAGATTTGCCGACACTCACACGCTATGCTATCGGCATAGGAATGATCAGAGCTGACATGCTTTGATTCAAGACGATCGGGGACACAAACGAGGGTGCGATGGCACCCTCTTTTTGTGTCCGTGTGTTGAGTTTCGAGATATTATACCGGCGTCAAAACGCTTAGCTGTGCGACAACAAATCCGTCTCAGTGACTCACAAATGTGTCTCATGCCTTCCCGTCCGATGGTCGCTTTAGTGAACTCAGGCTGGTCCAACCTTGAATCGAATTCTTACATTTACATAGTAATTCGTGCTGTTTCGGCAGGTCCTTTTCCTCGCTCGTTTCGCAGTATTTTTAGCTGGCCGCCAATTTGCTGGTGAAGTTACGGATTTAACCCCCTCGCTAGGAATATCACCATAAAAGCTTGTGCCCAGTGAAGCTCAGTGAAGCTCAGTGAAGCTCCGTAGAGACGGTGTGCTACGGGATGGCTCCGAGATACGTTTGAGGAAGACGTTTTCGGCCGCATGGTCTTCTTTGTTGAGCATCGTCGAGTGCTGGCATTACCAGTTGTAGAAACGGCCCAAAAGGCGCACGGGAGGCGAAACATCATGGGACGGATCTCCAGCCTGAGACGATTTACGTCTCTTGGCATCCTTGTATCACTCTGTACCGGCATCCTTCTAACCGACAAAACCAGCGCTCAGTACAACACAAAAAGTGGCGAATCTCACGCGCAGCGGCTCTCGAAAGCAGAGGCAGCAGCTCTGGTTAAAGAGTGCACGAACGAGTTGATTGTTGCCGCATCTGGCCCAACGAACCCTGTTTCGGCTTCGTCCTCGCGGATTCGCGCTGTCGCTCGTTTTCTCGCAGGCAGGGCCGCCAGGCACCCGCTGTTTGTAGGGGATTCATCTGAGACGAAGAGAGCAGTTCAGGCTCTGGCGCAACAACTTGCCTTCGGCCCAGACACCAATCGGCGTCTACTTCAGCTCAACGTTGAGGCACTGATGTCCGGCGCTGTTGATGCAGCAGATGTTCAAGGCCGCTTCTCCTCGGTGCTGAGGCAACTCGAACAATCAGCAAGGCAAACGATCCTTTTTGTCCCAGAGATCGACACAGCCTTTCCGGCAGACGTGTGGGACGCCGGATCCATGCTCAGAACTCTGGAGACAACGCTGGACGGTGACCGCAACCTGCAACTTCTCGCTTCCAGTACTGCTATCGGCTATCAGAGTGTGCTCAGTGATCCTTTTCTCAAGCGCCGTTTTGTGCCGATTTTTCTTAGCAATAATAGTGACGATTCAGAACTGGATAACTTGGAGGCAGAGGAAGCACAGCGAACCAGGGCTGAAAAGATTTCACCTGACCTGCGGCAAATCCTTGCAGCGGGAGGCGCTGAGAAGAATCACGTAAGCGTGATTTTGCAGTTACAAGACCTGAACACATCCGCTGTGCAACAACTGTTACATAGAAAGGGAGTCCAGGTCATTCGCAGGTTGCCATCCCTTGACGCTTTAGCGGTGCAAATGCCCGCACAGATGATAGAGGAGTTTGCCCAGGGTACTGAGGTGGTCCATATCTCTCCAAATCGCAAAATCGAGAGTCTGGGTCACCTCACCAGAACAACCGGCGCCGACGCGATACGCGTGCAAACGACTACCTCCGCAGAAGGTGAAACGTCTACCAGACTGCTCGACGGGACCGGTGTCGGCATAGCCGTGCTCGACTCGGGTATAGATAGCGAGCACACCGCATTCAGGGGGAGTCAAGACTCATCTCGAGTTGTGCTAAACCTCGATTTTACTGAGGAGCAGCGCACTGATGATCCCTACGGGCACGGAACACATGTGGCAGCAATTGCCGCAGGAAATGGAAAGATTGCTCAGGGCAGCTATAGAGGAATAGCGCCAAACGCAAACATTTTCAATCTTCGAGTGTTGGATTCAACCGGGTTTGGCACATCGTCCAGTCTGCTCGCCGCACTGGGCTGGATTCTGGAAAATCATCAAAGCTACAACATCCGAGTAGTGAACCTTAGTTTGGGAACCTTGGCAATCGATTCATATCATTCCGATCCGCTGTGCCTGGCTGTTCGTCAGTTGGTTGATGCGGGGGTCGTCGTCGTTGCAGCTGCCGGCAACAACGGCAAATCTGGAACTGGTGGAGAGTTGTACGGGCTAATCCATGCTCCCGCCAATGAGCCTTCGGCCATTACCGTCGGCGCCACAAACACGTTCGGCACTGATTTCCGCTCAGACGACCGCGTAACTTCCTACAGCTCACGTGGACCTGTTCGCAGTTACTGGGTGGATGATCAGGGGCAGACGCACTTCGACAATATCGTAAAGCCAAATCTAGTAGCGCCGGGTAATCGGATTATTTCAGCGCAGGCAAGAGACAATCTCCTGGTGGCCCAGAATCCGGAACTGGATGTCCACGTAAGCGGAAACCCTGGCCGCAACATGATGGTGATGAGTGGGACCTCAATGTCGGCGCCTATGGTTGCGGGAGCGGTCGCGTTGATGCTGCAAGCAAATCCGATGCTAACGCCGAACATGGTTAATGCAATGTTGATGTACACGGCCCAACCACTTGCGGGCCACAACATGTTTCAGCAAGGTGCTGGCGAACTCAATATCGCAGGCGCGGTAGAGGTGGCGCAACTGGTTCGCACTGATCTGGATTCGTCAACTCTCACGGGCGAACCGTTACTAATTTCCTCAGCCTTTCCGCCGCTGCAAACCACGATATGGGGTTATACGTTCCCATGGTCGGAGGGTCTAATCATCGATTACGGCTACATTATGGGCCTGGGCTTGTTAACGAAGTATCAACAGATCTACAGGCAGGGCGTGTCATTGAATGATGGCGTCAACTCGGCTTTTGGCGCGCTCTTTATTGACCGCACGATTATCTCGAGCGGCGTGATGATTGGAGACACCATTCAGATAGGTGACGGTGGCCCGCTAGGCGACGGCACAATGTTGATGGAGAGTGGTGTGCTGCTGGGAGATGCTCTACGAAGCGGCGTGCTCTTGGGAGACGGAGTCCTGCTTGGAGACGGAGTCCTGCTTGGAGACGGAGTCTTGCTTGGGGACGCAATAACCCGGGCGCATCTTGCTTTGTGCCAGGGCGACGATACTGCCTATATGGCACCAGAGCAAGACGACGGCTTGGATAGCATTGATTACTGATCGTTTCTAAATACTGAACAATCCCCTGGAGTTCAGCAGTGCCCCAAACATTCAGCTTGAAATCTAAACAGCTCCTTCGACCCAGGCCCGCGGTGCAGCGCGCACCTGCTCCTCGCCTAAGCGTCCGCCGGCTTGGTAATGACAATCGCCCGGAGGTTCTGGAGTTTTTCGAAAGCCGTCCGCTGCACACGGTCTTTATGCGTGGTTTTATCCGCGACAATGGTCTGGAAAGCAACCAAAACCGCGGCGTCTTTTATGGCTGTCGCAACGCAGAAGGACAGCTCCAGGCGGTCGCGCTCATCGGTCACGCCACACTTTTTGAAACCAGGCACGAAGCGGCGCTAGAGGCTTTGGCGAACGAGGCGCGCAAACATCGAAATATTCACTTGATTATGGGTGAACAGGGCGCCGTTGGAACCTTTTGGAGATCGCTTTCTGCTACCAGAGGTGAGCCTGGCCGGACTTGTACACAGCTTCTCTTTGAGAAGCCACTTGCCGCAGAACAAAGAGTTAACAGAATTCCCGGTCTGCGACGTGCGACACCGCACGACATTGCTTTGGTTATGCCTGTCCAGGCAGAAATGGCTCAGGCGGAAAGTGGCCTGAACCCGCTCGCGATCGATCCCGTTGGTTTCAAGGAGCGTTACATCCGTCGCATTGAGCGCGGCCGTGTCTGGATCTGTGTCGAGGATGGAGTTCTGAACTTTAAGGCAGACATTCTGTCGGAAACGCCCGACGTGACGTATCTGGAAGGAATTTATGTGAAACGTGACCTCCGAGGTAATGGTTTCGGATCGAGTTGTCTGTCACAAGTAAGTGGGAGCCTCCCACACACAACAAGATCGGTCTGTCTTTTCGTGAATGAGAAGGCGCGGGAAGCCCAGGAATTCTATAAGCGGGCAGGCTTCAGTTTGCGTAGCACGTATTGGACGTTCTTTTTAGCGAGGACGCGCTAGGAAAACACGCACTCATGATGAACAAGGAAAAGTTGTCGAGAGCTTACTTATGGCTGGTCGTCAGCATCGGATCTGTGATCTGCTCATATTCGCTCAACTCCTACATCATGTCCTCAGGGAAAAGCGTCGACTTTCGCCTACTTGTGCTGACCGTAATTGCAGTTGGGCTGGGACCTTGTTTGATCGTCAGAATCCCACGACTGACATCGCAAATTACTGTTTCCGACACCTTCATTTTTCTGGTGATGCTGCTTTACGGCGGTGACGCTGCCGTGCTGCTCGCTGCTTTAGAAGCCTTCTGTTCGTCTCTACGCTTTAGCCGAAAACTGATAACTATCCTATTCAATTCTGCGGCAATGGCGTGTGCAACCTTTTTGACGAGCACCACCTTAAACCTTACTTTTGGATCAATCGCAGAGATTCGCCACAGCGGATACTCATCGAGCTTGATAATTGCGCTCTGCTTGATGGCGCTCGTTCAATACATTGCTAATTCTGGCCTGGTTGCGATAGGAGCAGCCTTGAAATTGGACCGCCCTTTAATGCAAACGTGGTCCAAGCATTATCTATGGACGTCAGTTACTTATGTTGCGGGCGCCTCGGCAGCGGGCATCATTGCGCAGCTTGTTAACACAATCGGTTTCTACTCGGTCATAGTAACTACGCCAATTATTGCAGTCATTTTTCTGACATATCGTACTTACCGTGAGAACATCGAGGCTGCGGCCGCACAGGCACAACAGGCAGAGAAGCACGCCGAAGAGCTCTCTTTGTATATCGCTGAACGGCAACGCGTGGAAAAGGAACGCGACCAACTGCTGGTTCGTGAACAGCAAGCGCGAGCTGAGGCCGAAGACGCTAATCGAATGAAGGATGAGTTTCTTGCTCTGGTCTCTCACGAACTGCGTACTCCTCTGACACCTATTCTGGGCTGGATTCGCATGCTGCGGCGCGGCGAACTGGACCGCGCCACTTCCAGCGGCGCGCTGGAGTCGATTGAACGGGCGGCGAAATACCAGGAGTTTATTATCAATGACTTGCTGGACATCTCCCGGATAGTCAGAGGAAAGTTGAACCTTGATATGGGAGAGATCTATTTGCGGCAGGTTGTTGAAGCCTCTTTGGAGATCGTTCGTCCGGCCGCGGAAGCGAAGAGCATTCTGATCAGTTGTACTTATGAATGTCGGGGAGTACTAGTTTCGGGAGATCAGGGTCGGCTAAAACAAGTCGTCTGGAACATACTCTCTAATGCCGTCAAATTTACTGAGATCGGTGGTCGCATTGAGGTAGCGGTCAAAATCGCAGGCTCCTATGTCGAAATAAGTGTAAGTGACAATGGAATAGGCATAGCTGCCGATTTTCTTCCACATGTTTTCGATCGGTTTCGGCAGGCGCACAACTCCGAGAATCAGGCGCTTGGTGGACTTGGCCTGGGATTGACGCTGGCGCGCTACTTGACCGAGATGCATGGTGGTTCGGTTCATGCGGAGAGCCGGGGCCTGGGTGAGGGAGCTACGTTTACAGTTAGATTGCCGATTTTGAGGGTACAACCCGATGATCCCTACGTATCCAGAGAACTTCATGGAGCTTCCTACGAACGAACATTTGAAGTGCCAAAAATTTATGCACCGCAAGATAAGGAGTTTCAGAAGATACCACTTCTTAGGAATGAGACTTGAACTGGTTTGCAAGGAGATGATATGAACACCAAAAACGAGAACGCCCGGACCATCTTGCTGGTAGAGGACTACCAGGAGACCCGCGCCATGCTGAGAATCTGGCTTGAACGGCGGGGGTATCGGCTTGTGGAAGCTGCGGATGGTCAGGAAGCCGTAGATCTCGCCCCTCTTGCGCATCCCGATCTCATTCTGATGGACTTGAGATTGCCTGAACTCAACGGCATTGCAGCCACCCGCCGCCTGCGCCAGGACGCCGCGCTCCAGGATATCCCCGTGGTCGCACTTTCCGCTCTCGATCCGGCAATGTTCCGCGAAGCTGCACTCAGCGTGGGATGTGTTGAGTATCTAACCAAGCCAATAGACCTCGACAAATTAGAAGACGTACTGACCCGATTGCTAAACCCAACTGGATCCAATCCGCCACCGGTTCACTGAAGAGAATAGGGCTGGGAGAGAGCGAAATAAGACCTGTAGGACGTATAGAACCTATAGATCTATGCTCCTGTTCTCCTATCGCTGCCTCTTACATTGACTTCTATTCCCGCATTCGGTAGATTTTCAATCGCAAGCAGGTTCTGACTTTTTGATAGGATGCTCCGGAAGATCTTCGTCATGCATCGAACGTCCGCTAGATTTACGACTTTTTGATGCGGCCTCCCAAGGCGTGCGGCCAAACGGCGAAGGCGCTCCTATCAGATCCAATCACCGGTATCAGGCACATGAGAAATCCTGAATGGTACGAGGCCTAAGCCTTTTTAGGCGGGCTGCTGCTTTGCCCAGCGAGTGTTCCAGATCTGCTGTGAGGCATAGCAGCTGTCCGCATGCTCTTATCTATTTAGGATTAACGCAAGATGGGTGACATCAAGATACAACTAAAGGACGGAATGCCGGTAGCCGTTTCGGGTTCGGTTACAGTGGCTGAGGCGCTGAAGAAGCTGGATCGGGACGTGGCAAAACAAGCCCTGGCGGCCAGGATAAGTGGCGTCGAAGTGGATTTGGCCGCTCAACTGGACAGTATTCCCGATCGTTCGGCAGACAGCGGTCTGCGACCGCTTGCCGGGGACGGGACTCTTGAGATCGCCCCCGTGAATCCTGGAACACGGGAAGGGCTGGAAGTGCTAAGGCATTCCAGTGCTCACTTGTTGGCTGCAGCCGTGCTCGACCTGTTTCCAGGCACGAAGCTGGGCATTGGCCCAGCACTGCTCGACGACCCGCGTTATGGTTTCTTCTATGACGTGATTACGCCACGACCGCTAACGGAGACCGACCTGCCAGTAATTGAAAAGCGAATGAGGGAGATTGCCGGCAGGAACCTTGCCTACCGTCGGGAAGAGATCTCCAAAAGCGAAGCCATTCGTATCTTTCAAGAACG
>Ga0214473_10001912_pt1 | contig 26398 bp, 19 predicted proteins | sample RVTome_7_FD_203509 | JGI IMG/M metagenome (GOLD analysis project Ga0214473, IMG submission 203509) | Soil microbial communities from uranium-contaminated site in the Upper Colorado River Basin, Wyoming, United States - RVT98D197 | ecosystem: Environmental > Terrestrial > Soil > Contaminated >...
ACCGCCTCGCGGTCGTATCCGTGCAGCTGCCGCCCCTGCGGGAACGGCCCGACGACATCCCGCCGCTCGTCGCCCACCTGGCCGCGAAGCACGGGGCCGGGCGACGTGTGCGCGTCGAGCCCGCGGCCATGGCGCGCCTCTGCGCCTTCGCGTGGCCCGGCAACGTGCGGCAGCTCGAGAACGAGGTGCAACGCGCGCTCGTCCTCTCTCCCGATGTCATCGGCGCGGACGACCTTTCGCCGGCTGTCCGTGGCGATGCCGAGGCCGAGCTGCCCGGCGAGCTCGATCTCAAGGGGCAGGTTGGTCTGCTCGAACGCAGACTCATCCGCAGCGCGCTGTCCCGCTCGGGGAACAACCAGACCCGGGCGGCCCAATTCCTCGGGATCTCCCGGTATGGTCTGTCGAAGATGATGAAGCGCCTCGGCCTCTAGATTCGCCTCAGGTCCACGCGAGAGCGATCTAGATCGCCGCGGGTCTCACGCGCAGTAGGGCACCATCCACGTGCGGGCGAAGCCGCTGCAGCTCTCTCCCGCGATGCTGCACGTGGGAGTGCCGCCGTCGGGTCCACACACCTGATGGCACGCCGCGACCATGTCCGTGCGGATGCACATGAGCCCGTGGCCGCAGGTGCCGTCGGCGCCTCCACAGGGATCCCCCGCGCCCTGCGTCCCTGCCGGGCGACATCCGGTGTACGGCTCACCGGTCTCCGGGTTCGACGCCAGCGTGCACGTATCCGTCGAGTCGCTGCAATCCTGGGCGAAGATGTCGCAGGGGGCCGGGATGGGGCGGCAGATCCGAATGCACGTGTCGGTACCGATCGTTCCGATGCACGCCTTGCCGCCCGCGCAAAACCCGATGGAGCCGTTGGGGCACATGCGATGGCACGTGAAGCCGGCGCTGCCGCCGAAGCTCAGACACAAGAGGCCTGGGCCGCACTCGGCACCCGACGCGCACGCATCACCCTCGGCGCCGGCGGTCGAGTAGGGCACGCACTCGGTGCCGGAGGTGCCGGGATGACAGGTCTCCCCGGGGCAGGAGCCCGGATCGAACGGGTCGCAGGCGCCCGTCGCCATGCATGGCATGGATACGGGTCCGCCGTCGGCCCCCGAGCCATCGGGCGCGGGGCCCGAGTCGGGGATCGGCCCCGTATCGGAGCGCGGCCCCCCGTCCGACGTTGCGTGGGCATCCATGCCGCCCGAGCCGTCCCGCGGGGCGCCGTCTGGAGCGGCGGCGCCGTCTGGTCCCCCGTCGCGCAAGGGCGGCAGCCCATCGTCATCTCCGCAGCCCGCGCACATGCCAAAGAGGCCCAGTGCGATGGCGAAAATCTTCGCAACGCGCATCGCCCGAGTGTAGCCGATGTGCCGCGAAAAGGCTGGCTGGAGGGGGGCCCTGATGCTAATCCCAACCGGTTAAGATGGAAGCGCGGGCCCCAAAGCTGACCCCCCACCTGTCGAGCGTGCGCGACTTCATGCACGCCATTCCCTTCAATCGCGAGCTGGGAATCATCGTGGTGGACATCGAGCCCGGGACCGTAACTCTCGAGATCCCCTTCCGCGACGCGCTGATCGGCGATCCGAGCAGACCCGCCCTGCACGGCGGTGTCATCTCCTCGATCATGGACACGGCCGGTGGTGCCGCCGTGTGGACGGCCATCGGTGTCTCCGACCGGTGCTCGACCATCGATCTGCGCGTCGACTACTTGCTGCCGGGCCGGGCCGCCGCCCTTCGGGCCGAGGCGAGGGTGCTCCGGGTGGGGAACAAGGTCGGCGTGACCACCATCCGTTGCTACCACCCCGACCGTCCCGAGGAGACGGTGGCCGAGGGCAAGGGCGTGTACTCGGTGAAGCGAGTGGACGACAAATGACGGAAGAGGCTGTCATCGGGAAGCAGGGGGGCCTGCCGGGCCACGTCTCCGATCCGGAGCTCGCCCGGATCGTCGCCGAGGAGGAGAAGGTCCTGCGTCGGGTGCTCCGCACCGTCGAGGTCCGCAAGCACGATCGGGTTGCGCCCACAACCAACTACGACGCAGAGTTGATCTCGCTGCGCGATCAGATCAACGAGGCGCGCCTCGAAGACGTGCCCCCGCTCATCGAAGAGATGGAGCGCCTGCAGAACGTCGCGGCGCGACGGGCACGCGTCTCCGAAGGGGTCGTCGATCCCGCTTCGCCCTACTTCGGCAGGCTGGTCCTCGAGGAGGCAGGCCAACGGCGTGAGGTCCTGATCGGTCGCTCCACCTTCATCGACCCCACGACCGGCATCCGCATCGTGGACTGGCGCGATGCTCCCGTGAGCCGCGTGTACTACCGCTACGACGAGGGCGACGACTTCGAGGAGATCTTCGGAGGGCGACCGGTGGAAGGTGAGGTGATCACCCGCCGGAGCGTGGCCATCGTCGACGGCGAGCTCCGACGCATCGGGAGCCCGCAGGGCACATTCCTGCGGAGCACGGACGGGATGTGGCGGCGCGCGGACGACAGCGCGTCCCGGCTGTGGGGTGGGCAAGGAACGGCCATGCGGCCGGAGGCCCACCAGCGGCCAGGTGTGCTGGGCGTCGGGACGGATGGCCGGGACGATCGCCACCTGCCCGAGATCGCCGCCCTCATCGATCCGCGCCAGTTCGACCTCATCACCCAGCCGAGCTCGGGCTTGGTCGTGATCCAGGGCGGTGCGGGCAGTGGCAAGACCACGATCGGCCTGCACCGCATGGCCTATCTCGCTTTCCAGGAGCCCAAGAGGTTCCGGCACGACAGGCTCCTCGTCATCGTCTTCAACGACGCGCTCGCTCGGTACATCTCTCGCGTGCTGCCCGCCCTGGGTGTCCCGGGCGTCCTCGTGACGACATACGAGCGCTGGGCGCATCGGCTGCGGACCAGCCACCTCGCCGGGCTTCCGGTCAGGTACGATGAGGACACACCGACGGCGGTGGTGCGGCTCAAGAAGCATCCCGCCATGCTCCGCATCATCGACGAGGCGGTGCGGACCCTGGCCCTCAACGTCGACCACCAGATGGGGGAGACGCTGGACGAGCTGCCGGATGCGGGCGCCGCCCGCGACCTGTGGAGGTCGACCGCGGGAAGGACGCCGGCCCATCGCGCGGACATCATGCTGCGGTGGTTGCGCGAGGCGGATCGCGGGGGCAGGAAGCTCGCACTGCAGTGCCGACACGCTCTCGAGCGCACGCTCTCGCGCGTGCGGCGCCCGTCACGAGACGTCGTGGGGCTCTGGTCCGAGATTCTGACGGACCGCGCGGCCCTGGGCCAGGCCCTCGCCCGCGAAGCTCCGGGCGAATTCGCCGACGAGGACCTGGCCGAGGCGCACGCCTGGTGCTCGCGCAGGTGCCCCGCCGCGGTGGTGTACCAAGAAGAGCACGAGGAGCGGGACGTGGCCGAGGAGTTGGAGCCCCGCGTCGGCGTCGATGGTGTCGAGGAGGTGGAGCACGTCACCCTGGACCGCGAGGACGACACGCTCCTGCTGCGCCTGGTTCAGCAGATGCGGGGCGCCCTGGGCCGGGGCCGGGAGACGCTGCGCTACGAGCACGTTTTCGTAGACGAGGCGCAGGATCTGAGCCCCGTGGAGCTCGCGGTGGTGCTCGACACCGTGTCCTCGCGCAGCAGCGTGACGATGGCCGGTGACCTCGCCCAACGGCTGCATCGAAACAACGGCTTCACCGACTGGCGCGGCGTGCTCCGGGACCTGGGGCTCGAACATGTGGACGTCGAGCCGCTGAAGCTGAGCTACAGGTCGACGCACGAGATCATCGACTTCGCCGCCGAAGTGCTCGGGCCATTGCGCAACGAGGAGCAATGTCACGCCATGCGGCATGGCGTTCCCGTGGAGCTCTTCCGCTTTGCACACAGCGGGGATGCCGTAGGCCATCTGGCGGAGGCGTTGCGCGATCTCACGGCCAGCGAGCCGCGCGCTTCGGTGGCGATCGTCTCTCGGTACTCCGAGCAGGCGGACGTCTACTATCGCGGTCTGCGCAACGCGGAGGTCGCGAACCTGCGACGCATCGCCGAGCAGGATTTCCCGTTCAAGGCGGGGATCGACGTCACGGACGTGCGGCAGGTCAAGGGCCTGGAGTTCGACTACGTCGTGCTCATCGAGGCGTCCTCAGCGAGCTATCCCGAGGATGACGAGGCCCGTCATCTGTTGCACATCGCGGCGACGAGGGCGGCTCATCAGCTCTGGGTGAGCACGACGGGGGATCCGTCGCCTCTGCTGCCGGAGAGCCTGCGCCAGCGCGGCTACTGAGGGGGGATCGCGTGCAGGTCGACACGTTCTGACGGGAGTGCCTCGGCCGTGGACCGCGAGCACGTGTGGCCCGATCTCAGGGCGGAGTGGATCGTCTACGAGGACGACGATCTCCTCGTGGTGAACAAGCCGGCGGGCGTGCCTTGCCAATCGGCCGATCCGTCGCGCCCCGACGACCTCGTGACGCGCCTCCGTCGTCACCTCGCCGCGCGGAGTGGGGCGCGCGTGACACAGTACGTGGGGGCTCACCAGCGCCTCGACCGCGACACCTCGGGGCTGATCCTCTACGCGCGCAGGAAGGAGGCCAACGCGCCGCTGGCACGACAGTTCGAGGCTCGGACCGTGGACAAGATCTACGCTGCCTGTGTCAGCGGGTGGCCCGCACAGACCGGGCCGCGGAGGCTCAGGCATCACCTGGCCCGCGGACGCGACGGGCGCAGTGTCGTCGTCGGTGTCGACCATTCAGATGCCCGGGAGGCGGTGACGCAGGTCCGCGTGATGCAGCGCGTGGGCGACCGGGCGCTGCTCGAGGCGCGCATCCTGACGGGGCGCATGCATCAAGTGCGTGCCCAGCTTGCGCACGTGGGCGCGCCGGTGGCCGGCGACCGGCTCTACGGCGGCGAACGGGCGTCACGTCTGATGCTGCACGCATCGATTCTCGCGCTGTCGCACCCGGCCACGGGCGAGCCCCTTCGCGTCGATTCAATCCTCCCGCCGGAGATGACGCGATGGTTGGCCGGTCAGGGCCCGCCCCGAGCCGGGTCGGCCGAGCTCGCCGAGCTGCTGTGGCTCGCCGTCGAGCGACGTTGGGGCCTTGGCCGAAGCGCGGACACGACGGCCTTCCGATTGCTGCACGGTGAGGGTGAGGGACTGCCCGGCCTGGCCATCGATGTGTACGGCGAGCACCTCGTCGTACACATCTCAGGCGACGAGGACCGAGCGGGGCGCGAGGCGGTGCTCGATGGCATCGCCAGCCTGGGGTTTGACGGGATCTACCTGAAGGTGCACCCGCGTCAGCCGGGCCGCCTTTCCACCGAGCAACTGCGCGCGCTCGCGCCGGCCGATCCGGTCAGGGGCGTCGCAGCGGCCTCGGAGGTGTCGGTCCTCGAGAACGGCATGCGACTGCTGGCGCGCCTGGGCGATGGGCTTGGAACGGGGCTGTTTCTGGACCAGCGCGGCAACCGCCAGCGCGTGTGGACCATGGCCCGCGGCGCGTCCGTCCTCAACCTCTTCGCTCACACGGGAGCATTCACCGTGGCCGCGGCCCTCGGCGGCGCGCTCCGTACGGTGAGCGTGGACGCCTCCGGGGCCGCGCTGCGACGGCTCGAGCGTCACCTCGAGCATGCGGGCGCGGTGGGCGATCACCGGACCGTCAAGGCTGATGCGTTCGACGTGCTCGCGCGGATGCGCCGCGCCGGTGAGCGATTCGATCTGGTGATCGTCGATCCCCCCACGTTCTCGACGACTCGCGCATCGCGCTTCAAATCGGGCGCAGACTGGGTGCGCCTCGCGATGGCCGCGATGGCAGTGACCGGTCCCGGCGGTCGGCTGCTCGCCTGCAGCAACGACCAGCGGCTCGGCCTGCAGGGCCTCCGGCTCCATCTGCACGCGGCGGCCCGCGCCGCAGGTCGGCGCGTTGCCCAGATGAAGGACCTGGTGCCGCCTCCGGACTACCCTCCGCCGGTCGGAGAGGAAGCGCATCTGAAGTCCGTCCTGATCACGCTGGCGCAGGATCGCGACGACCCGGGTCCGCGGCGCCGACCAGCACGCCCCGTCAGGGCCAAAAAGAATCGGCGAGCACGCCGAGGCGCGTGATCCGCGAGCTCACGGGGAGCGCCGAGGTCAAGACGACCTCGCTGCACTCCGTGCGGGTCGAGCGAAAGCGCACGACACGGCGCTCGTCGGCCGCCTGGCAGAGCGCGAACATGCCCGTGTTCAGCGTCGGATCGGGGACGCCGTGGAGGTACTCGCACGTGAAGTTCGAGCAGCGGGAGCCGAGGGGCACGCCGTGGTCCGAGCTGACGTCGCCGTGCTGGAGGTTGAACACCGACGATGTGCCGACCGCCTCGCCGGTCCAGACCGTGTGGAAGAAGGGCGTGTGGTAGAGCGCCCAGACCGTCTTGAGCCAGTAGTCCACGCGGCTGCGCGTGTGTGGCGGGTCGAGGCGCACGCGCGTGATTGGATCCACCTCGGCGGACGCGTACATGTCGCTCCGCAGGGCGAAGAAGCGCGTGGGCTCGAAGGGGCTCTGGGTCATGGACGCAACGCTCAGGCCGAGGGGGAAGGAGCCGTCGTTCAGGGTCCACGTCAGGCGGTTTTCTCCCGTCCGGGCGTCGAAGCTCTCCACGAAGCGCAGGTCTCCGCCGCTCGTCCCTTCCCGGGCGACGGCCACGCGTGCCGCGCCCGCAGCGTTGCGCAGGGCGAAGACGTCGCGCGGGAGGCCCGCCATCGTCGGCTCGCGCCAGACCACAGTGTCGGAGGCAGCGTCGATGGCCACCGTCTCGGCCTCATTGGCCACCACGACGGTGTCAGGGGGATAGGCGCCGACGGTGCGGACCAGGGCCGGCGCGTCGCCCCCGCCGCGGAGGGGCGCGCAGGAGCAGAGCGAGTCCGTCCCCGTGAGCGCGTAGCGAAGCACCAAGCCTCCGCAATTCTGGTCGCCCGGCAGGTCCTCGACGCCGACGAGAAGCCAGGGCATCGGACAGCCCGAGGAGCACGTGACCGCGATCTCACACCCGGGCGGCACCCCGCCGTCGTTGGCCGCTCCCGAGTCGCCAGCGTCGGGCCGCGCCACGGTGCCGTCTCGGCCCCCGTCGGAGGCTTCCCCCGCGTCATGGCCGACCACCCGATACCGATCCAGATCCGGCACGCATGCGGGACACGCTCCTACAGTCCAAATGCTCGAAAACAAACAGGATATGAGGCGTAGCGTAATCGCGCAGGGGGTGGCGCCCGACGGGCCAGCGCCCGCACGCCGCAACCGCGCGCGGCGCGGTCTGACGCCCGGTGGCGGGGCGGCGGCGTGTCCGGTCGGAGCGCGATTACGGTAGGCCACGATTCTTGTGTGGTTACGACATGTTGCGTACGGGGAGCGTGTCCCCGGCTCGTCCCCGGCTCAGGCGAGCATGCGTAGGGGCCTGGCGGAGTACAGGCCGAGGAGCCTGCAGCCTCCGGCGACCGGGTCGCCCTCCGCGTGGGCGACGCCCCCCTTCTTGAAGGGGAAGAGGTGGCCGCGCGTGGGATCTCCGATCAGCAGGAGCGCGAGCAGCTCGCCGAGCCACGGCTCGTGACCGACCACGGCGACCGAGTCTCCCTCGAGCATCTTGAGCAGGGCTGGGCCCGGGGCCCGCGCCAGGTCCTCGGTTTCGATGCGCTCTCCCGTCGTCAGCGGCTTGAGAAGCTCGGCGGTCTGGACGGCCCTGACCCACGGGCTGTGGTAGACGCGGCCGAACCGCACATCCGCGCGGTAGAGCCCGCGAACCTCCTTCTCGAAGCGCGCGCGGCCCTTGGGCGTGAGGGGCCGCGCATGATCGAGGGCGTCTCCCCCGCGGGGGACGGCGACGGCGTGACGAACGATGTAGATGTCCATGGGACCTTCTCAGTAGTCCACGGGTGACACGCGGGCGTCCGGGGTCTCATAGACGTCCGGCGCACGCGATGGCCCGAGATCGACCGCCAGCGACAGTACTATCGACCCCACGATCAGCACCAGGGCCAACATCGACGGGGCGGCCCCGGCCGCCAGGGCCCGTCCTCCCCGCAGACCGTGGCCAGTCGCCGCGACCGTCGAAAGCACGTGGGCACCCCAGGCCAGCTGGGCGAGCACGCCCAGGGCCAGGGCGACCGCGCCCAGCACGGGCACCAAGAGCGTCAGCGTCAGTGGAGCCCAGAGAATCACGATGGTCTGGCCGTATGCGGCGGCGCGTACACCAGAGGCGAGGTCGCCGCGTCCCCCTAGGGCCCGCGCGGCGAGATGAAACATCACGCCGATGACCAAGGCCGCGATCACGCCCTCGACCGCGGCGAGCACGGGCCCACCGCAAAGCAGCCCGACCATGATCGGGACGATTGCGGTTCCGGCAGCTGTCAACGGGGTCTGCCAGCCGAGCGCGGTCATCACCGCGCACGGGGCGACGAGGAACAGCGCGAACAGACTCGTCAACGCCCACACCAAGGCGGCGTACCCGAGGGCCGCGCCGACGCTGCCCGGCCGAAGCTCCGCGAACGTGGTCCCGGACCGGCCGAGCACCTCCGCGAGCGTGCGCAAGAATCGGCGCGCCACGGGCAGGTCGCGCCGCTCCCAGGCGATCACGCCGCCGCCCGAGTCCTTGCGCGCGCAGACATCACACAGGTCGCCGGTTGCCCCCTCTCCAAGGCAGTACTCGCACGCCGGAGCGCCGCACGCTCTGCACGTGACGAACGCGGGTTGGCCAGCATGCACAGCGCAGGTGGCTGTCTCTGAGCGGGATTCCGTCATCGACCGCCGCGAGGTTCGAGAATCGCGATCGCCCCCCGAGGCTCCTCGACGACCAGCCGTCCGTCCTCGGTGCTGCCCAACCCAACGGGCGCGGCCCAGGGCGGCAGGGGCACGCGTTCGCATCGCCCGTCCTCGCACCTGAGGAGCGCCGCGCCCTCCTCGGTGGAACCCCGGACGATCATGGTCGCGCCCGCGCAGTGGACGGGCAAGATCCCCGGGAGCGCTCCGGCTGCCGGATGGATCCCGGCGGGTAGCGCCCACGGCCGGGGCGGTGAGAGCGCGCTCACCTCGACAGCGCTTTCGCCGCTCACCAACAGCGCCGTGCTGGCGCAGCGCCCGACGGCCGCGACGGTCGAATCGGGATCCTCGAAGAGCTCCAACGGCTCCACGTCATCGTTTCCCATCGCCACGCGCGTGAGCCGGTGACGATCGTGCACCACCAGGGCTCGGCCCGAGCCCAGCGCCTCGATCGATGCGGACCAAGGGAAGAAGGAGTCGCCGTAGTGGGCCTGAAAGCGCTCGTGCGTCGTGACGAGCTCGAAGACGGGAGCGCTTGCGTCGGGGCCGATCCGCGCCATGCGCACGGCGTCGGACCGGGAGAGCGTCCAGACTTCCGTCATCTCGGCGCTCGACACGGCCGATATGGCGAGGGCGGGACCCTCCTCGAGCACCAGCGGCGCCACCAGATCCCACTGACCCTCCGCCGGGTCCCACCGCTCGATCGCGGGGAGGGACCCTTCGCGTGTCGGCGCCCACAGCTCCCCGCGCACCCAGGTCCCCGCCCGGTCCTCGGCCTCGCCGATCGCGCGGGCGAGGTCCGCTGCCCGGACCCGCTGTCCTGCGAAATCGACGTCCTCCACCGCGTGCAGCTCGCCCCCCGTGATCCGCGCGAACCTCCCCACGCCGCACTCGAACAGCAACACAGGTGCCGCGTCCGTGGGTACGAGCCCGGCGCCGATGCGCTCGCAGGGCATGGCCACCGTGTCGCCGGGCGAGACCACGGTCGCGTCCGTCGAGTCCCAAAGCCGGCCGTCGAACACCTGCGCGCGGTCACCAGCGGACAGCACCACGTCGTGCCCCATTACGGCGGCGCTCGTGACCGCCATGCTGGCCGGTGTTTCGCGACCCGGCATCTCCGAGAAGTCGTCGCGCCCGAGCGTGGCCCAGAGCCGGCCGTCGGCAGACACCACGACGTACTCGTGCTCGGGCGTCTCGCCCACCGCCACGGGCGAGCTCGTGACCTGGCCGATCCGCTTCCACGTCGATCCGGAGGCGCGGAAGACGTGACCGTTCGCCTGCGCCACCATGACGTCGCCCGGGCCGTCGAGCCCGATGGCCGTCACCTGTCCCGACGTGGGTAACGTCCGGTCCTCCCAGCCGTCCGCCGTCGCCACGAACAACGCGCCCGCATCCCCGCCCACCACGAGCTCGCCATCAGAGGAGTAGCCGAAGGAGCGGATGCGCGCCCGCGGCGGCATGTCCACGGCGTGGAGCGAGCCGACGCGCAGCGGTCGCATGGCGGTGTGGACGCCGCCCCCCGCGGTCATGAGCGCCGAGCGATTCGAGTCCACGTCGAAGGCGAAACCGATGACGGAATATCCCCCGGAGACGGCACCCTCCCGAGCTACCTCGCCGCTGGGGGACACGCGCGCGAAGCTCCCGTTGGGGAAACCGACGTACACCGTACCCTCCGGGTCCACGGCCAGGCCCGTGGTGCCGTAAGCCTCCGGGATGCCGCGGCTGAGGAATCTTCCGCCCCGCCACAGGATCACCCAGCTCGTGGCGCCCCGGCGGAGGGCGATTGCCATGGTGCCGTCGCGGCCGATGGCGACGCGGTCCACGGTGGCCTCGGTAGAGAAGGGTCCGCCTAGGAGTCGGTAGCCCGTCACGGGATCCGCCGACGAGCGCCAGTCGGTCCCGGAGAGGGCCTCGACGAGCGGCCCCGGCGTGCCCTCGAAGCCGCCGCCCCCGCGGAGGACGAGGGCGCCGCCGATCGCGGCGAGCGCGAGCACGCCACCGCCCAGGGCAGCGAGCCGGAGCGGGCTGCGCGAGCGCGTCCGTGCAGCCTTGAACGGATCGCCCTGCGCGTCGGGAGGGACGTAGATGGAGGGGTCGTTTCCCACGGAGCGGCGAGAAGCGTCGTATGGGGCGCCTGAGCGGTCAATGCGGTTGCGATCGTGCAAGTCCACGCACCAGGCCGCAGTTCCGGGGTTGACCCCCGCGATCCGGTGGTGTTGATCGCATCCCATGAAGGTAGCGATTGCCAAGGAAGTGCATCCGGGTGAGCGCCGCGTCGCGGCCACGCCGGACTCCACCCGACGGCTCGTCCAGCTCGGCTTCGAGGTGCTCATCGAGGAGGGCGCCGGCGACGCAGCTGGTTTCTCCCGGGCTGCCTACGAAGCTGCGGGCGCCACGGTCACCAAGGACGTGCGGGCCCTCTGGGCCGAGAGCGACATCGTGCTCAAGGTGCGGGCGCCCGAGGAGCATCCGGCGCTCGGCGAGCACGAGGCGGGCGCGGGCGAGCACGAGGCGGATCTGATCCGCGAGGGCGGGCTCCTCGTCAGCTTCGTCTGGCCCGCGCAGAATGGGGAGCTACTCGAGCGCTTCGCCGCGCGTGGTGCCTCGCTCCTCGCGGTGGAAGCGATCCCGCGCATCACGCGCGCCCAGAAGATGGATGCCCTGAGCAGCATGGCGAACATCGCCGGCTACCGGGCCGTCATCGAGGCGGCCAACGCTTTCGGGCGCTTCTTCACGGGCCAGATGACTGCCGCCGGCAAGACCGCTCCGGCGAAGGTGCTCATCATCGGCGCGGGCGTCGCGGGCCTGGCCGCCATCGGCACAGCGAGGGGACTCGGAGCCATCGTCCGCGCCTTCGACACGCGACCGGCGGTGCGCGAGCAAGTTCAGAGCATGGGCGCCGAGTTTCTGGAGGTGGACATCGAGGAGGAGGGTGAGGCCGCGGGTGGCTACGCCAAGGTGATGAGCAAAGCCTTCATCGAGGCAGAGATGGCGCTCTTCTCGGCGCAGGCCGCCGAGGTCGACATCATCATCACGACCGCCCTCATCCCCGGCAAGAAAGCACCCGTCCTGATCACGCGCGAAATGGTCGAGAGGATGCGTCCCGGCTCCGTGATCGTGGATCTGGCGGCGGAGCAGGGCGGCAACTGCGAGATGACGCGACCCGGCGAGCGAGTGGAGCACGGCGGGGTGCACATCCTCGGCTACACCGATCTGGCCAGCCGCATGGCCGCGCAGTCGAGCCAGATGTACGCGAACAACCTCTACCACTTGCTGCACGAGATGGGGGGAGCGGACCGCTTCTGCATCGACATGGAGAACGATGCGGTGGGTCCCGCGGTCGTCGTACACGAGGGCAAGGTCCACTGGCCGCCGCCCAAGCCGAAGAGGGCCGAGCCGGCTCCCGAGGTGGAGCCCAAGTCGACGCCGTCGCTGCCGCCGCGGCGAGCCATCTCCGAGGGCGGCCACGAGCGGAAGAAGCGCCCCGGCTTGGTCGCCGCCACCGCCGCGGCCTCGGCTGTGGGCCTGCTCGTGCTGCTCGGCTTCTTCGCGCCGCCCGGCTTCTTCTCGCACCTGACGGTGTTCGTCTTGGCGGTATTCGTGGGCTGGCAGGTGGTGTGGAACGTGACTCCAGCCCTGCACACGCCGCTCATGAGCGTGACCAACGCCATCAGCGGAATCATCATCGTCGGCGGCATGCTCCACCAGCAGCTCGGGGAGGAGACGGCCATCGCGACGATCCTGGGCGGCGTCGCCATTCTCCTGGCGAGCATCAACATCGCGGGTGGCTTCCTCGTCACCCAGCGCATGCTCCGGATGTTCCGGAAGTGACGGAGGCACCATGACGCAGAGCCTTCTCACCGTCGCCTACATCGCAGCGAGCGTGCTGTTCATCCTAAGCCTGGGCGGTCTGTCGGGGCAGGAGACGGCGCGGCGCGGCAACGTGTACGGCATCATCGGTATGTTCATCGCGGTGGCGGCCACTGCCGCGAGCCCCATCGTGACCGGCTACCCCCTCCTGGGCGGCGCGCTGGCAGTGGGGGCAATCATCGGAGCGATCGTCGCCGCGCGCGTGCTCATGACGGCCATGCCCCAGCTCGTCGCGCTGCTGCACAGCTTCGTCGGCGCGGCCGCGGTCCTCGTGGGGGTGGCGAGCTTCCTCGAGCCATCAGGGCGGCTCGAGGGCATCGAGATCGACATCCATCTCGCCGAGATCTTCATCGGCGTGTTCGTGGGCGGTATCACGTTCACCGGGTCGGTGATCGCCTTCGGCAAGCTCCAGGGAGTCATCCGAAGCAAGCCACTGCTGTTGCCGGGCCGTCACCTGCTCAACCTGGCCATGGCCCTCGGTTGCGTGTGGTTCGCCTATCGGGGGATCGCGCACGGCCACGATGCCGAGGGGCTGCGGGCCCTGCTCATCGTGATCGGGTTGTCCCTGGTGCTGGGCGCGCACCTCGTCATGGGCATCGGCGGGGCTGACATGCCCGTGGTGGTGTCCATGCTCAACAGCTACTCCGGATGGGCGGCCGCGGCCGCCGGTTTCATGCTCGAGAACGACCTGCTGATCATCACGGGGGCGCTCGTGGGATCGAGCGGGGCCATCCTCAGCTACATCATGTGCCACGCCATGAACCGTTCCATCTGGAACGTGATCTTCGGTGGCTTCGGCGCGAGCGAGGGGGCAGCGCCAGCGCGCCGTTCGGACGAGGCGCCGGGAACCGTGATCGAGATCAAGGTGGACGAGACCGTGGCGCTGCTCGAGGTCGCGCGTTCGGTGATCATCGTGCCCGGTTACGGCATGGCGGTCGCCCGGGCCCAGGCCCCCCTCTACGCAGTGACCCAGAAGCTCCGTGCCGGCGGAGCCCACGTGCGGTTCGCCATCCACCCCGTGGCCGGTCGGCTGCCGGGGCACATGAACGTGCTCCTCGCCGAGGCCAACGTCCCCTACGACATCGTGCTCGAGATGGACGAGATCAACCCGGACATGAACGACACGGATGTGGTCCTCGTCATCGGCGCCAACGACATCGTCAACCCCGCCGCGCTCGAGGACCCGTCGAGCCCCATCGCGGGCATGCCCGTGCTCGAGGTCTGGAACGCGTCCACGGTCATCGTCATGAAACGGAGCATGGCCTCGGGCTACGCCGGCATCGACAATCCCCTGTTCTACAAGTCCAACACCCGGATGCTCTTCGGGGACGCCAAGAAGAACGTGGACGCCATCCTGGGCAGCATGGGGACGGGCTCCGACTAGGCAATCCCGCGGAAGCACGGGAGAATCCGGGGCGAGCGCGCGGGGTCTGGGTTCGCGCCGGGCCGCGGTCGCCGGGGTGGGCTGCCCGGGCCGGGGACCGGGGTCCCATGTCTGCCCTGGGCCCGGTCTCGCACGCCGAGCGCGGAAGGCCCTTGCAGATGGCTCGTTTCGGTGTAATTGTGGCTCAGGCAAGTAGTTTCGAACGCTCGGTCCCGCGCGCCCTTTGCAGCGGACTCCCGCCTGGGCCGGTGCCGGTCGAGCCCCCTCGGCAGTGAGAGCAAGTCGCCCCACGTCCGAGGAGGGCAGGTCGATCGGCCCGTGGTTGGGTAGTCGCCGTTGCGTCGGTTGCGACGACGGGGGGGGACCACCGAGCCCGCACGCCGGAGACCGCGGCGAACATGGCCCAGAGCCCGCTCATCGAAGAAGACGACGCACAGGCCGCCGAAGTGGAAGCGGAGCTGGACGAGGGGCGACCCCACGGGGTCAAGCCTCCCATCTGCGACTATGCCGGGAAGCTGTCCGACCGGGCGATCCAGCGCATCACCGGAGGTAATGCCTTCCTTCGAGGGCGGATCTACGCACGGCGCAATGCGATCGAGGGGCTCGATGCCGTGGCCGATCAGGCCACGGCGAAGATCCTCGTTCGAAACGCCGAGGAGCCTTACGCGATCAGCGTGCAGCTCGAGGACGAGCAGCGCATCACGTCGGCGTGCAGCTGTCCCGGGTGGCGCGGCCCGACGGGGCATTGCAAGCACGTCGCCGCCCTTTTGGTGGCCCTGCGCGATCGCGAGCGCCCACCCCGGGCGGCACAGGAGGGCGCCCGGGAGTCCAAGAAGGCCGACAACGCGCCCATCCACGTTCCTCAGACGGTCTCGGTGGGGGGCAAGCGGCGTCGCTCGCGCCGCCGTCGACGTTCTATCGCGGGCGGCAACGGGGGCACGGCTCTCACGAAGATCGAGGTCCTGACGGCGCGGGACATGGGCGTGGGCGACCACGGGGCCCACGACTCGCGCGGCAGCCTCGACGCCTGGCTGCCCCACGACGTCCCCTCCAGGTCCTACGAATTCGAGTACCGGCTGGTCGTCCGCTCCGCCTCGATCGCTGTCACCCCCGTGCTCTCCGGATCGAGGTCGGCGGTGCCCATCGCCGATGCCCTCTCGGCTTTCAACGCCGTCTCCCCGGCCGACCGTCAGCTCCTGCGAGCCCTCGCACGGCATGCGATGCGCGGGCAGCCTGCGACCTCGGAGCTTCGGGGCGAAGACGCGGCCGAGGTCCTGACCATGCTGCGTGACAGGCGCGTGCTGCTCGAGCCCGCCTCCATGGAGCTGCGGTTCAGCGACGACCCGCTGCGGCCTTGCATCGAGCTCGATCCGGCCAACGCCGACTCGGTGAGGGTGCGGGTCGTCTTCGAGGTGCCCCACCAGAGCCGGCGCTTCGGTCTGTCGAGCGGTGCATGGTTCGAGGGCACACCGGGGTGGCACCTCGACACGATCGAGGGCGTGGCCCGACCGGTCCACGATTCGGTCACCCCAGCCTGGCTCCAGCGCCTGTACCGGTCGCCCGCGCTCGTGCAGCCCGTCTCCGATCTTCCCAGGCTGCTCTCGGAGTTCATTCCGCGCGTCTCCGCCTCCATCGGGGCGGATCTGCCGGACCTCAGCTCCGTCGCTGACCTGGTCGACGCCCAGCCGGAGTTCCAGCTCAAGGCCAACGGGGACATCATCGAGGCTCGAGTCCGGATCAAGGTCCTCTACGAGGACCAGGAGCTGGACGTCCCGCCCGCAGGGTTCCCTTCACCCCTCGCGTTCCTGCCTCCGAAGAACGGTGGTGGTCGTCCCCGCGTGGTCCGGCGTGACGTGGGGGCCGAAATGTCGGCCATCCAGCTGTTGATGAACCTCGGTTTCACCCCAGACGAGTCGGGCGAAGAGCTCGTCGCCCGGGGCAGCGACGCGATCAACTTCTGGAGCGAGGGCATCGGCGAGCTGCCGGAGACGTGGGACCGATTCATCCCCGACGATCTCGTGGACGTGACCATCCGGGAGGCCAGCGTGACTCCCCAGATGCGCGTCTCGAGCGGCGTGGACTGGCTGAATCTGGACATGACCTTCGACGCAGGGGGGGTCGCCGTCGACGAAAACGAGCTCCGTCTCTGCCTCGAGAAGGGCAGGCGCCTGGTGCAGCTCGACGATGGTACGTACGCCCCCGTCGATCCCGACAAGGTCGCCGAAGTCCTCGAGCGCATGGCGGAGATCTATGCCACGGCGGGCCAGCGCAAGAAGATCCCCCTGAACCAGGCGGGGCGTGTGCAGGACCTCCTGCGCCTCGTGGGCCGCTCGTCGGTGGCGACCAAGACGCGAACGCTGTTCGACCGGTTCTCCGACGCAGGTGAGATCGAGGCCATCCCCAAGCCGCGAAACCTCAAGGCCACGCTGCGCGACTATCAAAAGAAGGGGTTCAGCTGGCTCGTGTTCCTCCACGAGCTCGGTACCGGCGGCGTGCTGGCGGACGACATGGGGCTCGGCAAGACCGTGCAGGCCATCGCCCTGCTCCTCCACGTGAAGGCCAAGCAGAAGCGGGCGCCCAACCTCGTGGTCGCGCCGACGTCGGTCGTCCCGAACTGGGAGAGGGAGATCGCGCGCTTCGCGCCGTCGCTGCAGACGCTCATCTGGCAGGGGCCGGGCCGGCACGGGCGCCAGGATGAGGTCGCATCGGCCGACGTGGTGATCACGAGCTACGCCCTGTTGCGACGTGACGAGGAGTTCCTGCAGGGGCTCAACTTCCGGTACGTGATCTTGGACGAGGCCCAGCACATCAAGAACCCGATGAGCGCCACCGCGAGGGCCGCCAAGAAGCTCCCGGCCGAGCGCCGGATGGCGTTGACGGGAACCCCCATCGAGAATCGCCTGAGCGAGTTCTGGTCCATCGTCGACTTCGTGAATCCCGGGCTGCTCGGCAACCTGAAGAACTTCGAAGAGAAGGTGTCGCGGCCCATCGAGCGAGGCGATGAGGAGACGGCCGCCAAGCTCCGGGCGACGATCAAGCCCTTCGTGCTGCGCAGGACCAAGCAAGAGGTGGCGCCCGAGCTTCCTGCGAAGATCGAGCAGGAGATCGTGGTTCCGCTGGCCGAGGAGCAGGCGAAGCTCTACCGCCAGGTGCTGCGCGAGATCCGCAAGAGCATCATGAGCGAGGTGGAGAAGAAGGGCGTGAACAAAGCCCAGATCCAGATCCTCGCGGCGCTCACGCGTCTCAGGCAGGTCGCGTGCGATCCGCGCCTGATGAAGCTCCCGGGAGACTGGGGCCACGACGAGAGCGGCAAGCTGGCCGCCCTGCGCGAGATCGTCCAGGAGGCGATCAGCGGTGGGCACCGGATCCTGGTGTTCAGCCAGTTCGTCGAGATGCTCAAGCTGATCCGCCAGGCTCTGGACGAGGACGGCGTGGCCTATGAGTACCTCGATGGCTCGACGAAGGACCGGTTGGACCGCGTCGATCGTTTCAACGAGGACGAGTCCGTCCCGGCTTTCCTCATCTCCCTCAAGGCCGGAGGCACCGGCCTCAACCTGACAGGTGCGGACACGGTGATTCACTTCGACCCCTGGTGGAACCCGGCCGTCGAAGACCAGGCCACCGATCGGGCTCATCGGATCGGGCAAGACAAGATCGTCACGGTCTATCGGCTCATCGCGCGGGGTACGGTCGAGGAGAAGATCCTGCAGTTGTCGGCAAAGAAGCGGGCGCTGATGCAGAACGTGCTCAGCACGGAAGGCAGTCCGCTCAAGGGTCTCACCCGATCCGACATCGACGAGCTCTTCAGCGAGTGATCCGCGCTGCGCTCGGCAGCCTGGCGACGTGAAACGCTGGAATCGGCTCTCGAGACGTGTACGTCAGCTCCAGGGCAAGGGACCGAGAAGCCTGCGTGTGCGCCACGCCATCTTCGGCGCGCTGAGGTGCTCGATGCCGTCCCGGACGAATGCGTGGGCGGGCCCCCCAGTCACGCTGACGGCCCAGGTGACGTGGTGGGGACGGGAGACATGGTCGAGGTCGCTCACGGCCACGATCACGCCAACGATACGGCCCGCCCGGTCGAGCACCGGACCTCCGCTGTCGCCACGGATGGGGTAGGCGGAGGCGCCTGTCCGGTCCGCGCTGTGCTCCACGTAGAGGAGCCCGACTCGAAGGAAACCGGTCGCGATGACGTCCTCCGCCCCGCTCGGACTTCGTCCGGGATCCGGCCTGTACACGTCGTGCCGGACGAGGAGGTGATTCCGGCCGCTCCCCTGCGATCCGCCGTAGCCGACGAAGCGGAGCGGCTCGCCCCTCCCCGGGGCGTGGTCGGCCAGTGCCAACGTCGCTTTCCTCGAGGCGCCGGGTGGGCGGCCCGAAACGAGGAGCAGCGCCACGTCATGCGGATCGGGTGCGACGCGGCTTCCGATGGGGAACCGGGGGTGGACGAGAGCGCGCAGCACCGGCGCGTCCGTCGTGCCTCGAGCGACCCGCAGGCGCGGATCGCGGGCGTCGAGGACGCAATGGGCCGCCGTCAGGACGATGTCGGGGCGGACGAAGACTCCGCTGCACAGGGTGCCTGGGGCGTGACTGACGCGGACGACGGCCTCCTGGCCGTCCCACGGTTCACCTCGACTCCGAGGATTCGATGCGTAGGCGGGGGATAGCAGGACCACGGCGAGGCACGCTGCCAAACTGCGGAGACGTCCTCTCAACAGTGTTAAGGTTGACGCGCGGGCGGCGCCAAGCAAGCGGACCGCTCCCGCGGTCTACTGTGCGGTCGGTCGGGTCGGTCTCAGCCGCACTGGCCGCCGAGCAGGCCGCTCTTGAGGCCCGAGTTGGGCGGGCTGCTGCCGAGCCATATCCCGAGGAACGCATGTGCGAACTCGGCGCCCTCGATCGTCCCGCGGACGCGATTGCCAACCCGCACCGACAGACCCGTGCCCGGGACGTAGGTGAACGTGAGCACGGTGCCCTCCTGGGCGGCTGGCAGGAAGCCGACGAGGCGCTGGATCTGGGCCTGGGTAGCCCCCGAGCTGGCGCGGAAGCCGGCGCGGAAGGCGTCGACGATGTCGTTGCGTTCCACTTCGCGCACGAAGCTCATGACCAGGCGCGTGGGCTGGTCGGTCCGCAGGACCTGGCTCGCGTCGCGGGTGCGGCCGGGCAGGTAGAGCCCAGCCACGTACACGTTGACGTTGAAGACCGTCGCCTCCCGAACCCCCATGCCGTTGAGGACCAGTCGTGTGCCCTCGACTGTGACCGCGTTGGGCAGGGTCACTCCCTCGCAGTCGCGAGCGCTCGCGGTGGATGCCAGCGCCAGGGTCAGGAGCAGGGGGAGAAGGGTCAACGCGGCGTGCTGCTTCATGGTCTTCCTCCGGGTCGGGACAGAGCCTTTCACGAACAGTGCCAGGTGTCGGAGCTCAGAAACGCTGGGGAAATTCCCCGGACCCGTGGCTACACCACCTGCCATGAGGCCAGTCGGCCGCACCGGCAAGGGCTCACGGTCGGGTCAGGGCCACTGGCGGTCACGACGGGGGGCGGGCGCGCCCCGATTTGTCACCGCTGGCCAGGCCGTCGCCCAGCTCGGCCAGGACCAGAACGGCCGATCGCCAGCGGCGGATCAGGGCGTCCCGGTCGCGCTTGCGGGCGATGCGGTGATGGCGGAACCGAACCACGGTGCCCCCGTCCGCCCTGGGCGTGAGGGTGATCTCCAGCGTGCTTGGACGGCCCCCCCCGGCGTCCCAAGTCAGGCGCAGCAAGTGCTCCTTGCGAACCGCGCGGACCTGCCCCGTCGTGCCGTCCCCGAGGACGTAGCGACTGCCCGGGGTCAAGCGCATGCGCGTGACGGGACCGAGCCATCGCTCGCGCGTTCGCGGTCGCGTCAGGATCGCCCAGACCCTTGCGGCTGGTGCCGATATGCTCCGTTGGGCGGACCCCTGCCAGCCGTCGGCGGCCTGACCCGCCTCCCGCAGCCCGCGTTCCTGTTCATAGCGGACAGCGATCATCTGGGCCCACCAGGGCGGGAGCCCGTACGACTCGATGAGGTGCAGGGCGATCTCCTGGTGGGACATGCGAGCGCCGCCGGCGCCATCGAGCGCAGCGAGCCACTGCGAGAAGTCGCGCCCGGTCCGGGCGGCCACCGCCGCGTCCCCGATCTTCCGGCGGCCCTGCTGCCCACCCATGGCACCCCCGGTCAGCGGAACGCTAGGATCCGCCCCAGATCTCCGTTCAACTGCCTGAGGTGCTCCGCCCCATCGAACCCGAGCGCGCCCTGGCCCGCGACGACCGCGCCCCCTACCACCTGACCGAACGCGGTCACGCCTGCGCCGCCCTGTCCGCAGAAGAAGCTGAAGCCCAGCCCGCCCTGCGCGAAGCAGATGCCGCCTGCGGCGAGTTGACCCGTGGCGAACAGGATGCCCGCCCCCGCGATCCCGAACACGACCAAGCCGACGCCGGCCCCGATGACGAGCACCCCCACGCCTCCCCCGAGCACTAGCCAGGCCGGGTCTTCCGAGTCTCCGGCGTTGATCACCGTCGGCATGCCGGCGAAGTGCGTGTGCGCTATGCCCTGGGCGTCAGTCTCGGTGAGCAGCGCGAGCGTCACGCCCACGCCGATGATGATGCCCGCGAGAATCCAGAACCTAACCACGGCTAGAGTATCGTAGCATCCGGTCGTGGATTTCCAGGGGTCAGGCGCGCCGGCGCGGAATGCTGATTCCAAGCTCTTCGTGCAGTGGCTGTCCGGGCCCAGGTGGCGCGAGACGGGCTGGCACGAGGTGACGTGGGTTTCGGGCAAGGTGGGCCGGTTGCCGAAGGCGCGCGTGCCCTACGTGCGTCCGCCGGGCTTCCGCGCGCAGAGGGTGCTCGGCGGCCTCGGCGTGACGCTCAAGCAGTCCGCGCGCCTGATCTACGTGTCCCCCCTTCTCATCATCGCCAAGATCGCCCTCCAATCCGTCAATCGCGTCACGTCCGATCTCGTGACCGTCGCCTTCGTCCTGCTGGTCGTCGCGTTCTTCGCGCTCCTCAATGCGTATCTGCTGTTGGCGGCTCTCGTCTTCTTCGCGCGCCGCGGCGGCCACCGTGCCGTGCGTCCCGCGACGCTCGGTGCCCGCGAGCTCCTGCGAAAGCTGCCCTGGCCGCAAGCGGAGGCCGCGCGCGACTGGTCGGTGATCCCCGCGCGAGAAGGCGAAGGGCCGGGCACGGTGATGAGCGTGGTCGGAACGGTGGCGTCCATCACCGACATGGCGGGCAACCCCACCCTCGTGCGAGAGCAGTGGATCGCCGGGCGGGGCAAAGCCCTGCGATTGGTCGAAGTCTGTGACTTCGCCGTGGTGCCCACGGACGGGCCGCCCGTCGTGCTGCATTGCCGCGCTGCGCCAGTGCTGGTCTTGGCGGGGGGCCGGAAACGGCGGGCGGCCGACGTGCTCGCCGACCTGCCTGACGCTGTCGTCGCCCTCGTCGAGAACGAACGGGGCCTGCCGGAGGGACACGGCCAGGGGATCGAGGCCACCCTATCCGAAGGTGATCAAGTCACGCTCATCGGCGTCTTGTCGACGGTCATCCCCGACGTCGAGCAATTCGAGGTCGACGGCCGGATGCGCTCGCTCACGGAGGGTGCGCCGAGCGCGCTGCCCTACCGGTCGCGGGCCGGCCGGCGCGGCCTCCTCTTCGAATGTGCGCCGTGGCACCAGGCGCTGATCATCCAAGCTCCCCACAGCTTGTGACGAGCGACCGATCGCGGGCAGCCCCCCATCGAGGCGCGGAGATCCTGTCCCCCGAGCATCCGCGTCCATATACGATGTCGCCATGGCGCGCTTGGTGCTCGGGTTGGGACCGGCGGCGGGGGGGCCCGAGGGCGGCCGGCTTCGAGCGCGTTTCGCGAGTCTCGTCAGCCGCGCCCTCGGGACCGACGTTGCGATCGAGTGGACCGAGTCCTATCGCGAGCTGATCCGCCTGGCCCTCGAGGGCAGGCTGCACATCGCTTGGCTGCCTCCGGCGCTCTACGTCCGCGTCACCGAGCTCCTGCCCCACGCCCGCCTGCTCGTCGCTTGCGTCCGAGCGACGCCCGGCCGATATCACGGTGCGCTCTTTGTTCGCGCGCGGTCGCCCCACCGTTCGATCGCCGACCTCGATGACGGCATGGTCGCATGGGTCGACCCCGCTTCGTGCAGCGGCTACCTGTTCCCGCGGTTTGCCCTGCTCGCGATGGGCATCCAGCCCAAGTCGTTCTTCGCCGCGGAGGAGGTGCTCGGCAGTCACCAGGCCGTGGTGCAGGCGGTCGCCTATGGCACGGCGGACGTCGGGGCGACCTACGTCAACCTCGAAGGGCAGGGGCCCGAGATCGACCGGCCGATCACGAGCGCGGGCTGGTCGGGCACCCGGCTCGAGATGCGTCCGCTTCTGGTCAGCCGACCCATCCCTGCGGACGTCCTGTGCGCCACGCGACGAATGCCTGTCGCCGTGGAGGAGCGGGTCGTGGCCGCCCTCACCGAGGTCCACGAGCGCCGAGGAGCCGAGGCGGTCCTGGGATCTCTGCTGCAGGTCAAGCGCTTCGAGCCGGCCGATCCCCGGGATTACGAGGTGGTCAGGGCGGCCCTGAACGTGGCCCATCTTCCGGTGCTCGGGCATGACGGCCTCGATTGACCCTGGCGTCCCGCCCGGGACTGCGGGTAGACTCCTTGCCGTGATGTCGGGGAGGCACAGAACGACGTGGGTCCTTCTGATGGCCTTGCTGTGGTCATCATCGGCTGCCGCCCAACCAGCTGTGGACACTCGGCTGGGTCACGCCGCCGATGGCCTGCCTGGCCTGGGGCGAGTTGCCCTCCCCAGGACAGTGCCCTGGACCATCGCCCTGTCGGGCTCGGCGGGCTACGGAATGACCGAGTCCGTCCTCGGGGTCGATGACACACATCATCGGCTCCTCGGCCGCCTGGCCCTGTCGGCCCAGCCCGCGCCGTGGCTGGCGATTTCTCTGCAGCTGGACGGCCGCTACGACACGCACTCGGTGGGCGGCGTGCGCGACTCGGGCCTGGTCGGTGACCCGCGGCTGTTGGTGCGGGGTTGGTACGAGAGCAACGGTCTGGGCCTCGGCGCACAGCTCACGGGCTGGCTCCCCGGCGAGAACGCCCCCTCCATCGTCTTCGGTGCCACCACGCTCGACCTCGAGGCGCTCGGCTCCTACGCGGTCACGCCCGACGTCGTGCTCGCTCTCAACGCTGGATATCGGCTCGACCGGAGCGCCGAGTCCGTGGACGACCCGAGCCGGCTCAGCTCCGCCGATCGCATCTCCCTCGGCCTGAGCGGCTTCGATGCCATGCTGCTCGGCTTGGGCGGCGCGTACCGAGCCGGCGCGGTGGAGCTCTACGGCGAGTGGTCCTGGGACATGCTGCTCGGCTCGGATGCGCCGAGCGCCCTCGAGTCCCCCATGCGTCTCGGGGCCGGCGTCCGTGTGTGGCTCGCCGAGGCCGATGCGATCCAGCTCGAGCTCGGCTTCGAGGCGTTGCTCAGCTCGCGGCCCGACCTCGCCAATCCCGCGGTCGTCATCCCCATCGAGCCGCGCTTCAACGTGCACGCTGGTTTGACCTTCCGATTCCCGGCGCCCACGCCACCCACGGAGCTCGAAGACGACGGTGATGGGGGCAACGGTGACCTCGTCGTGCCGCCGCCCAGGGAGCTCGCCACGATCCGCGGACAGGTGCAGGACACCGCCGGAGCTCCGGTGCCCGATGCCGAAGTGGTTCTGCGACGGGCCGGCCAGAACGTGGGCGCGGCCGCCACCACCGACGCCGAGGGCCGTTTCGAATTCACCAACGTGGAGCCGGCCCCCGACCTCTCGGTCCTCGTCACCGCCGACGGATTCCGCGACGGCTCTGCCGAGGTGGCCGTGGAGGCGGGGGGCACCGCCGACACCGCCCTGAGCCTCGAGCGGGCGTTGCCCGGCGGTCAGATCCGCGGGATCGTCCAGGCCTTCTCGGGTGAGGCGCTCGCCGCGACCATCCGCGTCGAGCCCCTGGGCCAAGAGGCCCAGACTTCCGCCGAGGATGGCGTGTTCACGATCGACGTCCCGCCCGGGGATTACGAAGTGGTGGTCAGCTCTTCCGGCTACGAGGAGCAGCGCCGCCCGGTCCACGTCGAGGAGAACGGCGTCACCATCCTCAACGTCGACATGCGCCGCGGCCGCCGCTGACGTCAACTCCGAAGAGGAGTCCAGAAGTAGACCCGAGCACGCGTCTTCAGCGACCCGGGGCCACGGAGCGGACCGACACCGGAATCGTGAAGGTGACCGCCTCGCGCTGGGGCGGGAACGCCGTGGTGCGGGCGATGGCTTCGACGCATCGGCCAAGCGCGGAGGTGGCCACGTCGGCTGGAAGCACCTGCGCCCGAAGGACCGCACCGCTCGCATCGAGCGTGAATCGCACGGAAAGCGCGCTCCGACCCTCGCCGTGTGTCCGAAAACACGCCATCACTTCGCCCTGGCGACGCGCGAAGGTGCCCGAGAGGCTCGTGCCCGAAGGACCTCTGCCCCGTCCACTGTCGCCTGCGACCTGTGCCGGACCCGCATCCGCAGCGCGGCCGCCGTCTTCGGGAACGGGAACGACCGTTCCCGCATCGCTTTCGCGTGGTGTGCCGGCCCCCGAGTCCCGGGAACCGCCTCCGGTCACGACGACGTAGGTGGGACCCCCGGTGTTGTTGTTGTTGTTCTCCTGCAGCGCGAGCAGCACGCCACCGCCCGCCAGTGTCAACAGGGCGCTGGCTCCGACGGCGAGGAGCCACCGACGGCGGCCGGTGCTGGGCTTGCCGACGCGGGCAGCCATGGTGGGCGGTGCGCTCGACCGCGACGGGATCCCCGGGCCACCCTGGCCCGAGAGCACGGAGGGCGGCGGATGCCGCCAGGCCTGATCCCGCTCCACGAGGGACTGGATCCCGAGCAGCAGCGAGAAATTCGGGTCCTCGAAATCCTCCGTCATGTGCGTGCGCAACTGGCTGTTCAGCTCCTCTTCGGGTGTCTTGAGCACCCGTCGCAGTGCATGGCTGAACTCCTCGGCGCTCGCATATCGTTCTCCTGGTGCCTTGGCCAGGCCCCTGCCGACCACGTCGCCGAGGCCGTCTGGAAGGTCGTCGCGCAGGGCGTCGACGGGAGTCGGGATGTGGCCGAGCACCCTGGCCATGGTGGAGGCGGGATCGTCGGCCCGGAACTCGTTCCTGCCGCTGAGTATCTCGTGGAGCACGACGGCACAGGCGTAGATGTCGGATGCTGGGCTCGGGGGATCGAGCTGCAAGAGCTCGGGCGCGAGATAGGGGATCTTCCCCTTGACCGTTTGCTCCTGCGTCTGCTCGGTCGCTTCGCGGCTGCGCGCGACGCCAAAGTCGGCGAGCTTCACGTGGCCTTCGACGTCGAGCAGGATGTTCGATGGGGAGACGTCGCGATGAACGATGGTCATCGGCTTGCCGTCCGGTCCCTTCAGCCCGTGGACGTACCTCAGCCCTTCGAGGACCAGCACGACGACCTGGCAAGCGAGCTCTCCCGGGAACAGCGTGTCGTTGCGCTGCATGTACCGGGCCCACTGGCCGAGGTGGTAGCCGTGGACGTAATCGATGATCATCAGGTAGTCGCCGTGCTCGAGCCCGAAGTCGATGACGCTCACGAGCCCGGGGTGCCGCAGCCGCGACATGAGCCGGGCCTCCCGGACGAACATGCGCGACATGTCCTCGTGCGCGACCATGTCGCTGGCCATGCGCTTGACGACGACCGGCTTGGCGAATCCGGACGCGCCCTCGCTGCGCGCCAGATAGACGACTCCCATCCCGCCCTTGGCGAGAGAACGTACGATTCGGTACCGGGAGAGTACCACCCGGCCGATCATCGGATCCAGCATCAGCTACTCAGTTGGCGCCTCCCACTCGGCGCAGGTAGTAATGTACTCCGAGGCGCGGGTGGGCCAATCGGATCGCGATCGCGTCCAGGTCGGAGGGCACGGCCACATCGGCGGAGAAGCGATAGGAGCTGTCCAGGGGCAGGTCGGTTCCCCCGACGCTCACAGTCCACCCCTCGAGGGCCTGGCCGCTCACGCGCACCGAGCCGCCCGCGGGGACCGAGCCGCCGGCGGGCTCCCGCAGGAAGACCATCGATGCCGCGAGGTCGTACCGCACGGTGATCGTCGTGGTGGGTGAGCGGGCGGGCGTGCCTCCCGGTGCGTCGAACCACGCGCGATGGGTTCCTTCCGTCACCACGCCACTCTCGAGCGTGTAGTTGGCCGACCGCGTGGGTACGCGGAGCGCCTCGCCGCGCTGCGGCGCGAAGTTCATGACGTAGCCGGAGGCGGTCGGGGCGCCTGGCCAGCGGACGGTGACGATGGGCAGGAGGTTCTGGTACATCAGCGTATAACGGCGCCCATCCGTGT
>Ga0214473_10001913_pt1 | contig 26395 bp, 24 predicted proteins | sample RVTome_7_FD_203509 | JGI IMG/M metagenome (GOLD analysis project Ga0214473, IMG submission 203509) | Soil microbial communities from uranium-contaminated site in the Upper Colorado River Basin, Wyoming, United States - RVT98D197 | ecosystem: Environmental > Terrestrial > Soil > Contaminated >...
TGTCTTAACCTACCTGTTCTTCCATACCGGTTTTCTTTTCTCCATGAAAGCAGCCAACCCCTCTTGAAAATCTTCCGTGCTCATCATCAGAGCCAATACATCCAAAAGGTAGGTCAAGGCTTTATCGAACTCCATGTTCAACATCGTATAGAATGAGTTGCGCCCCAGCCCCATCACCACAGAACTCTTTTGGCTGAGCTTTCGTGCCAAATCCATCACCGTCCCCTCGAGCTGATCATGGGGGACAACCCGATTGACCAACCCGATCCTTTCAGCCTCCCGGGCATCGATCATGTCGCCGGTAAGGAGCAGCTCCATCGCCTTTTTCCGTCCCAGAATCCGAGGAAGAGAGGCAGAAACCATGCAAGACCAGAGCCCCACATTGATCTCCGGAAGGCCGAATTTCGCCCTATCCGAGGCAATGGTGATATCCGGATAAATGGCCAGCCCACACCCCCCCGCTAAGGCCAGACCATTGACCCCGGCAATGGAAGGCTTTCCCAAATCAACGAACACCCTGGAAAGATCCCCAAAGGCCTTAAAAACGTTCCGGCCTTCCATGACCGTGTGGCCTCTAAAGTCATCCAGGTTAGCCCCGGCACAAAAAGCCTCACCCGCTGCCCCAATCACGATCACCCGCACTGATCCATCCTTCTTGGCCGCTTCCAGGGCAGTGGTGACCTCTTTCATCGTCGCGATGCTGAGGCGATTCATCTTTTTGGGAAGATTCAATATGACCCTGGCGATACCATCCTCTACCTCGTAGAGAATGTCTTTGTAGACCACTTTCCCTCCGTAACCTCTTACTTTCTCGGATAGGTATAAAATCCTTTACCTGTTTTGACTCCCAGTTGCCCTGCTGCAACCATCCTCCTCAGCAGGGGAGGGGGAGCGTAGGCAGGCCCATAGTTCTTGGCCAGATCCTCGGCAGCGTGCAGCATCACGTCCAAGCCGATCACATCCATCAGTTCAAGGGGGCCCATGGGATGATTGAATCCCCCCTTTAAAGCCGCATCAATGTCTTCGGCAGTCGCCACCCCCTCAACCAGCGTCGAAATGGCAGCCATGCCGAAGGGGCACCACACACGGCTCGTAATAAATCCTGGGGAATCATTCAGTTTGATTGCCAACTTTCCGGCCTTGGTCAACAACCCGCTCATCGTGTCCATCGTCTCATCCGAGGTGTTCAGCCCGCGAATCACCTCCACCAGCTTCATCACCTGTGCAGGACTGTGGAAATGGGTCCCCACCACTTTGCCCGGGCGCTTGGTCACGGCGGCGATCTCACTGATGCAAAGGGCGGAGGTGCATACCGCCTGGATCGTATTGGGAGGTAACACAGCATCCAGTTGCGCATGAATCTTTTTTTTCAAGATCATGTCCTCTGGGGCGGCCTCCTGGGCCAGATCCACATCCTTGGCCTCCTCAATGCATTTTACGAGTTTTATCCTGCCAAGTATTTCTCCCTTTTGCTTCTCATCCATTTTGCCCTTGGCCACGCTCTTGGATAAAAACTTGTCGACGCCTGCGATCCCCTTCCTGGCGATGTCTTCCGAGATATCCGTCACGAATACCTCGCAACCTCCCTCGGCATAAACTTGGGCAATTCCGGAACCCATCAATCCCATGCCCACAACAGCAACCTTTTTGATCTCCATCTCGTGACCTCCAATTTGGAATCCAAACGCTCATGTATTCCCTAAACGGTTCTGTGAATCATACGTCCCTTTCCGATTGAACGATGACCCCCCCTACGATTCCGCCTCCCCCGCAGAGACAGGCCAAGCCATACTCTCCCTTTTTCAGAATATGCGCCAGATGGACGACCAGTCTAATGCCACTATATCCGGTCGGGTGTCCTAAGGCGACGGCTCCTCCATGGGGGTTTAGTTTTTTTCTGTCTCTCCACCCCATCAATTTTTCAGCGGCGAGGATCACCGAAGCAAAGGCCTCATTGATCTCCACATATTTCATGTCATCCAATGTGAGGCCATTCTTTTCTAAGATGAGAGGGATTGCTATTCCAGGGCCTTCCGGAAAATCTTTGGGTTCGATTCCATAAAAGAGGAAGTCCACAAAATGGATTAGAGGCTTCTTACCCAACTTCTCAGCCTTCTTGCGGGACATCAGCAACATGGCCCCTGCGCCATCGGTAATCGCCGAAGAGTTTCCTGCACTCACAGTGCCTTCCTTTTTGAAAGCAGGAGGGAGTTTCATCATCTGTTCTAATGAAGGGTTTTCCCTGTAACACTCATCCTTAGAAAAAACGAGACCAGAATCTCCCTTCTTCTTTGCAGGAATCTCTACGGGTGCGACTTCCTCATGAAAAACCCCATCTGCCCAGGCCTTTGCAGCTTTAAGATGGCTCTCCAATCCGACCTGTTCCTGTTCCTCCCGGGTCAAACCATACTTCTCGGCTGTTCGTTCCGCGCACTCTCCTGCGCCCAGCCCACAATACTTATCATTGAGATAAAGGAATCCATCATCAATCGTAATATTGGCCAGCCTGAAGCCCTGCCATCTCGCCCCCCGCAATAGGTGCGGGATATTGCTCATGCTCTCCGCCCCTCCACAGACAGCCACCTCTGTCTCACCCACCCGGATCGCTATACCCGCAAGGTGTTGCGCCTTGAGACCTGCTGGGCAAACCATATTCACCGTATGGGCCGGAACGCGGATGGGGACGCCTCCGAAAAGGGCCATGTTTCTCGCCGGATTGGTGCCTGTTCCGTCCTGTCTTGTATGAGACATCAAGACCTCATCGACCAATTCCGGATCAAGCCTTGATCGCTCTAACAAGGCCCCGATCGCCAAGGCCCCTAATTGATAAACTTCAAAATCCTTCAGACTTCCACCAAATTTCCCGATCGGAAGTCGAACGGCATCTGTGACGACGACATCACTCCAAGAAAGCATTTCTGGCATGAATTCCCCTAACTCCAATGCTCTTCATTTGAGCCGTTCGTGCTGAGCCTGTCGAAGGGACGAACGTCGCTCAGCACAGGCTTGTCGAAGGAAGGGTGAACGGTTTTTACCTGACTGAACAGCATTGCTCCTAATTCTATTTACTTGTTCAGAAAAACCTATCATTTGTCGAGATCGGTTCTCTACCTGCAGCGGGCCGTGGCAGTCCCAACGATCACATCCTCGCCATTTTGGTTCGTGATCCGAACTTCACAGACTGCGATCCTTTTCCCTTGCTCTTCTTTTTTCTCAACGACCTTTGCCCGAGTGACCAACCAGTCCCCTGGCCTCACGACTCTATTCAAGCGAAGATCGAGGGTTCCGCCGAAAAACCATCCTTCTCCGAATTCACGGACCATCAATTCGGAGATATAGGCCATGTATTGATAGCCGGGGGCAATCGTTCCCCCGAAGGGGGTCTGCTTCGCAAATTCGACGTCGACATGGATCGGATTATAATCCTCGGCGGCACTCACATAAGTGGTGATTTTTTCCTGCGTCATCTTCTTGATGAGGGGCGGCAATTCCTCCCCCATGCTCAACTCCTCAAGATTTCTTTTCCAGTCCATCGTCTCCCCTTTGCTATCTCGGCCAGATCGGAGTCAACCAACTGGTGGCAATTCGGTCACCCTTCGGATTGAATACCTCCGATTTGATGACGACGAATTTCCGTCCTTTTTTTTCGAATTTGTCCTCGATCAGACTTCTGATCCGCAAAGTCTCGTCGGGTCTGGCCACGCCCGTGAACTCATACCTCTGCATGGCATGCAGCAACCCCGGAGGAATCTTCATCCCCAGAGGTTTGATCAGGTTGCTCACCGTGATGCAGATGGCGATTGAGATCGGCGGGATGACCGTGCTCCCGAAGGGACTCTTCCTCGCGTAATCCTCATCGAGGTAAAGCGGATTGAGGTCATCGATGCCTTCTAAGTATTGTCTCAAAATATCGGTCGTCACCGTATAGCTGATTTCCGGCAACTCCATTCCCTTGAAGATATCGTCAAAGAGGATTTCTTTTCCTTCTCTCTCTTTCATCTGCATCACGCATCGTTAGAAAATAAAAGTCTTTGGCTAGGGTCAGGGTAAGGATGCCGGTTTCGTCTATGGGTAAAAGCAATGGTATTAAATCATTAGTCATAACCCTATGACTTTAGACCGAACTGGCTTCCTAACCTTAACCCTATCCCTCACCGAAAGGCATTTTCATGGTTCGCGGGTGACACTTCGTCATGACCCATGGCTCAGGATCAAAAGAGATCGTCCAATTCATCGTTTCCAGGTGGCATCTTCCCATGTTTTTTCAAGTATTGTTGGATCAGTTGTCGCTCCCTAGAAGTAAACATTGGGTCTTTTTCGTAGGAAAAGAATCGGGCGCCCCCTTTGCGTTCAAGTTCTTCCTCAAGGGCCTTCCGGAGGTTTTCAACACCGGATATTTGATGGATCTCTTTCTGCTCATTGTACAGGACATAAACGCCTTCCGTCTCCGGCAAACTCTGGATATTTTTGTCCACTAAGGGGAGCCAGCTTTCTGGAGGCAGAATGGCTCTTTTAATTTGAAATCTGAGATCACACCCGAGGCACCGTTTCGCCTCAACCACGGCAGCCTGCCTGGTGAGACCAAGATTGACTTCTGAAAAACCGGACAATCTCTCCCTTGCCGGGAGCACGGGTATCGATGCCCGACCTTGCTCAACAATGAGTTCTGCAGAAATGCCTGGGGACAGGACCCCTGCTTCTCTTTTTGAAAAACTCTGATCCAGGTTGCCATCCCCTCCCAAGAATTTGTCGATCAAGATGGCTCCCGCCCTGCCGCTGGCAATGGCATCGATGACCGTCTTCGGGCCGGTCAAAAGGTCGCCCCCTAAAAAGACGCCCTTCGCAGGATTGATTCTCGGTCCTATCCCCCCATCGAAAGAGATCTGGACCCCCTCGGGGACTTCAGATTGTTGTCCGATTGCGGAAATCACTGAATCAAATTCCAATCTGAATTCGCTCCCTTCGATGGGAATAGGCCTCAGTCTCCCCCTCTCATCGAGGCTTCCCATTCCCATCCGAATAAACTCGACCTCCAACCCACCCTGAACCCTTTCAATTCTTATCGGGGCCGCCTGGTGCTCTATTTTGACGCCTTCTTCCAATGCCGCTTCTCTTTCTTCTTCATAGGCCGGCATCTCCTTCCGGCTGCGCCGATAGAAGATCGTGACCTCCCGAGCCGCCAGACGAAGGGCACTTCGTGCAGAATCGAAGGCCACATTGCCTCCTCCGATCACAGCCACTCTTTCGCCAAGGATGACCTCACGACCCAGACTGAATGCTCTCAAAAAGGTAACGCCGTCCAGTACTCCTTCACTGCGGCCGCCTGGAATGCCCAGCTCGATCCCTTTGTGAGCACCCACCGCAACAAAGATGGCCTCGAAACCGCTAGAGAAAAGCTCAGCCGCACTTTGAATCCGGTAATGGGTCCGAATCTCCACCCCGGCATCTTCAATTTCCTTGATCTCTCTATTCAGCACCTCTCTGGGAAGCCTGAAAGGCGGTATGCCCACGCGCAGCATCCCCCCTGCCTCAGGGAGGGCCTCGAAGACCGTTGCGGAATGACCAAGGTGGTTTAGAAAATAGCTCGAAGACAATCCCGCTGGACCCGATCCGATCACAGCCACCTTTCTCTCTGTTCTTAACAGAGACACTTGATTTTCACCTCAACCTGCGGCAGCTCTTTTTAAAGCGCATATCGCAACCGGCTCATCCAGGCTTCTGCGGCGGCAATTCGCCTCACAAGGATGAAAACAGACTCGACCCAAAACCCCTGCTAAAGGAACACGTTCATGGATGACGCTCAAAGCCTTTTCAAGTTCTCCATCCTTCATGAACCGAACGTAGCTGGGCACATTGATCTTAGCCGGGCAGCCGTTTCTACAAGGAATCAGGTAGTTCTCTCGTTCCCCGGTTCCAGGATCCCTATCCATCAGGGCCCCTGCCGGGCAGACTTCAATGCAATACCCGCAAAACTGACACCCGGATTCCATCAGGGTGGGCTTCTTGCTGCCCACAACCACCCGCCCTTCTTCGATCACAAACCCAAGGACATCGGCCCCTCTCACTTCCTTACAGACCCTTACGCAACGCAAACACCCGACACAGAGATTGTAATCCCTTGAGATCAAAGGCTCAGGGTTGATCCTTGGAATCCCGAGAGGATAGTAGGGAGGAAGCCCCTTTTTCATGCCGATGCAGTTGGCAACCTTTTGAAGCTCACAGTTTCCAAAGAGAGCACAGCATCGTTCCCCTTCGGGAACATGGGAAGAACAGACCTTTCGATCACATCCATTGGCTTGTGAGCAAAGAAGGCAGGCATGGGGATGTCTTTCCAGAATTTGTGCTAAATTCTTCTCTCTGGCCTCTTTCACTTCCGTAGAATCCGTGAACACGGACATCCCTTCTTCGATCAAGATCTGGCAAGATCGAAACAGGCCTTCACGGCCCTCGATTTCCACCAGACAGAGGTTGCATCCATCGAAGGCCTCTCCATCTTTACCCCTGCGGACCTGGCTTCCTTGATAAATCTCCCTCCCCCCTCCCATCTCTGAGGGACAAGGCAATTGAGGATGGTAACAAAGGTGGGGAATATAGAGGCCCGCCTCCAATGCCGTCTCCAGAATCGTCTTCCTCTTCACATCCGCAATCACTTGACCATCAATGGTAAGAGAGGCCATTACCTTCTCCCCTGCTTTTCATAAAGACCCTTGGCAAATAGGGCAGCACCGATTGCGCCAGCGAGCTGAGTATCAATATTGGTTTTCTTGAAAAACTCAAAGCCTAATTCCTTTTCCAACCTTTTGACGACGCCAATGTTCTTCGCTATGCCCCCTGTGATCACAAAGTCCTGTTGTATCCCCACGGTCATGATTTGACTATAGACCCTGTGGGCCATGGCAGAACAGTAAGCGGCTAAAACCTTTGGAACAGGCCAACCACCCTTGAGCAGGCCAAGGGCTTCTGTCTTTGCGAAAACGACGCAGGTCGTACTCACGGGCGGGGGCTCCTCATCCACCTCAAAAGATAATTCTCCCACCTTCCCTATCGGGACTTTAAGGAGATCGGCAATCACTTCCATTCCCCGCCCTGTCCCGGCTGCACATTTTTCATTCATCAAGAAATTCTCTACCTTTCCCTTCCCATCACAACGAATAACCTTCAGGTCCTGCCCGCCCATGTCCAAGACCGTTCGAACCGTTGGACCGTACATGAAATTAGCGCCCCGGGCATGGCAGGCGATCTCGGTGATCGCCTTATTCGCAAAAGGAACTTTTACACGCCCATATCCCGTCCCCACTGTAAAATCAAGGTTCTCCAATTTTAGATTTGTGCCATTTAACGCCATGCCGATGGCTTTGTTTGCGCTTTCCCGGCTGTTGTAACCGGACCTTGTATTGGCATAGGCATAGAGTTCTCCGTCTGTCATGATGACCGCTTGGGTACTCACGGATCCTATATCGACTCCTGCCGAGATGACTTTCGCTTCCTTCCAATTTTTGTTGGGGTCCGCCCAATTCCCTTCATCCCATCTCCAATATTCGACTTGTTGACTCGTCATCGTCCATTCTCCTCAAATCTCCAACGGAGTACTTAATTCTCTGAATCTTTGGCCGCTAAAATCCCGATCCCCAAGGCGGAGACGAATTCGGGATCCGGCAAAACGGTGATCTTCATGCCAAGGGCATCCTCCAGCGATTTCAGAAGCCCGATGTTCTTCGCCGTCCCACCGATCAAAACAACCTTCTCCTCGATCCCAACCCTTTTGGCCATTGAGCTGACCCTGTCCGAAATCCCGTCATGAACCGCCCTGCAGATATCCTCCCTCGGGGTCATTTCATTGATCAAAGAGACCACCTCCGATTCAGCAAAGATCGCACACTGTGCGTTGATAGGAATCTTCTGTGTGGACTTCAAAGAGTATTTCGCAAAGTCCTCCATCGGGAGTTCAAGGGCTCTCGTCATGGCCTCGATGAATGCCCCTGCACCTGCAGCGCATTTGTCATTCACGGCAAAACTGATCACCTTTCCCTCTTCATTGATCTTCACAGCCCGGGCCTCTTCCCCCCCCACGTCGATAACCGTTCTGACGGCCTTGTCCAGGTAATTCGCCCCGGCCGCATCCGCGGTCACATCCGTTACCACCACATCTGCGTTTTTGACCAACTTCCGCCCGGCACCCGTAGCCCCGACCCTTTGGATCTCGTCCGGTCTCACCCCCGCATCCTTCAGGGCTAACTCCTGAACGGTCCGAACAGCCTCCTCCGGTTCCAACGTGACCTTGCAGATCCCCTTACCGATCAGCTCTCCATCTTTAACGATCACCATCTTTGCAAAAGCGGCTCCCATATCTATGCCCGCCGTAATCATGATAGACCTCCTATGGGATCATCCCATCAACGATTTCAATAGATCTTCTTCAGACCGAGAGTTTCCATGAAGGATTCAATCCGCGCAAAGGTTCTCCCTTCGTCATATTCCCTTGGGTCCGCGTGGTTGCCCTCGAAGGTCATGGTGGGAATTCCCGCCTTGAGCAGGGCTTGAACGATATCCATCTGGCCAAGGGCTGTCCCCTCACATCCGCGATTCAAATGGATGAGCGCTGCATCCACATGCCATTTATCAACGATATCCATCACCCGCTTGATCTTTCCCGCTCCGGAGTGACGAACACCTCGGCAGACGGTACCCGTCGTCAACCACCAGTCGGCAAGGGCTCTTGCAGCGTCGTCACGGGTTTTCAATTCAATGCCTCGCTCCTGAGGTGTCCTGGCTGGATTCCAGGTCTCTTCCTCACTGCTGTACTCCCATCCTCCTGAGAGGGCAAATGTATAATGAGCCCCAAGGGAAACAACGCCATAGCTTTCCAGCACCCTGAATAGGTCCAGTCCAAACCAGGGGGGTTGGCTGTCGCTGATAAAACGGCACCTTTCATAGGGATTCGCGGCAATTTGATTCGCCACCCGTTCCTCCACTTCAGCCAAAAGCTCCCGGTAAAAATCGACGACCTCTTTCTTCGGGCGGGCGAGGACAGCCAGAACATAGAAGGACAGCATCGTCTTCTCATCGAGGGGGGCGGGAATGGCCCTGTTTGCGGCACAAACCTTTGCCCAAAGGGAGGTGGATTCGAATTCATTAGTGACCCCTTCGATGAACTTCTCGTCGTCGAATCTCCTTCCCGTGGTCTTGACCATCCATTCGATGGCCTCGTGGATCTGCTTCGTGATGTACTCCCTCTTCAGCTGTTTCGTCTTTTCACTTTCTCCGGAGATCTCCCAGTCAAAAGGGAGCAAATCGAGGCTGAAATAGGGTATGCCTCTAATCTCACTCACGATCTGGTACCATTTGGAGTGGGTATCACAAAAACCCGCCTGCAGGCAGAAATCCAGCTTGGGGAAAGGACCGCCAAAGATATACTTATCCAGGAGCAGGGATCCTAAGTAATTGCGCATATAGGAACAGAGATCCCTCGGATATCCGGCGTGGTCACAGGCCTCTACGATCTGTTGATAGAAAGCGGGGTTCTCTTTATAGAGAAATGCCACAGAGGCCCCATAAGGTTCCCCCACGAGAAAAGCGTGATCAAACCCCGTGGCCAATGCAATCAGTCCCTCCGCTCCTCCTCCGATGAGGAGTTTCCCTTGCTCTTTCGCTTCGGCAATCTCCTTATAAACGTTCATCCTTATCTCTTTGGCCTTGTCCCACAATTTGAGAGGAGTGGTTTTATATTTCTTTTCCATCGAATCTCCTTCTGGATCGAATCATGTTAAGATTCATCACGCATCGCCCATGTCATGAGCTTCATTACCATAATTCGTCTTCACGAAGTTTTTCCAAGAAGGCCTCCACTCTGATCTTAAATTGGCCCACGGGCACGGTGACATCAAATTCCAAATAGAGCGTGGGGAGATTATTGCTTTCAAAAAATTTTAATAAGGCCACCTTATCAAATTCATGGGGGTCACAGAACTTCTGCTGGATCACAATGACACCATCTACATTCCAGTTTTTGGCCAGATTTAAGACATGGGGGAGTCTTTGTCTCTCCGGGTAGTCCCTTTGAGGGCAGACGGGCCTCTCAACGTATCGGCGAGCAACCGCCTCAATCAGACCGTTCCCTAACTTGACTTGATTCCAAAAATACCTCGAACCCGTGCAGTGATCATCGACCACGATGACCGCATCGAACTGTTCGACCATCTCCATGAATTTGATGTCATCATTCTCACTGCCGACAATCATCAGTCTTGTCGGGGAGCGATCCTTCGCCGCGGGCCGAGAGAGTTCTTTTTCGATGACCTCTTTGAGAAGTGGGTTAGCATCCTGCTTGTCCATCAAGAGGTTGCCCGTCGTGATATACATCGCCTCCGTCCCTGTAATGGGGCAAGGGACTGACTTTCTTGCCTCATAGATCTGTCTGAGCAAAGAACGATTCTCATTATAGAGATCAATAGAGGCTTTTAAATCTTCGTCCGAGATCTCCTTTCCCGTCCAGTCCTTCAATTCTCTTTTCAGCTCTTCAAGCCTGCCGATTAAGAAGGGAAGGGCATGAGGGGTCTGAACTTTGTTTGGCATATCCACGTAAAAATATTTAGGCGTGACATGGAGCGTCCAGCTATCGAAGGCCTGCCCCAAGTGCATGCAGGGATAAGCGGTGGTCACAGCATCCAGATAATCATAGCGTCCGAGCAAACCCTGGGCCAAGACATCCCGGGAGAAAGGGCAATACATGCCAAAGATATAGGGCTCGGTCACATTTTGGGGCTCATGGCTCCCTAAAATCCGGACCGGCAGAGCACCTCCGGCGTAAAACATCTCTTCCGGGACGTAGCTGCACATATAACCTACGATCTTTCGGTCAGGGTATTTTTTTCTCCAATCCTTTGCATACTCATGCCGATTTTCGTATACTTCTTTAAAGTCTTTGATCATCTCTCCGTCTCCACGCGTTAACTAACTTCCTGTGAAATTGGGCTTACGCTTCTCCATAAAAGCACGGATCCCCTCTTCTTTGTCCTGGGTACCTAAGAGAATATTGGCAAGGGCCGCCTCAAAAACCAGCCCCGTTTCCAAATCCGTCTCTATTCCATGACACACCGCCGTCATGGCCATTTTCACGGCCAAGGGAGCTTTTTGAATGATCTTCTGTGCCACTTTCATGGAGGCATCCATCAATTCCTCTTGACGGACCACCCTGTTTGCCAACCCCATTTGGAGAGCTTCCTGGGCACTGATCAAATCACCGGTGAGCATCGTCCATAGGGCGCGAGATTTCCCAACAATTCTTGCCAACCGCTGGGTGCCTCCGTAACCCGGAATCACCCCCAAACCAAGCTCCGGGAGCCCCAACTTTGCATTTTCAGACAGAATCCTGAAGGTACATGAGAGGGCCAACTCCAGGCCCCCTCCCAGGGCGAGACCGTTCACTGCGGCAATGCTCGGTTTGCCCAATTCTTCCAAATCACGATTCATCTGATGGCCCTTCCGGGAAAAATCAAATCCTTCTTTGAGCTTAATCTTCTCAATCTCATGGATGTCGGCCCCGGCAACAAAAGCCTTTTCCCCGGAACCTGTCAGAATGATTGCTCTCACCCCATCTTCAGTCTTGACCTTCGTCAGGACGTCCTTGATTTCATCTAGGGTTTGATCATTCAAAGCATTCAGCGCTTTTGGCCGATTGAGGGTGAGCAATCCGACATTCTCTTTCACTTCATAAAGGATGTTGTTGTATCCCATGGCATCTCCTCTTATCAAGCTTTCGTATTCAAAATGCCGTTCAAAAATAGGGAGGTCACGTTTGCAGCAACCTCTTCGACGGAAAGTCTTGCGTCCCGGTTGAACCACCGGTAGACCCAGTTCATCATGGCAAAGATCCCGAACGTCGTGACCACTTTGTCTGCGCGGGCATTGAGCAATCCTTTCTTTTCAATTTCACAGATTTTTGAATAGTAAAGATTATAAATCTGGTGGTGTTGCTCGAGGGTCTTCTTCTTCAAAGAGGCAGGCAACTGATACTGTTCTTCCAGAAAGATCTTCACCCTCTTCCAATTATCCGCTTCTCCGGAAAAGCAGATCTGTTTGGAGATCATTGCCCGCAGACATTGCACGGGATCGTCATGCCTGTTGATCACCTCTTGAATCTCCTTCAAGAGCTGTTCCCCGATCATCAGGATGATGTTGAAAAGGATCTCATCCTTGTTCTTGAAGTAGAGGTAAACCGTGGAATTGGTGATGCCCACGGCTTTCACGATATCGCGAATCGAAGCCTTCCCAAAGCCGCACCTGTAGAAGAGGTCTATGGACTTTTCTAGAATTCTCTCTTGGACATCGAATTTCTTCGCCACTTCTCAGCCTTTTGCCCAGTTTAGAAGATAGACGGCCGTTTAAAAACGAACGTTTGTTTTTTTCTTATTAGCACCTCCCCATTTCTTTGTCAAGAGAAAAATTGCTCGACTTCAAATTTTTTTTGCCATTTTCCGTCAGAGCGCTACGGTTTTCAAAGCTTCATGATTCTGCACAGCAACGCTTTGTCCTCGGGATACCCACCGATCGGGTCGCGAATCTCTATGTCCGTCAATTTATTCACATTGGCCTCCGCCCAGCCGTGAGGTATACTGACCACCCCCCGGGCGATGTCTGGGCTGAGTTTGGCCTTGATCAAGCAACTATGTTTTTCAACTAGACCCCTAGGACCCTTTCCTCATGACTTCTTCGGGATGACAGATTCTTCCTTTTACCGCGCTGGCTGCGGCCACAGCGGGATTGGAGAGATAGACCTCACTTCGGGCATGTCCCATCCTTCCGCGGAAGTTCCGGTTCGTAGTGGCCAGCGCCCTCTCTCCCTCTGCCAGGACCCCCATATAGCCTCCGAGGCAGGGACCACAGGTGGGTGGACTGATCACCGCACCGGCCGAAAGAAATATTTCAAAGAGCCCTTCTTTCAATGCCTGTCGATAAATCTCCTGAGTGGCAGGAATGACGATGAGTCGAAGGGAAGGGGCGATCTTCTTTCCTTTCAATACACGGGCTGCCACACGGAGGTCATCGAGGTGGCCATTGGTGCAGGAGCCGATCACAACCTGATCGATTTCGATCTTCCCCACTTCTCTTACATTCTTGACGTTAGAAGGAATGTGAGGAAGCGCGACCTGCGGGTCTATCTTTGAGACGTCATACTCCCGGACCTCTGCATAGTGGGCTTCCGGATCGCTTCGGTAGAGCCGATAGGGTCTCAGCGCCCTGGGTTTGACGTATTCGAGCGTGACCTCGTCCGGTTCGATGATACCGCTTTTTCCTCCAGCCTCGATCGCCATGTTGGCCATGGTGAACCGGCTTGCCATGGGAAGGGTTTCAATCGCCTCCCCGCAGAATTCCATCGCTTGATAGAGGGCCCCGTCCACGCCGATATCGCCAATGGTGAAGAGAATCAGGTCCTTTCCCGAAACCCAGGGGTTCACCTTTCCATGGTAAATGAGCTTGAGGCTCTCAGGGACTTTAAACCAGAGCTTCCCGGTTGCCATTGCAGCAGCAAGGTCCGTGCTGCCCGTTCCCGTTGAAAAGGCACCAAGAGCCCCGTAGGTACAGGTGTGGCTGTCCGCACCCATGACCACGTCCCCTGGGAGAACCAGCCCTTTCTCCGGAAGGAGGGTATGTTCGATTCCCGCTTCTCCAATATCGAAGAAATGGGTAAGGCGATGGGCCTTTGCAAAATCCCGCAGCACCTTGCACTGCTCAGCCGAAAGAATGTCCTTGGCAGGAGCAAAGTGATCTAGGACAAGAACGACACGATCCCGGTGAAAAACCTTCTTTGCCCCGATCTCTTTGAAGGCTTCAATTGCAAGAGGAGCGGTAATATCGTTGCCCAGGGCCAGATCGATCCGTGCATTGATGATTTCCCCGGGAGAAACCGTCTTCTTACCGGAATGGGCGGCCAGTATCTTTTCAGTAATGGTCATCGGATTTTTTGTTTTCATGTTCTCCTACCTGATATAAAGCATGGTGCATAGAACATAAGTTGAAATCCCAAATCACGCTATGCGCTTTGCGCCTTGCGGTTTGATTACATTCCCACCAACTTCTGCTTTCTGAATTCCATCTTGTTCAGGGCGTTAATGTAAGCCTTGGCGCTGGCCACAATCACGTCGGTGTCTGCGCCCTGGCCGATCACCGTTTGCCCCTTCTCTTCCAATCTCACCGTCACCTCCCCTTGGGCCTCCGTCCCACCGGTGATAGCATTGATGGCAAATTGAAGAAGTTTCGACTTCGTTTTGGTGATCTTCTTGATGGTCTTGAAGGTGGCATCCACCGGACCGTCGCCAAAACCGGCGTCCTGGATGAGTTTGCCGTCGATTTCCATTTGGACGGTAGCTGTCGGAACCGTGACATTCCCTCCCACAACGTTGAGATAGACCAGTTTATACCGTTTGGGCATCCTCAAGATCTCTTCCACCACGATGGACTCGATATCTTCATCGTATATATCGCGCTTCTTATCAGCGAGCTGTTTAAATCGATTGAAAGCCCGTTCGAGATCGCCTTCTGAGAGACGATACCCCAGCTCTTTTAGCCTCTCCCGAAACCCATGGCGCCCGGAAAGCTTTCCTAAAACGATAGAGCTTTTTGGAATTCCAACCGACTCCGGAGTCATGATCTCGTAAGTTAATTTTTCTTTCAAGACACCATCCTGATGGATGCCCGATTCATGGGCAAAGGCATTGGCCCCCACGATTGCCTTGTTTGGCTGCACAAGCATTCCAGTGATCTTCGAGACCAATCGACTTGTTCCGTGGATATATTCGGGATGAATCCCTGTGTAGAACGGGAGCAGATCATTGCGTGTGCGAATGGCCATGACGATCTCTTCAAGCGAAGCATTTCCCGCCCTTTCTCCAATCCCGTTGATGGTGCACTCGATTTGCCCCGCTCCGTTTTGTATTGCCTCGAGGGAATTTGCAACAGCCAGGCCAAGATCATTATGACAATGAACGCTCAACGTCACTTTGTCTATTCCTTTGACTTCTTCCCGCATCCTTCGAATGAGATTTCCAAATTCCGAGGGGATGGCATAGCCGACGGTATCCGGAATGTTGATCGTCGTCGCGCCTGCCCGAATCGCTGCTTCAATCACCGCAAAAAGAAAGTTGACATCGGTTCGGGTCGCATCTTGTGGTGAGAATTCAACGTTCGGCGTATAACGTCTTGCTCTTGCCACAGATTGAGCCGCAACCTTAATGACATCCTCTTTCGTCTTCTTGATCATGTGCGCGAGATGAACAGACGAGGTCGAAATGAACGTGTGAATCCGAGGATGTTTTGCGTCCTTAATCGCTTTCCAGGCCCGATCGATGTCGGAAGGATTTGTCCGAGCTAATGCAGCGACTTCACACCGCTTGATGCTTCGTGCAATGGTCTGAACCGCTTCAAAGTCCCCTTCCGATGAGGCGGGATACCCGGCCTCGATGATGTCGACGCCCAGCTTCTCCAATTGCTGGGCAATCCTCACCTTTTCCGCTTCATTCATCGTCGCTCCGGGGGACTGTTCCCCGTCACGTAACGTCGTGTCAAATATTTTGATCCGTGTAGCCATTCCTTTTTTTCTCCTCCGCCCCAAAAAGATTCAATACTTTCCCATAAAATTCCTTCTCCTCCCATATCTTCATTCTGATCCGGAGAGCACGAAGGGGAAGATGACCCATCTTGAAGTTCCTGAATTTTAACATATCTTTTTCAGTAGTGACAACCCAGTCAAGCGCTTCGCTTCTCTCTTCGATGAAGGCTAAGTCCTTGGCGGAGTAAAGGTGGTGATCCGGGAAGATTACTTCTCTTGTTACGTCCATCCCGCATTTCCGCAAAAGAGCGGAGAAGTGATCGGGTGTTGCGATCCCGGAAAAGGCGAGAACCCTCTTCCCCTTCAGGGAATGGAGATTTTCGAATTCTTCTTTCGGGCCAACCAGACCAAGAGGCTCGTAATGGCTGTGAAAGACCTGCGCCGAGGAATGGATTTCGTGGAGTCTTTTCTCCAGGCCTTGACAGGCATCGAGGCTTTCTACTTTCGTAAGGAGAAATATTTGTGCTCTTCGAAGATGGGATAAGGGCTCCCTGAGGATACCTCTCGGCAAGAGGTGACCGTCTCCAAAACCGGTTTGGGAGTCGATGAGCAGGATGTTCAGGTCCCGATGGAGACGAAGATGCTGATAGCCGTCGTCCAGCAACAGTCCGCGAATGCCAAAACGTTGAAGCGCCATCTGGCCGTTTGCGAATCGGTCTTTCCCTGCAAGGACAGGGATTCCTTTGAGGACTTCTGCCATCAGAAAGGGTTCATCGCCCGATTCCCGGGGCGAGAGAAAGACGGTCTTCCCATCGCTTACAAGAGGGGCTGAACCCTTCTCCCTCTTGTAGCCTCTGCTTAGAATTGCCACGAGAATCTTTCTATCCATCAGCCCCTTCGCCAGTGTCATGACCAGCGGGGTCTTGCCGGTCCCACCCGCGGTGATGTTTCCCACGCTGATAACCGGGCAGGAAAGGTGTCTGGCCTTCAGGAGGCCTGAGGCATAGAACCGTACCCTCAGGCGAACTATCCAACCGTAGGGTAATGAGAGAAGATAGAGAGGGGAGAGAAGGATTTTCGTCCCCAGAGTTTTGTCTCCTTGATAGAGAATTCGATCAAAACGACGCATCATAAAGAAGGATAGCGCATAGAGCATAGCGCATAGCGTTCAAATATAAAAACGTTATGTTCTATCTTCTATGCCTTTCTATTCCGCATTCCGCAATCCGAAATCCGCAATTCAGCCAGGAACGGTTTGATTTCTTCAAAAGTCTTTTCCGTTGCTCCTTGATGCCGTTGAAGGAATTGATAGCCCTTCTCGCCGACTTGGTTTCGCGCCTCTTCATCGAGAAGGAGCCGTTTCAATTGAACGGCAAGGGCTTCCCCATTTTCTACCTGGATCGCCCCCCCTGCCTCTACCAGACGAGAGGAGATCTCCGAGAAATGAAACATATAAGGGCCAAAGAGAGTGCACTTTTTGAAGAACAGCGGTTCGAGGGGGTTATGGCCGCCCAGAGGAACGAGGCTCCCCCCAATGAAGACCACAGTCCCAAGGCTGTAAAGGCCCATCAACTCACCCATCGTGTCAAGGAGAATCACAGGGGGTCTGTCCCTCCCTTTCCGATCGTCCTGAAGCGATGTTCTCCTGATCCAGGGAAGGAACTCCCTTTTCAGTATCCGCTCTACTTCGTCGAGCCGTTCCAGATGGCGGGGAGCCAGGATGAGGACGAGATGAGGAATACTCTCCCTCAAGTCTCTAAACAGGTTGAGCAGAATCTCTTCTTCTCCGGGACGGGTTGACCCTGCAATGAGAATGGCTTCCCTTTCCCCAAGGCGAAAAGATTCGGACATCCGAGTCAGGGCTTCCTGGGCCACCGGAGAAAAGCTCTGGTCAAACTTTAAATTTCCAGTCACCCTGGTCCTTTCGGGTGTGGCACCGATCTGGACGATCCGCAATCTGTCTCCTTCGGCCTGCATCAGGAAAAGGGAGATAGATTGGAGACATTTCTTGAAGAAAGACTTCAGTAGGCGGTAGCGCCGATATGATTTTTCCGAGATCCTTCCATTGAAGAGAACGACGGGGACACGCTTCTTTCCGCAGGCGTGGAGAAAGTTAGGCCACAGTTCTGTTTCCGCAATGAGGACGAGGCTTGGCTGGATCTTCTCCATTGCTCTTTGGAGCATGAGGGGATGATCAAAGGGAAAGAAAAAAACCCGGTTTGCCTCGGGAACGCGGCTTTTCGCGGCTTCATTCCCCGTAGAGGTCATCGTAGTTAAAACGATTTCACAATGGGTAAACTCCTTCTTGATCCTCTTCAGCAGAGGGATCGTGCAGAAAACCTCTCCGACAGACGCCGCGTGAACCCAGATCGGCCCTTTCATGGATGGGGATGGCAGAAATCCCATTCGCTGAATCAGTGCCCTTCGAAACCTCCCGTCGATCAAGGCTCTGACCAGGAAATAAGGCGCAGCAAAGACAAGGAAACATGTAAAGATGATGTTGTAGAGTAAATAAGTCATCAATCCATAGAAATCATCAGCAATCTGAATGTCGATATCCTAACAAATCCAGACATTCCAATCAAGAAGAACCTCTTCTTGGCCGTTTCCCGGCCCTCAAGCGGATCATCGGCTGCATCCAGCTGCCAGGACAGGTGTTCTCCGCTTGGCTTTGTGGATTGAAACTTTCAATTGAAACTTTATAACACTTTAGTGCTTTGAAAAAAAATAAGACCTGTAGTGAAGGGCTTTATGCCCGTGGACAAAACAAAGACAAATTTGGTTCTCAGGCCCTTAATATATGGCCACACCTGTGTGCCGAAGCACTCCGGTGCGCAGGCACAAGGGCCTACACTACACTTATTTTTCAAACGGCTAAATTGATACGAAACTTTCAATTTGACATATCCTTGGATTTGACGTATCCTCCGCCCTGTTTTATGCCGCTCAATATAGTTCATTGTTCATGGTCCAATTCTATTTCGGACTGACCGTATGGCACTGAAACAGAACGAATCTCAGCTCGCGGTCCGGGAAATCATGATGGAGTTTGCCAGGGAAACGGGGCTCTCACCGGCCCGGAAATCCCCGCGGCGTTACCTGTGGACGGATGCTTTCGCAGTCTGCAACTTTCTCGGGCTTTATCAGCAAACGGGTGAAGAAACATACCTGCATCTGGCGCTCCAACTCGTTGATCAGGTTCATAACACACTCGGCTGTCACCGCGAAGGCGACTCGCGGACCGGCTGGATCAGCGGCCTCGATGAGGCGCAGGGCAGGAAGCACCCCACCCTCGGGGGGCTGAGGATCGGCAAGGAATTGAACGAACGGGGGCTTCATGATCCCTTTGATGAACGCTTGGAGTGGGATCAGGATGGACAGTACTATCATTACCTGACGAAATGGATGCATGCCCTGAGTCGTATAAGCAGGGTCACCGGGGATTTAACGTACAATACATGGGCGATGGAGCTTGCAAAAACAGCCCATGTCAGGTTTGTCTATGCTCCGTCTTCCGGTGGCCCGAAACGCATGTACTGGAAAATGAGTATAGACCTCTCCCGCCCTCTCGTGCCGTCCATGGGGCATCATGACCCTCTCGATGGATTCGTTACCTATAACGAGCTTCAGGCGACCGCAGGGAAAGATCCCGAAAAATCAGTGGGGTTGGATCTTCGTACCGAGATTTCCGACATGGCCGGTATTTGTGAAGGAAAAAGCTGGGCCACAGATGACCCTCTCGGCATCGGGGGTCTTCTGTTCGATTCTTGTAGGATTGCCCGATTGATGGGGAGCGAAAATCTTGAACAAATTGGTCTGCTGGAGACCCTATTGGAGTCTTCCCTGATAGGTTTGGATTCCTTTGTAAGGGAAAATTCTTTGAAGCTCCCGGTCGGCTACCGTCTTGCCTTTCGAGAGCTGGGACTATCGATTGGATTAAGGGCCGTCGAAAAGATACGGGAACTGACCGAGCAAAGGTCCGGGCCTTTACGGAAGAAAGATTCGCTTCATTCGTTGCTTAAAGCCCTGAGCAGGTATGCAGGAGTAAGGGAGCACATCGAGACGTTCTGGCTCGAGCGTACAAACAGAAAATCCGACAGTTGGGTAGCCCATCGTGATATCAATGAAGTCATGTTGGCAACCACCCTGTCCCCCGATGGGTTTCTCCAGCTTTAAATCAGTCCGCATGATCCGGCAACGCTTGGATATCCGCAAGTCATAGAGCCCTTGAATCGCAGTATCACTGAGTCTGTCTGGTCCTACAAGCCCAGGACTTGGTCCCGTTGGGCGGTGGAGAAAGAATACGAAGACGAGACCGTCAATGGAGACGGGGCTTGGTTTTTATAACCCCCCTTGACTCAAGATCTCCATTGGCTATAATGCATTGAAGGGTTGTCCCTAACCCTTTTTGTTCGAAAAAATGGCGGGGAGACGAACCGTGATTGATCTGCTTCCGTACCACTCCATGTTATTTTGGATCTCAGCAATCTGCTCTGTCACGCTCATCGGCATTTCAAAGGCCGCCTTCGGTACCGGTGTCGGTTTGGTAGCTACACCGCTTATGGCCCTGACCCTTTCCGTGGCAGATGCGGCGGCCTTACTTCTGCCGCTCCTGGTTCTGTGTGACATTATCGCTGTGATCGGTTACGAGGGGAACTTCCATCGACAGAGCATTAAAATCCTACTGCCCGCGGCAGGAATCGGCATCGCTGCGGGATCGTTCTTCTTCCGTTCTTTTTTAGGCATGGACCACATCATGCGGGCGGGCATAGGAGTTCTGGCGGTTGCTTTTGTTGTTTATCAGGGAGCCCGTGCATCTATCTTTGGGGCCCTAAAAGAGTGGCATCCCCGTACTGCTTATGGGCTCATCCTGGGGACGGTTTCCGGTTTCACGTCCACATTGGCCCACGCCGGGGGCCCTCCCCTCGCTGTATATCTTCTTCCCCAGAAGCTGCCCGCCAGCACGTATGTCGGCACGACGGTCATTTTTTTTGCGATTACAAACGCGGTCAAGCTCCTTCCCTACTGGAGCCTCGGCATGCTCAAGGTGGGCAACCTTACAACCATCGCGCTGCTCTCCCCTCTGACCTACGTGGGAGTAAAACTGGGGCTCTATCTCAATGGCCGCTTTTCACCGAAATGGTTTGAGCGTGTGGTCTACGGAGTGCTATTTCTCAGCGGCCTGCAGTTGCTCGGAGTCCACAAACTCGTCATATCCCTTTTTACTTAGAAAATAAACCCATAAAATACCTCCTCTCCCTCGGTGGGAGAGGATTGAGGTGAGGGGGAACAAAATCTGTATGTCCACCCCCACCCTCGCCCTCCCCCATCGAGAGACTGTGTCATAATGGGGGAATTGGGGTGTTTGTCATTCTGAGCGAAGTGAAGAATCTAATGATTTCAACTGAATCGATCATAGAGATTCTTCGGCTATCGCCTCAGAATGACATTACGACACAGTCTCCGAAGGGGGAGGGGACTTGAATTTTCATGGTTTGAGGGTGCCCTCCTGGCATGGGCATTATTTAGAAAATAGCAAGTGGGCTGAAGAGGCGTCATTCCAGGAGATGAAAAAGAAATTTGCTCTCTTTCATGCCTCTTTTGATCTCCCGGATATGGTCCGGGCCGCGGGTTTCCAGGACCAGGGTTACCTTGGAGAATCCGATGGGAATATCTCTTGCTGCCCTTTCGTGGATAATATGGAGGATGTTGGCGCGGTATTCACCCAGGAACCCGGAGAGTTTTGCGAGGGCACCCGGAATATCCCTCAGAAGGACTTCGAAACGGGCGATCCTTCCGGTCCGGGAGAGGCCTTTCTCAATGATCCGGTCAAGGAGGTGAACGTCTATATTCCCTCCGCTGATAACCAGGACGACCTTCTTTGCTCCATCTTTCCACCCTTTCGATAACAAGGCTGCAAGAGGAGCAGCGCCCGCCCCTTCCGACACAACCCTCTTTCTCTCCATGAGCATTAGAATGGCCGATGCGATCTCATCCTCCCGGACCGTCACAATCTCATCAACAACTTTCCGGATGATGGGAAAAGTGATCTCCCCCACTCTGCGTATGGCTATTCCATCGGCCAGGGTGGGCTCGGTCTTCACCTCAACGCGCTCTCTTCTTTTCAGAGAGAGCGAGGCAGACGGAGCATGCCTCGATTGGACACCGATAATCTTCACCCGGGGTTTCCGCCTTCTTACGATCGTACCGATGCCCGAAATCAGACCCCCTCCTCCCACAGGAACGACGATCGCTTCCACCCCGGGAACTTCCTCCAGAATCTCAAGACCCAGCGTTCCCTGCCCGGCAATCACCATCTCATCATCAAAAGGATGGATCAGGGGTTTCCCGCTTTCCGCCAGCTTCTTTGCATATTCAAGGGCTTCATCCGTATCCTGACCGAAAAGGACCACCTCTCCGCCATAGGACCGGGTGGCCGTCTGTTTGGCAATCGAGGACCCCTCGGGCATGACAATCGTTGCATGGATTCCCAGAAGGCACGAGGCAATGGCAACTCCCTGGGCATGGTTTCCTGCGGATGCCGCAACGACTCCCTTTCTCCTGGCCGAAGGGGGCAATTGCAACAGCTTATAATAGGCGCCTCTTATCTTGAAAGAACCGGCCTTCTGAAGATTCTCCAGTTTGAGGAAGACCTCTTTGCCGGTCATCCTTGAGAAGGTGTCCGAATAGATGACCGGGGTCCGGCGAATCGCTTTTTCGATCTTCTTCTGTGCCGCTTCGATCTCTTCCCACAGCCTCACTTTACAAACCCTCCCTTAAGAATACTTACCAGTTATGTAGAAAATAGCATAGCGCAAAGCGCACGGCGCATAGCGTAACTAACTAAAACAAAAAGCAAAATCTAAACTGAAACCCATTTTCATGGTTCGTGCCTGCACACCGAAGTGCTGTGTTTCGGCACGCAGGCGTAGGTGACCCCGCGGCCATGGGAAGTTGCGCAAGAAAACCATGCAAAAGGCAGTCCTGTGTACTGGGCCGGAACATCCATCTCATTCGAATCGACCTCGAAGAAAGAGTCCCCGGAGGACATGGCGGGCAATCTGTGGGTTTTCCTTAAAGCGGCGCATCGAATAAGCATACCAGTGCGGCCCAAAAGGAACATAAACACGCAACCCGTGGCCGTCTGCAACAATCTTGTCCCGGAGCTTGGTCCTAACGCCGTAGAGCATCTGAAATTCATAGTCGCCTTTCTGAATGATCATCTCCTTGATATACCGATAGGCACCGTTTATCAGAAGATCATCATGAGTTGCAATGGCGGCATAGCACCTGGCATCAAGAAGGATCTTCAAGAGCTTCAAGAAGTTTTGGCGGATCTCCTCACGGTCATTGAATGCGATTGCCTCCGGTTCAACATAGGCTCCTTTGCAGAGTCTCACATCCCCCTTCATTTCAATGAGCCTCTGGATATCTTCCTCGCTTCGCCTCAGGGAGGCTTGAATAACGACGCCCACATTTTCAGAACCATCGGCACGCAGCCTCTCATACAATTTCAGTGTGACGCTCGTCGTCGACGAATCCTCCATATCGATCCTGACAAAACTGCCGTAACCCCTGGCGATCTCCAGCAATCGCTTCAGGTTTGAATAGCAAAAGGCTTCATCAATCTTCAGGCCGAACTGTGTCAGTTTTATGGAGAGATTAGCACCAAGATGATTTTGGTTAAGAACGTGAAGAACCTCTTCTGCCTCCCTTACGGCACCGAGAGATGCTTCTTTTGTCGTCACATTCTCACCGAGGATATCGACCGTTCCCGTCATGTGATTTGAGTTCAGGTCTCTGACCACACGGATTGCATCGTCGAGCGTTTCACCGGCGATATAGCGCATGGCAAAGGGCTTCAGCAGGCTCTTGGGCAATAATTGAAGCGTTGAAACGATAAGTCGATTCACCCGGTTCATCTGAGATCCCTGCTGTCACCCCTATCATTCCCCAAGGATTCGGCTGTGTCAACCGGTAAATGTAGTTAAAAAATCGCATAGCGCAATTGCAGAAAACCAAAAAGTCTCGTCCCACGGTTAGGGTATGGTTCGACAGGCTCACCATGATCGGGAAAAACCCTTCGTCCTGCCCTTCGACTCGCCGTTCGTCCTGAGGTTCTCGAAGGATGAACAGCGGCTCAGGACAGGATTCGGTTAAGTTCATCGGCTCAAGAAGTTCACGCCTGCGTGCCGAAACGCACTTCGGCGTGCAGGCACGTAACCCTTTGACCCTAAACGAAACGGGCTTCCTGACCGTAACCGTAACCTTAACTTAAGACCGGAGGCCATTTTCATTTTTCGAGGGTGCCCTCCGGCATGGGCACTATAAAGAAAAGCGAGGGCTATCGAAAATTCCTATGGAAGAGGTGGTTTTTATCGAGAAAACCTATTTGACATCTCCTTCCAGGCTATTAGAATGAGAGTTTGGAAGGCGTAAAAGATGGAAATCGATTGTCGTGGAAAGACCTGTCCCCAGCCCGTAATCATGACCAAGGAGGCACTGGAACGCTTGAAGGAAGGAATATTGACGGTCATCGTCGATGATCCTTCTTCCTGTGAGAATATTGTGCGGTTCGTCCAGAGCCAGGGATGCTCCATTCGTACTGAAAGGATCGGAGAGGACTTCCACCTCCATGTGGAAAAGGGAGATGAGAAAGAAAAGACTAAGCGTCAGGAAAAGGAAGAGAAGAAGGTTGTCGTCTACCTGAACTCCCATCTTCTCGGGAACGGAGATGAAGCCCTCGGCAGGTTCCTGATGAGGGCCTTCTTGAAGACCCTTCTCGATATGGAGACGAAGCCGAACCGTTTGGTCCTGATCAACAGCGGTGTCCAGCTGGCCTCTGAAGGCTCGGAAGCCCTGGAGCACCTGAAAGGGCTTTCAGAAAAGGGAACTGAGATTCTGGCCTGCGGAACTTGCCTCGATTTCTACAAGCTGAAAGAGAAGATGGAGGTAGGCAGGATTTCGAATATGTTCGAAATCATGGAGTCCCTTCTCGAGGCGGACCAAGTCCTCAAACCCTAAGTAGTCCTTTTCAGGAATATACTAACGAATTCTTTCCTCACCGCAGACGCGAAGCTCGCATGGTTCGACAAGCCTGTCCTGAGCGAGCCGTTCATCCTTCGAGAACCTCAGGACGAACGGCGAGTCGAAGGGCTCACCATGATCCTTCGATAAACTCAGGATGACCGGTCATGGTGAGCCTGTCGAACCATCGCCCTGAGCCTGTCGAAGGGTGAGAGGCCGCCAGAGAAAAAGCCTTCACAGCCTCTTCGAGGCAAAGGCTTTATGCAAGTTTCTGCCGGAGGCAGAGAAGCTGCCTTTTATCCGACCGCCTCTCCCCCGGATCTAAATCGCCGGGATCTTCGAACGGTCGGATAAAAGAGAACTCCAACCCTTTGCGCCCTCTGCGACTTTGCGGTGAATACGTATTTATGAAACGATCCACTAAGTGCCTGGATGGAGAAGAGAATGGAAGCGGTGCGCCTGACGACAAAGGTCCGAAAAGCGGGGTGAGCATCGAAGGTGGGGCCGGAGGATCTGGCCCAGATTTTGAAAGATCTGCCTATTCCGAAGAATCCGAAAGTTCTGGTCGGGTTAGAAACATCGGATGATGCGGGTGTCTATCAGTTGAGCGATGAGGTGGCACTCGTTCAGACTGTCGATTTCTTCCCCCCCATTGTCGACGACCCCTTCACCTTCGGGCAGATCGCGGCCGCTAATGCGCTCAGCGATGTCTATGCTATGGGGGGAAAACCCCTCACGGCCTTGAATCTTGTCGCCTTTCCCATTAAAACTCTCCCTCCGTCAATCCTGAAAGATATCCTCAGGGGGGGTCTTTCCAAGATGGAAGAGGCTGAGGTGGCCTTGATCGGCGGCCATACCTTGGAGGACCCGGAGATCAAATATGGTCTCTCGGTAACGGGGATTATCCACCCGGGTAAGATCCTGACAAACACAGGGGCGAAGCCCGGGGATCAATTGGTCCTGACGAAACCCATTGGAACGGGAATTATTGCCACGGCCCTGAAGGGAGGGATGGCTTCTGAGGAAGCGGTCAGCCGCATGGTGAAGAGCATGGCAAGCCTGAACAAAATGGCCTCCATGTGGATGCAGACCTTCGATGCCCATGCCTGCACGGATATCACAGGCTTCGGGTTCATCGGCCATGCCCTTGAAATGGTCCTGGGAAGCCAGGTGGGAATGATCATCCGTTCGAAAGAGATTCCTGTCTTTCCAGAGGCCCTCGAATATTCGAAACTGGGATTGGTCCCGGGAGGAGCCCGTTCGAACCGCGACTTCTTCTCCTGCCGGGTTGAGGTCCTCTCCGATATCCCTGAAGTCCTTTTGGATCTTTTTTACGATCCCCAGACCTCCGGGGGACTGCTCATCTCTTTACCTTCTGACAGGGCGGGGGAGTTGGTGGAAACCCTGAAGAAGGAGGAAAATATCGACTCGGCCATCATTGGCAGTGTGGTCGCAGAACCCCGCGGAAAGATCCAGATCCTCTAAGCAGGCCCCCCATCAAAGTCCAATCCCGCGTGTTGATTGGATAAACCCTAAGTCTCTTTTACAAAGGGAGTCCCGTCGAAGGCCGGATTAAATTTCCTTCTTTGAAAAATGGGGTAGTGACCCCGTAATGGCTGATGTTGTACGCGGTCTGAACGTGAGTAATTCACACAGAGACCATATGCGACCAGGAAACAGAAAGAATGCACAGAAGGTGATAGATATGCTTGAGCATGTCAACTCAAAGGCAATCGGATATCCGTATTCTTATGGTAAGATCGACGGGAGAATCGTTGTCACTGACAGATCCGAAGGATCTCCTCCGAATCCCACACCATATAT
>Ga0214473_10001914_pt1 | contig 26385 bp, 18 predicted proteins | sample RVTome_7_FD_203509 | JGI IMG/M metagenome (GOLD analysis project Ga0214473, IMG submission 203509) | Soil microbial communities from uranium-contaminated site in the Upper Colorado River Basin, Wyoming, United States - RVT98D197 | ecosystem: Environmental > Terrestrial > Soil > Contaminated >...
GATCGCGTGAGCGGCGGCGAGCAGGACCAGGACGGCGAGCGCGGCCGCGAACACGCGCGGCTGCTTGGGTCGGAAAGCCGCCGCGATCCGCACGGCTAGCGCAGCACCGAGCGCACCGCGCCCATGTCCTTGAAAGAGATCCGCACCGCCGAGCCGTGCGGGCAGGCGCTCACGCAGGCCGGTCCCTCCGCGCGCCCGAGGCACAGGTCGCACTTCACCGCGACCTCGTCGGGCTTGCCGTCCTTGCGCACCCCGCCGGTCTCGACCATCACGATGTTGTTCCACGGACAGCGCGTCGCGCAGTTCGAGCAGCCGATGCAGGTCGGAGCGTCGATCGTCACCTCGAGCGTCGAGACCGCGCGCCGGATCGCTCCGGTGGGGCAATCGACGAGGCACACCGGGTCCGTGCACTGATAGCAGGCGGTGGGCACCAGCCAGTTGCGGTAGCGCTTGCCCTCGCGGATGAAGACCGGCTGGCCGCCGTGCGTGTCGGCGCAAGCCTGCACGCAGTCGTCGCAGCGGGTGCAGGTGGTGAGGTCGATCAGCAGGACGCTCTCGCCGTGGACGAGCCCGGTTTCGATCGCCATCTGCAGGTATTCGGAGGCGACCGGGTTGCGCGCCACCACTCCGCGCGTCTTGAGCCGTGCGAGTGCCTCCTGCCAGAGGCGGTCCTTGAGGCGAGGCTTGTCGCCCACCGCCGCGGCCATGTCCTCGCGTTCGAGGCGCACGAGCTCGGCGTGCTCGACGGCCTGCAGCGTGAAAGGCCAGCGCTCGTCGAGCAGGATCGCGGTCTCCCCCGCGAAGTCTCCCGGCCGCAAGTAGGTGACCGCGAGGTCCGCGCCCCCCACGTCCACGCTCACCTTCAGGTAGCCGCCGCGCACCAGGTAGAAGGAATCCGCGAGCGTGCCCTCGCGCGCCACGATCTGCCCGGGGCTGAAGGAGAGAAGCTTGGCCCGCTCGCGCAGACGCTGAAGCGCGGCCTCGTCCACCTCGGCGAACAGACCCACCCGGCGCAGCTGGTGCGCGAGCGTCTCTTCGCGGTAGCGCTGGTCGAGCCGCTTCCTGAGCTCGGGTGCCACCGCCGTCAGCATGCGCAGGGCGGGGAGGCGCACCCGCAGCACGCGCAGCGGCGTCCAGGCGCTCACCGTGGCCGAGACCGGGAAGCGCGAGAGCGCGCTTCTGTCGCCGAAGAGATCGCCGGCGCCGAGCGTCTGGACGCGCGGCGGGACCGGTTTCGAGGGCGGGGCCGGCACGGACGGAGCGCCTCTCACCACGGCGCGCCACGGCGCGTCCGGAGCCGGCTCTTGCACGACTGCCGCTCCGCGTACGATCGCATACACCGAATCGCTCCACTCTCCGGCGGAGACCACGACCTGTCCGGGCGCGAAATCGAGGAAATGGGCGTAACGCTGGATCTTCCCGATCACGCTGGCGCGGATTTTCTCGGGCACGAGCTCGATGAGCGGCAGCCGCGCGAGCTCGGCGGCGTCGGCGGGCACGAGCAGGCGCAGGCGCGCCTCGTACGCCTGACGCAGCTGCTCCTTGGGGACGGCGCCGCTCATGGCAGCGGTTTGCCGAGCTCGGTCCACAGCAGCGAGAAGATCTCGTCCTGCAGACGCAAGAGCTCGCTCTCCGGTCCCGAGAACTCGGCGGGGCCGCTCGCTGCGGAGGGCACGCGGATCCGCCGCCCGTCCCGCAGCATCCCGGCGAGCAGCAGCAGCCCGCGGCCGCGCAGCCGCAGCACCTCGCCCGCGGGACTCGCCGGCACCGCACGGGCACCACGCGACGCTAGCTGCGGGAGGTGCAGCACGTCCTCGGCTACCGAGGTCGTGGCAGCCGGCTGGAACAGGTCGGGCGCGGGATGATTCGGACGCGAGGCGGGGAGCGGGGCGCTGGGCTCCGCCGCATAGTCGGAGGGCAACGGCTGAACGTCCTGCCAGGTAGCACCCGGGACGGAGCCGACCGGTGGGGGCGGCGCGGCGCCACCGGTTGCGGGAGCGGCGCCCCCCGTCACGGGTGCGGCGCCGCCGGTCGCCGGCACGGCGGCACTCACGCGCGGGGCGAGCGCGCGCGCCGCAGCACTCACTTGCGTCGCGTCGTAGCGTGTCGTCCAGTGCTCGATCCGCGCGAGGCGGCTGCCCGCGTCGAAGCTCGCGCCCGATGGATGGCCCGCCGCCACGAGGCGCGCGTCGGTCGTGAAGTGGCAGGTCACGCACAGCCCGGCGATCGCCTGCGGCTTGCCGCGCAGCTCCCGCATCCCCGAGGCCACGGCCCGCGCGTAGGAGCCGCGGGTCTGGTGCAGCTCGATCCAACCCGATGCGGGACCGTGGCAGCTCTCGCACGAGACGCCCGCGTTCGGCCCGCCGCGAAAGACGGTTGCGTGACAGCGAACGCAGGCGCCGTCCGCGCTCCAGGCGCTCGCCAGGCCGATCGCCCGGGTGAAGCCCGCCGCCTTGGGATCGTCGAGGCGGGCGAGCGCGTTTACGTGTGCGCGGCCTCCCGCGCGGGCCGGCTCGTCCACTTGCCACTTCTGGGTCTGGCGTGCGTGGTCGTGGCAGCCGGTGCAGCGTGCCGGCCCGGTCACGTCCTGTGCGCGCGCGGGCACCGGTGCCAGACCCGTGTACACAGCCAGGACCACGAGACGAGACCTCATACTCCCCGAGGGTGAGGTCCTCTGTCGCCGCTGTCAAGACAACCCATTCCTTGCCGAGGGCCCACACCTCGGTGAGAATGCCCACGGAGCATGGGCACGAGTAGGGTAAGTGTCGCGCTGACGGTTGCTCTGGCACTGTTCGCGGCGCGCTCACCCGCCGACGAGCTGCTGCTGCTGCGCGACGGCCGCCGGATCCCGGTCACGAGCCTGGTGCGCCGAGGCGGGGTAGTCGTTTTCCGTACAGTCAAGGGCGAGACCTTCTCCGTCCCCGCGGCGGAGGTCGTCTCGCCTCCCCTGGCCCGCATTCCGGTCGAGGCCGTGGCCGAGCTCGTGCTCCGCGACGGCCGCCGGATCCCGGTGACGGCGCTCACGCGCCGCGCGGGCCAGGTGCTCTTCGAGACCGCGCGGGGCGAGCGGTTCTCGGTCCCGGAAGACCAGGTCGTCGCTCCCCCGCTCCACACGATCGGACAGGCGGGAAGCCCGCGCCCCATAGCACCGGCACCTGTCGAGCCAAAGCCGCCCGCTCCGGCGCCCGCGCCGGCACCCGCGCCCGCTCCCGCGCCCGTCCCTGAGGCGATCCCTCCGCCCGCCCCCGCCAAGCCCGAGCCGCCGGCTTTCCATACGCTCGCGGCGCCCATGACCGACCGTTGGGAAGTACCCTTGCCCGGCCACCCGCACGGGGTCGAGCGGCAAGCGACGAACCCCTACCGCCCGAACGTGCTGAAGGGCGACCTGCCGATCGCGGGAGACTCCGTCTTCCTGGCGCTCGCCTCCGGGCTCGAGCTTCCGCTCGATGCGCGCGGATCGCCGGTCGGGCCCGGAATCGTGACGGCTTCGCCCGACGACATCTCGTACCTCGGCGGAGCGCCGCAGTTCGTGGCTGCCGCCCGCATCGGCTTGAGCCTGGAGCTCTACCAGGGCCCCGCCGGGTTCGAGCCGCGGCGCTGGGGCCTGCGCGCGGCGGGGGTGCTCGGCGCGCGCCAGGTGCGCGTCGGCTCTTCCGAGAGCCTCGCCGGCGCCACGAGCGAGGGCCACTCGCAGCTCGGACTGCAGGAGGCATCGGCCGAGCTGCGGCTCGCCACGCTCTCGCCGCGCTTCGACTACGCGTCGCTCAGAGCCGGCCTCCAGCCCTTCGTCTCCGACTTCCGCGGCTTCGTGCTCAACGATCTCCCGCTCGGGGCGCGCCTGTTCGGCACGGCCAGCGGCAATCGCGTGCAGTGGAACGCGGGCGCCTTCGTGCTCATGCGCAAGGACCCCGAGACGCGCGTCAACCGTCTCGAGCGATCGGATCGCGAGCTCGTCGTCGCGAACCTGCTCGTGCGCGATCTGCCGCTCGGCTATCGCCTGGGCGCGAGCTACCACTTCCTGCGCGACGCGGACGTGACGGCTATGGGACGGCCGCAAGTGCACTACCTCGGCTTCACCGGCGACGGTCGTCTGGGGGGCTTCGGCCTCACGCACGCGGCGTATCGAGCCGTCGGCAGGAAACCGCGCGTGGACGGCTCGGGTGACGTGGACGCGTGGTTCGGCGCGCTCGAGCTCGTCCGGCCGCGCGAATGGATCCGCTACCGGGCGTCCTTCTTGTTCGCGAGCGGCGACGCCGACGCGGCCGACGGAAGCGACCAGGGCTTCGATTCGATCCAGGACTTGCCCCACTTCGCCGGCGGTGCGACCGGGTTCTGGCACCGCTCGGGAATCGCGCTGCCGGGTGCCGGCGTGCTCCTGAAGGCGGCGGACAGCCTGCTGCCGAGCCTGCGCACCGGCAAGTTCGCGCCGTCGAACTACGTGAATCCCGGCCTGATGCTGGCGGGCGTCGGCATGGAGATGGACCTCACGCCGAAGCTGCAGGCGCGGGCACTCGCGCACTACCTGCGCTTCCACCGCACGGGCGCGCTCGCGCAACGTCTGGGCCAGCCGGTCGGCAGCGAGATCGGGATCGAGCTCGGGACGAGCCTGCGCTACCGGCCGCTGCTGAACGAGAACGTGATTCTCGGAGCGGGTGTCGCCGGCCTGCTGCCGGGATCGGGGTTTCAGGACCTCGAGCCGGCTCTGTGCGCGACGCCCGGCTGCGCCGGCGTCGGGCAGCTCTGGAACGCCTACGTCCGCGTGGAGCTTGCCTACTGATGCGCCTGCGGAGACCGGTCGTGGTGCTCGCGGTCGTGGTGCTCGCGGCCGCCGCGCTCTTAGCACCGCTCGCGCGTGGCGCCGCGACGCAGGCACCGCCGACGCCGGCGCCGCCCGCGGCCACCGGCTGTCTGGACTGCCACACGAAGACCGACGCCGCGACCATGCACGCTTCACCCTCCGTCCGGCTCTCCTGCACCAACTGCCACGGCGGCGACGGCTCCGTGCGCGCCGCGGGCCCATCCGGCTCGGACGCCTGGCGGGACGCGAAGGACCGGGCCCACGTGCGGCCGAAGAATCAAAGGCTCTTCGCCTCGAGCCGCAACCCCGAGCGCAGCTACACGGCGCTCGTCGACGAGGACCTGGCCTTCGTGCGTTTCATGAACCCGGGCGACCTGCGGGCCGCGCCGCAGGCCTGCGGCCGCTGCCACGCAGCGCAGGTGACGAACGTCGCGTCGAGCATGATGACGCACGGCGCGATGCTCTACGGCGCTGCGCTCTACAACAACGGCATCCTGCCGAACAAGGACCCGGTTGTAGGCCAGAGCTACGACGCCCAGGGCCGGCCGCAGGTGCTGCGGACGATCCCGCCGCCACCGGCCGCTGTCGCACAGAGAAAGGGCATCCTGACGGCGCTCTTCCCGTTCCCGCGCTTCGAGATCGGCCCCCCGGGCAACCCCTTCCGGGCTTTCGAGCCCGGCGGACGGCGGCGGCCGGAGACCGGGCTCTTCGACCCCGCCGCGGAGCCCGGGCGTCCCGACATGAGCCTGTCGTTCCGCGGGCCGGGTACGCTCAACCGGGTCGACCCGATGATCCTCGGCGCCCAGAAGACGCGCCTCCTCGACCCCCTGCTCTCCTTCCTGGGCACCAACGACCACGCCGGCGACTACCGCTCGAGCGGCTGCAGCGCCTGCCACGTCGTGTACGCCAACGACCGCTCTCCGATTCACTCCGGGCCGTACGCTTCGGCCGGCAACCGCGGCCGCTCGGCGAGCGTCGACCCCACGCTGCCGAAGGACGAGTCGGGTCACCCGCTGCGCCACGTCTTCACGACGGCGATCCCGACCAGCCAGTGCATGACCTGCCACATGCATCCGGGCACCAACATGGTCGCGAGCTTCATGGGCTACACCTTCTGGGACAACGAGCTCGACGGCGAGGCGATGTACCCGGCCGAGCCGCGGCGCCTGTCCGCTTCCGAGCGCGACCGCATCCAGCAGAGAAACCCCGAGGGCACAGCACTCAGAGGGCTTTGGTCCGACCCGGAGTTCCTGGCCGAGGTGTCGCAGAACCCCGGGCTCAAGCGGACTCAGTTCGCGGATTTCCACGGCCACGGCTGGATCTTCCGCGCCGTGCACAAGCGCGACCGACAGGGCCGGCTGCTCGATGGCGCCGGCCAGGCGATCGCCGAGAACGATCCCGCGAAGCTCGCGAAGGCCGTGCACCTGCGCGACATCCACCTCGAGCGCGGCATGCACTGCGTCGACTGCCACTTCAGCCAGGACGTGCACGGCACCGGCATGCTCCACGGCGAGACGCGCGCCGCGATCGAGATCGACTGCGTCGACTGCCACGGCACGGCGAGCGCGGGCGCGACACTACTCACCTCCGGCCCGGCTTCGCGCGGAAGCGACCTGACGCTCAAGACGACGCCCTACGGCCTGCCGCGTTTCGTGCGCCGCGAGGGCAAAGTGCTACAACGCAGCATGGTCGAGGAGGGCCGCGAGTGGGTGGTGCCGCAAGTTCGGGACAGCGTCACGCCCGGCCACCCGCGTTTCAACGAGCGATCGGCCTACGCCAAGACGCTGCTGCGGGACGGCGCCACCTGGGGCATAGCACCGTCCCCGGGCCAGGCGCTCGCCCACGACAACTCGAAGATGACCTGCTTCGCGTGCCACTCGGCCTGGACCACGAGCTGCTTCGGCTGCCACCTCTCGCAGAGCGCGGCGCAGAAGAAGCCGAACCTCCACAACGAAGGCGGATTCACGCGCAACTGGACGAGCTACAACTTCCAGACCTTGCGCGACGACGTCTTCTCGCTGGCGCACGACGGCAGCGTGAGCGGCCGCCGCATCGCACCCGCCCGCTCGTCCTGCGCCATCCTCGCCTCCTCGCAGAACCTCGACGGCGAGTGGATCTACTCCCAGCAACAGACGGTGTCCTCGGCCGGTTTCGCGGGCACGGCGTTCTCGACCTTCGTTCCCCACACCGTGCGCGGCAAGGAGACGCGCGGCTGCACGGACTGCCATCTGTCGGCGGAGGGCGACAACAACGCCTGGATAGCTTCGCTGCTGCTCCACGGGACCGGGCTCGTGAGCTTCGTGGGACGAAACGCATTCGTGGGTGAAGCCGGGGCGGGCTTCGAGGCCGTGACCGTCACCGAGCGGGAGGAGCCGCAGGCCGTGCTCGGGAGCCGATTGCACCAGCTCGCCTTCCCCGACCGTCACCGCGCGCACGAAGCGGCCGAGGGACGGCTCGAGCGGGCTTTCCACCACGGCGGCGACGTGCGATCGCTGCAGCTCAGAGGCGAGTACCTGTTCGCGGCCGAGGGACGGCGCGGTCTGCGCGTCTACGACGTGGCCCGCCTGGAGCACGAGGGCTTCGCACAGCGCATCCTCGGAGCCCCTGTCTCGGGGCTCGGCCAGGGGCTCCAGGTCTCCACGCGCGACGCCACCTCGGTGGCGCTTGCCTCGACGATGACGATCGATCCGACGCGCCGGCCGGCCGCCGGCAGCGAGGAGCAGGCCGTTCACCCGATCTACGATCTCGCCTTCGTCACCGACCGCCAGGAGGGCCTGATCGTGGTCGGACGGCTGCACGTGCTCCTCGACGGCGACCCCCGCAACAACTCGCTCGAACGGCTTTCGACCTTCAACCCGCAGGGCGCACTCGCCGGCGCTTCGTCGCTGACGCTCGCGGGAACGATCGGCTACGTCACGACGCCGCGTGGACTTTCGGTCCTGGATCTCGCCGATCCGCTGAAGCCGCGCCTCGTCGCTTCCGTCCCGCTGCGCGCCCCGCGCGCCGTGGCGGTGCAGTTCCGTTACGCTTTCGTGCTCGACGCGGACGGCCTGGGCGTGATCGACGTGACGCAGGCCGCTTCGCCTCGCGTCGTGGCGGCGGCACGCGTTGCACTTCGCGACGCGCGCGGCCTCGCGCTGGCGCGGACCTACGCCTACGTCGCAGCGGGCCGGGCCGGCCTCGCGATCGTGGACATCACCCGGCCGGAAGCCCCGCTCCTCGCGTTTTCCTGGAATGCGAAGGGTGCGATCGACGACGCCCACGACGTCGAGATCGGCATGACGAACGGCAGCGCCTTCGCCTACGTCGCCGACGGCAAGAACGGCCTGCGGGTGGTCGAGCTGATTTCGGCCAACGACACGCCGGGCGCCTACGGCTTCAGCCCGCGGCCGACGCCCCGCCTGATCGCGAGCTATCGGACGCGCGGCCCGGCCATCGCACTTTCGCGGGCGCTCGACCGCGACCGCGCGGTCGACGAGACGGGCCACCAGCTCGCGGTGTTCGGCAGGCGTGGGGCCCGCCCGCTGGACCTCGAGGAGCAGCGCCGCCTCTACCTGCGGGACGGCCGGCCCTACACCGTCTCGAACACACCCCCACCACGAGGGCGACGATGAAACGAGCCTTTACGATCGGCGTCGACTACGGCACCAACTCCGTGCGCGCGCTCGTCGTCGAATGCGCCACGGGGCGCGAGCTGGGCACGGCGGTCTTCGACTACCCGTCGGGCGAGCAGGGCGTGCTGCTCGACCCGAGGGACCCGCACCTCGCTCGCCAGAACCCCGCCGACTACGTGCTGGGACTCGAGCGTGCGGTGGCCGGGGCGCTCGCTGCCGCCGAGGCCGACGCCGGCTTCTCGCGCCAGGCGGTGATCGGGATCGGCGTCGACACGACCGGCTCGACCCCGATCCCGGTGGACCGGGCGAACCGGCCGCTCGCGCTCGAGGCGAAGTGGAAATCGAACCTCGCGGCCCACGCCTGGCTTTGGAAGGACCACACCGGGGCCGACGAGGCCGCGGCCATCACGCGCATCGCGCGAGAGCACGCGCCGCAGTACCTCGCGCCGATCGGCGGAGTCTACTCGTCGGAATGGTTCTGGTCGAAGATCTGGCGCTGCCTCAAGGTCGCGCCCGAGGTGTTCGATGCCGCCTGGAGCTGGGTCGAGCTCGCCGACTTCGTCCCGGCGCTGCTCGCGGGTGCCTCTGACCCGCGCCGGATCGCGCGGGGCGTGTGCGCTGCGGGCCACAAGGCCCTGTACTCGAGCGCCTGGGGCGGCCTGCCGTCCGCGGAGTTCCTGGCCCGTCTCGACCCGAAGCTCGCGGCGCTCCGCGACCGGCTCTACGACGAAGCCCACACGCTCGACCGTCCCGCGGGCCGCCTGTGCGCGGAATGGGCGTCCCGGCTTCGGCTTCCCGAGGGCATCCCGATCGCGATGGGCGCCTTCGACGCCCACCTCGGCGCGGTGGGCGCCGGGGTTACAACCGGCACGCTCGTCAAGATCATCGGCACCTCCACCTGCGACTGCGCGGTCCTGCCCGGGAAGGACGCACCGCCCGACGTGCCGGGCATCTGTGGCATCGTGCCGGGCTCGATCCTGCCGGGCTACCACGGGATCGAGGCCGGCCAGTCGGCCGTGGGCGATCTGCTGCGGTGGTGGGTCGAAGGCGTGTGCGAGGGCGACGCGACGCTTCACGCAAGGCTCTCGGACGAGGCGGCGCGGCTTTTGCCCGGCCAGTCGGGTCTCGTGGCCCTCGACTGGAACAACGGCAACCGCACGATCCTCGTCGACCCGCGTCTCAGCGGGCTGATCCTCGGCCAGACGCTGCACACCACGCGGGCCGAGATCTACCGCGCGCTCGTGGAGGCGACCGCGTTCGGCGCCCGCGCCATCGTCGAGCGGCTTCGCGAGCATGGCGTCGCGGTCGAGCGCGTCGTCTGCTGCGGCGGCATCGCGGAGAAGAACGACGTCTTGATGCAGATCTACGCCGACGTGCTGGGCCGCCCGATGCTCGTCGCCGGCTCGGCGCAGACGCCGGCGCTCGGGTCGGCGGTCGCCGCGGCCGTGACTGCCGGCGAAGCCGCGGGCGGGTACTCCAGCTTCGAGGCGGCGCAGGAGAAGATGACGCGGCTCGCGGCACGGCGTTTCGACCCGGACCCGGCTGCCGCACGCGCCTACGACACGCTCTACGCGATCTACCGCGAGCTCCACGACAGTTTCGGCGGCGTCCCGGGAGCCAGGCCGGAGCTCCCGACGCTGATGAAACGCCTGCTCGCCTTTCGGAGCCAGGTCTCGAATCCGGGGCAAGCATGAGCCCGGTGGCAACGCAGCTTCGGGAGGAGGTCTACCGGGCCAACATGGAGCTCGCCGGAAGCGGCCTGGTCTCCGGCACGTTCGGCAACGTGTCCGGGGTCGACCGGAGTGCTGGCCTCTTCCTGATCAAGCCCAGCGGTGTCGCCTATCGTGAGCTCACGCCGGCGCAGCTCGTGGCGGTCTCGCTCTCGACGGGTGAGGTGATCGACGGCAGCTTGCGCCCCTCCTCGGACACTCCGACGCACCTCGAGCTCTACCGCGCGTTCCCCCGCTGTGGCGGCATCGTGCACACCCACTCCGAGAACGCCGTGGCGCTCGCACAGGCCGGGCTCAAGGTCCGCTGTCTCGGGACGACGCACGCCGACCATTTCCGCGGCGACGTTCCGGTGACGCGGGCGCTGAAGCGGCGCGAGGTGGCCGGCGAGTACGAGCGGAACACGGGCCACGTCATCGTCGAGCTGTTCCGGAAGCAGCGCCTGTCGCCCGACGAGATCCCGGCCGTGCTGGTGCGGCAGCACGGGCCGTTCGCCTGGGGCGAGGATGCGCTGGCCGCGGTCGAGAACGCGCGCGCGCTCGAGCTCGTGGCGCGGCTCGAGATCCTGGTGCGTGCTACCGGTGCCCGGGTAGTGCCGCCCGCGAGCTTTCTCGTCGACAAGCATTTCCTGCGTAAGCACGGCAAGGGCGCGTACTACGGGCAGGGATGACCGGCTGATGAAGGCTGCCCGGCTGCACGGCGTGAGAGACATCCGGGTCCACGACGAAGCCCGCCCCGGTCCTGGAGGCGGCGAGGCCCTCGTGCGCGTGGAGGCGATCGGCCTGTGCGGGTCGGACCTCCACTTCTACGAGGAGGGCGGGATCGGAGGCATCCGCATCGCGCAGCCGATCGTCCCCGGCCACGAGATGGCCGGGCGCACCGAGGACGGGCAGCTCGTCGCGATCGAGCCCGCAATCGCGTGCGGGCACTGCGCGCTGTGCCTCGAGGGCCACCCGAACCTGTGCCCGACGATCCGTTTCTCCGGCCTCGGCGAGGACGACGGCTCGATGCGCGAATGGATGGCCTGGCCGCGCCACTGCTTGATCCCGCTGCCCGAAGGCCTCACGGCGGCCGACGGTGCGATGCTCGAGCCGCTCGGCGTGGCACTGCACACGGTCGACCTCGCCCACGTCCGCCCGGGAATGTCGGTCGGGGTCTTCGGCAGCGGCCCGATCGGCCTCTTCATCCTGCAGGCGGCCCGCCTCGCCGGCGCGGCCACGCTCTTCGCGACCGACCTCGCGTCGCGACCGCACCGGCTCGAGGCCGCGCGAGCCCTCGGCGCACGGGTCTTCCCCGCCGACGGCAGCGAGGCCCGCGCGATCGCGACGGCCGCTTCCGGCTTCGGCCTCGACGTCGCGATCGAGGCCGCCGGCGTGCAGGCGGCGATAGATGCCGCCGTCGAGGCCGTGCGCCCCGGAGGCCGCGTGGTCATCGCGGGAATCCCCTCCGACGAGCGCACGAGCTTCCCCGCCTCGCCGGCGCGGCGCAAGGGCCTGACGATCTCGCTCGTGCGGCGCATGAAGCACACCTATCCGCGCGCGATCGCGCTGGCGGTGGCCGGCCGGGTCGACCTGCGCTCGGTGGTGACCCACCGCTTCCCGCTCGCGGAAGCCCGGACTGCCTTCGAGCTCGCGGCCCGCCGCGAGGGGCTGAAGGTGATCGTCGAGCCGTAGAAGGGAGGCGCACATGTCGCTGCGCGAGGGCGGCCGGGCACCTGGAGCTGAGACCCGCGGCTCGCTACGAGTGCTGGTACTGGCGGGCGCCGGAATGCTGCTCGCGGTCGGCTCCGCACACGCACAAGGCAAGTTCCCGCCGGACTCGCTCAAGAACGTGCAGGCCTTGCCGGAGGGCACGACCGTCAAGCAGGTCGTCGAGACGATGCGGGGGTTCACGCGGGCCCTCGGCGTCCGCTGCACGCATTGCCACGTCGGGACCGAGGGTCAGCCGCTCGAGACGATGGACTTTGCAGCCGACAGCAAGCCCTCGAAGAAGACTGCACGGCAGATGATCCGCATGCTGCAGGCGATCAACGGCGAGCACCTCGCCCGGCTCGCCGAGCGCGCCGATCCTAACGTGACCGTGAGCTGCGCGACGTGTCACCGCGGTATCACGCGGCCTCGTTCCCTGATCGACGAGTTGCTGCTGGCCTACCGCAAGGAGGGCGCCACCGCGGCCGCCGCGCGCTTCCGCGAGCTGCGCGAACGCTATTACGGCGACGATGCCTACGACTTCGGCGACGTGGCGCTCACGGAGGTCGCCAACACGCTGCAGGAGGGCGGCGACATGCCGGGGGCGTTGATGCTGCTGGAGCTCAACGTCGAGCTCCTGCCCAACTCCTGGTTTGGACTCTGGCAGCTCGCGGAGCTGCGGGCCGACGCCGGCCAGACCCAGGCGGCGATCGCCGCGCTCGAGCGCGCGGTGGCCCTGAAGCCGCGGCCCGATCTCGTGGAACGGCTCGAAGTGCTGCGCCGGAAGGCGGCCAAGCCGGCGCCCCCCGAAGCACCCAAGCCGTAGCCCTGGGGCGTCGCCTCAACTGCGTCTGGACAGAGTTAGCGAGTGCTTCCGAACGGGCCGCGCGCCACCTGCAGCGCTCAAGCCTAGAACACCCCCTGCATCGAGCGCGCGTAGCCGGTGAGCTCGACGTAGCCGCGTCCGCCGAGCGGGCGGCCGCGGCTCGTGCCGGCGAGGCTCACGGCGCCTTCCCAGTAGACGAACGCCGTCCGCATCTCCTGGTCGGCGAGGAGCGGCGTCACCTCGAGCTCCAGCGCCTCGGACGGCACGCGGATCCGCCAGCGCGCGGGGTAGGAGGCGCCGGTGTGGGGGCTCGTCCAGCGCTCGAGCACCGCGACCTCGAAGTCCGCCGAGCGTACGCGGCGAGTGCTGCCGTCCCCGGCCACGAGGGTCCCGTCCAAAGCCCCTTCCCGGCTCGCGTCCGCGCGCCGGATCTCGAAGAGCATCAGCTCGCGGCCGTCGTCGAGCTGCAGGCTCCACCAGTCCCAGCCCACGGCCTTGGGCCCGAGCGCGCTCGTACTCCACTCGTGGTCGAACCAGGCCTCTCCGCTGACCGCCGTAGCGGCGCCGTCCGTACCCACGTGGCCCCGCGCGCTCATGCGCGTGTAGCCGACGTAGTAGGACGCGTTGCCGGGGTCGTCGCTCTTGGGCGACAGGCCCCGGTCGCCGTGGGCGACGATCGGTTTCGTGGCCCGTAGCTCCAGGTCGAGGACGAGTCCTCCGTCGCGTGCCTGCACGCGCACGGATGCGCCGTCCAGGCTCGTGGCGACGGCGGTCCAATCCTCAACGAAGACGCGGAAGGGCTGCCCGCTGGCGCCGGCGAGCCCTGCCGCTCCTCGGCTGACGCGCTCGCCCGAGGCGTGGCGCCGCCCCGCGACGTCGGTCACGGCAAAGTGAGCGAAGTAGATCTGGTTCGTGGCGAGGCCCGCGGCGGGCGGCGGTCCGGGCGAGAGGCCGCGGCGGAAGAAGGTCAGCTGGAACCCGAAGCGACGCCCGTCCGCGGTCGCGAGCTGGCCGGTGTAGTACCACCACTCCGTCTGGAATTCGAAGTGCGGGCCGTGGTCCTCGGGCAGACGGAACGCGCGCGGCGCCGTGGCGCGGGCAAAGGCCAACGGCTCCGCCGGAGCGAGCTTCAGGGTCGTCTGCGCCTGCGCGCGCGCTGCGGTCGTACCGAGCGAGGCGGCGAGCCCGACGAGCCCGGCCACGGAAAGCGCGGCCCGCATCGGCTACTCCTGCCGCAGCGCCGCGGCCACGCTCATGCGCTGGAGCCGCAACACCGGGTAGACCGCGGCCAGGAGCGCCGCCAGGATCGAGAGCGCGAGCGCCTGGACCAGGACGAGCGGCGGCAGCTCGAGCGGCATGGTCCAGCCGAAGGAGCGGACGTTGATGACCTCGATCAGGATCACGGCCAGCGCCAGGCCGGTGGGCAGCGACAGCAGGCCAGCCGCGAGGCCGATGAGACCCGTCTCGACGAAAGTCAGGCCCCAGAGCTGTCGCGGGAGCAGGCCGAGGGCCAAGAGCGTGCCGAGCTCCCGCGTGCGTTCGACCTGCAGCGCGAGGAGAGCGCTCCACACGCCGATGAAGGCCACGACCACGGCCAGGACTCGCAGCGCCTCGGTCACCGCGAAGGTGCGGTCGAAGATCCGCAGCGCCGCGTCCCGCAGCGCCCGGTTCTCGACCACCCGCAGCGCTCGGCCCGCGAGCGCCCGACGCACCGCGTCGGCCACGGCGCCCGGATCGTGGCCCGGGGCCGCGTACGCGGCGACGGAGCTGCGCGCGCGATCGTCCCAGTACCGCTCGTACACGTCGCGGGCCATCATCACCGTTCCCTGCTCGGTGGCGTAGTCGTAGAAGATCCCGGCCACGGGAAAGCTGCGGAGGCCGCGATCCGACTCGAGCGCGACCGACCCGCCGCGCGGCGGGACCGCGTGACGAAACGCGAAGGGCTCGCTCACGAGGACCGCGCCCTCGCGGACCCGTTGCCAGGTCTGCTGCGGGTCGCGCTCGCTGACGCGGTAGAGCGCTGCGCCGCGAGTCCGCGCGGCGTCCGTGACCGCGAGGCGGACGTCGCCCAGCGGGCTCGGCACGTGAACCAGCCGGACCGTCTCCACCTCGGCGACGCCCGGCGCCGCGGCCACGAGTGCTTGGACGTCCTCGGAGAGCGGGACGGCGCCGCGGGCGCCTCCGGGAGATGGGGCCGAGACGTACACGTCGGCCTGGAGCGTCAGCTCCAGCCAGTTCGCGACCGCCGCGCGGAAGCTCGCGATCATCACGCTCACGCCGATCGTGACCGACACGGCCACCATCAGCGCCGCGGCTGCGACGCCGGTGCGGCTCACCGCGCGGGCCACGGTCCCGGTGGCCAGGCGGCCGATGGGTCCGAGCAGGCGGGACGCCGCGGGCCGGAGGAGCGCCATCAGCCCGACGACAAACGCCGGCGCCACGAGCGCGATCCCGAGCACGACCGCGAACAGGGCCGCGAAGCTCGCGAGCAGCGAACGCGTGGCGAGGGCGAGGCCCAGGCCGCCCAGCAGGGACACGGCGAGCCCGGCGAGCGCGAGCCACGGCACCAGGCGCCGGGCGCGCGTCTCGAACGTGCTCGGACTGAGAGCCGTGACCGGCTCGACGCGAGCCGCTTCCAGGGCAGGGCCGAGTGCGGCGAGAAGGGCCGCCCCGAGCCCGATCACTGCGCCCTTCGCGGCCGTCTCCAGGGTGAGCGGGGCGCCGCTGACCGAGACTAGGTAGTAGAGGTCGTTGATGGTGCGGGTCACGAGCCGAACCGCGGACTGGCCCAGGAGGTAGCCGAGGCCCACGCCGATCGCCGCGCCCACGGCGGCGGTCAGCAGCGTCTCCGTGAGAATCAGGCGGAACAGCTGGCCGGGAGTCGTCCCGAGCGTCCGCAGCGTCCCGAAGACGGCACGCCGCTGGACCACGCTGAACAGCACCGTGTTGTAGACCAGGAACATCCCGACCACGAGAGCGAGCAGGCTCAGGGCCACGAGGTTGAGCTCGAACGCGGCGGTGAGCTCCGCGACCGTCCCGGCCTGCTCGCTCGCACCAACCAGGCGCGCGCCGGGCGGCAAGGCGCCCGCGATCGAAGCGGCATCGGCCTCCGCGAGAATCAGGTCCACGTGGCTCACGCGGCCGGGCATCCCGAGCAGGCGCTGGGCGGCGCCCACGTCCTGGAGCAGGAGGGCGTCGAGCGTGCGCCGGCTCTCCGGGTCCGCGCTCTCCACCACGCCGAGCACGCGCAGCGTCTCACGCCGGTCGCCGGCCTCAACCCGCAGCAACGAGCCGGGAGCGAGAGCGTGGCGCTCCGCGAAGGCGGCCCCGACGAGAACGGCGGCAGGATCGGTGAAGAAGGCGGCGAACGCCGGATCGGCGGGTTTTCCCTCGCCCAGGTGACCCCGGAACGGCGCCTCGGCCAACGGGTCGATGCCCAGCACGCGCAGCGGCTGGCGCCCGAGGTCCGTCGCGATGACGACCCCTTCCACCACCGGCGCGCTCGGCCGCACTCCGTGGTCGACGCGAAGGCGCCGGTAGATCTCCTGGGGCAGCCCGGCGGAGCCGCCGCGCACCTGGTGGGTGGCGCGCCCGAGGGCGGCCTCGGTGCTGCGGACGAACGCGCGACGGGCCGAGGAGTTGGCCAGGTCGATCGCCACCACGACCGCGACGCCCAGCGCCACTCCGAGCACCATCAGCCCCGTGTGCAGCGGCCGGCGCACGAGATCGCGCAGGCCCGTGCGCAACAGCCCGCTCGGGATCACACGAGCCTCCCGGCCTCGATCGTCAGCTCGCGGTCGGCGAGCGCCGCGAGCTCCCGACTGTGGGTGACGAGCAGGAGTGTCTTGCCGGACCTGCGGGTGACGGAGTCGAGCAGCTGCATCACCGAGGCTCCGGTCGCATCGTCGAGGTTGCCCGTGGGCTCGTCGGCCAACACCAGGCGGGGGTCGCGCACGAGCGCCCGCGCGATCGCCACCCGCTGCTGCTCGCCGCCCGAGAGACGGTCCGGGAACGCGCCCTGGCGGTCGGCGAGACCGACACGCTCGAGGAGCTCGAGGGCGCGCGCGCGCACATCGAGCCCGGCGAGCTCCGCGGGCAGCAGCACGTTCTCGAGCACGCGGAGCGTCGGGATCAGGTTGAAGAACTGGAACACGAAGCCGATCTGGTCGCGGCGCAGCAGCGTGCGCTCGTGCGGCGAGAGACGCCCGAGCGCCGTCTCGCCGAAGAAGACCTCGCCGGAGGTGGGCCGGTCGATGCCGGCCACCAGGTTGAGCACGGTGCTCTTGCCGCTGCCGCTCCTCCCGCGGATCGCGACGAACTCGCCCTCGGCTAGCGAGAGACTGGCGTCCTTCAGCACGCGGCGCAGCTCGCGGCCCTCCGAGTAGTCCTTGGTGACGCGGTCGAGCCGCACGAGCACGGGCATTGCGGAGCACTTCCTCATCCTGGAGGCGGGCCGGTGACGGCCACAGGCGCCACGAGCGCCTCGAGCCGCGCGCGCAGGCGGGCCTTCTCGACGGACCACTCCGGGCGCGCGGCGAGGTTCTCGGACTCGGGCGCGCGACGCCGCCGGTCGTAGAGCTCCTCGCTGCCGTCCGGCCACAGCGTGTAGCGGAAGCGCTCGGTCCGCAGCGAGTGGCCCCGCTCGGGCGGCTGGACTCGTCGCCATGAGCGGGCGACCCCGCGCCCGACCCCCTCGGGGTTCTCGAGCAGCGGGACGAGGCTCTGGCCGTCCAGGTCCGAGGGCGGCACGAGACCGGCCAGCTCGACGATCGTCGGGTAGACGTCGAGCAGCTCGACGGGCGCACGCACGACCGCGCCTTGGTGCGCGAGGCCGGGCGCCGCCACGACCAGGGGAACCCGCAGCGCCTCTTCGAAGAGCGTGTCCTTGCGTAGCAGGCCGCCGTGCTCGCCGAGGTGGAAGCCGTTGTCGCCCACCAGCACGACGACCGTGTCCTTCCAGCGGTCGTTGCGGTCGAGGGCGTCGAGCACGACGCCGACCTGCGCGTCGGCGAAGGAAACACAGGCCTGGTACGCGGCGATCGCCTGCCGGCGCAGCGTTTGGTCCCGCACCAGGCCGGGCGGCTCGCGGCCGACGAGCGTCAGGCCCGGGAGCGGCTGGGGTTGCGTCTTGACCGCGATCGCCGGCACGTCGGCGAGATCGTCGTCCGGAAAGGGCGCGGCAACGATCGACTCCGGGGGGTAGAGCGCGAAGTAGCGGGCCGGCGCGATCCACCGGCGGTGCGGGCGCACCAGGCCGAGCGCGAGGAAGAAGGGACGCGACCGCTGCCGCTCCACGAGCGCCACGGCGCGGCGGGCACGCCGGCCGTCGGGCTGATCGACGTCTGTGCCAGGAGCTTCCACGAAGAGGCCCGCCGCCGTGCCGCCCGAAACGCCCGCGGCTTCCCCCTCGACCACGTCCGGATGCTCCTCCGGCTCGTCGAGCTGCGCCTCCGGTACGTCCCACCGGAAATCGGCCGGGGAGTGGTAGATCTTGCCGATCGCGGCGGTGACGCTGCCGGCGGCCGCAAACAGCTCCTGCAGCGGCACCGCCCGCGGCGGCCGCGGCGGGTCTTCGTTCTGCCACACTCCCGTGCGCTCGGGCCGCCAGCCGGTGAGCATCGACACGCGCGACGGGCTGCACATCGCGACCTGCGCGTAGGCCTGGTCGAAGCGCACGCCGCGCGCCGCGAGCCGATCGATGGCCGGCGTCTTCACCGGCGCGCCCCAGGCGCCGACGCGCGTGTTGAGGTCGTCGACGACGATCAGCACCACGTTGCGCGGGCGCGCCGGCGTGCGAGGTCGTGGCGCGCGCGCGGCCGCCGGCCCTGCCAAAGGTGCTATCGCCCGCTCCAGCTCCGCGATCGTGGCGGCGTGCTCCGGGCGGCTCGCCAGGTTCGTCTGCTCGCCCGGGTCGGCCTCGTGGTCGTAGAGCTCGCGGCTGCCGTCGGGCCACTCGCTGTAGCGAAAGCGCGCCGAGCGCACGCTCCGCCCCAGTCGCCCGGTCCTGCGCGCGACCGACGACACGACCTCGCTCCGCCCTCCGCCTGCCGGATCGGCGAGCAGCGGCATCAGGCTGCGGCCTTCGAGCACGGGGCCGGGCGGCAGCGCCGCGAGCGCCAGCAGCGTCGGAGCGGCGTCGAGCGTCGAAACCAGGCGGGACGAGGCGCGCCCGGGCCGCGCGAGGCCCGGCGTCGCGACCACGAAAGTCGAACGCAGCGTGTCGTCGAAGAGCGAATCCCGCCGTTCGAGCCGCCCGTGGAAGCCGAGGTCGGGCGGCGGATCGCCGACCACGATCATCGCCGCGCCCGGGGCCGCGCGTTCCACGAGTGCTATGAGCAGCGACAGCTCGCGGTCGGACGCGAGAGCGCGCTCGAGTGCGTCGGCTTGTGCGCGCTGTCGCGCCGGCTCCGACCACGCGGCCGGCCGCCACTCACCGCCGGGCCGGTCCGAGAAACCGAGGTCGCCCACGGCGATGCGGGGCAGCGACGGGGCGAACGCCCCCGCGAGCGTGGCGGGAGCCGGAGCGCGCCCAGACCCCGGCTCGCCTCCGACCGACGCGAGCACGACGTAGCTCCCACGGCGCGCGCGCAGCCACTGCTCCAGGCGGGCCGCCTGCGCGGCATCGGCGACGCTGCCGCCGAGTTGCAGGTCCAGGCCGCTCGCGTCGACCGGCAGCGCGCGCCCGTCCCCGAGCCCGGCCACGGCGACTCCGTGCGAGCGCAGCAGCGATGCGAGCGGGCCCAGGCCGAGAGCCGCCCGCGCGGCGGCGGGTTCGGGGGCAGGGGCGAACGCCGCCTCGAAAGCCCGGCCCCTCGCCGCCAGGCGCTCCAGCGTCGGCGTGCGCTTCGCCTCCACGCCGCCACCGACGCCAGCCGCGAGCACCAGCACGACGCCGCGGACGGGCGGCGGCTCCTTGGCGGGGGCGACGAGGACGCAGGACGTTCCCACGCCGAGCGTCAGAGCGGCGCCGAGGGCCTGGACCTGGGTACGCTTCACTGCCTCGCCATCATATTCGCGATATTCGCCCTCGCCACACGAGGTCGCGACGCGGCTATGCTCTGGGTTTCGTCCCGGGCAGAGGCCCGTCGTGAGGGTGACTCGCCGCGGGACCAGGCACAGGAGGATCGGGTGAAGAACTGCAAGGCGCTCTGTCTCGCGGGGGGTCTCGTGGCGTGCGCGACGCTCGCGGCGGCACAGGAGGAGCGCAGCGGCAAGGTGGCCGAGGTCTACGCCGAGCGCTGCGCCGCCTGCCACGGAGCGAAGCTCCAGGGCGGGCAGTCGAAGAGCCTGCTCGACGACGAGTGGAAGTACGGCGGCGACGACCTGAGCGTCACGGCATCGATCCGCGACGGCCGCCTCGACGCCGGGATGCCGCCCTTCGGCGCGATGATGAGCCCGCAGGAGATCCGCGCCCTCGTCATCTTCATCCGCGAGAAGGCGGACGCCGCCCGACGCGCCGCGACGGTCTTCGCCAAGCCGCAGGGCGACACTGTCGTGAAGAGCGAAGAGCACGCCTTCAGGGTCGAGACCGTGAGCGAAGGCCTCGAGACACCGTGGTCCGTGGCGTTTCTCCCGGACGGACGCATGCTCGTCACCGAGAAGGCGGGCCGGCTGCGCATCGTCGACAAAGGCAAGCTCGTGCCCGAGCCCGTGGCGGGCGTGCCCCCCGTCTGGTCGGAGGGGCAGGGTGGCCTGCTGGACGTGGCCGTGCACCCGGACTACGCGTCGAACGGCTGGATCTACCTCTCCTACTCTCATCCCGGCCCCGACGGCTCGGCGATGACGCGGGTGATGCGAGCGCGTCTCAAGGACTCTGCCCTCGCCGATCAGGAGACGCTCTTCGCGCCGCCCGTCGAGCTCTACCGCAAGGGGCAGGTCCACTTCGGCTCGCGCTTCGTGTTCGACGGCAAGGGTCACCTGTTCTTCACGATCGGCGAGCGCGGCCACAAGCAAGACGCCCAGGACCTCTCGCGGCCGAACGGCAAGCTGCACCGGATCCGCGACGACGGCCGCGTGCCGGAAGACAACCCCTTCGTGAAGAAGATGGGTGCGCTGCCGACGATCTGGAGCTACGGGCACCGCAACCCGCAGGGCCTGGCGCAGCACCCCGTGACAGGCGAGCTGTGGGACGCCGAGCACGGCCCTCGCGGCGGCGACGAGCTGAACCTGGTCCTGCCGGGGCGCAACTACGGCTGGCCGGTGATCACCTACGGCATGAACTACGACGGCACCCCGATCGCGGATCTCACGGCCAAGGACGGCATGGAGCAGCCGGTGCTGCACTGGACGCCGTCGATCGCCGTGTGCGCGATCGACTTCTACTCCGGCGAGCGCTTCCCGCGCTGGAAGAACGACCTCTTGGTATCCTCGCTCGCGGCGGAGGACCTGCGGCGGCTGCGCATCGAGGACGGACGCGTCACGAAGCAGGAGCTGCTGTTCAAGGGCATCGGCCGCATCCGCGACGTCGTGGTCGGACCCGACGGGCTCGTGTACGTCGCGCTCAACGTCCCTGATCGCATCGCGCGGCTGGTCCCGGTGACGCCGTAGGCTGGGCAGGACGAAGCGGAAGCGAACAAGCGGGACGGAACACCAGAGAAACCAAGCGGACCCAGGAAACGGAGTCGTGCCAGGGGTCTCGGGACGTGCCAAGCCAAGGCTCCCGGGACGTGCCATTCGGGGGCTAAGCGCCCCCGTACCCCGCTAGCGTCCCCCGCTATCGAACCTGATTGCGGCCGTGCGCTTTTGCCTGATAGCAGGCCGCGTCGGCGCTCGCGAGCAGAGCGTCGGGATCGACCGGCCAGCTGGAGGTGCCCGCGACCCCGAGGCTCACTGTGACCGCCACCTCGGGGTGCGTTTCGCTCGCCGCGAAGCGGCGCTCGGCGACCGCCGCGCGGATGCGCTCGGCCAGCACCGGCGCCTCCCCCGGCACCGTGTGCGGCAGCAGCACCACGAACTCCTCCCCGCCCCAGCGGAACAGCAGGTCGGTCTCGCGAATGATGCCGCGCAGGCGGGCCGAGAGCTGCTGCAGCACACGGTCGCCGGTCTCGTGGCCGTAACGGTCGTTGATCGCCTTGAAGTGGTCGATGTCGACGAAGACGATCGCGACACCCTGGCCGAGCCGGCGCGCTCGCTCGACCTCGCGCGGGAAGAGCTCGTAGAAGGCGCGGCGGTTGAAGCAGCCGGTGAGGCTCTCGCGGCGCGACAGGCTGCGCTGCCTTTCGCCCATCCGCGCGAGCACGGTCGAGAAGACGCCGGCGGCGACGGTGAGCGAGGCCACCAGTACGCCCAGGTAGAGCTGCATCTCCCGCAGCCGCTCGACCAGCAGCTGCCCGCCGCGGGTGCGCGCGCTGGGGTCGAGCTCCAGCGACTCGTGCAGCATCGCGATGCCGATGAAGACGAGCACCGCGATCATGCTGAAGGTAGTGGCGGCCAGCAGCGCCGCCCGCGTGTAGGTCACCTCGTAGCGGGGCGGGGTCGCGAACTGGCGGTCGATCCAGTTTCGCGCGCGCGGGCCGGCGAAGTGGAGCAGCGGGGCGACCACGACGAGCGCCTGCAGGAAGTCGCCGACCACCCAGCCGCGCCAGACCCGCAGCCCGTCCGTGGTGTCGAGGCCGCGCGCGGTGTTCCACAGCAGGATCGCGAGCGAGGCCGTGATCGGGGCGATCAGGCACACCAGGAAGAAGCGGCCGAGGTCGCGAGCGCGGCGCAGGTCCGGGCTGATGTTGAGCGTGACCATCGAGCCCCAGAAGATCAGTATCTCGAGGGCTCCCGCGAGCGCGAACAAGAGCGCGGTCCAGGGCGGCAGGCCGCTCACGATCGCTCCCGCCAGATTGGCGGCGTAGGCCGGCACCAGGCCCCAGGTCGGTCCGAGCCAGATGGCGGCGAGCAGGCTCAGCACGAACGGCGGGTAGATGGTGACCGGCACCTCGAAGGGACCGATCCGCAGCGGCAGCCCGTTCCAGTCCTGGGTCACGTTCAGGACGCCGGTCGCGGTGGCGACCCCGATCATCGCCACTCCCAGGAGCGCGATCCGGCGCATGCCTGGGCTGCGCGGCACGTCGGCGAGCCGCGAGAGATGCCACCACGAGGGTCCCTGGTACTCGTCGTCGATCGAGGGCAGTCCCTGCGCCCGCTCTTCCCGCATCCACTCCTCGGAGGAGTCCGTAAGCTACGTGGACGGGCGCGCCCGCGTCAAGCTTCGCCTCGCCGTAGGATCGGTGGTTTGACAAGAGCAAAGCTCCTCCGTACCTTCGCCTCGGCATGACCACGACCGAGACCGTCGACGCCGTCGTGAAGGTACTGGCGCCCTACATAGGCGATACCATGGCTCGCTCGGCCACGGAAGCGCACTGCCAGAAGCTGGGAATCGCCGCCGCGAGCCCGATCCGCCCCGACCAGCTCGAGACCCTGCTCGGCAAGCTCGGCGGGGGTCTCAACATCTTTCTCGGCCGAGAGAAATCCGCCGCCGTGATCGGTGAGATACGCCAGGCGCTCACCACCCTGGGGGGAACACGATGAGCGCAGCCGGTCGGGTCGTCTGGATCGTGGTGGCGCTCGCAGTGGCGCTCTACGTCGGCTGGGCGGTGGCGCCCGCGAGCGCCCTCTACACGGAGTGGCTCAACGAGCATCGCCTGCTCGCGATCGCGGCCGTTTTCAAGCTCGCCTCGCTGCTGGCCGGCGCGGCGTGGGCCTTTGCCTGCCGCGACCGCCTCGAGGCCGGCAACCCCGCGCGCCCCGCGTGGTTCCTGCTCTCGCTCGGCCTGCTCTCGACCTGGGCCGGGCAGCTGTGCCTGGCGCCGTTCCAGCTCGTCTTCGGCGAGACGCCGTTCCCGAGCCCCGGCGACATCTTCTACGTGCTCGCCTACCCGTTCCTGATCGCTGCACTGCTGGTGCTGCTGAACGCCTACCGCGAGGCCGGTCTACCGATGGGCTCGCTCACCGAGCGGGCGCTGCTGGTGGCAGGCGTGGGGCTGGTGGCCGTGGTGATCCTGCGGCCGGTCGCGGCGACCTCGGGCCCGCTGCTCGACCGGATCCTGACGATCGCGTATCCCGCCCTCGATCTGGTGCTGCTGGTTCCGCTGGTGCTGCTGCTGCGCATCGCGCTCCGGCTGCGGGGCGGCAACGTGGGCGAGGTCTGGCTGCTGCTGCTCACCGGCTTCGTCTTTCTCTGCGCCGGCGACATCTGCTTTGCCTACTTCCAGTCGCTCGGCGAGCAGCACCTCGACCCGTTCGTCCACGCTACGTTCATCCTGGCCTACGCGCTCATCGCCGGCGGCGCGCACCGCCAGCTGCGCATCCTCAAGTCCTGAGACGGCCCGCATGGCGGAGCCGCACTACGAGCGGGTCGCGGTTTTCGACGGCGCCGGCCGCGCGGTGGGCGCCCTGCCGCGCGAGGAGGCCAAGCGCTCCGGCCTGGCGCTCGGGGCCGTGAACGTCCTGCTCGTCAACGCGCGCGGCGAGCTGCTGCTGCAGAAGCGGCCCGCGGACAAGGAGAACGGCGGCCGCTGGGACAAGTCGGTAGGCGGCCACGTCGACGCCGGCGAGAGCTTCGACCAGGCCGCCGTGCGCGAGGCGGGCGAGGAGCTGTTCTCGGACGGCGCCTCGCCGCGCGTGCGACTGGCGCGTGACCCGGCCGAGCTCGACGAGCTCTCGCGGACGGCCGATCTCGGCCGCGTGGTCGTGTTCCGGCGCGAGGCGTTGCAGCTCGGCCTGCGCGACGTGCGTTTGCTCCCCGAGGGCGGCGTGCGCAACGTCGTCTACCACGTGGCGAGCTACCTCGGCCGGACCGGCGTTCCGATCGAGCTCTACGACCCGCCCCGGGGGGAGATCGCGGGCCTGCGCTACGCGGCGCCCGCCGAGGTGGATGCGCTGCTCGTGTCGGGCGGTCTCGCGCCCAACATGGCCTTCCTGTGGCTGACGCACGCGCGGGCCCTGCTGGCGCTCGCGGGGGGAGTGTCGTGATCTCCTGGGCCGAGCTCGACGCTGCGCTCGCGGGTCACTCGCCGCGTCAGGTGGCGGGGGGCGGCACGCGCGCCGCCGTGGCGCTCGTCTTCCGCGAGGCCTCGCCGGGGCCGGGCCTCGAGCTCTTGTTCATCCGCCGCGCCGAGTACGAGGGCGACCCGTGGTCGGGACACATCGGCTTCCCCGGGGGCCGCGGGGAGCCCGCCGACGCGTCTCCCGAGGCGACCGCCGTGCGCGAGACCCGCGAGGAGACCGGCCTCGACCTGGCGCGCGACGGCGAGCGGCTCGGGGCGCTCGACGACATGCAGGCGATGGCGCGCGGGCGGCCGGTGGACCTCGTGATCGCGCCGCGCGTCTTCCGGCTGCGGCGCCGCCTCGACGGCGCCCCGAGCCACGAGGTGGAGAGCCTGCACTGGCTGTCCTTCGAACGGCTCCGCGCCGACGAGACGCGCTCGACGCTTCAGTACCCGCACGAGGGCGCCGTTCTCGAGCTGCCCTGCCTGCGCATCGAAGGCCTCGTGATCTGGGGCCTGACCTACCGCATGCTCGAGAGCCTCGCGTCCCTGCTGCCGCGCTGAGGCCGAACGCGTCAACGCGCGAGGGCGCGAGGGCCGCAAGGCCCAGCCCGCGCAGGCCTGAGCCGAGCGCTAGCGGATCCCCGCCGCCCAGTTCAGGACGACGGTGGTGGGCGGGATCGTCTCCTGGCGCAGCGGCGCCAGCACGAGAAAGCGCTGCCCGTCGGGTGTGGGGCGGTAGTGTGCGCGCGCGGTGACGTTGGCGAAGCGCGTCTGGAACAGCGCCTGGGGCACGCCCGCCTCGAACCCGCCGGCCGTCTTCACCGGCACGGACATCACGCGGGTGTCGGGCGCGCGGTAGAAGATCTCCTTGCCGTTGCCGCTCCAGAACGGCTCGCTGCCGCCCTTCGTCGAGACCTGCCACTTGTTGCGGGCCTCGGGGAAATCCTGGACGTACACCTCCCGCTCGCCCGACTCGTCCGTGGAGTACGAGACGTAGCGCCCGTCCGGCGAGAAGCCGCCGAACATCTCCGCGAAACGGGTCTTGGCCACGGGGAAGGGCTTCTTCTCGCCGTTCGTCGGCAGCGCCCACAGATCCCAGCGCGTGTCCTTGCCCTGGCTGGCGTAAAGCAGGTACTTCCCGTCGCGCGACCACTCGCTCGCGTACTTGTCCTCGTCGCTCTCGAGCAGGACCTCGGCCTCGCGCGTGCCCGCGGCGTCCTTGATCATCAAGTCGACGCTCTTGCGCTGCGCCGAGTAGACGAGGCTTCGGCCGTCCGGCGCCCAGACCGGGTTGGTCTCGTCCGCGCTGTCGAAGGTGAAGCGCGACGCCACGCCGCGCGCCACGTCCCGGATCCAGATGTCGGCGCCCTCGCCGCCCTTCCGGAGGTCGAAGGCGAGGCGCTTGCCGTCCGGAGAGAGCCACGCGTCGCGGTAGCTGCCGGGTTCCTCGAGGGCGGCAGTCTCCTTGCCAGACCGGTCGAACCAGAGCAGCTGCCGCCCTTCCGAGGGGCCGGCCCGGTAGGCGAGGACGCCGGTGTCGGAGATCGAGAAGGAAGCCAGCCCGAGGTCGCCGACGCCCAGCCCCTCGCCGAGCGGGATCGGCTCGCCCTCGATCTGCAGCGATCCCGTGTCAAAAGGCTGAGCCACGAGCGTCTGATCTCGAACGTACAGGAGATACCCCGGTGGCGCGTAGTGAACGAGCGAGCTGGTCTTGAGCAGCTCCCGGCCGTCGTTCACCCCCAGGGTCTTGATC
>Ga0214473_10001915_pt1 | contig 26384 bp, 37 predicted proteins | sample RVTome_7_FD_203509 | JGI IMG/M metagenome (GOLD analysis project Ga0214473, IMG submission 203509) | Soil microbial communities from uranium-contaminated site in the Upper Colorado River Basin, Wyoming, United States - RVT98D197 | ecosystem: Environmental > Terrestrial > Soil > Contaminated >...
ACTTTCCTCATCCACGAAGTATAGCCTCGAATGGATGAAAATATTAATCTGGTTCTATCTGTTTCGTGACTCATTGGACTTATCTACTTAAGTCCAAAAGGTATCGTAACTTTTACAGCACATACGAGCTTAAAGTAATTGACAAAACTTCGTTCGCGTATAGAATTGACTATAATTTAAATCGAATTTGTATGGTAGAAAATCAACCAAATGAAGAATGTGTTCAACACATCGAGATCGTTGCCACAGATCACCCTTTTGGGATTGAAGATGCCAAGAGTTTTGATTTTCTTTTTGCGGACGGAGGCATCTTGGATCAAAAATTTAAGGCTATGGGCTGGAAAGATTCAAACGGTAATTTGTTGGTTAAGGTCCGCGGTAAAATTACATATCAAGTTTTAAGCCCGAGAGTTAAAGAAGTTACGTTTACCTACACCAAGAAGGACTGAGTAAGATCTGTCTTCAGAAAATTACTAAAGGTTTTATATCTAAATCAAATAGCCAAAAGTTTAAAATGAGTTTAAAATGATTTCCAGTGTGTAATTTTTCAATATGAAAAGTATTTTCAAAATAATTAAGCTTTCAAAACCACAGCATAAATGGATCGTTGTTGCTTGTATATTGATTACGGTTCAGGCAGTTTTGCAGCAGGCGACTCCGATTACTTTAAAGTACGTAGTTGACGAGCTTTCCCAGCAAATAAATTCAGGTTCCGGTAATTATCAAAAACTCATATATCTTTTTGCCTTAATTCTTGCAATCAATATCGTCGGAGTAGTTCTCAGCTCCGTAAACCAGAGACTTGGTGATCATATATCTTCCCGATTAGGAAGATATTTAACGGAAATTTATTATCGCAAAATCTTCACGCTTCCCCAGAGTTATTTCGATTCGGAAATTTCCGGAAAAATAGTCAATCAACTGAACCGCGGAATTATTTCGATCCGAGAATTTGTCGGAGGCGCGACCAATTTTATTATGCCCGCTATGCTCCAGGCCGTATTCGGTATCGCGGTTCTTTCGTATTTTGACCTGGGTATCGGGCTTTTGGCACTCGCGGTCTTTCCCGTCTACATCGCGATCTCCGGCTACTCTACTTACAAATGGGGAGAGATTCAGAAAGAGAAAAATATACACGAAGATGCAACCCGTGGACGGATAGGTGAAGTAATCGGCAATATCAAATTGGTTAAAACTTATAATACTCAGCCGCGTGAGTGGAAATATGTCTCCGATAAATATCAAATAATAAATAAGCTCTATGATCGGCAGTCAACCGTTTATCATATTCTTAATTTTCTTAGGGAATTCGGGCTCGAAATTGCGTTTGTGGTTATTTTATTTATCATTTTCCGGAAAACTTTTTTGGGGCAGCTGACTCTCGGGGAAATGATTTTAATCATTCAGATTACGAATCAACTTCGCTGGCCATTATTCGGAATGAGCTTTATTTTAGAGCAGATTCAACGGGCGGAAGCGGACTCAAAAGAATTTTTCGAAGTTTTGTCTCTAAAGGGAAAAGAAGTTTTTCAAACAAGAAAACTTTCGAGATTAATCAAAAACCCTGAAATCAATTTGGAAAATGTCAGCTTTTCTTACACTGACGGTTCTCCCGTTCTCTCCGACGTCAATTTGAAATTCAAAAATCACGAAACAGTTGCAATCGTCGGTCATTCCGGTGCCGGTAAAACGACTTTAGTTAATTTGCTTTTGAAACTTTACGAACCTACAAGCGGCAGAATTTTTCTATCCGGTAAAAATTATGCTAAGACGAGCCATGCCTGGGTTCGCGCACATACTGCTTTGGTATTTCAGGACACCGAACTTTTTTCTTCAACGATTCGCGAAAATGTTTCCTACGGGGTAGGAACGGCTTCCGATAAACAAATAATCGCCGCTCTCAAAAAAGCCAACGCCTACGAGTTTGTAATGAAGTTTAAGGGCGGGCTTGATGCAGAAATCGGAGAACGTGGGGTAAAGCTCTCCGGTGGTCAGAAACAAAGAATTCAAATTGCCAGAGCGATTTTACATAATAAACCGATTTTAATTTTGGACGAAGCGACAAGTAGTTTGGATTCCAAGTCCGAACGATTGGTTCAGGAAGCACTGGAGTCGCTATTTAATAATAGGTTGGTAATTATTATTGCCCACAGGTTTTCAACTATTCAAAATGCTGATAGGATAGTCGTTTTGGATGAAGGCACTGTTGCCGACGAAGGAACCCCGCATGAGCTTGCCAGAAGAAAAGGGGTTTATTCCGAGCTATTACGATACCAAATTGAAGGCAATAAAAAGCTTCTGAGTGAATACGAACTTCACTAGATCAAGCCTCCCCTCAACCGAAAATTGTTCCGGGCCCCCTATAATATCATTGCTTCCTAAGTTATTTTTTGTTAAAATAGTATCTCTTTATTAACAGATCGAAATAAGTAGATCTAAGTACAAGATTTTCTTAAATTTTAAGTTCTAAAGATATTAAAGTCTTCGTAGAACTGGAAAAGAGATAAAAAGGTATTGCCCGAACATTTGTTTAATAATGTTCCCCTATCTGACATTTGCCCGCGGACCGAAACGAGACCGATTTTTTTTATGACAATAAATAACTTTGACGTATTAATAGTTTATTCCCATAGAATTGCCACAAGTGCAGATTCTTCCTCCAATAAATTAACACCATTTCACAAAGGGTCAAGAAACGCGTCTTATAATCTTGTTTACAGCTACTTTCTTAAAACTTGCCAAAACCATAAACTTAAGGCAGCTTTCACAACTTCTTCCGATGTTATAGGAGCGGGGAAATGCAGCAGTTTTTGGCTATACGATGCGGGCAATTGGATTAAGGTAAAAAAGCCGGGGTACTCAAAGTTAATTTTTGATAGGTTTCCGCCAGTTAACAAGAGAATTAGAGATAATCGCAATCTTTTGTTTTCATCTAAAAAAGTTAAACCCTTCATCTCTCCCTATCTTTTTGGGCTTTTTTTTGACAAACATAAAACTTATAAAAAACTCAATAAGTTTTGCATACCCGCTGTAGCCGTCAGGGGTAATACTAAAATAAATGTAATTAAAAGTTTAAAAAAGCTTAATAAAATAACAGAAAAACATGCTTATAGAAAAGACTTCTCAGATGAAATCGTTATGAAAGATAGATTTGGAGCAGGCGGAAGAAGTGTTTTTAAATTCAGGAAAGATAATTTAAGAGATATTGTTAGAATTGCGAAAAAATCCTACAAAACTTTTATATTTCAGCCTTTTATCAAATTTGATTCGGGATTTAGATACCAAAATTCTTTTTCCCCGACAGACATACGCCTTATTTTTTTGGGTGAGAAAATCATACAAACTTATATAAGAATTGCTAAACAGGGGGACTTTCGATGCAATGAATATAAGGGGGGATCTCTAATTTATGTTTCCAAAAAGGAAATTCCTGAAAAAATAACAAATCTCTCAAAGGAGATTATAGAAGTTTTGGGAAATGACAACTCTTTATTCTCTTTAGATTTTATAATCAGCAATAATAAAAACATCTATCTTTTGGAGGGTAACACTGGACCTGGGCTTGATTGGAACACTTCTTCAAAAGTAAATGAAATTGAAGCCAAAAAATTAATAAGAATAATCGTAAGAGAATTGGTGAAGAGAACCATTGCTAAAACTGCTAGTAAAAAAGTGTATAGAAAGGAAGGTAACATCCTCGCTCCTGCAACAGTTGCCACACCTCCTACCGAATCAACTTTCATCTGAATAGTTAAAAAAATATACCTCCCAGCCGAAAACTACTTCAATACTCTCAATTAGTCTGGAATTTCAAGATGTAAAACCTTATAATACCAAAACTTATACAGTATGTCAGAAAGATCACCGTTATCTCACAAATACCCGATAATTGCCGGTTATAGAGATCGGATAAATAAATGGGGAGATGTCGACACCATTGTTCAGTTTTTAGATGCAGTTGTTGATACGGGCAGTAGAATAGATCAGAGATTACCCGAAGGTAGAAATTTAAATATTGTTAAAGACCCCGGTGGGCTTGTTGCTGCTGTCCAGTATGCCAACCTTAAAACCGGAGGTAAGAGATTTGATTATTTCAATTTGCATACCTCAGCTGACTGGACAGCTGTTTTGGAAAGTCTTCTGAAATCAGAAGAGAGATTCCAAATTTTCGCAGATAATTTAGACAGACCACAACAAGTAACTTCGCCCAAAAGAGCTATTGCTTTAAATTATATTCTCGGAAAGAGGTTTGGGGGCCAGGAAGTATACGGTGTAGATGCCGGATGTTCCGCTAATTTAGCATTACCGCTGTTGGGCTCTGACTTTCTGCGTTCAGAGCAAGTTGAAGCTGACCTAGCCGTCGATGGTTTTCAGGGTTCAACACAGGCCGTCACTTTAGGATTAGGCATTGATGTAAATCCCGTTGATGTAGATTGGTTACGAGCTTCAGATTGGCCGCTACCTGAAAACATGGTTGATACCACGCTAGAAGAAGCAATAACGCTTGCAGAACTTAGAAATGTAGGTCAAATCAGTTTCGCTCAGGCAGATTTAAGAGACCATGACTTAATACCAAAAGTTGTTAACCAATTGTTACCCGAAGTTAATTTTGTCCAAACCAGCTTTCTACTTGGTAGACTTTATAAACCCGAAAACCAACCAGAACAACAATTTTGCCCGTTGGTTGAAAAACTGTTAACCGATGGCGGAATTTGGATAAACTTCGACACAACAACGGCAATCCCTTCGGATGTAACCGGACAAAGTAACTATGAAGTAAGGGTGTGGGAAAAGATTGGCAGAAAACTACACTATTTGGCCACTCCTTTTTTGCTAACCCACAGTCAAGTCACTATTAGTAGAGTGTTCACGGAAGAATTTAAGAAAATATAGCAACGCTTTAGTAAAATAACCTCCCGCCGAAAACTATTTCTTTTTTGGGTTATTGGCAAATAGTGACATTATTCCAAGAGCAAGAAACGTACCTGCGAAAAGCCAATTCTTTGCTTGTAGAGCTTCGTATAAAGCGGGTCCGAAAAAGATTATAAAAACAGCAAAATTCGCCCCCAACTTCATGTTTCAATTACAATTCACTTATGGTAGAAAAGCACTCAACCTACAACTTCCTCCTTGATATACCCTGATCAACGAATCTGAAAAAATTGGCCGCTTGTAATAGTATTCTTAGGGCCCAAGATGTAAAATCAAATAGCTTTAAGAGTTATCCTTATGAATAAGCGCATTCTATATTTAATACAACAAGCCGGAATGTTAATGCGGATGCCAAGAACGCATCTCAAAAATCTGGGCAATACTTACGATACGGTGGCGTCTCATAGCCACCACGCTTCAATAATTTCATACTGTATTGCCAGAATGGAAAAACTTTCCCACGAAGAAGCATTAAGAGTAATGGCGATGGCAGCTCTTCACGATCTTCACGAAGCAAGAACTGGGGATTTTGATTATGCTGGGAAAAACTATTCCAAAACTGACGAAGCACGCGCTATTAGAGACACATACTCGAATATCGAATTTGGAAAAGATTTAAAAGAAATGGTTGATGAATATGAAGCAAAGAAAACCTTAGCTTCCAAGTGCGCAAAAAGACGCAGATTTGGTTGAACAAATGTTTCAAGAATGGACTTTAATGTGGCAAGGGAACAAATTAGCACAAAAATGGTTTGAAGGAAAGCTAAAATTAACAGTGCCAAAGCTTTATACCAAATCTGCAAAGAATCTTATTAAGGGTATGCAAAATTCTAACCCGCAAGAGTGGTGGTGGGATGAATTTGTAAATAAGAACTACAATTCCAAACATCTTACTGGAAGATAGCTTCGGGAATTCTTCAACTGGTGGTATGTTAAACTTTGGTCGTGATAGAAAAACACCCGTTTGCTGATTTTGTACCCAAAAATGCGAACTATTTAATTTTGGGCAGTTTTATTGCCAGACCTGTCCCAAAGTATAACTTCTATTATGCAAACGGCAGAAATCAATTTTGGCCGATTCTAGAAGAGATTTATCAAACGCGATTCAAAACCAACAGTGATCAGCAAAAATTGTTAACAAAACTAAAAATTGCGATAACGGATATAATCTCCTCCTGCGAAAGAAAAAAAGACAGTAGTATGGATGTCCATCTTACAAACATCACTTTTAATTCAACGGGTATTACTAATATTCTTAAATACAGTAAAATCAAAAAAATTTACTTCACCAGCGTATTTGTAGAAAAGCTGTTCAAAAAGGAATTTAAAGACGCAATCGTGAAATATCCCGACATCGAATTAATAACCCTCCCCTCTCCATCACCCAGATATGCCCTGATGACCAAGTCCGAAAAAATCTTCATATACAAAAAACTATTACCTAAATATTGATGCCAATATGATAAATAGCTTTTTGATATACTGCCATTGAAGTGTCCAAGACCCTATATCAATATTACAAAGAACTACTTTATGAATATGGCAACCCCATAAACTATTGGCCCCAGTGGTGTGCTAAAGATAAGTCAACAAAGGAAAGAGAAAAGATTATTATCGGCATGGTTTTGGTTCAGAGAACCAACTGGCATAACGCCAATATTGCTCTTAAAAACCTCAAAAAAGAGAGTCTTTTGTCACTGACCAAAATTGCAAGTCTCAAAAACCTAGACCTACTGACACAAATTATTCGCCCTGCCGGTTTCTATCAATCTAAACCAAAACGGCTTTTCGACATCTGTCTTTATATTTCCAAAAAAGGCGGAATAGAGGGGTTTATGAAAGTCGAAACTCAAGACCTTCGTTTGCAACAGTTAAAAATTAAAGGAAGCGGTCAAGAAACTGCTGATACAATTTTATTGTACGCACTTGATAAACCAATATTTATTATCGATGAATATACCCGCCGTTGGATTAAAACGAATGATCTTACAAAAGAAAAAGACTACCTTAAATTGCAACAGTTCTTCCACGACAATTTGAAACCAGATCTTACTACTTATCAGAACTTTCATGCGCTCATTATCGTTTGCCAGCGAGGAAAAGAGAAGTCAATGATGGAAATAGTATAGTTAAATGCTAAAAAGCGTTATGTAGCAATGAGCAAGCCAGAAAAGATTGAAAACCACAAAAAGCTTTTGCCACCCTTGCCGACCTCCGTGACTCCACAAGGCACCTATAAGCGAAGTTCTTAGATTTTAGAGATTAAAGAGGATATAATACTCGAATGTCATTAGAATCAGGTTCATTCCAAGAAGTTATTAATGAAAAAGACAGATTTTGGGGACAAGCAATACCCTTATCCCACTTTATTCATGCAAGAGATTGGAGTCTCGAAGAGCAACACAGAGTATTAGCACTTGGGACTGCGACTTTAACTCCAAGATCTCAATTCAAGTATTACCAAGAAAAGCCCGAAAAAGTGCAATGGATTGTTGATAGAGTGAATACGGCAAATTCCCTTACACTACATATATGGGAACACGCGAGAGAGATAAATCCAAATCTTTACACACAGTTGATCGCTTCTAAGGCGAGAGAAACGTATGAACTTCCAGGTAAACCAGATGAGGACAGCGTAGCTTCTTCTTATCTTCATGAAATTGCTTCCACAGCAACGCCCGTTGGGTTTTTTGCGCCGAGATTACTTATGTCGCTTTTAGGGGATGAAGTCGATGGCGTTGCTCCACCAAAACATGCACCGAAAGAAATAAGTGTCAGGACCGTTTGGATGTTTGATATTATGGACAAGGCTATTATGATAAGTGATTCTCCGGAACTTTTTGCAGTCGAATTAACCAAGTCGGGCCATGAAGCTGGTTTAGAAACCAACCATATAATGAGTTTGCTTCTAAAGACCCATAAATATAAAGAAGAAAATAACAGGACTGATAACCTTAAACTTGTTAAAGCTCTAAAAGAAAATGCTTCCAAAATATGGGATGAAGCGATAAAATTACTAAAGGACGAAAAAAAAGAGGGCTGGAAAAAAATGCTAAGGGAGTTTCTCCCAGACATTTCTTCCTAATTAGTCATTAAAAAGTTTAAAGACGCGGTCAAAAAATACCCCAACATTGAACTAATAACCCTTCCCTCTCCCTCACCTCGCTATGCGCTGATGACTGAATCTGAAAAAATTTCCGAGTATAAAAAACTGTTGCCTGAATCAAGTTGACTTTTGTGTAAATAAGGATTAGCTTTAAATATAAGCTCAAATTCGCTTTAAATTTATTAATGATTAATTTTGCCGGATTTAAGAAATTTTTTCTCTACAGTTTAATCGGGGCTTTAATTATTACAGCGACTGTCGCCGTTATCACCGTATTATTAGGGGAATTTAATGAAACAACGGGAAGAGTATTTTTGACTCTTTCAATGGTAATTCTTCACTCACTAATAAGTTTAACTTTTATTTGGGACGATGAAAGACAAAATACTTTTGATAGGTTGGCATTTTTTACCAACGTATTATTTACTTTAATCGTTGTTAGTTTTATTACTTCGATATTTGGAATTTGGGAAATTATTCCAGGAAAATTAGTATGGAAATTATATCAAACTTATTTTCTTGTTGGTTTTGCTTCGCTTCATACAGATATTCTATCTAAAGCTTTGAATAAGGAAAAATATTTGGATTTAATAGTTTATTGTAACTTTTTATTTATTGGGATTGTCTTAATAATGTTGCTGCCAATTATATATCTAGATAAGGCTTATAAACTGCTTGGCGAATTTTACTATAGACTTTTGGGTGCAGCGGGAATAATTGACGGGACATTAAGTATTTTAGCAATCATTTTTTTCAAACTTTATATACATAAACATCCTGAAGTGCAGAATATTCTTGCCGGTGGAATACCACAAAGCAGCCAATCAAAGAAGGGCTTAAGTGTTTGGGTTTGGATTTTAATTGTGTATCTGATATTCCAAGTAATTACTTCGATATTTATCACTGGCACCAAAATGTTCTTTAAATAAAGCCTCGCCCTACTTAACCTCAAATAACTTAATCCATATTGCTATACTTTATTTATGGATTGGCCCAGGCATTACGAAGAAAGCGCTGTTATTTCGGCAACACCCAAAGAAGTGTTTAATTATATAGATAATCACACCCGCTTTTCTTCGCATATGAATAAAGGATCTTTGATGATGGGAGGAGGCAAAATGGAGACTCGGGTTGATGAGGAAAAAGGCCAAAAAGTAGGCTCTCATATAAAAATGTCGGGAAAAATTATAGGAATCGACCTTTTCCTTGACGAAGTTGTCACCAAACGCGAGCCGCCAAATCTAAAAGTATGGGAAACCGTAGGAATTCCAAAACTTCTGGTTATTGGCAATTATCAAATGGGTGTGGAAATTAATTCCCAGAATAAAGACTCTAATCTTAAAGTTTTTATTGATTACGAGCTTCCAAAAGGAAAAAATAGTTTGTTGGGATACCTCTTCGGAGACATGTACGCCAAATGGTGTGTTCGCCAAATGCTAAGCGGTACGCGAGAAGAGTTTAATACTAAAAAAAATTAATAATCTTGACTTCTTAGTTATACAACAATGAGCAAGGCAGAAAAATTAACCGCTATAAAAAATTCCTCCCCATCCTAAAAAAAATGATTGTAGTAGTGAAAAAAAGAAATAAAGTGAGTCTAGACAAAACATACCAACTTTGGTATATTACTAATGCAGATGGGTCATGAGATTTGAGATTGAATTTTATGAGTTAGAGAACGGAGCAAGACCTGTCGAAAAATTTCTTGAAGGCTTAAAAATAAAAAATCCTTCCTTATGGAAGAAAACATTAGCGGCGATATCAAAACTAAAAAATCGTGAGTATCATAAAATGCCTTTAACGGAATATATCGAGTCGGGTATTTTTTCTTTAAGGGTTATATCTGAAGGCAACATAACAAGAATTCTATTTGCCTTTAAGAAAGAAAAGAGAATATCACTCTTGCACGGGTTCGTTAAGAAAAGTCAAAAAATACCAATAAAAGAATTGGAGGTTGCAAGAAGGAGAGTCAAGCAAATAAGTGAATAAAATGAAAAAAACAAATTTTGATTCTTATATCAGCAGAGAGGTTAGAATAAACCCTGAACTAAATAATGAACTTTCTAGGGCAGGTGTCGCAATCGATATTTCAATGCAAATATACGAATTAAGGAAAAGCTTAGGTATGACACAAAAAGAACTAGCAAAAATGACAGGAGTAAAACAATCAAATATTGCAAGACTTGAACGAGCAGATTACGAAGGTTATTCGTTGAAAACATTAAATAAGGTTGCAATAGCATTAAAAACAAAATTAAAAATAACTTTGACATCTGAAGAGAAAGAACCAAAAGTATTTTATAAATATATAATTCACTTTTTCAATAGTCCTATTTATGTAATCAAAACCGACATTCTAAGGGATAAAGCAAATTATATTTTACCTATTGATCCTACTAATCAAGGGCATAAGGAAAATGAGGGTAAAGTTGAGAGCAGTTTTTTTAGGGGGTGGTTATAATGGCGGAATCAAAAGACGATTCAAAAGAATCTCAAATAAACATTGGTGTAGATCCAAACAGAACACCCATTCTTTATGCTGATGCGATTATTATAATTTCCAGTGACAATGGCATAGTTCTCGATGTCACTCAAAAGATTGGTCCCACTAACCAAGCACATATCGTAGCTAGAATCGGGTTAAGCAAAGAACACGCTAAAAAATTAGGAAATAAGTTACTTGAACAAATACAACTAATAGAAGGTAGTACTGTTACTGGTAAAATAAAAATAATTAACTAAACACCTTGGTTCTATAGATTAGTAAATAAGTCTTGACTTGGTTAAGTGAGTGCTTCGGCAACCTATTCGACCGGCTCAGGGCTTTCAGCTTTCTTGTTTCGAACCTGATATACTTCGCTTTTTCTGCTAAAATACACTTATGAAAACAAATTCGGGTTCTATTAAGGTTGTAAATATAAAAGATAAACTTTCAAAGTTTGATGAGTCTTGGAGTCCTAAGATTGTCGGCGAATTAAACGATGACAAAGTACAAGTCGTAAAACTTAAAGGTGAGTTTATTTGGCATCATCACGATAACGAGGACGAGTTATTTCTGGTTATAAAAGGAAAATTGATAGTTCATTTTAGGGACAAAGACATCGAGGTAAATGAAGGCGAATTTGTAATCATCCCTCACCCAATTGAACACAAACCCGAAGCTCCTGAAGAAGTTGAAATTGTTTTAATTGAACCAAAAGAAGCAGTAAATACTGGTAACGTCCAAACCGACAAGACAGTTAAGAATCAAGAAAAGATTTAACCGAGTGCTTCGTCAACTTCTTCTTCAGAACTTGGTATACTTCAGATATGAATAAAATATATTGTGTTTTTGGCGACAGTGTAGTGCACGCTGCATATATAAAGGAAAGTTGGGTTGAATTACTGGAAGGTTATTTACAAGAAAAATATAGGGAGGATTTTGTAGATGTGTTTAATCTCGGAATAAACGGCAATACAACAGACGATGTTTTGGCGAGACTTGAGAACGAATCGCTCGTCAGAAATCCAACCTCTTTTATCTTTGAAGTGGGTGTAAACGACTCGGGGTATTTTAGAGTTCCTTCGAAACCGATTGTAGAAAAAGAGAGATTTATTTCCAACTTAGAAAAGTTAATTAAACTTGCTAAGAAATTTACCGGCGATATTACGTTTATCGGTTTGGTTTTGGGGGACGATTCGCTTCTTCAGCCGTATCCTGATAGTTCCAAAGGAAAATCGTATACGGTGGATGGGGTAAAGGAATATGACAAAATTCTTAAAGAGATTGTGGAGAAAAACGGATGTAAATATATCTATTTATTCGATAAGTTAAACTTTGATGATTTCTCCGACGGCCTTCACCCAAACGGCGCTGGTCATAAGAAAATGTTTGAAGAAATTAAAAAATATTTCTAAATAAAAAAATTAAGTTTTGATTTGCTTAAGTGGTTGCTTTGCCAACTTCATAGTTCGAACATGATATACTTCAATTATGAAAACAATTCTTGTTGATGCTGTGGACGCTTTTGTAATTGAAGATAAGGGAAGTTTTAAGATTTTCGAAGAAATGCACGACTTATTGGAAGAGTTTCCGAATAGAAAAATCATTCTTACCGGCGCTGATGATGAGCAATTCAAGGAGTTCGGTTTAGATAAAATGCCCTACGAAGTTTTTACACTTAAACATAACCCCGAAAAGACCGAGCCGAAATACTATATAACTATGCTCGAACACTATGGTTTGAGTAAAGACGAAGTTATTTATTTTGAACATAATGCTCAGGCAGTGAGAAGCGCAGAATCTATTGGTATCAAGTCCTATTTCTACGATCCTGACAAAAAAGATTTGGAATCCCTCAAAAAATTCTTGATAAATAATATTTAATCCTTGACTCTTTAGGAATAGTTTTTGATAATTACATCTACGAAAATGAATCCCGTTAGAAAAACGGGATGGGATTATGAAAAAAAACCACTAACAAAAGAATTTCTAACGGGATGAATCCGGTTGTCCACTTCGAAATGCCTTATAAGAACCCTAAGCGTGTGTCGAAATTTTATAAATCTACTTTTGGCTGGGGAATGCAGTAGCTTCCAAAAATGGGAAGTTATGTTCTGGCAACCACTCCACCCATTGATAAGAAGGGTATGCATAAAAAGAAAGGTGCCATAAACGGCGGATTCTTCCCGATTACCAAAACTGGTAAGATCCCCCACTTGGTAATTTCTGTAGACAATCTTGAAAAACAAATGGAGGCTGTTAAAAAAGCCGGAGGTAAAATTGATGGCAAGATAATGGATATACCCGGGATCGGAAAATTTGTAATGTTTAAAGATACGGAAGGCAACCGCGTTGGTATGCTCCAACCCACGCGAATGTAGTAAGTAATTCTTGATGAAAACAAATTATTCTTCGTGGGCAACCTCGGGAAGCTTTTGTCCTTTCGGAATGAAGCGAAGGGATATGGAGTTAACACAATGTCTGGTATTATTAGCCGTCATTTGTTCTCCTTCAAAAACGTGTCCCAAGTGAGCTCGGCAATTAGCGCACTCTATCTCGGTTCTCATTCCGTCTGCATCAGTTAGCCTTTTAACTGCATTGGGAAAATTTTCGTCAAATGACGGCCAGCCGCAGTGTGCGTCAAATTTGGCCTTGGCGGAAAATAGAGAGGCATTACATTTTCTACAAATAAATGTTCCGTCTGCAAAAAAATCATCGTACTTGCCGCTAAACGGCGCTTCAATTCCTTTATCCTCAATAACCCTTTTTTCTTCGGCGGTTAATTTATTGTATTTCATCTTGTATCTCTATTATATAAAAAAACTAAATAAACCTAATCTGCATTCCTTCTTGAACTTCGATTTTTAAAGAAACTTCCTGGCCCGAATATTTTGCTCCCGGCCCCCAAATTTTGGCTCCCTTTTTGCCTTCGACGAACTCCGTTCCTATTTCTGCAGCCACGTCGTATAAGGTTTGTCTCATTTTTGCTACAACGGGGTTATTGAAACTTGGTTCCTGATCCGGCCGGACCAAATAAATGTTAATGAACTGCAAAGTTTGCCAAATTTTCTCTTTTAATTCCGAAAGACCTATTCCACTTTCCGCGCTTATAAAAATTGTATTTTCAGGATAAGTCGAAGAGCCGGTTGATAGCGAAAGATCAAGTTTATTGATTATGAAAAATGAGGGGATGTATACGCGGTTTGGAGAAAAAGCGTCGATTAACCTGTCCATTGTAAGCTTTTCGTTTATGGTCACCTGGGCATTTTTAATTCCCAATTCTCCTATTACACTTTTTAGGGTGTCTTTGGAAAGATCTTGTTTAATGTTTGAATGAAGTATAAGTCCTCCCGTTGCCTTTTTATCAATAATTACATTAGGCCTAACAATATTAAGTCTAATTCCGTTTCGCTCAAGAGCCGAATTAATTCTTTCTAAAGCCTCCGGACGCTCTATATCCGTCATAAGTATGGCCAAATCAGCTCCCCTTGCAACGGATAAAACCTCACGCCCTCTTCCCTTTCCCTCCTCGGCGCCTTCAATTAACCCAGGTACGTCAAGAATTTGAATTCGGGCATTTTTATATTCCATCATGCCGGGAATTACGCTCACCGTGGTAAATGCGTATGGGGCAACCCTGCTTTGGGCATTAGTCAGTTTGTTTAGAAGAGTCGATTTACCCGCAGATGGGGGACCGATAAGAATTACGGTTGCATCTCCCTGTTTTTTAACCGCATAGCCTCCTCCCCCACCGCCTTTTCGGGTCGAGCTTTCCTGTATTTTATCCCTCAATTTCGAAAACTTGGCCCTTAGTTTTCCGATATGATGTTCCGTACCTTTATGATAAGGAGTTTCGCGGATTTCTTTCTCAATTGCCTCAATTTGTTCCTCAACGGTTTGCATAAATGAAATTATAACCGATACGGGGTATAATTTAAAAAATTTAGGGGGTGAGTCTAATTATGAAGCAGGAAAACCTACAAGGCGGTTTGGTTCTTAGAAAATATGACCTTACCGGTTTGCATCCGGACGTAAGAAGAACGATGAAAATTGCGGCAATAAGATCAGCAGAAAAAGAAAGCGGTGGAAATTTTTTGTCAGTTACGGATCACGGTAGTGTATTTGAAATAGTAGGAAAAAATTTGGCGACAAGAAGCGAAGGTGATCAGATGTAAAATCTGAATTCAAAATCGAAATGTCTGCGTCCATATCTCAACGTATAAGCACTTGTTGTCGGAATATCAGCTACTTTTTCTCTTCTACGTATTTCCAAGTCATGTATTGGACAAAATTGGCAGCAACTGCAATTATTAAAACTATCCAATAATTTGCCAGTCCCACTCCTGTAAAAAAAGAAAATCTCGCAATGAACCAAAGTGTTGCGAAATTTACAGCCAGATATGTAAGCATCATAGTCGTTTTATCCTTCATGGCTATTTCCAATTCCTTGGCAAATACTGGCGTGAACCAGATAATTAAACTCCATACAAAACCGCTGAAAACTATTGCCTGATATTTAAAAAATATGCTGTTTCCGATTGCCACAGAGCGCGGCATAAGCATATTTGCAAGATATAGAAGCAGCGAATTAATAAGCCAATAAACTAAAAATTTTTGATAACGTTTCATCTTATCACCTCCTTTCTAAATTAATTAAACTTTCTTTAAAATCTTTTCCTACTTAGCTAATTAAAGTATAATATGATTTTAAGATCGCGATAAAGACCATATTTCTGCGTCCATAGCTCAACGGACAGAGCATCGGTCTTCGACAGCGAAGATGATGAGGAAATTGCCCTTGTAGCTTAACGGATAAGCAAAGCTTGTCAGTTTCGCTACATTGGCTAGTAAGACTCGCCCTTGTAGCTTAACGGAATTAAGGAGGTCAATATTCAAAATTTGCGCTCGTAGCTCAATGGACAGAGCACTGGTCTTCGGAACCAGGGATGAGAGTTCAATTCCCTCCGAGCGCACCAGCAAATTTTGTCGGAACCGAAGATGGAGGTTCGATTCCTCCCAGGGGCACCAAGTATGAAAAGTCAAAGAGTTTTGGTTCGCCTCGCTTCGCTCGGCGACTAATTTGTATTCAATTTTGGGGGTAAAAACGAATTCACGATTTCGCATTTTGGGGGAAGAAAATTTTTTAATCATATGAGCACGTCTTTTAAAGCTATTGGATTTGACTACGGCGGAGTTATCGCCGGTATCCCCGGACCAGAATTTAACAAAAGGGTAACCGATCTGCTGGGAGTAACGCAGGAAACATTTCACGATGTCTATTTTGAATTTAATCATTTGATGAATAATAATATTTTGTCTTGGAAAGATTTTTGGAAAAAGGTTACTGAAGAACTTGGGGTGTCTGAAAAATATGGCAGTCTGATAAAATTTATAGAAAATCTTCCTCGTCATGAACTTAACGAGCAAGTAATTAATCTCGTGGATAGATTGAGGGCAGGTGGTTATAAAGTTGGGCTTCTGAGTAACAATGATATTGCGGCTGCAAATAGATTTCGGGAGACCGGACTCATCAACCACTTTGACGCGGTTGTCGTCTCGGCCGAAATTGGCTACAGTAAACCCCACCCTAAGGCATTTGAAATTTTTGTCGAACGCCTTGGGATAACGGCAGACGAATTGATTTACATCGACGATACTGAAAGAAGCCTGGCTAACGCCAAGGAAATTGGTTTCCACCCCATTCTTTTTACCGACTATGAATCCCTTTTGCATAATTTGAAATCTTTAGGAATTAAGATTGAATAATTTTGCCGCCAAAGAAAAACTTGAAATTGTCATCGGTGCGACTCCGCCGCCTTTCCGAATTTTCGCGGGTGGATTTTTTCGGAAAAATGCGTTCGGACTAATTCAAGAATACTGCACTGAAGGCAATTTTTGAATTTACCGAGGATGAGGGTTCCCCGCCTGCCTTAGCTAAGGCTAAGACGTTTGCGGGCAGGAATTCCCCCTGGACGCACAGTTTGTTAATCAGATATAGTGAGAATTTGAACGGAGGTGAGATTATGCAAAAAGAGATATTTCTTAACTTAAACCCTAACTTAACAGGAAAAGGACTTGCCAACGAGATTAGTGATTATTTGTTAAACCGCGGAGGAAAAAGTAAGAAGGGTATGGCAAGAATAATAGAAGTAAAACCTTTAATGGACGACGATGACCCAAATGCCAGAAAAATTGGAGATGAAATTTCGGTTGAATTCGTTCCAGAATAAAAGCCCTAAATGAAAGTTTATATTTTGGGAGATGATGGAAGGAGGTTTGTCGAAAAAACGGTAACGAAATTAGGCCACACCGTAGTTAATTCGCACCATAAAGGTGATATTACTTCAGAATCAGGCTGTATTGCTTTAACTTCAGAGAGCGACTTAATGGTTTGCTTTGAACCATCGAAGTATAAACACGGCATTTTGGAACTTGTCGCCGCCAAAGGTATGGTACCTGTCGTTTTTTATATTTTAGAAGAGAAATATGAAAGAGGAGTTTCGCCAAATCTTGAAATGCTAACTGATAAGTTTATTGTGTTGGAAAATAAGCGCCAGTTGAAAAAGAACCTGAAAAACGAACTAAATTTAATTGAGATACAAAAAGAAGGCCAGCGATTAAGTCGGGAAAGAAGCTAGATTTTGGAGCGGGCCGCCTTAGATGAGCCTCGCTCAAGTTAAGAAAGCTTGAGCGGGTAGCGGGAATCGAACCCGCATCTCCACCTTGGAAGGGTGGCATTAAGCCTTTTAACTATACCCGCACGAGTATATTTTAACAGATCTTGGGGAGTACGTCACTTAAATTCAGACTGTTGAAAAATATACGCTACAATATAAACCATTGCAAAAAATATAGAAAAGTTAGAATATTAATTATCGAATATGAGAGTAGAATTTCTTCAAAAAATTATTGGCCGTAAGGAGGAAGAAAAACCTGAAGAAAACGGTATCTTACTAAAAATTGACGGTTTTCAAAACAAAAGAGACGAATTAAATCTGGCCAGAATCCAAGGCATATTAAATGACAAAAATTATTGGTTAAGGACGGCTGAGCTAGTGAAAAAAGAATTTGGTTGGCAATCGAAAGACGGCCTTCCCGAGCTTCAAAAAAGACTGTTATATTTTGAGAGCAAGAGAACTACCTTCCGGAGACAATTAGATAATTACGTTATAGGAGCATCCGAATACACATCCTATATGGGCGCTTTGACCAAAGTAGCCTTTGGAGAAGAATATCCAAACGATGAAGATCCATCTTTTTTGAACGATGACGATAACTAGTTTCTCTCTTTGCTATCTTCACTAGTCACTTTAATTGTCGGGGATGGCAGATTCGAACTGCCGACCTCTGCGTCCCAAACGCAGCGCTCTACCAACTGAGCCAATCCCCGCTTTAAATAAACAGTTGGCCAAGCTTTGCTTACCAACTGAGCCAATCCCCGAATTTCAAGTGCAAACCGAGTGTCGGGAGGGAGACTCGAACTCCCACGAGACTAATGTCTCATCAGCTCTTAAGGCTGAGGCGTCTGCCAATTCCGCCATCCCGACATATTTATGTTTTTAATCGCTTTTTAAGGTATAACCTTCCAAAACCAGTTTTAAGCTGCTTTTCCCTTTCAATAGCTTTATTTTTATCTAGACATCCCTCAAAATATATTAATTCAAATGGCTTTCTATATTTTGTTGCTTTAACAAACCCTTTATTGTGCTTTTCTAAACGACTTTTTAAATTGTCAGTCCAACCTATGTATAGTCTGTTATCCCTTTTACTTATAAGTACATAGGTGTAAAAGTATTTCACTCTTAGATTTTTTGATTCAGCCCGCCTGCAAAAGCTATCGCTTTAGCGATTGCGGGCAGGCCATCCCGACCCTTCGACAAGCTCAGGGTAAACTAGTGTATTTTACCAGATTTAATCCAGTTGTAGTATCTATTCGGGAAGAATGAGGATTATTTTTTAACTCCGACAATTATTACAACGTCGTAGGTTGAAGAATCTTTAAGAGAAGTATCCGATTTTGAAACTGTGTAAGTACTGCTTAGCGCCGTTTCGACTGCGCCGTACACCCCACTCGGAAGGTTTCCTTTAAGGCTTACTTCGGTGTCTTTGTAATCGTAAGATGCGGCATTCCCGCCATCGATATTTTTGAAACCTGCTTTAGTTAATAACCCTTTGACAACGTTTGCTTCCCCTGGAATTCCTGAACCATTTAATACGCTAACCTTATATTTAGTAAGATCCAATTTCTCCTCGGCTGTGGGTGTAGCTGTGGCTTGTGGAGTTTCTGTAACTTGCGGAGTTGTTGTCGGCTCTGCCTGCTGGGAAGAAGAGCCTTTTTGAACTTGTGTGGTGTAATAATAAATTCCTCCCCCAATTATTCCTGCAATTACTACAAAAATTAAAGTAAAAATGAAGGGTTTTGCGCTAAACTTTTTGCCTCCCCCATCCTTCTTTTCAGAAGCAACGTCAATCCAATCATTTACTTCCTCTTGACCGACCTCGTCCTTTTGAGGCTCCGTTTTCGGAGGCTCTGAAGTATCGGGTTTAAATGAGGGCTTATTCTCGGTCTTTTCTACATCAGCATCCAAAAGACTGAAAGAAGCGACTTTTTTAGGTTCTTCCTTAGAAAAATCCGGCGTTATTGGTTTATCGCCATCACTTTCTTTTTTATCTTCTTCTTTCCTTTTTTCTTCAACTTCATAAGATAAAGGCTTTTCATCTTCTTTTGCCTGCGTTTCCGGAACAGACATATCTTCTGTCTCCGGTTTTTCTTCCGGTTTAGATGGAAATTCAGGCTCTAAAGTGGAAGATTTTTTCGCAGATTTTACCGTAATCACAGTTGGTGAATCTTCTGCTTCCACTTCAGGCTTTTCAGCAGAAACCTTACCAGATTCACTTGTTTCGTCTGAGGCGGATAATTCTTCGGTTTTAAACTTAGCTTTTGTTTTGTCTTTGGCGGGCATTATAGTTTAAATAATTTTGTATTATCATTGTGAAACATAAGTGTATCTTTTGTCAATACAATAAGAATTTGGTAAAATTGTGGTGTACGTGGTGGGCGTAGCTCAATGGTAGAGCGTCCCCCTGTGGAGGGGAAGGTTGCGGGTTCGATCCCCGTCGCTCACCCAGAACTAAAAAAGCAGAAGATATATTAAAGGGGAGATTGTTTAGGCAAGAAGATAGTCTGCATCTGTTGGCGATTGATACGCTGCAGACACGTTTGATTCGAGCTCTTCACTGCTTGGATTAACCAATCTTCTACCCCCAACATTTATAGATAAACCTCTATTATCAGCATCATTTCCCTTTTCTATCATACAAATTAATTCTCTATACATTAAAAGATTTTCACCACCTCTGTATTCTGGTGTAAAAAGTTTTAATCCCATACCCACCCCAGAAACATCAACTTTTTCGAATTCTCGTTTAGTCATCTTATCTTCTAATTCAGAACCGCGGTCTTCAATATCATTTAAGTCAACAATTCTATTTGAATTATTTAACAATAATATTCTTGAATAAGTAGGGGTATCTGTATATGTATAAGGATCTTGGTTTTGCCAAAAATGGTGGCAATCAGGTGTAATTGTAAGGGTAGCCTCCGGCATAATAATATCTACCTTCGCAGTTCTGATAAGAGAAGGTTCAGGAACTACTATCTCTCTGTCCTGCGTGCCCTGCACAAAACCACTTGGGGTGGTTTGAATATGATGTTGCGCAAGTCTGTCGATGATATTTTCGACACCCAGTCTTTTGAGTTCAGAAAATAATGGGTCGCCATATGTTTTTAAAGCACTGTTTACCGAGTCGATGTTTCTTTGAAGAGTGGTTTGCTTTCTAAGTTCCGTCTGTTCGGCCTCAATTCGGAGAAGATTTTTCCCTTTGTCGATTAGTTCGGACATATTGACTAATTATATCAGAATATGTCAAATACAATCTTTTTTAATATGTTCGATCCCGCTCAGCCACCCATAATCCTATAGTTAGACTTGTGGGCAAAAAGGTGTTATACTTCAAACATGAATTCAGAAATTAAAGGTGCAAGGGAATATCAGGGATTGGGTCCGTTGGATCCTATGAACCCAACAAATAAAGAGAGTTATGACAAACTGCCCGAAAATGCTCCGTGTAGAAACTGCGTTCATTTTGCAGGTTTAAAATGGATTAATGGTGAAATTTCTATGAGACTGTATTGTGAATCTGCCTGGGATAAGGTTTCAACTTTAATAGTTTTTAATCCAGAAAAAGTTAACGGTGGTTCTGTAGGTGAAGGAGAATGTTTTAATACTTCAAATGGCTATCAAGATGCAGGTAGAAGATGGTAATTTATGATAAATAAGGTTTTCAACAATTCGTATCCTTCTGAATAATTTTTTCATAATTTAGCAAAAATCCATCTTTCATAAATCTCTTGTTCCTGAAAAGTTGAATTAATAAACTGAGTTCTAAATTCGTTTGCTCTCCAACCCATAGACCTATAGAAATGTTAATCTTCACAATTATTGGTATAATACTACATAATGAATGACCAACAAACAATTTTTGGTGTTTATCAATTTAAAGGACTTCCGGAAAATCCTTGGAACGGGATGATTGTTTATACTATAACTACACCTGAAGGATGGGTCATGGAACTTTTAGGAAGATTTATGTGGTCAAAAGAACAATTTAATGGTGAGATTGAAAGGGGGTTGTGGGATAAGCTACCAAACGAGGATTATCTCGAATTCGACAGTGAAGGAAAAGCAATTATACAATTAATTAAACATGAACGAGAATAAGTTTATTTCTTTCGAATACGTCTGAAGAAGGCTACTCAACAGATAATTTTCAGTATTTTTTGAAGTAATGTAATGAGTTCTAACAGCATTCGGTAAGTCACCCAAATTTACTAGCCTCAAGCAAATATATCGAACTATCCTACTTTAAATCGTACTCAAACCTCAATATAATACTTTTATGAAAGTAAAGATTCTTTCCTGGAATATTTGGATTGACAGCTATTTTGACCAGATAAAAGAATTTCTTAGAAACTCCCAGGCAGATGTTATCGGCCTTCAAGAAGTAAGAGAAGATGACCCATCAAGAGAAACAATTAAATATCTGAACTCGCTAGGTTACAAGCATGTATTTGCACCTACTGAGAAAGACTGGGGAGAAGAAGTTTGGAGTGATGGACCAGCAGTATTCACTACATATGAGATAGCGTCTTCAAAAAAATATATTTTATCAGAAGAAGGCATGCATGCTGCTGCTCAAGCTGATATTAAAATTGGAGATAAAATATTGCATGTGTTTAGCACGCACCTCACCCACACCCACCAGAAGGACTCAGTCGCTCAACTACAGCAAGCTGAAGAACTTATGAAACACATACCATCTGAGATGTCAGTTTTAATGGGAGATTTTAATGCAACTCCAGAAAGTATCACCATACAAAGAGTGAAAACCCAGTTGGTAGATACGGATTCAAAAGACCAACCAACATGGAGTGTTTACCCCCAAGGTTGTATTACATGTAACCCTCAAGAAATAGATATTCGACTAGATTATATATTTACTACGAAAGATATAAAAACTCATTCTTATAAAGTTGAGAATTCTAAGGGTTCCGACCATCTTCCGATTTCAGTAATTGTAGAATTATAATACAGCAACAAACGAGTTTTTATAAAACTCAATTTCTTTAAGTGACATTTTGCTATAATAAGTGCGGACATCATTCGTTAGATGACCCCGGAGGATCTCTGCCTATTTAAAAATGAGCTGGAAAGAAAGAATCGAAGATCATAATAAGGCAGAAGCTGCTATAAAGATAGAGGCAGAGAAGCAAAAAGGGGTTGAAAAACAACACCTTCTCGAAGTTGCACAAGAACTTCAAATCCCAAAATATTTAAGCGAGATTCGTGACGAAATATTCGGCTATGGTTCTATTATCGGGAATTTTGATTATGTCTCTGAAATTGATAATGCCTGGTGGTTTTTTAAAACATATAGCGAGCTAAATAAGGAAGAACTAAAATTGTTTAATTGGGCTCGTCCGGGTTACGCTAAACCTATTATGGATGGCTTTCCTCGTTTTCCCGATGAAAAACCCATAAACTTGTTATCATTTAGCACTATGATAATCGCAAATTATCCAGTTTTCGATCCATCACGATCGGGAATAAGATATGATTATGATTCTGCTACTTTATTAAATCGGTTCAGACCTGATAAATATCCGTGGTCCGAACCTGCCACAATAAGTACAAATGCCAAAATTTTACTATCGGTAGTTCTTACTCAAAGAGAGCAAAATAAATATGTTGCCGGAATACCTTAAAATACTGACAACCAACTCGACCATTACTGGACTCACGCATTTTATAATGCGGAAAGTCGAAGACGATATTATCTAGATCGTCCGGATACTTATACTTTTGGTTATCCATTAAGCGATTTACTTTTTATACCTGGATCTCCTAATGTAAACGAGAGACTTAAATTTATTCTTACTAATAAAATTTCAGGTTTTAAAGCGGGCGAAATTCGTGAAACAGTAAATATTGAAGCCGCAAAAATCAGACATGCATTAAATAATAAACCTAGTGCAGGTTTTAATTATCCCGAATTTCTAGAAGAATGGTTAAATAGATTCGAAAAAGGAGAAAAAGATCTGCATTTTGGAGAGTTAAAGGGATTTTTGCTTAAATGAATAAGTCCTTTAGACGACCTACAAAACTCCTATAATATTGATTAATACATAAATTCCTGTATAATTTTCCTTGTGAAAGACATTTTATTAAATAGAGAAAATATAATCGACGTTGCCGGTGAAAATGTTGATGTACGCAAAATTGTGGATGAAGTAATTGGTTATAATCGATCAATAGCCGGTCTTTCAATTGAGGCTTTGTCTGATCCAGTATTGGCTCATAATTCTTTGGATATGGCTGTTGATGGATTACGTAATTTTTCAAGTACAATTCCAGTCGGGAATCGTCGTCTGTCAGAATTTCCTGAAGTTATTCGAGACATTTTGAGAGATGGACATGCTGGTTTTTTCAGCTGGATGGGAGAACTCAGTGGTGATGAAAAAAGATTAGAAAAAGCGAAAGAACAAGCAATTTTTAGAAATGTATATCATTTTATAGATTATGCAGCACGTCTAGGTAACCAAATTCCAAAAGATACTTTAGAAACTATGCGAAAAGAATTTGATGCAATGGATTTTAGTGGAAGAACATTTTGGCTATCAAGATTTCTGAATGGACTTCAGACTTCGTTTGTCGAAGTTTATTGGAGTGAAAAATATTTCAGTAAAATTATAGATTAATTATGTCTCCGCTAAAAAGAACTAATGACCTTAATATTTCGTATTCTTTAGAATCTGAAGCTAAAGTAGTTCGAACAGCACTTCGATTACACTCAGGATAAACGTACGCTAGTCCACCACAACACACTTATATATGTTAGACTCAAAAAATTAGTCGAATCGAGGTTTAACATCCGAAGGCAATAAATAACCAAAGTAATTGTACGGTTGTTTACTATTGAGATCAAAACCCGACGTTATATGTATAAGCAATATATTAGGTTGTTTATATACAATTCGAAGAAACTCCTCGAAATATTGAGCTGTATCAGTATTACCAACTTGTTCTTCTGCTTTTTTAAAAGCTATCTCTTTCACTTCAGGAGCATAATCGAGTAAATTAGCACTAATTACATAATGAAGACCTTTCACGATATCTACGCCATGATCTGTCTGTGTTTCATATCCCTCAGCCAAGAATACTGTTATAGTATCCGTTCCTCTAAAATTAGGATTAGATTCTATAGGTGAAAGTTCGTCATGGGGAATGTGACCTGTCTTTAATCTTTCCATCAAGAGATATTCTAGCAGAGGATATAAATATGTCAAACATATATGAATTCAGGATTGGTTAATAGTTTTAATAAATTTAACCAACCGTTGATCGACCCAGGAGGAGACATCCTCCGGAGAAATATCAGGTGTCAAGGTTGTTTCGAAAATTCTCTCGTTATCAAAACTTTGTAATGGAATAATCTCAATGAGTCGATCTACTCTAAGTTCTTTACCATCTTCCTTTGTTCCGGATATACCAACTTCTTTAAGAAAAACTAAACCGCGGTGCGGTTTAGGTATTAGAGCTTCGCCAGGTTCTAAGCGGTATTCTTTTGTAGCATTTGTAAAAACAGATTCCCCAATGGAAGGAGCAAGATAGGCCAGAGTTAAGTTATGACCAAATCTATTTTCAGACCTGGGTATAGCAAAATCTTTTATTGCTAATCCTAAAACATGACGCTTAGTGGATCGATGTTTTCCTAGTATATCTAAATATGGATGGACATTTTGTTGTTGCAAGAATTCATCCAATTTGGAATTTTCAGCTTTCTGGAAAATTTCGCGAAGTTTATTTCGTCTTTCCTCTTCCAAGGCTTCGTTAAACTCGTTTTCTACAATTCGCTTATTTTCGAGCTGATCTTGGTGTCGATTAAACCTTAACATCGAACGACTTAGATCCTCTTGAATACTCATGCGGCTATTTTAGGTTTTAATAGATAAAAAATCAAATTAATTTCCATTGATACGGAATATTCCTTTTGACGACCCTTCGAGAAGCTCAGAGTTTACTAACCTTTCCAAGTATGGGTGGGAAATATGGTGAACTGGTCGAACCATCCACCCATCACCTCTTTGTTTATTAAATAATCTGTTAATTGGATATCTTTCTTTTTTACAAAAAGTAAATTATATCAGTGTTATACTAACTTAATGAACATTATTGTAATTTGGGGGGAAGTTGCAAGATATGTTCTTGAGTTATCTTTTAAGCTAGGATATTTTAGAATATTAATATTATTTTTGACTCCCCCGATAATAATTTACCTGTTAATTAGATATTTACGAAATAATTTTACTAAACTCCGAAATCCAAAAAGGGCTGTCATTGAAACATTTCTGCTGCTTTTTATTATTACTTATGTAGGGGTGGTAATTTATTATATAGCCTTTATTTTAGTAGTATCTGACAGTCAGCCAGTATCATCATTAAATCTAATTGAATAGAATGTTCAATTAATATTTATTACAATGTTTGATAATTTTAAGTTTTGTTCAATTTTTAACTTACTAATAATTAAAAAATAAATGATGTAAAACTGTTGCTCAACCTCATTTTAGAAGAAGGATATTTCACCAATTCAGTTTCTATAATTACAGACTAATTTTCGCGGCTTCTGGTAAATTACCCTGATAAAATTCAATAAAATCTTTTCCTTTTATAAAAGGAAAATAGGATATGCACCCTAGGAATTTGTTCGGATTTTCATTTCAGGAATAAGACTCTTAAAAGACTATTCGTATAGTGAGGTTAATTATTTTTAATATTTTATAAACCTTATTTAAGTATTTCTTTGGTTTTATCAACCAGCCTCTTTTCTTCTTTCGTCCTAGGAAATAGTGCAAGGGCAAAGTACTTATTTACTTCAGAAATACCTTGTACGTATAAGCAATCGTCAGGTATGTTTTTTAAGTAAAAATATTCCTTTACAGTAGAAAAGCCTTTTCTGCTTAATGAGTTGATTATACCTGTTGCAATTTTAATTTCTCCCGGATCTAAATTAGTGGATGAATTTTTTGAATATGTCCATTTATCGAAGATATTGGTATCTTCTGAGAATTTGTCCGTTTCCAATAATTCGGCCACTCTCACTCCGACTAGAAGTCCCCTTATAATTGCCTAAGCGACTATCCGAGGCCTATCAGGCCTCGGCTGTAAAGCTCTTTAAGAAAGGCTGTAATGTTGGTAGACTTCAATCGTGAAAGGATTGAAGTCTACGGCGCAAGCTAAATAT
>Ga0214473_10001916_pt1 | contig 26382 bp, 26 predicted proteins | sample RVTome_7_FD_203509 | JGI IMG/M metagenome (GOLD analysis project Ga0214473, IMG submission 203509) | Soil microbial communities from uranium-contaminated site in the Upper Colorado River Basin, Wyoming, United States - RVT98D197 | ecosystem: Environmental > Terrestrial > Soil > Contaminated >...
AAAAATGCTTGAACAATCCAGCACATATAGATTAGTTCAAGGGGATGCAAGAGACCTCTCTTTTATCCCGGACGAATCCGTACATCTTGTCCTCACCTCCCCTCCTTATTGGACTCTCAAACGTTACAATGAAAATTCGGATCAGTTGGGCCATATTGAAGACTATGAGCTTTTTCATGAGGCGCTTTCCAAAAGTCTGGCAGGGGTCCTACAGAGTTCTTGTGCCAGGTGGCCGTCTTATTTGCGTAGTTGGTGATGTTTGCCTGGCAAGACGTAAATATGGCCGACACCTTCTAATGCCCTTACATGCGGATATAGTTGTAAATTGTCGCAAAATAGGTTTTGATAATCTTAACCCTATAATATGGTATAAAATCTCCAATGCGGACTTTGAAGCGAATAATGGCAGTAAATTTCTTGGAAAGCCATATGAGCCCAATGCAATTATTAAAAATGATATTGAATTTATACTTATGCAGAGGAAACCCGGCGGATATCGCAGACCAACAGAAGAGCAACGCAGATTAAGTATGATTGGAAAAAAAGAATACACAGAATGGTTCAGGCAATTCTGGACAATACCCGGTGCCTCAACGAAAAATCATCCAGCCCCGTTTCCATTTGAATTGGCTTACCGTTTAATTCGAATGTTTTCATTTTGGAATGATACGGTTTTAGACCCGTTTTGTGGAACCGGGACAACCCTGTTTGCGGCAATGAAATGTGGTCGGAATTCCATTGGAATTGAAATAGATGAGCATTATTATAGGATAGCATTGGATCGAATTTTGGAGAAAAACCAAAATCTTTTCAATAAGGCCGATATCCAGCTAATTAAAACAAACGAGATGAAGACAGTCTCAGTTAAAGAAAAACCACTTAAATATAAATCGGTCAGAAAAAAATCCAAATAAATTTTCCGGGAGGGACGCCATATGGGCCTGATAAGGGCGCTGAGAGTATTGGGGCCGGTTCTTGTCCTCCTCATTTATTTATCCCCGGCACAGGCGGCAAAGATTTATGAGGGGCCAAACGGCGAGATATTCATCGGGGACTACCTCCCCCCGGAACTCGCGGAGAAGGGCTATGCGCCTAAAGGACAGAAAGCCTCTCCCTACCCGGCAGGCGGACACAAGAACTTCCTCTGGAAAGTGGACTCGGGAGACAACAGGGTTTACGTGCTGGGCTCCGTGCACATGGCCACGAAGGACATCTTCCCCCTCCCCCCCGCCATAGAGAGCGCTTTCGAGGAGTGCGACGCCCTTGCCGTGGAGGCCAATGTGAGCCCCGGCAATATACTGGCGGAAAAAGGCATGATCGAGAAGGCCCTCCTGGAGAGCATGCTTTACCCGGAAGGGGAAACCATAGAGAAGCACATCTCGAAAAAGACATACGCCCTCCTCTCCGAAAAGTTGGATGAGATGGGGCTCTCGATAGACCAGTTCGGGAGATTAAGGCCCTGGTTTATCGGGATGCTCTTCCAGGCGGGGGAACTGGCAAAAGAGGGCCTCTCGCCCGAGTTCGGCATAGAAACCCATTTCCTCGCGCGGGCGGAAGGAAAAAAGAAAATACTCGAACTGGAAGGGCTCGCCTACCAGATCAACATGTTCAAGAACTTTACGGACAAAGAAGAGGAGAACTTCCTCGTCTACTCCATACTGAGCCGCCATGAGGAGATGACGCGGAAGGTCATGGCCGCCTGGGTAAAAGGGGACGTGGAAGGCATGCACGCCATCATCGAGAAGGATGTAAAGGACAACCCGGACCTCCTCCCGCTAATGGAGAAATTCCTCTACGAGCGAAACCGGAACATGGCCGCGAAGATCGAAACCTACCTCGCGGATAACGAGAGCGTATTCGTGATAGCCGGGGCCGCCCACATGGCCGGCAAAAAAGGAGTTATAGAACTCCTCAGGAAAAAAGGCTATGCGGTCGAACAGGTGCGAAGCTTAGAGCCTTCGGCAGCAGGAGCACTGAAATAGGCTAATTATAAAGGGGGCTCTGCCCCCTTAACCCCCGCAAAGGGCCGAGGGCCCTTTGAACCCTCGTTTTAAAAACGATGGGGTCTGTGGGGCTGGCCTCCCAGCGGGGGCTGGGGGCAGCGCCCCCATATAAATAACGGGTTTTAAGGGGGCAGAGCCCCCTTTTAAATAGTTACCATTCCTCTCCTGTTTCTTCTTCCTCCTCGGTCCCGAGGATGAAGGCCTCGCTGTCTTCGATGTCGTTGACGGTCTTTTCATCGAAGCCCTCGACGTTCAGGAGATCGCTCCAGTCCTCGTAGGGGCCGTTCTTCTCACGGTATTCGACCAGTTTTCTTGCCCTATCGGGGCCTATGATCCTCAACTTGGAGAGCTCTTCGACGGTTGCCGTATTGAGGTCTACTGCTCCGGTTTTCCTTGCCATGATCGCGCCTCCCTCTTTTTGGAATTTGGCCGGCTGAGCATTCATGCGAAGCCCATAATGGGAACAAACTCTGTTCCCTTTATGGGAATTTTAGCACCGGCCCTATGTACGTTAAAGGGGGTAATTCAGGGGTGGTCTATGCCGATAGCGTGGTCGAACTCATCCAATACAGAATGAAAACCTATGTCTCCAGAAGGGACCTCGCCCCAGTACCAGAGGCCCGTCCTCCAGATGTCGTTGCCGGCCCATCGGGCCACGTCGTCCGCGAAGATTATGGTATGGGGAGGGACATAAGAGGCGGAGGGAGGCTCCGTGCCGCTCCCCTTGGCGTAGATGGCCGACTTGAGAACGCCCTCCGTATAAGACCCGGCGCAGAGGCCCGTATTGGAGGACTTGCAGGGGAAGGCCCAGTGGTCCATGGTTACAAAGAGGTGCCTGTCCGCGACGCTTAAGAGGTAAGCCGGGTCCATATCGGGATGGGTTGCTATCCACTGCTGGATGCGTTCGTCGAGCCACCGGCAGAGTATTTGATGTATTTCCTCGGGGTCCGTCACTACGCGGTCCCGGAGAAAGAGGCCGTGGGAGTTGACCGAATCGGGCACGAAGAGAGTAAGCCCGCTCGGGGTCTCGTAGAAGGCGCCCGGAGGGAGATCGTTCCCCCCGCCGCCCCCTCCCCCGCAGGAGAGGAAAAGACCGCATGTAAGGAAAAGGATAATGAGGCAGGGGCGGGGTTTCTTCATATATAAATGGTAGCAGTGAAACGGGCATCATGCAATCTGAGGTTGTGTGCCTTATCCGGCTTGGGATTTTTTAAGGATAGGTTTCGGAGGGCCTGCGGGGCCTCACCCTCTCGTAGGGCTTGGGGGGCGTCTCCTTTGTGGTCTCCTCGGGGTAATATTGGCTTTTGAGCCTGTACCAGGGGCCCCCTCGCTCCTTCGCGAAGTACCATTCGCCATCCACATGGTAATAATAGAGTTCGTTATAGAAATAAAGGCTCCTGCCCGGAATGACGATAACGGGCGGGAGGCGATCGGTCCTTTTCTCCAGCTCGGGCGGGGCCTCCGTGACCTTCCGGGGCGGCTCCACCATGAGGGATGAGGGCAGAGGCTCCAAGTAGGTGGACTCATAATAAACGGGCTCCGGGGCCGAATAGACGCACCCGGCAAGGAAAATAAGAGACGCATAGAGAAAAACTCTTTTCACAATTAGATTCTAACATTTTAAAGGGGCGTGAAAACTTGAAAATGCGGGTATCGGGGCATTATAATTAAAGACTCATTAATAATGCTTCTTTTTAATTAAGTCTCTGTGTGGGCCGTTAGCTCAGCTGGTAGAGCAGCTGACTCTTAATCAGCGGGTCGCAGGTTCGAATCCTGCACGGCTCACTTTAAAAATCAAGGGGCCTGCCCGATGGCCCCTTTGTGTTTGGGGTCCCCCCTGTGTTTAGGGTTCTATGGCTCCACCTGCTTTTCAGGTATTGTGAAATAGAAAACAGACCCTTTGCCCAACTGGGATTCGGCCCAGATGCGCCCCCCGTGGCGCTCCACTATCTTTTTGCAGATGGCAAGCCCGATGCCCGTGCCGGGGTATTCCTTTTTGTGGGCGCGCCTGAAGAGCTCGAATATCTTGTCTCTCTCCTCTTCGGGTATCCCGATGCCGTTATCGGTGACGGAGAAGACCCATTGGCCCCCTCTTTTTGCCGCCGAAATGTGGATTCGCGGGAGTTCTTCGGGGCGGCGGAACTTGATCGAGTTGCCGATAAGGTTCTGGAAAAGCTGGACTATCTGGACCTGGTCCGCGATGAGGCCGGGCAGGGACTCGTGCGTGACATGGGCCCCCGTGCGTTCTATCTGTATCCTCAGGTTGTCGAGGGCGGCGGCGAGGGCCTTCCCGAAATCCGTATGCCCAAAGAGCTTGGCACTTGTGCCCACGCGCGAGTAGGCCAGAAGTTCGCTTATGAGCCTCTGCATCCGGAGGGCCCCGTCGAAGGCGTCGGCCAGGAGTTCCGTGCCCTCGGGGTCCAGTTTTCCCTTGTAGCGCCTCTCGAAGAGTTTAAGGTCCGTGGCTATCGTGAGGAGGGGCTCTTTCAGGTCATGGGAGGCTATGTAGGCGAACTGCTCCAGTTCCCGGTTGCTCCTTTCAAGCTCTGCGGCGTATTTGCGCGCCCTCTCCTCGGCGGACTCAAGCTCGCTTATATTATGCTGAAGGACCCGGTTTAGCTCCTCCAGTTCGGACGTGCGCTCCCGCACGCGCTCCTCAAGGTGAATGCGGTACCTCTCAAGCTCCTGCTCCACGGCCTTCCTCCGGGTAATGTCCCTCACGATATGTATGAGGCCGTTCACCTTGCCGTTGTCGTCAAAGCGCGGGATGGCCCTGATCTCTATGTACATCTTCAGATGGGGCTCGTAGATCTCGAACTGCGCGGGCTTGCCGCTCAAAAGGCACAGACAGCTCGGGCACCCCTGCGGGGGGCACTCGGCCCCGTGATAATATTCGAAGCACTTTGCGCGGCTTATGTTCAGGGGCGGGAGCCCCAAGACCTTTTCCGCCGCCTTGTTTGCCCTGACGATATTGAAGTCCGCGTCGTGGAGGGTGACCATATCGGTTATGGTGTCGAATACGTCCTCCCAGTCCTGTTTGGCCCGGATGAGTTTTTGTTCCAGCTCTTTGCGCTCGGTCATGTCCCTCGCAACGCCGACCATGTACTCCTCGGGGCCCCGCCTTATGTGCTTTATGCTCACCTCGACGGGGAAGCTCGTGCCGTCTTTGCGCCTGTGCCTGCCCTGCACGATCTGGGTGCCGGTCCGGCGCAGCTCCTGGACATGCACGAGCCAGTCTTCGAGCCCGGCAAATATTTCCTCTACGTCCACTATCCTGAGCCCGATCAGTTCTTCGCGGGAATATCCAAGGCTTGTGCAGGCCTTTTCGTTCACATCGAGTATGCGGGAGGTGGGCGGGTCCACTACGAAAAGGGCATCGTTTGTCTGGTCCACGAGGTTCCTGAATACCTCGAGCGACTCATGGGCCCGGACCTCTTCGGTGATGTCCCTGGCGAAGACCTGAATGGCCTTTTTCCCTTCGTAGATGAAACTCGTGGAATTCACTTCGACGTCTATAATGCTCCCGTCGGCCCGGACCCACTTCTGCCTTATTTGCGGGGCCTCGCTCCCGATATTCTCCTGAAGCCCCTCTCTTCTCTCAGTCACCTGAGGGACGGATTCGGGATGGATGAAATCTAATACGCGCCTGCCCTGAAGGGACTGCGGGCCGGGAAGGGCCACGAGCCGGGCCGCGGCAGGGTTCGCGAAGAGAATAATGTCTCCGGAAGTCACGAAGATGGGGAGCGGGGCCAGCTCAAAGAGCCGCCGGTAGTTCTCCTCGGATTCGCGGAGGGACCTTTCCGCGCTCCGGTGCATTTTTTCGAGTTCTTCGAGCCGGGATATCTTTCTTAGGGCTTCTTCGAGGTCCTGATGCATAGGGAGTACCGCCTTCTTTTAATGCCTTCCCTGAATGGATTATAACAAGAAAGGTGGTAAGAAATCTTCAAGCTTTTTTTAAAATATTTCTCCTATAAGAAAAATATATTTTTCTTATAAATATTTTATCTATGCATCAGTTGATACGCACCGCACGGTCTTAAAGAAGGCCCGGGAATACCCCTCCGTCTTGGTTTGCGATAAAGGTTTATAATTAAGCTTGGAGATGAAAAACAGGTTCCTGGAGAGCTCGGTCCTTTTCGTCAGCATACTGAAATGGCTCCTTCTGGCCTCTGTGGCCGGCGCAGTTGTGGGACTCTCTACGGCCATATTCCTGAGGGCCCTCGACATGGGAATAGGTTTTGCGTCCCAGTACAAATACTATTTTCTCCTGCTCCCTCTTGCGTTATTTGCGAGCGGGCTTATCGTGAAATACCTTGCCCCCGAGGCCGAGGGGCACGGGACGGAAAAGGTGATCGAGGCCGTCCACAAAAACGACGGCAAAATAAATCCTCTCGTGGTCCCGGTAAAACTTCTTGCCACCGTGGTCACGATCTCGCTCGGCGGGTCGGCGGGAAAGGAGGGGCCCTGCGCCCAGATAGGGGCGGGGCTCTCCTCAGGGATTGCCGGCCTCCTCAGGTTCAACCGGACGGACCATAAGAAGCTTGTCATCTGCGGGATAAGCGCGGGGTTTGCCACGGTCTTCGGAACGCCCATTGCCGGGGCGATATTCGGGGTTGAGGTGCTCTTTGTGGGCGGGCTCATGTACGAGGTCCTTTTGCCTTCCTTTGTGGCCGGGATCGTGGGGTATCAGGTCTCGTCCGCGCTGAATGTGACCTATTTCCACGAGCCCCTTAATTTTGTGCCGGCCTTTACCGGGCCTTTCTTTCTGAAGGTATGCGCGGCCGGGATTTTTTTCGGGCTTTGTTCGCTTTTTTTTATAGAGATACTGCGAATGACCGGCCGGGCGAGCAGAAAGACCGGGATTCAGGGGCCCTCAAAAGGGATTTTAGGAGGGGCCCTCCTCGTCGCGCTGGCACTCCTTTTTTCCACGGATTACCTCGGACTGGGGCTCGGCACGATTAAGGGTTCGCTCGAGGGGCAGGGGATTGCCCCGGAGGCCTTTCTTCTGAAGATGGTCTTTACGGCCATCACGCTGAGTTTTTGCGGAAGCGGGGGAATAATCACTCCGATCTTCTTCATAGGGGCAACGGCGGGGAGTTTCTTCGGGGCACTGCCCGGCTTTGACAGGAACATCTTCGCGGCAATAGGGATGGTGAGCCTTCTTGCCGGGGCGGCAAATACGCCCATTTCGGCAAGCATCATGGCCGTGGAGCTGTTCGGGCCGCAGATTGGCCCGTATGCCGCCGTGGCCTGCGTAATAAGCTTTCTTATGACCGGGCACAGGAGCGTCTATCCGAGCCAGATACTCTCGATCAGCAAATCCGCCTCGATACTTGCGGCAACCGGCAAAGAGATGCGCGAGATTGAGCACGTGGAGATAAAAACAAGGGAAAAGACCGTGAGCGGGGGGATATTGAAGGGCATAAGGAAGCTGAAAAAATAGTTAATGCCCCTTTATCTATGCATCAGTTTAACGAATATAGGGACCGATAGAAGAAGGGCGGCAGACATCACGGCAAAGGATTGGAAATAACCGTATCTGGCTATCAGAATGCCCGCGAGGATGGGGCCGGAGGCATGGCCTATGTCGAAGATCGTCCCGAAAGCGCCCATGGCCGCACCGAAATTCCGCTCTTTGGAGAGGTCCCCTACAAGCGCGGCCGAAGAGGATGTGACGAAGGCCTCGCCTAAGCCGAAGACGAGGGCCACGGCAAGGAGATGGCTGAATTCCTTAAGCAGCGGGATGGAGGCGAAAGAGAAGGCGCAAAAGAGCATCCCCATGCTTATCAAGGGCTTTCTCCCGTACCTGTCCGAGATGCGCCCCATAATTGGTTTTGAGAGGATGGTCACGAGAATTTGCGCGCCCCAGAGGAGGCCCGCCTCGAATTCGCTGAGCCCGGCAACGGTTACGGCATAAACCGGGAGGAAGGCCTCGATAGCCCCTACGGACATGTTCTGAAGCCCTTCCATGCCGGAGGTGACCACGATGCGGCCGTCGCTTAAGACCTCTTTAATGCCCGAAAAGAATTCGCGGTAGGACTCCGAGAGCTTTTTGGAGCGAGAGGGAGTGTCCGACTTTAGAAAGAGGGCGAGTAAGAGGGCGATTACGCCCGATATGCCGCTTAATATGTAGACCCTCTGGAAATCCGGAAGCGCCGGGCCGTTTGCGGCAAGCCCGTGCAGGATGAACCCCCCGACTGGCGCGCCTATAAGGGTCCCTATTATCGTGACGGATGAAAACAAGGAGAGCATCTCGCCCTTTTTAGCCCCCGCCCACCGGGCCACCATCGCCATCGAGACCGGCCCGTACACCGCCGTGGCAAAGCCGTGAAAGAACCTTACGACCGCAAGCATTTTGTAATCGCTTATGAAGAGATACAGAAAAGGCATGAGGGCAAAGACCAGAAGTCCGATAAGGATGGTCTTTTTCCTTCCCAGGATGTCCGAGAGCGCCCCTGCCGGCAGCTTGAAGAAGATGCCCGTAACGGTCGAGATGCCCACGACGAGCCCTATCGCCTCCGGCCCCGCCCCAAGATAAAGGGCGAAAAGAGGGAGGACGGGGGTCCTTGCCAAGGCATACGAGAACCGGGCGAAAAAACCTATCGTAAGAAGGGATTTGAACATTTAATTATATCTTACAGGGAATAGGCGTTCAAAAGATTTATTGACTCACGCAAAATCAATGTCCTATGTCGTTGTCATTCCGGCTTGTCCGGAATCCCTCTTAAGAAGGACTCCCGACAAGCGGGAGTGACAGAGAGTGGGGACATTACTTATGCGTGTCTCAATAGTTGTAGCCGCAAGCTTCAGCTTGCGTTCTTTGGAAAGATTCCCGGGCTAAAACCCGCGGCTACTCCTCTAAGGTAAAAACAGAATAATTTATTTTTGGAAAAGGGGCAGGGGAGGCGCTTGGGATGCTCCGGCGCCTCCCCTTCCTATCAGCTATTGGTGCATCTGAGAGCCGGAAAATTCCTTAAAAAGGAAATCCATCCACGGGAACGCAAGCTAAAGCTTGCGGCTACATCGGCGGCTCGTCCATATCCATGATGTCCCATATCCCCATCATACCGATGTCTTCGTGCTCCACGATATGGCAGTGGAACATGGCCATGCCGGTCCAGTCCATTACGGGGACAAGCATGGTGACTTTTCCGCCCATCTTGGGGACGATCACAACGTCCTTCCACGAAGGGGTGGTCGTGTAGAGAGAGGCGTACTTGGAATCTCCTCCCGTTATGGACAATATCTGCGAGGAGTTCGTGTGCTGGTGCCAGGGGTGGTCCATGTTGCTCTCGTTTATTATCTCCCAGAGCTCGTATGTGCCCAGGCGAGACATTATCGTGTAAGGGTCCTCCTCGAAAGTCTGGCCGTTAATATATCCGTTGCCCTGGCGCATGCTGAGGACGAAGGTCTGTTTCGGGAGGGCGGAGGTGTCCATGTCGAGCCTTTTGGCGTTCGGGTTGACGGAGGACGGGACGGATTGGCTTGATTTTGGGCCGTTATAGCGCAACGTAAGGAGCGTTATCGTTGGGGAGGACATCATGCCTGTCCTCGAGTAGGGGAGGGAGCGGAACTTGTAGTCTTTTGCCCTCTGGTTTGCCTTAACAAGAATATCCACGCGCTCGCCGGGGGAAATGAGTATTTCGGATTGCGGATAGGGCTTGTCGAGGAGGCCGCCGTCCGTCCCTATCAAATAGAGCGTGTGGTATTCGAGCGAGAGCCTGTAAAAACGGGCATTGCTCGCGTTAAGGATGCGCCACCTCTGCACCTGGCCGGGCTTTATGTTCAGTACGGGGTTGACCTGCCCGTTAATCATGACGATATCGCCCTCTTTGCCGTGCATGTAATCCATCGTCGAGATATAAGGCTCGGGCTCCGTGCCGGAGAGTTTTATATCCTTAAGGACCATAATGTGGGTTTCATACGCAGAAAGGGAGGTGTCCGGGTCTTCCACAACTATTGCGCCGACAAGGCCTTCCCACATCTGCTCGGCAACCGTGCCGTGGACGTGGGGGTGGTAAATATTCAGGTTTCCCGGCTCGTGTTTGGAGAGATCGACCTCGTAATAGAGCGACTCGCCCGGCATCGCAGAGAGCATTACATTATCGGCAATGCCTGCGGGCGAGGCGTGAAGGCCGTGGTAGTGGAGGTTCGTCATATACCTGTGATGGCCGAGGATATTGTTTTCCATGGACATGGGCAGGCTGTTTTTGAAATGGACTTTTAAGAGCTGGTCTTTTTTGACCGTTATCGTTGGGCCGGGGAAATAATAATTTTGCGAGACGGGATAATTCCCGTAAAGGGAGAGGTTTGCGTTCACGCCGCTTATGTTAAAGGGCGCGGGCTTTTTGGCTTCCACATAAACTTCCACGACATCGGGATCGGTGCTTATGTTGGGATTTTGAGCGGGGTCCTTGAAAAGAAGGCCGGCTGGAGGGTCTATAACCCCGCCGCCCCCTCCGCCCATCCTTGCTATGCCCGCACGGGGCAAGAGAGCGCCCGCCGCGCCAATTGAGGAGAAATAAAGGAACTGCCTTCTTGTGAGCATCATGACCTCCTGTCTTTAGATTAATGGGGGCGCTGCCCCCAGCCCCTGCAAGGGGGCCAGCCCCCTTGACCCCTTGTTTTTAAACGAGGGTTCAAAGGGCCTGTGGCCCTTTGCGGGAGTCCAGAGGGCGGAGCCCTCTTTAATAAATAAGGGGCAGCGCCCCTTAATATTTACTTCCTGTTTAGCATCGGGAATGCCCCGTGTCAACTCAATCTTCCATTTTAGATGGCTATGCAGAAATTGCTCTCGCAAGAGCAATAATTTTTAATTTTACAACCTGGAGTATATAAGATAGAATTTAATTGCGCACCACGGTTGTTTTCATGAATATCTTTTGGGGCCGGTTAAATGCAATCTTTGAGCTCGCAAGGAAGCGAAAGGGGCTTCTCAGAAGGAGCGAGCACCTGGAAGAGCTTGTAAAGGAGCGCACTGGCTTGCTGACCTCCGCAAACGAGCAACTGAAAAGGGGAATAGAAGAGCGAAAAGAGGCCAGGGAGGCCCTCGATCAGAGCGAAGACCGCTTCAGAAAGCTCGTCGAGACGACCGGCGACTGGGTTTGGGAGGTAAATGACCGGTTCGTTTACGAATACGTGAGCCCGCAGGTGAAGGAGATGCTCGGCTATGAGCCCGAGGAGGTGCTCGGCAAAAGCCCATTCGATCTCATGCCGCAAAAAGAGGACCTCCGCATAGCCGAGTTGATCAGGCTTCTCGTCGAAAAGAAAAAGCCCATAATCGCCATGGAGAAGATACACATACATAAAAAGGGGCACCCTGTGGTGCTTGAAACCAGCGGAGTGCCTTTCTTCGATAAGGACGGAAATTTCGCGGGCTACAGGGGCATAGACAGGGACGTAAGCCAGAGGAAGAGGATTGAAAAGGAGCTCGATGACTATCGCGGGCACCTGGAAGAGCTTGTAAGGGGACGCACGGCGGAACTGAAGGCGGCCAACGAGGAGCTCGAGGCCTTCACTTATTCCGTCTCGCACGACTTGAGGGCGCCGCTCCGGGCCATAGACGGCTTCAGCCGGATAGTGCTCGACGATTATTCGACCAAACTCGATGCGGAGGCCGAAAGGCTTCTGAATATAATCCGCTCGAATACACAGAAGATGGGACAGCTCATAGACGACCTCCTCTCTTTTTCCCGGATCGGACGCCGGGAGATAAGGACCGGGACGGTGGACATGAAGGCCCTCGCAAACGGGGTCATACAGGATATGAGGCTTTCTTCGCCGGGAGAGGCGCTCGATTTCGAGGTGAAAGAGATCCCGCCCGCTTACGGGGACGGGGCGATGCTGAGGCAGGTCTTTTTCAATCTCCTCGCGAACGCGGTGAAATTTACAAAAGGGAGGGATGAGCCCCGGATAGAGATATCCGGGCGGAAAGACGGCGACGAGGCCGTCTATCGAGTGAAGGACAACGGCATAGGGTTCGATATGCGGTACGCGGCAAAACTCTTCGGCATGTTCCAGCGCCTGCACCCGGCCCATGAGTTCGAGGGCACGGGCGTTGGCCTTGCAATAGTGCAGCGCATAGTGCACAGGCACGGCGGGCGCGTCTGGGCCGAAGGCGAGGTGAACAAAGGGGCAGGGTTTTATTTCACCCTGCCCCTAAAACAGGACGGAGGTAAAGATGCAACCGGGGACGCATGAGGTGGAAATACTGCTCGTTGAAGACAACCCCCAGGACGTAGAGCTGACCTTGAGGGCGCTTAAAAAACATAACCTCACCAACAGGATACACGTGGTCACGGACGGTGTGCAGGCCCTCGATTTCATATTTGGGGAGGGCGAGTACGCCGGGAAAGACGATGCCAGGCCAAAAGTGATACTCCTTGACCTGAAACTCCCGAAAGTGGACGGCCTTGAGGTGCTTAAGAGAATAAAATCCGACGAGCGCACAAAGGTAATTCCTGTAGTGGTGCTGACATCGTCAAGGGAGGAGCGGGACCTCATCGAGAGCTATAAGCTCGGCGCGAACAGCTATCTCGTAAAACCCGTGGACTTCGATAAGTTCATCCAGTGCGTTTCGGACGTGGGCCTGTACTGGCTACTTCTGAACCAGCCCCCTGTTTAAGACAAAGGCTGAAGGAGGGGCAAAGAAAAAGAAGCAAAAAGAAAGCGGTTTATAAGTCCTCAGCTATCTCTTGGAGAGGGCAAGCTCTCTCGCCCTTTTAAAAAAGGCCGCATAGTCCTCCGGCAGGAGCGAAAGCATCTCTTCGAGTTCCTTAGCGGAGATGTTTTCCTGGAGCACCCCGAGGACGGCCTCGGTATGATGCACCGCTTCGGGGAAGGCCGCCCCCTCGTGCTCCGCCACCAAGTCGAAGAACTCGTCCAGACTGAATTTCTCGTGCCCCCTCTCGTGCTTTACGAATATCTCAATTTTGGGCGGAAGCTCATGCCATAAGTGGCGGGCCTCCTTCTCCGAAAGCCTTCGGGCAAGGGTTTCGAGGACCGCACGGACGGCTTTTTCCGCCTGCCGTTTCGAGTCGAAATGCCCCACCCATTGAACGCGGTCGATGAATTGCTCATGGGTCATCATATCAAGCTCCTTCGTGGAAATTTTCTGATTAAAGTCTATCAGAATTTATCAAAGCAGGCCCGTTCTCCGAACGGGCCTCTTCATTTTAGAAGAAAGCGAAGGAAACTGTGGGGGGCGGGGTGTTGCCGCGCCGCTCGCGAAATAACCGCTACCATGCAGTTTTTGTTTACTTGTACGCCCCTTTTTTGAATTTTGTCTGGTTTTACTACCATGTATGTCGCTTTCCTGATTTCGCTCCCTCCCGGCAAGCACCCCGCCCTTTTGCTCTCTTTGATTTCTTTTTTCCTTTATGAAAGAGCAGGGGGGCGGGGGCGCAGCCCCCGTCAGATTAAAGGGTGGGCGGGTGGGTTTTAAATTAATCACCCGCGGACTGGATTGTACACGGGACATAAAAAAAGATGCTAAATTTAAAAAAGAATGCTCTACAGGATACTTGCCGATGTGGTCGTTTTCGTCCATTTCCTATGGATAGTGTTCCTCGTTTTTGGGGGGCTTATCGGGAAGAGGAGTAAACCCGTGCGGGTGTTCCATGTAGGCGGGCTGATATTTGCCGTTATGATGCAGGTCTTTGGCTGGTATTGCCCGCTTACCCATCTCGAATTCTGGTTGAGGAGGCAATACGACCCGTTCGGCTTTTACCCGCACTCCTTCATAACCTATTATCTTGAGAAGCTAATCTACGTGGAGGTTTCCCGCTCGCTTGTGTTCGCGCTTACGGTCCTGATAGTGGGCTTTAATGCCGTCCTTTATTTACGGTCATCGAGAAGGCGTTGAAGATCACTTGCGGACGGCTACGAGGGGGACTCCAAGCTTCTCTTCAAGCTCTTTCACCTTCTTCAGTTCTTCGTCGCCCAGTTCGGCTATTTGCACATCCTTGCAGGAGAAGGCAAGCAGGGCTTTTCCGAGACTCGCTTCAAGCTCCCTGATTTCCTTCAATTTCTCTTCCGAAAGGCTCGCGTACGTGCAGACCATGGCCGCCTCCTCTAAAAAGCTTTCTTCTAAGTCCAGTCTATCATCGGGCCTCATCGTGTCAACTTTTTTCATGTTATAGTTAAGGAACGAGTCTTTTCTTTTGGAGAAGCATTATGAGCGAAGAAGAAAGAGAACTGCCCGAGCCCCCGAAACCCCTCCTTTCTGATGAGATGGCAATGGCCATAGCCCAGGGAAAGTTGGAGGAATTCCTCCAGAAACGCTTCCCCGATAACGAGCACGCCCGGATGCTGGCCTCCATGATGGCCGGCTTGAGCGGTATGTTCATGCCCGATTCTTCTGGAAGAAGATTAATGGCCCCCCCTCCTAAACAGGAAAAACCCGAAGAAGGGAAAGAGAGGACGCCCGAGGAAGTCAGGCTGGCCGCGGAGTCCGGGGATGTAGAGGGCCTGATGGGGCTCCTCGCCCGGGAGCACGAAAAAAGGACCGGGGAAAAGCCGCCGCTTCATGGGCCCGCTGAGCCCGCCCCTCAAAAAGAGGCCGGGGGCGAGCCTGTGATGGAAAAGGAGCTTCTGGATGCCCTGTTGAAGATGGCGGAGGAGAATAATATCTCGGTTGACTGGCTTGTGGCAAGGGCACTGAGGCTGTATATGGAAGAGTATAAACGGACGGGGAAATTATAAGAATTTTTCCAGGGAGTGGGCGGATACCCCACCCTTTTTCCGAATTTCGCTTTTTTTGTAACTGAATGGAAGGAAACTGTGGGGGGCGGGGTGTTGCCGCGCCGCTCGCGAAATAACCGCTACCATGCAGTTTTTGTTTACTTGTACGCCCCTTTTTTGAATTTCACAAGATGTTTGTCTGGTTTTACTACCCTGTATGTCGCTTTCCTGATTTCGCTCCCTCCCGCAAGCACCCCGCCCCCTTTTGGCCGTTGTCATTCCCGGGCCTTAGAATCTTTTTCTCTTAAGTAACTGACCGGAAAGGAAGATTGGGGTGGTCTCAAAAGAAAAGGGATTCCGGAAGGGAGGGCGGGGTATCCCGCACAGAGCGGGAGCATGAGGAAAGCGGCGTAAAAAGAATTCTATAAGAGCCGGTTGCCTTTACGACATGGAACGAAAAGCCTCAGAAAATCAAATAAGAGCAACTTGCCGCGGTTATGCACCCCGCGGGTGTGCGGATAACCCGCCCTCTCACATTCGTAGTTCTTTTCCTTTTGCATCGAATTGGGAAGAAGATGGAGTGGATGGCCCCCCTCTCCCCAAAACCCTTTTTTTCATAAAGCCTTTACGGCAGTTCTACTGAAATAAATTGCAATAACAGACCCCTCTCGTTTAAAGTTACACGGGATGTTTTTAGGGAGATTTAGAGTAATAACTTCCTGAAGACGGAGGGGGTAAGATGGTTAGGGAGAAAAGGAAAGCAGAGAGAGAAGACCTGCCGATCGGTTTCGCCTATTCCTACAAGGTCAAAGACGGGACGCGCTACGAAAAGGCCTTTGCCGTGAACGTGAGCAAGGCCGGCATAAGTTTCTATTCCGCCGAGCCCTTGAAGAAGGGACTCGAGGTGGCCATTTACTCCGACCATCTCCCCAAAAGCCCGAAGAGGGCCCGGGTGGTCTGGACAAAGCGCATAATCGGGGGCACCTGGCGGATTGGCGCGGAATTCATTTAGCCGGTCATGCCGCGGGAAAGATCAATTCAGAGGGCTCTAAAAATGGCCGTTAAAGTGGGGTTGGACGTCTGGGAAAGGCGCTGGCCGCGCGCTCTCTCAGGGGCGCGGGCGGGCCTCCTCGTGCATCCGGCCTCGGTGAACAGCCGTCTCGCGCACGCAACAGAACTCTTCATGAAATCTAAAAAGTGCAGGGTCACGGCCCTTTTTGGCCCCCAGCACGGCATCTTCGGGCAGACACAGGACAACATGATAGAGTGGAAGGGTTTTACGGACGGGAAGACGGGCCTCCCGGTCTTCAGCCTTTATGGCGAGCAAAGAAAACCCACCCCCGCCATGCTGAAAGATGTTGATGTGCTCGTTATCGATTTGCAGGATGTGGGCTCGCGATATTACACTTTCATCTGGACGATGGCGCTTTGCATGGAGGCATGCGCCGGGGAAGGGAAATCCGTCCTCGTCCTGGACAGGCCAAACCCCATAGGCGGGCGTTTAACGGAAGGCACGGTGCTCGAAGAGGGGTATTCGTCTTTTGTGGGCATGTGGCCCCTGCCCGTCCGCCACGGCATGACGATAGGGGAGATAGGCTCTTATCTCCGGGACGCGTTCTATCCGTCGCTCGATTTCCATGTGGTCCCGATGGAGGGCTGGAAGCGCTCTTTATGGTCCGATGATTGCGCTCTCCCCCGGGTCCTCCCTTCGCCCAATATGCCCACATTGGACACGGCTACGGTGTATCCAGGCATGTGCCTTTTGGAGGGGACAACCCTGAGCGAGGGACGCGGCACGACACGTCCCTTCGAGATTTTTGGTGCCCCTTTTATCGAGCCCGATCGGCTTGCAAGGAGACTAAATAAGTTAAAACTCCCGGCCGTCCTTTTCAGGCCGCTCCACTTCGAGCCCACGTTTCAGAAGCACGCGGGCAAGCTCTGCGGAGGGGGGCAGTTGCATGTGACAAACAGAGAAAAATTCCGCCCGTTTAAAACGGGGGTAGGGATATTAAAAGCAGTAAGGGAGCTTTATCCGGACGAGGCGCTTTGGAAAAAACCTCCTTACGAGTACGAGGAGATAAAGCGTCCCATAGATATCCTTGCGGGGACACCGAGACTGCGGGAAGAAATTGAGCGCGGAGCGGACCTCGGCAGGATGGAAGAGTGGTGGAGTGAAGATTGCCTTCGCTTTGCGAGGACCGTGAGAAAGCGCTTCCTGCTTTATGACTGAGCCTGTTACGATTTTCATTCCCGCGGCGGGCCTTGGGGAGCGCCTGCGGCCCATAACAAATCACCTGCCCAAGCCCCTGCTCCCCATACTGGGGAAACCCCTCATAGAGATTATTCTTGAGGGGCTCGTCCCGCTTTCCTCCGGCAAGATCGGGATGAACCTCCATTACAAAGGGGAGATGGTCCGCGAGTGGGCCGGAAACTCCCCTTACAAGGAGAGGATCGCTTTTTTCCCCGAGGACCCGGTCCTCGGCACGGGCGGGGCCTTGAAAAATGCCGGGGCGTTTCTTTCGGGCGGCCCGTTCCTCGTCCACAACTCCGATATTTTTCTGGAAATAGATTTCAAGAGGCTTATCGAGACGCATCGCTCTTCGGGAAATATAGCAACGCTTGCGTGCCACAGGCACCCGAGGCTTGGCAATGTGGTTGTGGATGAAAAAGGTTGCGTCATAGATGTGGAAAAAGACGGCGAGCCCCGGCCGGACGCAAAAAAAGTGGCCTTTACGGGTGTGGCGGTATACTCGCCGGATATTTTGGAGTATCTTCCCGAAGGCGCTTCGCACGTGACCGTTGCCTGGCTTTGCGCGGCCAGGGCGGGGCATAGGGTGCAGGCGCTCGATTTCAGCGGTTGCTACTGGAACGATATCGGCACGCCTGCAACATACGCCTCAGCAATACTCGAGGCCTTGAGCCGGGAGGGTGAAACGGTTTATCGCTCCCCGGAGGCCCAATGCGGAAGTATCGAGGCTCGCGGCTATATAGTCCTCGAATCCGGGTGCAGGATAGAAAATGGATCGCGCCTAAGGAACTGCATCGTACTCTCCGGGGCCCGCGTTTCGGGCATCTATGAGAACAGCGTTATAGGGCCGGATTATGCGCTCCGCCTCTCGGAGACGGAGATGCAGCCCCCGCTCCACGCCGCGGAGCAGAAGAAGGTCTTACTTCCGGATTGGGACATACATGGGGAAAGAGATGCCGTCCTCGTCGGGTTTGGAGGCTCGGACCGACATTATTTCCGTGTGCGGAATGGTGAAACGAGCGTAATTTTAATGGAGTGCCTCCCCGGCGACCCGGATTTCGAGCGGCATATAGAATACACGAAATTTTTCGCCTCGCACGGCGTGCCGGTGCCCAATCTCCTCACGGCGGACGGGGCGCATAAGAGGGCCCTCTTTGAGGACCTCGGGGACACCTCCCTCTATTCATATCTCAAGCTCCCCCGTGAGAGGGGCCATATCGCAGACCTCTACCGCAAGGTGATGGAGATACTCGCCCGGCTCCACACGCGCGCTTACGGGGAGATAAATAGATGCCCGCTTTTAAGAGAAAAAATCTTCGATTACGACCACCTCCGCTGGGAGACGGGCTACTTCCTCGAACGTTTCGTGGCCGGGCTTATGGGCATAAACCCCGATGACCCCCGCGCCCTGGATAACGAATTCCACCGGCTTGCGTCCCTCGTCGATTCCTTCCCAAAGGCCGTGGTCCATCGCGACTTTCAGTCTCAGAATATAATGGTCGTTGGAGGCCTGCCGAGGGTGATAGATTACCAGGGGGCGCGCATCGGCCCGCCCGCATATGACCTCGCCTCGGTCCTCTGGGACCCTTATTGCAGATTGGAGGACCCTTTGCGGGAAGCTCTCCTCTCTTATTACATCGCGTTAAGAAAGGGGGAGGACAGGGGCTTTTCCGGGGACGGTTTCAGGAAGACCATTCTCCCCTGCCGCCTTCAGAGGCATATGCAGGCGCTTGGGGCTTACGGGTTCCTGTCAATTATTAAAAATAAGAGATATTTTCTAAAGCATGTGCCCGAGGGGCTCCGCCTTCTCAAGGAGGACATGGCGGAGAGTAGGGGCGATTTCCCGGCCCTCTCCCGGGTCGCATTAAAATTGGATTTGAAATCTTAAGAGCCGGGGATGGGGGTTGAACCCACGACCTGCTGATTACGAATACGCAGATTCAGGTAAAATTATCTTTTATTATCGGGGGCTTTCTATTTGCTGGGTGCATTTTGGGTACAGCCAATTTCCCGCTTCCGGATATTTTGGAGGACATTCCGACCAGACCGGAAGCCTATTGGGCTGTAACCGGGATGTGAAGTCGGTTATTGCATTGCATAATCTTTTACAAGCATCTCAGGTACTAATTTTTATATTTATAGCTTTCCATGATTCGCAATTCTTTTTTCTATCAAAGGAAGGAAGCGCAGTAAAGCTTACGATATCGCCATCTCTTATATCTGCTGGGAGGTCCGATTTAAAACAGAAAAATGACTCTTTCCGGTCTCCTAAAATGAAACAGAACGGACGTTCCGAACTCCCTAATTGGACCCTCCCGATTAAACCTCTTTTTGGCTTTCTTTGAATAGAAATGCTACTAATGCCAATAATATTTTCCCATTCTTTTCGGCATAAAGAAATCGCATCCTTTATCGAAGTAGGAATATCTTCATTTCCGATCTCTTTATTTAGTTCCGTCATAGAATCAGATATTATTCTGGGTATGGACCATCCATGCTCTTGACGAATCAGAGAAGATAAGACAAAGTGTGCTCGCGCAATTTCCTTTTCCCCAATTTCCTTAAAAAGCAGACCCATTTCATGGAACAGGGTAACCATTAATTCAAGTTTAGTGTTACTATTGGCAGCCTGACACATTAGCTTCAATGCCGCTTTCTTTTCTCCTTGAGCATTAATTACGCGTGCATACTCATGTAGTAGCCACCAATCCGGATTTCGGACATTACATAATTCTTTATAGCACTCCTCAGCCTTAGCGAGCTTTTCCGTTTTATGCAAAGCGAGAGCTTTTAAGCGAAGGAAAAATTTTCTTTGTTTTGGAAACCTTTCGATAATCTGATCAATGCACTGAAGTACCTCTTCGGACTTATTTTGCTCGATCAAGGAATTATATTTGTAGTTATACCATAGCGACTGGTCACTCCATCCTTCTCTCCCCCTCGCGTCAGTCATTGGAGTAGTGCTAAGGGTTTCGGGGTCTAACTTATCAGCCCATTCACTGACAATGTCCCATTTGTCTGCTGCTTTTGCAGATTTCAGAACCTTGAAAACAACTTTCTTAGCGGCTAAGCCTTCCGGTTTAAGGTTCATAATTTCGCTTGCAACAGCAAGAACATCCTCAAGGGAAGAGTTTTCATTCAGTTTTATCAGTTTGCCATTTATTAAAGTCCAGATTGATTCGTTTTTCGTCCAATCGAAAGTCGGATATTTTTTTATCAGTTCGCCCGCTAAAGGAATAGCCTTCTCAAAATCGCCTGACTTTCGCAGACAGTGAAGCAGTCCGGCTCCGTCATATTGGTCACCTGTTTCAGTCCAGAGTTTCTCATAAAGAGGAATAGCATCCACATATTTTTTCGCTTGCCGAAGATTGTTGGCTTCGTGATGAAGTTCTTCAATGCTCTTCATGAGGCAGACAGAACTTTTTGGGTGGTCTTAAAATGCAGTTTAGCAACTTTTCTCAAACCCTCTTTCCCGAATTTCTTAACTATTTCTTTGGCATTATTTACTACGGCCGCAGAAACTCCTTTGGGAAGGTCTATTTTGTATTCTGCGGATAGTTTGGAAAGTTTCTCAAGAAATCTCGCTCTTGCAAGAATCGAAGCCGCAGCAACTGCAATATTTTGCTCAGCTTTAGGCATCTGAATAAGTTTTAACTGCCTCCCTTTTTCCTGCAACTTGCTTTGAATAAATCTCTCATCAGCAAACTGATCAGCAATCGCTATTTTACAATCCACCTTAGAGAGAAGCTCTTCAATAGCCTTAGCATGTCCCCAAGCAAGCAATGTATTGAGATTCTTCTTCTCTCTCATAAACTGTTCATAAAGGTCGTTATATTTCTCTGGCGATATTTCAATCACAGTATATTTGCCCTTGCATATTTCAGTAATTTTCCGCGCCAAATCCTGTGCCTTATTATCGCTTAATTTCTTGCTATCTTTTACGCCTTCAAATTTGAGAAGTTGAGCTGATTGCTCATCAACATACACTCCTGCACTCACTAAAGGTCCAAAATAATCGCCCTTACCTGATTCGTCAGTGCCGATTATTGGAAGTCCGTACCTATCGTCCTCTACGCCCGTGTCGACTGGCATTATTTCAAATTGTTCTATATCGATTAAGCCGATAATTTTCCGTGAGTGTTCGCCATTTTTAAGTTGTGAATAGTCAGTTCTAAGCAGTCCTTTCTTATTTTGATAAACTCTTATTACGCCAGACCAATCACTAATAGAAACCTTGAACTGAATGCCATAGTCGATAAGTTTAAAGTCGGATACATAGACATTGTTGGCCTTTAAAATTGAGCTAATATTTTCAAATGCTTTATTTAATTTTTCTGTGGCCATATTTTATGCTGGTATTAACTTAAAATGTTCGTTGAAATAATCAAAAATTTCCTTTGAGCTTTTGTATATATCTGTCAGTTTTGATTCCGCCTCTTCTGGAGATTCGACCTTTGTAACTACGCTTTCATCACTATGCATCATAAAATTTCTATACATATCAATTGATACATCAAGGTTTTTAAGAAAGGTCTCGCAATGCTTGTCTTTACCGCAGATCGCTTTCCTATTAGGATTGTCCTTGTTCATTAACTCTTTGCGCAAATTTGCATTTTTTGATTTAAAATAATTCAGATCATAGAGCCCGATACCAATCAGAAGTTTCTTTGCAAAGCCCTCGAATGCTTTTGAAGCTGGCATCACAACAGGAGAATATTCTGGTAAAGGTATTCTTGTCAGAGAGAGACATTCAGCAGCCACAAACCACTTTTTATCGTAAGGCTCAAGATAATCATATACTTTTCCTATTTTTGCTTTAACGTTTGACTCAGCAAGTGAAAGAAGCTCAGGGGTATACTTTGCCGTAAATTGTGATAGGCTTTCTTCATTGCTTGATATAAACCTTGCTATGACTTCTTTATCCGAGGGATTGGCAACTTTTTCAATCATATCGCAGCTGTCATTAAAAAGCTTATCTGATTTGCCCTGAAGTAATAAGGTCCCATTATCAAATTGAGTCATAGTTAAAGAAGACCCATTTCGTGTGAGCTTTGCTCTATATTCTATATTTTCCTTCGGAGAATCAGTAATTTCCGTATATGCCTCAACAGAGTTTAAAGATTCTTTTATCTTCCCCCTCATATCAGGCAGCATAATGTCGTACCTTTGAGTGCATGCTTTAACATCTGTCGTAACGGCAAATGCCTCGGGAGTCAATTCAATCTTATTCTTCAGTGCCTCCATTTCATCTTTCAAAGCATTCTTTTGTCCTTGTATATCAATTTTCCCTGTGAAATAAATGTTTACGATTGTTCTTTCTTTTAAATTAGAAATCTCAAGTCTCAAATTGTGTGCTTTCTCGGATGGAGTTGTTTGGTATCCCTTGTTCTTACAGTGGTCAATAAACAAGCCTAATAACCGTTCAGCGGTTTCTTTGGACATTACATCGCCTCCTGTTTGCAAAAGTAGACCTTACACTACCACCGCTGGATATTAACATAGTTCCGCTTCTTATTCCTGACCACCCCTATTTCAGTATCGCATTGAATTTCTTCATCGCCTCGTGCTTCAGTTCGTCCACGATGTGCCCGTAAAATTTCAGGGTGATCTCGATGCTGCTATGGCCGAGAAGTTCGCTCACAGTGGCTATATCAAAAGACGTTTTACGCCTTCTTATGGCGGAGTTTTATCTCAACTCGCATGTCGAGCGCATCTGCGACCTTCTTGATCGTCTCAAGTGTAGCTTTGCTGAACGCACCGCGTTCAAGCCTGGAGATTACGCTCTGCTTTGTACCTACTCTCCTGGCAAGTTCTGCCTGGGAAACCCCGGACTTCTCACGTGCTCTTATCATGGCCTTCAGGACCTGAAACTCCGGGTCAAGGTCATCCCATGCCTTTTTAAAAGCAGGGTCCTTCATCTGCTCGGCGATGTATTCCTTAAGTGTCCTTCCTCTCATATCTTACCTCCATAACGCTCCATAAAATCATTCATTCTCTTTTCTGCAAGCTCTATTTCCCTTTCAGGCGTCTTGTCCGTTTTCTTCAAAAAGCCGTGTAACAGAATAAACCGCTTTCCAGTGAACGTAAAATAGAGTATCCGGACATGCCCGAGATTATCCTTTACCCTCAGTTCCCTGATTTTGCCCCTAATCTGCCTCGTATACGGCTCCTTTAGAAGAACGCCCTCTTCAGCAAGGAGACTGAAGAGCTTCATAACTTTCGCCCTTGTACCAGCGGGAAGATAGTTTAGGAACTCCTTTAGCGGCTCCTTCCCAGTTCTGTCTTTATAGAATTCAATCTCCCATTGCACTCTCTATTATAGCATATAAGTGATAATGAAAAACGGAAACTAATCAAAAAGTTTTGGTCTTATTCGTGAAGGATTCCTGGAGGCAATGGAAAAGGCCGAAAGTTTTATCGGCCCGATGGAACGTAAGGATTTTCTTCTTGATGAGAAGATAAATTTTAAGGTAGTGAGGTGCCCTACTTCAGTGTCGCATTGAATTTCTTCATCGCCTGGTGCTTTAATTCGTCCAGAATGCCCCGCAAAGGGGATTGTGTCCGAACTGTGAGAGAGCGTAAAATACCGTATGCAGTCTGAATTCATACCGGTAACGATTGATAAAAGCCATATCACGACAATAGGCGAGAGGCTCTATGCCGAAAGCATAGAGTTCGTAAGAGAGCTTGTGAACAATGCTTATGATGCCGATGCCGTTCTGGTCAATGTGATCATCGGCGAGGATTCGATCGAGATAAGGGACAACGGGAGCGGCATGGACAGGGAAGGCCTCAAGCAATATTTCAATATCGGCTCGCAGCAAAAGCTTTATTCCCCGAAGTCTCCCGTGTACCACAGGGACAGGATAGGGCAGTTCGGCATCGGCAAGTTCGCAAGCCTTGCGGCCTGCAGGAGATTCGAGGTCATTACAAAGAAGGACGGCTTTGTCGGCAGGGTGGTGTTCGACAAGGAGATGTGGGAAACGGAAAAAGACGGCTGGAGACTTCCGCTCGATATACTCCCGCCGGATTTCAGAAAAGAAAACGGCACGACGGTTATCCTGTCCGGACTGGAAAAGAGGTTCGAACCTAAAGACCTGGAGGCAAAGATTATAGAAGGGACGCCTATCAAGGCGCCTAATTTCCGGGTGAGAATAAACAACCATACCGTAACGCCGAGGAGCCTTTCGGGGCACAGGATCCCGCTCCTTGAAGGGACCCCATTCGGGCCGATTACGGGAGAGGTGATAATCCTTGCCGAGACCGCCCCCGTTGCTGCGGAACCCGGCATCGAGGTGAAGGTGAAGCAGGTTACCGTAAGAAGGGAGCTTTTCGGCATGGAGACTTGGGGAAAGGCCATGGCGAGGGTAAAGGGAGAGGTAAATGCCGATTTTCTTCCCATCACAAGCGACCGGACCGGGTTTATTAAAGACTCCGATGAATACCGCTCTTTTCTTGAGGTCATGGGCAGGGTTATGGAGGGCGTGAAGACGCACCTTCAGAAATTGATCACGAAGAAAGAAGGCAGAAAGGTAAGCAGGGCGCTGAAAGAGGCGCTCCAGAGAATATACAAAGCCCTTGCCTCAAACCCGGACCTTTCGCCGTTTGGGGCGCTTCCAATAGGCGATGAGGCCAAAGGCGCGGGAAATGCGGCCGCAATGCACAAGCCCCATGAGGGCCTCAAAACGGAAGAGGTAAAAGTCGAAGAGAAGCCCAAAAAAGAAGTCAAAAAAAGAAAGAAAAAGCCCAGGGTAAAACGGCTCACGCCCAACGCAATTATCAAGAGAATAAAATTCGGCGAGACAGGCGTTTCATGCGTGGTTGACAGTTTTGGAGAAGACGGCCCGGAAGTGTTCTCCGAAGAGACTACCATATACATAAACCGCGACCATCCCCTCTATAAAAGAGAAGCCTCAAAAGTCGATACCCACACCCTGAACCTTGCCAGACTTATAACTCAGGAGATAGCCCTTATGAAAGACCCCAAGAACCCGAGGCAGGCATTCGACAGGCAAAGCAAGCTCCTTCGGGATGCGTTTATAGAAACGGGATAGCGCGGACGGACTTGCAATTCTACTCGGGATAAATCTCCAAAAAAACTGGAGCCGGGGATGGGGGTTGAACCCACGACCTGCTGATTACGAATCAGCTGCTCTGCCACTGAGCTACCCCGGCTATCGAGAGGAAAATCCTCTTCTAATTATAAGGCAAAAAAATAATTTAACACAGGGGCGGGAAACCATACAAGGCACTGCTTTCCTTGGAGAGAGGGCGGGGCACCCGCTCACCCGCGGGGTGCAGAACCGCGGCAAGTTTCTCTTTTCTGTTTTTGGGCTTTTCCTTCCATATCCTTAACTCCAGTCTGGCTGTTTTATATCCCTGAGGCGCCGCTTTCCTCCTGCTCCCGCTCTGAGCGGATTGCCCCGCCCTCTCTGCGAATTCCATCTCCTTTATATTGTTTGCAACGATAAAACCCCTACCCGCCACCCCCATCTTCCTTTGCTTTTATTTTTTTCTTATTGAGATTGCCCTTTTGTGGGCGGTTAATCCTTCGGCCTGGGCTATGGTTTCCACGGCGGGGGCCAGGCGGTTGAAACCTTTCTCCTCGAAGCGGAGATAGCTCGTGAATTTGATGAAATCGTAAACCCCCAAGGGCGAGGAGAAGCGAGCCGTGCCGCCCGTGGGTAGCGTGTGGTTGGGGCCCGCGGAGTAGTCCCCGAGGGGCTCCGGGCTCCATTTGCCGACAAAAATAGCCCCGGCATTCTTCAAATTTCTTATAAGGGGGTCGGGATTTTTAGTCATCACTTGAAGGTGCTCGGGGGCGATGCGGTTTGCGATGGTTATGGCTTCTTTCAAGTCCCTCGTCAGGATTATGGCCCCGTAATTTTTGAGCGAGGCCCTTGCTATCTCGCTTTTCGGAAGCGCCTTTAATTGGGCCTTCAATTCTTTCACAACGCTTATTGCCAGCCCCTCGGAGTCCGTGAGGAGGACAGAGCTTGCGAGCTCGTCGTGCTCGGCCTGGGAGAGGAGGTCGGCGGCTATGTAGGCGGGGTCTGCGCCTCTATCTGCTATGATTAGCACCTCACTGGGGCCCGCGATCATGTCTATGTCCACCTGCCCGAATACCATTTTCTTCGCAGTGGCAACGAATATGTTCCCCGGCCCCGTGATCTTGTCAACCTTCTTTATCGATTCCGTCCCGTGCGCGAAGGCGGCCACGGCTTGGGCCCCGCCTATCGAATAGACCTCCTTTACCCCGAGCATCTTAAGCGCGGCCATAACCGACGGGTTTTTCTCGCCGCCAGGCGTGGGAACGGCCACGGCAATTTCTGCAACACCCGCCACCTGGGCGGGTATGACGTTCATGAGCACGGTCGAAGGATAGGCGGCCTTTCCGCCCGGTACGTATATCCCCACCCGCTCGATGGGCCTTGCTATCTGACCCAATCT
>Ga0214473_10001917_pt1 | contig 26378 bp, 29 predicted proteins | sample RVTome_7_FD_203509 | JGI IMG/M metagenome (GOLD analysis project Ga0214473, IMG submission 203509) | Soil microbial communities from uranium-contaminated site in the Upper Colorado River Basin, Wyoming, United States - RVT98D197 | ecosystem: Environmental > Terrestrial > Soil > Contaminated >...
GGGGGTAGGGGAGAAGGGGGGAAAGGTGGATTTTTAAGGGCGCTGCAATATGTGAAATGCCGGATGAGTTTAAGTATAGTTATGTTGTTTTAGCCCCCCAACTCTTCGTTTTAACTATGACCCGTCGCAATTTTCGGCCTGATTTTGGAAGATCATATCTGTAATTGGTGCCTAAGCCAAAATAAGAAATGCTTGCATCACTATCACTTATATGCTATAATTCTTCTACGGTGTGGCAGATCGAATTTTATAGAGACAAAAACGGCAGAGAGCCGTTGACGGCGTTCTTGAATGGTCTTCCGTTTAAGACAAGGGCAAGGGTTGTTAAGCTGATTGATCTGCTGGCCGCATATGGAGTTCTTCTCAAGGAGCCGTACACCAGGCAGATCAAGGGCAAGATCAGGGAACTCAGGATAAAGGACAATCTGGGGCAGGTTCGGGTTCTCTACTTCACCTTTACCGGAAGGCGCATTGTTCTGTTGCACGGCTTCTTGAAGAAGACGGACAAGACTCCCGGAAGAGAAATCGCGCTTGCGGAAAAGAGGATGAAGGATTTTATAGAGCGTTACGGAGGTAAGTCATGAGAGGAAGGACACTGAAAGAGTATATCGCCGAACAGATGAAGAACCCGGGGTTCAGGAAGGCATGGAAAGACCTTGAGCCGGAGTTTCAGGTACTCAAGGCCATGATTAAGGCACGGGAGAAAACCGGCATCTCCCAGGCGGAGCTTGCCCGGAGAGTAGGGACAAAGCAGAGCGTAATTTCGAGGCTCGAACGCGGCGCCTTCAGCAAGGCGACACTGGAGACGATCAAGAAAGTGGCGGATGCGCTCGGCATGCGCCTTGAAATACGACTCCATCATAAAAAGGCGTAAACGGGAGAGAACTAGGAACTTAGGGGACTCATAAATAATGCGATAACTTGACATTGCAGGTGCTTGTAACTTGGGGACTTGTTGCTTTAGGTAAAGACATCAATCAACGATGATGGTTTTTCGTTACATTTTTTGCTCGATTACTATTGCTTGTTTTCCTTTAATTTAATATACTTGTAAAATCTACTAGAACGATTGTTTGAGGAGATAAGCCTATGGATCCGACATTGAGCATTATCTTGGTAATCTGTGCCGTCATCATAACGGTGGGGCACATCTTTTTCGTGATAGCAGCCAGCCTTGTGCTATTCAGAATAAAATCCACCATGGACCAGATCGAGCGCTTCAGCAAGGCGATCAATGCGCTCAGCAGCGGATGGGCAAAAGTCATTCCGGGCATTTTGTCCTTTTTGGTCGATGTAAGAACAAAAAGAAAAAAGAAGAGGGGGGAAGAATACGATGGAAAATAAAAGTTCAGGAGCATCTATTCTTTCTTTTATTTTGGGGGGGCTGATCGGCGCCTTTCTCGGGGTTCTCTTTGCCCCGGCAGCGGGAAAAGAGACAAGAGAGAAACTCAGGATATTATTAGATCAAGCCGATGATGAGACCCGCAAGTTATTTGAAGAATTTAAAGAATTTAAGGGGAAAGCCGCCGAAGGTAAAAGAAAGGTCTTAAGTAAAACAAAAAAGATTGCCTCACGTGTGAGCAAGCCTGAATAAGCTGTTTGTTAATAAAGTAATAGTCAATCAGAAAGATATTAGTGATATTATTGCTTATATAGTCCCATCACTAACACGAACTCCATGGGGGTGGAAATGAAGCAGGTGGATGGTGGTGATATATTGAAGGCAAATAAATCGAGGGGCAAAACGCCCCTTTTTGCTTGGAACCTATCGGAGCTGTTAGCAGTTTTATAGCAGGTCGAAATGAGTAGAATAATTGAAAAGCTAGAGTGGGGGAAATATGTATCTCCTGTAACTGATAAAGGAGTACCACCATTCAATTGGTATGCATTTAAGCACAGGTTCGGCAGCGCACTGGTCTCCAAGATATTTGAAATGTTCGGGCTATCAAAGGGGGAAACTGTATTTGATCCTTTTCTCGGTGGGGCAACAACTTTCATTAAAGCGAAGTTTGAAGGCTATAACGCTGTCGGGTTAGATATTTTACCCCTTTCAGTTTTTCTGGCTGATACTTTAACAAATACATACAACCCTGCTCAACTAAAAAAAACTCTTTCAAGAATTTCCGACAAAATTGATCATAATGTAATGATTCCTGATGTCGATATTTTAAAAAAGGCCTTTTCCGATTCGACATTAAAATATATCTATTCTCTGAAGAAGACTATCGGTACATTAGATACTTCAGAGAAAAATTTTTTTCTATTAGGATTATTGAGCATACTAGACAAAGCGAGCAAAGCAAAAAAAGCCGGCGGTTTTTTAAGGATAACTGATCAACGCAAGGCACCTATCAGTACAGTAAAAAAAATGTTTTTTAATACATGCAATAGATTTATTGAGGACCTTAATTTATTTCAATTTTCGAATACAAAAACAACCGCAATATTAGGTGATGCGAGAAATTATCCAAATGATGTAAAGAAAATGCAATACGATGCAATATTGACTTCCCCTCCCTATCCTAATCGACATGATTATACCCGTATATATCAATTAGAACTGCTGGTTGGGTTTCTTAATAGTAATCGGGCAGTGAAGGATCTTAGATACAATACCTTAAGGTCTCATGTAGAAGCAAAAAAAAATTTCGAAATAGACTATCCGAGGCCGAAGACCCTCGAAAAAAAGATGGACGAATTAAAGACTAGAAATTTAAACAATAATCAGATTATTACAACTCTATACGGATATTTTGAAGATATGTATTTATGCTTGAGGGAAATGTCGAGTGTATTGAAAACCGGAAAATTCGTTGGTCTGGTAGTAAGTAATGTCCGCTTTGCTGGTGTTATGATCCCTGTAGATGAATTGCTAGGAGAAATTGGTGAGCAATTGGGATTGCAACTGCAAGGAATCTATGTTCTTAGGTACAGAGGGAACAGTCCACAGCAAATGTCTAAGCATTCGAAGGAGCTATCTCGAGAAAGCCTGGTAGTATGGAAAAAATGAAAGATCAAGGCGCAAATGTATCTAAACAAATAGTATATATAATAGGGGCCGGGGCATCTCAAGCTGAAGCTTCTCATAAGGGTGGAGAACCAGTCAGCATGATGATGAAGAATTCTCCTATAGGGGACGGTGTAGCTAGTCGAGTTATTGCACGGTCGGGAATAAATCGCGATCTGGATCTTATAGACGAAGTTGACATTGAAAAACTTATCAGTTTGCTTGCAGCCACAGGTAAAAAAAAATATATTCAACAAGCAGAAGCACTAAGAAGAGCTTATTTTGAAGAGTTAGTTGAAAGTTTGGCTAAAACAGGCGTTTTAGAAAATCCCGAGTTAGCCATTACACTACTTGAATTTCATAAAAATGTTAATTACAAAAAAAGCGAAGTACTATCTGGAATAATTAACCTTAATCATGATACTCTGTTTCAATGTGCTTCGCAAGAAGTGCATGGTTGTATTAATATTGGGTTCGCGTTTAATTCCAAGTTTTTTTCCAATGGCAGCGGAGAAAAAGCACCAATAATTGTACAATTACATGGCTCATTTAATTGGACAAAGGCAATCCCCATAAGGGTTTTAAACCTAACAGCTAATAGTAAGTATGATACGGATATTTTATGGATTCCTCCAACCACACTAAAAGAGTCCAAAGATTATCCCTATAACAAACTGATGGGCTTGTCATATGAATTGTTAACAAAAGAATGTGATATTTTAAGAATAATTGGTTGTTCCCTAAGCCAAAATGACTGGAATTTGATCTCTTTAATCTTTAACGCGCAATATTTTCAATATTATTCTAATAACAAACGTTGTTTCAGAATTGAATTAATTATGGATCAAAAAACAGGTAAAAATATAGAACGAGAGTATTCTTATTTAAAGAATCTTGTTCCTATCGGTTTTTTAAAAGATGGTGATTTTTCCGCTTATAAGGAGGAATTAATATCACAAGAAATGGAAAATCCTTTTAAATATTGGCTGAAAACTAAGATGCAATATCATATAAAACTAGATGAAATTAGCTCCGACGATTTAACTGATACAATGAAAAAAATCATTACTTGAGGAAATCATGAAGAGAAAAGTTATCCCGTGGACAATAGAAGATATTTATAAAAAACGTGACCAAATAAGTTTTCCCGATTTTCAAAGGGAACCTAAATTGTGGAATAATAGAGATAAACAATTGTTAATAGATTCTATATTACGTGATATTGATATACCTAAACTTTATTTTCACGAGACTGAGAACAATACGTATGAGGTCATTGACGGACAACAAAGATTATGGGCAATTTGGGGATTTATTGATAATGAATTTATATATGAATCTGAAGATAAACAATCGGAGTTGAGCAAGTTTAATGGAAAAAAGTTTAATGAATTTCCAAAGGAATTGCGAGATAAAATACGTGATTACGATCTGCAAATTACAACCATTAAGGATGCGACAGATGAATATTTAAGAAAACTATTTTTAAGATTGCAACTGGGTTTATTGTTGGTTGCTGGTGAAAAACTACATGTATCTTGTGGGTTGATGAGAGATTTTGTTTTCAAAAAAATGGTGAAACATTCTTTTGTCCAGGCTGTTAGAATACCTTCGCGCAGGTTCTCTAAGGAAACATTGTGTGCTCAAATATGTATAAACTCATTTTCTAGAAAGAACATTGGAGAATTTGCTCGAACAAGATATGAAGATTTGCATTCCTTTTTTGAAGATTATAAAATTATTGATGAAAAAGAACATAAAGCCTTCGATGAAAGATGCAAGCATATTATATCAGTGCTTGCTATATTAAATTCTTATTTTAAAGAAAAAGCCGAGGAATTAAAAAATAGATCTTTTATTTTATCAACCTACTTATTCGTTGAAGAATTGAACGAAACTAGACAGGTCGAAGCTATAATTATGCCTGAGTTTGTAAAATTTATAATTAAACTTTTGAAACGTCTTAGAGATGAGGCAAAAGCTGGGTTCGAAAGAAAGAACAAGGAATTATATATTTTTGAATCTTATTTAAGTAATGCGCCAGGTGAAAAGTATCAAATTGAAAAAAGGCATAAAAAATTGCAGGAATTCTTTAGTTACTTTCAAGAAAAAAATAAAATTATGGGTGATTGAGAATTAACTGGGGATATTGAGATTAAGCCTTGACTTAGAACAATCAAAAAAGATGGACAATACGAACATCGGCTTTGAGATGACTACTCAACATCAAAAAGATAGACTTACTTTATTATTATTCTATATGGTGGTTATTAGAGAGGCGGAGAGACTGAAATCGCTTTCTTCATCCCCCTGGCATACTCAGACACCACAGTTATCAAATCACCCCGCTGGCTGTTTTCTGCGATCATTTTGACAACGGCGCTGCGGGTCAGTCGCCGTTTTCCTGTTCCAAAATCTTCGCTACTTGCAGGGCTATGGTGGGCAGTTCCGTGGCTACTATTTCCCAAACAATATCCAGGTTGACGCCAAAGTAATGATGTATCAGCCGGTCGCGGACACTGGCCATACTCTTCCAGGGAACGTCGGGGTGTTTTGCCCGTAGTTCTGCAGACAGGTTCTTGGCTGCCTCGCCGATGATCTCCAGATTGCGAATGATTGCATCCTGCGTCTTCCCATCCGCCATGAAGGCTTCATATGTCATCCCGGAAGTGTAGGCCATCATCCGTCGAACGGATTCTTTTATATCGCTCAAGAAGTCCAGATCCGTTCTTTCAGACATATAGAATGCTTTCGGAAATATCCCTCGCTATGCGGCCTATCCTGATGCCTTGAATGCCTGCCGGTGTCAGGACATCCACTTTTCGGCCTACTATTTCTTCAAGATACTCGACAAATTCAATAAACCTAAGGCCTATCGGGCGCTCAAACTCGACGAAGATATCAACATCACTTCTGTCGCCGGGTTGTCCTTTGGCATATGACCCAAACAAGCCAATCCTCTTCACGCCATAGTTGGTGGAAAAAAAGGCCTTATTTTGAAGAAGCGCTGCTATCGTTTGTTCCTTCGTCAACATCGGATATCTCCGTAAAGACTGCCTGTGTGGTGATGATCATATATTCGACTGTAATTATTGTGTCTACTCCATTTGGAATATTATATAAAATACCACACAGTGTCAACTCCAACGAGCAAACTGGCGCAGGCCTTGAGCGTGGTCAATTTAAAGACAAAAAGCAAGACCTGCCTTTCCTTTGCCGGATCTATTATCAAAGGGATTAAGATACTGAGATTGCTTTCTTCATCTCCCTGGCGTACTGGGAGACCACGGAGACCAGGTCCTCTCTGTTGCTATTCTCTTCGATAAGCTTGACAAGGGCGCTGCCAACGACGATTGCCTCTGCATAGGGTGCCATTTCTTTGGCCTGTTGGGCAGTGGAGATGCCGAAGCCGATGGCCAGTGGCAGCGCAGTCACCTTTCTTATCCTCTCCACATCCTTTTTCACCTCTTCGACTTGCGGCTTGGCAGTTCCGGTCACGCCGGTGATGGAGATGTAGTAGAGAAAGCCGGTGGCATGAGCGGCTATCTGCCTCACCCGTTCGGTGCTCGTGGTCGGGGCAATTAAAGAGATAAAGTCGATGCCTTTGGGATCAGTGTATTGCCTGAGCTCGCTAGCCTCCTCAGGCGGGAGATCGACCACCAGGATGCCATCCACCCCTGCCTCTTTTGCCCTGGCGGCAAAACGCTCTGTGCCGTAGCTCAAGATGGGGTTGTAATAGCCGAAGAGTACAATCGGGATCTCAGTGCTCTTTCTGAGATCTTCGATCATGGCGAGGATGCCCGCAAGTGTTGCGCCGTTTTTCAGGGCCCGTTGGGAAGCTGCCTGGATAATGGGGCCGTCAGCCGTGGGATCGGAAAAGGGCACGCCGATCTCCACGCAATCCACCCCTGCTGCCTCCATCCCCAGGATGATCTCTCTGGTCTTTTCCAAATCGGGGTCCCCGGCAGTAAGATAGCAGATCAAGGCCTTTTCGCCTCTTGCCTGTAGTGCGCTGAACTTTTTCTCGATGCGGCTCATCTATTTGCTACCCCCGTTTGCTCGGCGATGATGCCGGCATCCTTGTCCCCCCTGCCGGAGAGGTTGATCACGACGATCTTCTCTTTGTCCAGTTGCGGGGCGAACTGCATGGCATAGGCCACGGCATGGGCGCTCTCCAGGGCCGGAATGATGCCCTCGTATCGGGAAAGGGCGATAAATGCCTGGACAGCCTCCTGGTCGTCAACAGTAACGTAGCTGGCCCTGCCGGTCTCTTTGAAATAGGCATGCTCCGGCCCCACGCCGGGGTAGTCGAGGCCGGCAGCGATGGAATAGGCGTCGCGCACCTGGCCGTGCTCATCCTGCAGCAGATAGGTCTTGTTCCCGTGGAGCACGCCGACGCTGCCGGCAGCGATGCTTGCCGCGTGCCGGCCGGTCTTGATCCCCTTGCCCGCAGCTTCCACCCCGATCATGGCTACTTGGGGATCGTCCTTAAAGGGATAGAAGAGCCCCATGGCATTGCTTCCGCCGCCCACACAGGCGATGAGAAAATCCGGGAGCCTGCCTTCCTGTTTCAGGATCTGCCTGCGCGTCTCCTTGCCGATCACGCCCTGGAAGTCCCTGACCATCAGGGGATAGGGGTGAGGGCCGGCAGTGGAGCCGATGACGTAATAGGTGTCGCGCACCCTGGCCACCCACTGGCGCATGGCCTCATTCATCGCATCTTTGAGTGTTGCCGTACCGGAAGAAACGGGCACGACCTCTGCCCCCAGGATCTGCATGCGGAAGACATTCGGCGCCTGTCTCCTGATATCCTCCTCGCCCATGAATATTTGGCATTCCATGCCGAACAGGGCAGCGACGGTGGCCGTGGCCACACCGTGCTGGCCGGCCCCTGTCTCCGCAATCACCCGCTTTTTTCCCATCCTTTGGGCGAGCAGGGCCTGGCCCAAAGTGTTGTTGATCTTGTGGGAGCCGGTGTGGCCGAGGTCCTCGCGCTTGAGATAGATCCTGGCGCCACCCAACTTTTCCGTGAGATGCCGGGCGTAATAGAGCGGCGTTTCCCTGCCGGAATAGTCCCGCAGATAGCGGCTCAGCTCCTGCTGGAACTCCTTATCTTTTTTGGCCGAGAGGTATGCCTGTTCCAGCTCAAGCAGGGCAGGCATCAGGGTCTCGGCTGCATACCTGCCGCCATAGATGCCGAAATGCCCTTTTTTATCGGGTGTGGTCGTACTCATAGAGTCACCTTATTAGATATAAGAATTTTTGTAACATTGTCTAGAAAATAACTTTCCATAAATCATCCCCTCCCACGAGGGGAGGGGATAGAGGGGCGGGGGACTACTTCTCTTTTTTCACCCTCTCCCCAACCCTCCCCCATCCCCGCCAGGATGGCGGCCGTAGGTGGCTCTTTAGCCAGATCTTCGACAAGGGGGAGGGAGCAGACGGCATTTTTCCCGTCACCGTGATGAACTACCTGTCAAATATCCGCGCTTTGTCTTCCCCCAAGGAATGCACCAGCTCGATGATCTCCTTGACCTTGGCATGGTCTTTTTTTCCTGGTGCGCTCTCCACGCCGCTGTTAATGTCCACGGCATCAGGTGAGACAGCTTTGATGGCCTCCTGGATATTGGCCAGCGACAGCCCACCAGCGAGGATCAGCGGGTGATGCTCTTTGACCTTGGCAGCCAGGCGCCAATCCGCCCTTTCACCCGTTCCGCCGTGGAGCTTGGGATCGTAGGCATCCACCAGCATGGCCTTGACAGCATAGTGGCGCAACTGCGCCAGGTCGTCCTCGCCTCTGAGGGCGATGGCCTTGATCACCTGGGCGCGCGGGAATTGGCCGCAGTATGCGGGTGATTCTGTGCCGTGGAGCTGGACCATGTCCAGGCCGCACAGGTTCATGATCCGCTTCACCTCCAGGACATCCAGGTTCACGAAGACGCCGACGGTGATGATGGCATACGGAAGCTCCGCTATTATTTTTTTTACCCTCTCCGGCGTTACGTACCGCGGGCTTGGCGGATGGAAGATGAAGCCGATGGCGTCGGCGCCGCTTGCCGCGGCAAAGCAGGCATCCTCTATATTCGTGATGCCGCAGATTTTTATCTGGGTCACTGCCCTGACTCCCTGCCTAAGAGCTCCCTGAGTTTTCCCCCGATATCCCCGGCCCGCATCAAGACCTCGCCGATCAAGAAGCAATGGACCCCTGCTGCCATTAACAGTTCTATATCCTTTCTCGTGGTGATGCCGCTTTCCGACACCACGATCTTGCCCTCTGGAATCGCTGGGGCCAGCTCCAGCGTCCTCTTTAAATCGGTAGAGAATGTCTTTAAATCCCGGTTGTTGATGCCGATGATCTCCGCGCCTGCTGCCAGGGCCTTGGCCAGCTCTGCTTGGGTATGGACCTCGACTAAAGGCGCCAGCCCTAGTTGCTCTGCCATCTGGATGTACTCTTGCAATTGCCCTTGTTCCAGGATCGCGGCGATGAGGAGGAGCGCATCCCCCCCGAGGATTCTTGTTTCATAGATCTGATACTCATCGATGATAAAGTCCTTGCGCAAGAGAGGGCGATCGATGATCTTTTTAATATCCGCAAGATAGCGCCCCTTGCCCTCGAAGAATTGCTCATCGGTGAGAACGGAGACGGCCTGCGCCCCGTGCTCCTGATAAAAGCTTGCGATCTGCACAGGGTCGAATTGCTCCCTGATCCTCCCCTTGGATGGTGAGCTCCTCTTCACCTCGGCGATGATGGCACAGGGTTGGTGACTGACGGCCTTGCTGAAATCGCGCGCGCGGGGGAGATCCCTGATAGCCTCTTTCAATTGAGCAAGAGGCGTTGCCTGCTTTAATGAAGCGATTTCTTGGCGTTTTGCCGTTACTATTTGATCAAGGATCACTCTTTACCTCAGCTGTTGCTCAGAAAAAAGGTTTCAAATCCCCCCATCCCCCCCTTTACTAAAGGGGGGTGCGGGGGGATTATTGATTTTTCCCGCTCCTGCCAAGGCGGGATTCCCGAGTGTCGTAGCCATCATTATAAATTGCTCAGTTTGATCAGCTCCTGCAGCTTGTTCAGGGCTGTGCCTTTGTCGATACACTGCTCGGCGACGGCAACACCATCTTTAATCGTCGTGGCCTTTTCCCCGGCCATGAGGGCCAGGGCGGCGTTGAGCAGGACGATCTTCCGGCAGGCGCCGTCCTTGCCGCCCAGCACATCCTTGGTAATCTGCGCATTAGCCGAGGCGTCGCCGCCCACAAGCTCCGCGCCTTTATAGGTCTCGCCGAAGATCTCGATGGGATCGATGTTATAGGTGCTGATGAGGCCGTCTTTCAGCTCGGAGACGCGCGTCTCCCCTGTTACCGTGGCTTCATCGAGTCCGTCTGAGCCATGCACGACAAAGGCCCTCTTTGCCCCCAGGTTTTTCAGGACGCCGGCGAACATCTCCGTCAGCTTGGGGTCATAGACGCCGATGAGCTGGGCCGTGGCGCCGGCGGGGTTTGTCAAGGGACCCAACATGTTGAATATCGTCCTCACCCCGATCTCCCGGCGCGGCTCGATGGCGTACTTCATGGCCCCGTGGAGTTTGGGGGCGAAGAGGAAGCCGATGCCTATCTGTTGGATGCATTCCTCGACGATCTCCGGGCCAACGCCGATGTTCACGCCAAGGGCCTCCAGGCAATCGGCGCTGCCGCAGCCGCTGGAGACGGCGCGGTTGCCGTGTTTCGCCACGGTGATGCCCGCTGCCGCCACCACAAAGGCCGTCGTCGTGGAGATATTAAAGGAGTTCATCCTATCCCCGCCGGTGCCGCAGGTATCCACGATGATCGAAGAACGGGCATCGATTCTGGTCGCCTTCTGCCGCATGATGCGGGCAGCGCCCGTTACCTCTTCCACCGTCTCGCCCTTCATCCGCAGGGCGGTGATGAAGGCGGCGATCTGGGCCGGTGTCGTCTTTCCCCCCATCACCTCATCCATGGCCTGCATCATCTCTGATTCGTTCAGGTCTTGTTTGTCCACTACCTTGGCAATGGCCTCCTTGATCATGATACGACCTCCTTTCTCACTTCTTGCCTAGAAAATAGCTTTATTAAATCCCTTCCTACCTCCCTTTACGAAAGGCCGGAGGTGGCTCTTTAGCTAGAGGGGTAGCCTCCCCCTTTGCGAAAGCCGAAGGTGACCCTTTGGTCAGGGGATTCAGGGGGATTTCCATCGTTTGAAGGTGACAAAACCTTCATGAAAGATTGCCTAGAAAATAGGTTTCAAATCCCCCCATCCCCCCTTTTCTAAAGGGGGGTGAAGGGGAATTGCCGATTTTTCCCGCCAAGGCGGGATTCGTGAGTGACGCACCGTCATCATGGATTGTTCGTTAGTAATCATCCTTCATCAATCATCGCCAGAAAATTCTTCAGGATCCTCTTTCCGTTTGGTGTGAGGACCGATTCAGGATGAAACTGGATGCCTTCCACCGGATATTCCTTATGCCTGATACCCATGATCTCCCCTTGCTCGGTCTCGGCGCTGATCTCCAGACAGTCGGGAAGGGAATTCCTCTCCACGAGCAAGGAGTGATACCGGCCGGCGACAAAGGGGTTGGGGAGCCCCTGAAAGATCGTCCGCCCATCGTTGGTGATCTGCGAGGTCTTCCCGTGCATGAGCCTCTCGGCCCTGACCACCTCGGCGCCAAAGGCATAGCCGATGGCCTGGTGCCCCAGGCAGACCCCCAGGATGGGGATAGTGGAGTACAATTGTTTAATCACCTCAATACAGATCCCCGCCTCTTTTGGGGTGCAGGGGCCGGGGGAGAGGCAGATGGCATCCGGTTTCATCCCCTGGATCTCATCGATGGCGATCTTATCATTGCGATGGACCACCACATCGCCGCCGAGCTGGCCGATATACTGGACCAGGTTGTAGGTGAAGGAGTCGTAATTGTCGATCATCAAGATCATAGCTGCTTTCCTTTCTCACCGATTGTTCTTGTCGATTATTTCAAGTCCGGAAACGGCCATATCGACGGCCTGCATCATCCCCATCGCCTTGTTGACGGTCTCCTGATACTCTGCCTCAGGGTCGGAATCGGCCACGATCCCTGCGCCTGCCTGGATGTAGATGCTTCCATCCTGGATCACCATCGTCCGAATAGTGATGCAGAAATCCATATTTCCCGTGTAGCTGAAGTATCCGACTGCCCCTCCATAAGGGCCCCGTCGGGAAGGCTCCATCTCATCGATGATCTCCATCGCCCTGATCTTCGGCGCGCCGGTGAGGGTGCCTGCCGGAAAGGTGGCCTTGAGCACGTCGAAGGCGTCTTTGCCAGGGAGCAGTTGCGCCTGGACATGGGAGACCAGGTGCATGACGTGGGAGTAGCGCTCCACCACCATGAATTGGCTGACCTGGACGCTGCCGATGCGTGCGATCCTGCCCAAATCATTTCTCCCCAGATCGACGAGCATGACATGTTCCGCCCTCTCCTTGGGGTCTTGCAGGAGCTCGTCGGACAGGTGCCTGTCCTCCTGTTCGTTCTTCCCCCTCTTGCGAGTGCCGGCAATGGGGCGCAACTCGGCGATACCCTCTTCCAGGCGCACGGTAACCTCCGGGGACGAGCCGATGAGAATGAGGTCTGCGAGTTTGAGGAAGAAGAGATAGGGTGACGGGTTGATGTACCGGAGGGCGCGGTAGAGATCGATGGGATCCGTGCGGTGCTCCCTCTGAAATCGCTGGGAGAGGACGACCTGTATCACATCGCCGGCAACGATGAAATCCTTGGCCTGTTTCACCATTGCTTTGAATGCCTCCGGCGTCATATTGGATCGAGCGGGGGCATCATCCCGTGCAGCTTGCGGCGGTTCTCTCGTTTCCGCAGGGGATTTTATGAGCTCGATCATCTTTTCGATCCGCGCGATTGCCTCATCATACACAGCCTGTAGATCATTTCTCCCCTCGGTAAGGGCACAGGCAACTACCTTGATGGTGTGCCGCACATTGTCGAAGATCATCAAGGTATCGGTAAGGAGAAACGTTGCATCATCGCTCTGGAGGTCTTTTTGAGCACGGGCGGGGATGCTCTCAAAATAGCGGACCATGTCGTAACCGAGAAATCCCACGGCCCCGCCGTAAAACCGGGGGAGCCCATCTATGGGAACGGGGCGAAAGCCGTATAATATTGCCTTCAGCAGGCCCAGGGGATCTCCCTTGTGTTTTTGGGTCCGCGTCTCGCCATTCTGTTGGATCATGCAATCCGCACCTCTGACAATGAAGATGCAATGCGGGTCAAATCCCAGGAAGGTATACCGCCCCCACTTTTCGCCCCCCTCCACGCTCTCTAAAAGAAAGCAATGGGGCTTGGCGCGCAGCTTCATGAGGGCCGAGACAGGCGTTTCCGTATCTGCCAGGATCTCCCGGTAGATGGGGATCAGGTTTCCCTCGTTGGTCAATTGCTTAAACCGCTCAAAGGCCGGATAGTACATTGCTCCAAATCCCTTCCATTTTTTAAATAAAAAGTTTTAAAATAAAAAGGCCGTGGTTTCATCACGGCCTTTTTTGTCGATCCGTACAAACAAAAAAGCCGTGGAGCCCCCGAGAGGTCCTCCACGGCCTTGTCTTTATGGCAAAGGGTTAGCGGTGGGCGAACCTCTCCTGTATCGTCCACCACCAATAACTGCCGATGCTGATCTTTCCCTTCATAACGTCATAACCTTCAAAGATTTTAGGATCATATACCAGAGATTAGGGGGCATGTCAAGAGATAAATTTTGGCATGCGCGCCCCGCGCCCCGCGCCCCGTGTTCCCTACCTCACCTTCTGTTTTGCCTTCTCCATGCTCGCCGTTACCGTTCTGAATTGGGAGGGATATCTCCCCAGGGTGTAGACCTTCAGGGCCTCTTCATAGGCCCTGACTGCCTTGGTGAGATTCGCCTCTTTGTCCTTGACCGCTGCCAGGGCGCCGTAGGCATTGCCGAGGTTGTTCTGCGTGGCGGCATAATCAAGGGGATATTCGCTCAGCGTGTAGACCTTCAGGGCCTCCTTAACGGCCTGAACGGCCTTCAAGAGGTTACTCCCCTTGTCCTTGACCTCCGCCAGGGCTTTGTAGGTATTGCCGAGGTTGTTCTGCGTGGTGGCATAGCCAAGGGGATATCTCTCAATGGTTCTGATCTTCAGGGCCTCCTGAAAGGCCTTGATGGCCTTATTCAGATTCTGCTCCTTATTCCCGACCTCGGAAAGGGTGGCGTAGGCGGCCCCCAGATTGTTTTGGGTGGCGGCATAGCCGGCAGGATATTTGTCCAGCGTGTATACCTTCAGGGCCTTTTCAAAGGCCTCGAAGGCCTTGCCAAGGTTTCCCTTTTTGTCCTTAACTTCGGAGAGGGTCCTGTAGGCGTTGCCGAGGTTGTTCTGAGTGTTGGCATAGTCGGCAGGGTATTTCTCCACCGTTCTGATCTTGAGGGCATCTTGAAAGGCGCTGATGGCCTTGAGGAGGTTCACCTCCGTATTCTTGACGAGGGCCAGCTTATAATAGCAGACGCCTTCACTATTTTTCGCATTGGCATAGAGCCCCGGGTCCTCCTTTGCCGACACCTTGCCGGCGACATGAGTGTATATTGCCAGGGCGTCCTCAACCATATTCTTTTCCAGCAGTCTATCGGCGTTGTTGATGGAGGTCATATCTATGGCCCGGTAGATCTCCAGCTCCCTGTGCCCGTAGAAATAATACAGGACGGCACCTACCGCAAATGCCCCGATAAGGCCGCCTACTATCCCGATAAACCACGGACTGTTTTTACCCCATTTCCCTGCACCCGATTTCGTCTTTTTGCCCGATTTCTTCTTTTTGGGACGCTTTGGCATAGAACCCTCCTCAAGGATCAAAAAATTCCTCGTTTCGCAGATACTATCATCGCCGACCATCGCCGGTCAATGAAAATACTTTTTGTGAGCTTTGTTAAATATCTCTCCAAGAGAAAATTGTGCAAGAAATGTGCTCAGATGACAAATTTTTAACTTATTAATATCAAAGGTCTTTTCTATGCCGGTTCATGGCATAGGGCAGCGAATGACAATTATTGTCACTATTTCCATATGAAACTGATCGCTTATGCTCGCCACAGGCTCCTTTTCTCCATCAAGGCGGTAAATGCCTCTGCATCCCTTTCTTTGGTCAGGGTTTCCAGCTCAGATAAGGCCCTCCCGTAGAGTTCAATGATTCGCCCGATGTGCGGGCTCAAGGTGATGATCTCCGCGTAGAGTCTTGGGTTGTTGGTGAATACCTCCTTGATGATGGCGAGCTTCGTATTGAACATGGGCGTGGCAAACCTTCGTAACTCCGCCAGATCAACCCCCCATGCGCTCAAGACCATTCCCATGGTTATCGAGTTCAGATGGTTCAAGGCCTGAACCAGAGACATCAGCTCATCGTGCCTCTCGGGGGTCGTCTCGATGAGAATCGCGCCATGTTTGGTGAAGATACCCCTCACCCACGCGATCCATCGTTCACCCCTTGCGGGACAGATGCAGATGGTATATCCGGCTATGGAAGCGACACCGGGACCGAAGAGGGGATGGAGGCCGATGACCTCTGCGGGAGATGATTGGAGCATGGCCTTGATCGGCTCCGTCTTCAGGGAGGTGAGATCCATCAGGAGCGCATCCTTTTTCATGAGCGGCCCGACCTGCTCGATGACCTCCGCGGTGATGCCTATGGGGACGCTGACGATGATCACCTGACACTGTTCGGCCATCGTGGTAATGTCAGGCCCCCTCTTTCTCCCTGAAACAAGGCAGATATATCCCTCCCGGCGAAAGAGATCGGCAAATATCCTCCCCATGCCGCCGGTGCCGCCGATGATCCCGATAGAGATATCCTTCATCTTGCTATCCGCCATTGCCGACCAGTGCTTGCTGCCGCAAGAGGTGGTCTGCCAGACAGATGGCGACCATGGCCTCGCAGACAGGGATGATGCGGGGGATGACCGATACATCGTGCCTCCCGCGAATCGATACGGTTGCCGGTTTTCCAGAGCGGTCGATGGTCTGCTGGGCCTTCTCGATGGAGGGGATGGGCTTGCAGGCCACCCTGATGGTGATCTCAGCGCCGTTGGTGATCCCTGCGAGGATCCCGCCGGCATGATTGGTCGCGAATCCCTTTGGTGTGATGGGGTCATTGCTTTCCGAACCCATCATCCTGGCTGCCTGAAAGCCGGCGCCGATCTCCACGCCCTTGACCGTACCGATGCTCATGAGGGCCTTGGCGAGATCGGCGTCGATCTTATCGAAGACCGGCTCCCCCAGACCCGGCGGGCACCCCGTGACCAGGATTGCCACGATCCCCCCGAGGGATTCCCCTTGCCGGCGCGCCTGCTCCAGCCGCTTTTCCATCTGATCAGCCGCTTTTTGATCGGGGCAGAGGAGGCTGTTTTTGCCGATCTCGGCGAGGGAGATCCGTTCGGCAACGATGCCCCCTAGCTCCTGGGTGTAGGCTATGGCCTCGATCCCTGCGCGCGCAATCACCTTCTTGGCTATGGCCCCGGCCGCCACCCGGGACACTGTTTCCCTGCCGGAGGCGCGACCACCCCCCCGGTGATCACGGATGCCGTATTTCTTGGCATAGGTAAGATCACCGTGCCCGGGCCTGAATATGTTCCTGAGTTCTTCATAGGCGGCGCTGTCGCAATCGCTGTTTCTGATCAGGAGGGAGATAGGGGTCCCTGTTGTTTTCCCTTCAAAGGTGCCGGAGAGGATCTCTACCACGTCCTCCTCCTGCCTGGGCGAGGCCGAGCCGCCCCGGCCCGGCCTTCTCCTGTTGAGCTCCTCTTGGATTGCCGCATCCGTCAGATCGATGTCCGGGGGGCACCCATCCACTACGGCGCCGAGGGCCGCTCCATGCGATTCGCCCCAGGTGGTGACCCTGAACAGGACGCCTATTGAGTTACCTGACATATCGTTCCTTTCTGTCTCACACAGCCAAATGTTAGGTCGCGCGCGATTTCTGTTCATCGAGATGGCAACGGGCCAGCGCGGTCAAGATCTCATCGGCGATGGCATCGATCCCCTTCCCCGATGTATCGATAGCGCAATCAGACAATTCCCGGTAGATGGGCTTCCTGGCCTCGAGGACCTCGGCCGTCTCCTGCTCCAGGCTCTGGCCTGTGAGGGGTGGCCTTTGCGCAGTGCTTGTCCTGTCGCTTTGCATCCTCTCGACGATGGTCCTGACATCGGCGATGAGCCAGACGAAAAGCCCATGGTGCTTCAGGGCCTTTCTGTTTTCGGCATCCATGATTGCACCGCCTCCTGCCGCGATGACGGCGCCTGCCGACGAAGGGAGCTTCTTGATGATCGCGCGTTCCTGCGCGCGGAAGGCATCCCACCCCTCTTCATCGACCATCTCCCTGATGGTCTTGCCCGCATCGCTCTGGATGAGCTCATCCGTGTCGTAGAAGGGGATGCCCAGTCGCACTGCCAACCGCTTTCCTACAGAAGTCTTACCCGTACAACGGTATCCGATTAAGATGATGTTCATCTGCCGTACAGTTTTTTCAATTCGTCCCAGAAGCCCGGGAAGGACTTGTCTACGCAGTTTTCGTCTTGTATCTCGATGCCGGGGATGGCCAGTCCCAGGACGGCGAAGCTCATGGCTATGCGGTGGTCATTGTACGTCTCTATCTCCGCCCCACGAGGGGCGTCCCCTTCGATCACGAGGCCGTCTGACCGCTTTTCCGCCATCACCCCTATCTTGTTCAGTTCCGTTGCCAGGGCCTCCAGCCGGTTGCTCTCTTTTAATCGAAGATGGGAGCAGTTGGTGATGATGGTCCTGCCGGGCCGCATGGCGGCAAGCACGGCAAGGGTAGGGACCATATCGGGCATTGCCCCCAGATCGAAGGTGTATTCGCCCGGGGCCAGCTCGCCTCCCGTTACCTCGATCCAATCCTCTCCCCTGATGACGGTGCAGCCGAGCCTTTCCATGATGGGGAGGATCTCGATATCTCCCTGCAGTGTTTGGGGATTGATATGCCGGACCCGGACCCTTCCCTTGCACAGGGCCGCAGCCAGAAAGAAATATGAGGCGCTGGAGCAATCCCCTTCAATGCGATAGCGGCTCCCTCTGTATCGTTGGCCGCTTTTCACCACATAACGACGGCTTGTTTGTTTGATCACATTCACCCCGAACGCCTTCATCACATCTACGGTCACCTCCACATAAGGCAGCGAGGGGATCTTACCCCGGAGCTCGATCACGGTATCGCTCTCGGCAAAGGGGGCGCAGATCAGAAGGGCGGAGATGTACTGGCTGCTCTCAATATCCGAAAAGGTGATTGTGCCGCCTCTCAGGCCGTGGGCATGGACGATGACGGGGGGATAACCATCTTTGTTCTTGGTTCGGACATCCACCCCCATGCAGGTCAGGGCATCGAGCAGGGGTTTGATAGGCCTCTGGCGAAGTCGAGGGCTGCCGGTGAGGGTAAAGGCACCCTGTCCCAGGGCAACCACTCCGGTGAGGAGCCTCATGGCGGTCCCATTGTTGCCCAGGTAGATCTCCCCTTCCGGGTTTCTGAGACGGCCGCCGATCCCGCTGACGACGATATCCTCCGTGTCGGTCTTGACGTCCGAGCCGAGGGATTGGAGGGCCCCTATCACATATCCCGTATCCTCGGCGATTAAAGCATTTTCTAGGCGCGATTGCCCGTCAGCCAGGGCGGCGATGATCAGGGCCCGCTGGGTGTAGCTCTTGGAGCCGGGTACGCTCACCGTGGCGTCGAGATGTTTGAGCGGTTTAATCTCCATTGTCTTCTTTTAGCTTATCGAGGACGACCTTGCGCATAAGCTCGACAGGTGGTTCCTTCCCCGTCCATATCCTTATCTGCTCGGCCCCCTGGTGGACGAACATCCCCAGGCCGTTGATCGCCGTGCATCCCGCCTCTTCGGCCTCCTTCAATAATCGTGTCTTCAGGGGGTTATAGATGCAATCCATGACCCACGTAAACTTGCCGAGGATCTCCCCGGGAAGGGGTGATATTTCCCGATCAGGCGCCATCCCGACGGGTGTGGTATTGATGAGACAGTCCGCGCTGATGCCCTTGATCTCCGAGAGGGGATAGAAGGGCAAGCCGAACTCCTGGGCCACCTCCGCGCCCCGTGCGGGGGTCCGGTTTATGATCAGGGGGATGCCTCCTCTCTGCAGGATGCCGAATATGGCCGCTCTCGCCGTCCCCCCCGCCCCCAGGATGGCGAAGGTCTTTTTTTCGATCTCCAGGGATTCTTCCAGATCACGGACGATGCCGATCCAGTCGGTATTGTAGCCTTTGAGCCTGCCGTTGTCATCATACAAGATCGTATTGACGGCACCTATCTTACGGGAACTCGCATCTACCTCATCCAGATAGGGCATTACCGCTGTTTTAAAGGGGATGGTGACGCTGACGCCCCGCAGAGGGAGTTTCTTGATCCTCTCGATTGCTTCTTCCAGCTCTTCTACGCAAAAAGTGCGATAAAAGGCATCGATCCCCATCTTTTTGTATGCAGCGTTGTGCATCAGCGGAGAGAGGCTGTGCGAGACGGGATTGCCGAAGAGGGCAAAGATTGTAGGAGAGGGTTTTTTCATATGGATAGCAGGCCCGGTGCGATCATAAGACCCTCAGCGCTCCTCAGTGCCTGCGGCATGCAAGATCTGTTGGATCTCTTTCATCTCACCTATGGTTAATTGCCCCGGTGCCGATTCCGCTCCTTTCTCCAACGAGGCATAGCTCAGGTAGGAGCCCAAGAGGGGCGCCATGACCCTGCTGATCCTCCCCTTCTCCCCCATACACAAGGCGATGATTGCCCGGTCTTTTTTCCGTGCGTAGGGGATGAGCCCGAGCACCCTCAGGTTGTCATCCATCTCACGAGCATAAGTGCAGATCTTGACGATGTCGGCCCCGGTCCTCGTGTAAGCATCGAATCTCTTTTTCAATGCCCCTTCAGAAGGGGTTCCCTGGAGATCGTGATAAGAGATGATCCATCGCGTGCGGCCTTTGTGCTTCTCGATCTGCGCCACCAGCTCCCTGAGCAAGGGCTTTTCGGTCCTGGCCTCGATGTCCACATAATCGGCCCCCAGCGCCACGGCGTCTTTCAAGAGTTCGATCCTTTGGCGCTCGGTGCCGGCAAAGCCCCCTCCCTCGTCCCCCCGCCTGTTGGTGACCAGGATCCGCATCCCGGTCCGTTTCCCATTCATCAGCTGCTCCAGATCGCAATCCGTGATCCGATCGATCCTCAGCTCCAGGCAGTCGGCCAGGGGGGCGCTCCTCTCCATCTGCGCCAAGGCGGCCTCATTGGTCGTGGCGACCACGGGGATACAGATCATCACGGCTCCTCTCCCCGAGGATACGAACCGAGGATCTTGAACAGGGTGGCTGCCCCCTGCGCCTCTGCCAGACACCTTTTGATCTTTTTTTCCTCCCGGTGGCCGGCACAATCTACAAAGAAGAGATATTTCCACATCCTGTCCCGCATGGGGTATGATTCGATGCGCGTGAGATTGATCCGCTCTTTGGCAAACGGCCCCAGGGCCTGATACAGGGCGCCCGGCACATGGGGCGTTGCGAAGAGCACGGAGGTCTTGTCGTTTCCCGTCGCCGTGCTTTGCCCCCTGCCGATGACGAAAAATCTCGTTGTGTTCAAGGGGCTGTCTTCGATCCCCTCGGCGATGATCTTGAGCCCATAGGTGGCTGCTGCCAGGCAGCTTCCGATGGCCGCGCCCTCACGATCCTTGATAACTCGCTCGGCTGCGGCTACGGTGCTGTCCACCTCAATCAGCTGGCCGTGGGGGAGATTTTTCTTCAACCAGCCCTGACACTGGGCCAGGGCCTGGGGATGGGAATAGATCCGCTTGATCCCCTCCATCTCCGTACCGGGAGAGATCAGACAGTGCGAGATCCTGAGGAAGATCTCCGCACGGATATTGAGGGGTGTCGAGATCAGCCTGTCCAGGGTTGTCTTGACGGACCCCTCCAGGGAATTTTCCGCCGGCGCCACCCCCCACGCGATCCGGCCTCTCTCCACCTCATCGAAGACCTCGGAGACCTTCGTCTGTGAGAAATAGCGGGCGCTCTTGCCGAAATGGGATTGGGCCGCCAGGTAACAGAATGACGCCTCCGGCCCCAGGTAGGCGACCATCGTCGGCTCCTGGAGGGTACGAGAGGATGAGATGATCTCCCGGAAGATATCTTTCAGGGCCTTGTCCGGCAGGGGGCCTGTGTTCATCTCCCGGAGGTAATCATAGACCTTACCCTCCTGCGAGGGGTCATAGACCTCCCGGCCCTGCGAATTCTTTGTCTTGCCTACCTCGATGGAGAGCTGGGTGCGTTCACTGAGGAGCTTGACGATCTCACGGTCTTTCTTCCGTAACCTCTCTCGGAGGCCCTTGAGCGATTCTCTCTTCATGCCGTTAATCCCTCGATGGTTTCCCTGATCAACCGTTCCGGCACGCCGTTCGTGACAAAGGGGATCCCGATCTTTTTCAGGAGCACGAGGTTGAGGGTATCCCCTGCCTTTTTCTTGTCCCCTTTCATATGGGTGAAGATCCCTTCAAGGCTGAGGTTCGCGGGGATGCGGTCGGGGAGCCCGATCGCCCCGATGAGGGCGATGATCCGTTGCCGGTCTTCGGAAGGGAGGTACTGCATGCGCTCCGATAGGATGGAGGCCGCAACCATGCCCATGGATATGGCGTCCCCATGGGGGATGGTGTAACCGGACTCCGTTTCGATGGCGTGTCCGATGGTGTGGCCGAAATTCAGGATGCGGCGGATCCCCTTTTCCTGCTCATCGATCTCGACGACGCCTTTTTTGATGCAGCATGACTTGGTGACGATCTCTTTGAGGAGGTCCGCGTTCTGGCTCGTGACATCTTCGGCCCTGGTTTCAAGGGTGCTGAAGAGTTCCGGGTCATCGATAATGCCGTACTTGACGACCTCCGCGAGGCCGTTTTTCAGTTCCCGCGGCTCCAGAGTCTTCAGGAAGGCCAAATCGATGAAAACCCCCTTGGGCTGGTAAAAGGTGCCGAGGATGTTCTTTCCGGCCGAGAGATCTATGCCGGTTTTTCCCCCGATGCTGCTGTCCACCTGGGCAAGGAGGGTAGTGGGGACCTGGATGTAGGGGATGCCCCGCATATAGAGGGAGGCTACAAAACCGGTGATATCGCCCACGACGCCGCCACCAAGGGCGATGAGGGCCGATTGCCTGTCGGCTCCCATCGCCATCAACTGATCCACGATGCGCAGGCTGGTCTTGATATCCTTTGAGGCCTCCCCTGCCGGGAAGTCGATTATATCGACCTTGAGGCCCATTTCTCTCAAGGTCTGCTGAACCTTTTCACCGTGGAGGGGCAAAACGATGGAATCCGTGAGGATAATATAGCGGCTTGCCCACTTATGCTTGTTGAAGATGAGGCCCATGCGATCTACGATCGCCTTCCCTATATAAATCTCATAAGATGCTGATATCTTTTTGTCAAGGTGCACCTTGATCCGGTTCATTGGACGACCTCTGCCTTCGATCCCACGATCTTTTTCAAGGTCCCCAACTCCTCCATGAGCTGGTAAAACTTCTCGGGTTTGAGGGATTGTACGCCGTCGGAGAGGGCCTTTTCCGGTTCAGGATGGACCTCGATGAGGAGTCCGTCAGCCCCCACCGCCCTGACGGCCCTGGCCAGCGGGATGACATATTTCCAGTGACCGGCGGCGTGGCTGGGATCGACGATGATCGGCAGGTGGGTTAATTCCTTGAGCACCGGTACGGCACTGATGTCCAGGGTGTTGCGCGTTGCCGTCTCAAAGGTGCGAATGCCCCGCTCACAGAGGATAACCTGGCCATTACCGGAAGAAAGGATGTATTCCGCCGACATGAGGAGTTCCTCTATGGTCGTCATCATGCCCCGCTTTAACAAGACCGGTTTGCGCGCCAGCCCCACCTTTTTGAGGAGGGGGAAGTTCTGGACATTACGGGCGCCGATTTGGATGATATCGGCGTACTTCTCCACCAGTTCCACATCGCTGGTATTCATGACCTCGGTGACAACGGGCAAGCCCGTCTTTTCCCGGGCCTTTTTCAGGAGCTTTAAACCTTCCTCTTCCATCCCCTGAAAACTGTACGGCGATGTCCTCGGCTTAAAGGCCCCGCCCCTCAAGATATGGGCCCCTCCCTTCTTGACGATATAGGCGCTCTCCATGAGCTGTTCCTCGCTCTCAATGGAGCAGGGGCCGGCCATGACGACGAATTCAGGTCCGCCGATCTCCACATCGCCCACCCGGATGATTGTGTACCCCTCCTTGGACTCGCGGCTGGCCAGTTTGTACGGCTTGAGGATAAACACGGTCTTTTCCACCCCCTCAAGGTGCTCGGCGGACTTGAGCTGCTCCTTTCCCCGGTCGTCGCCCACGACGCCGATGATGGTCCGTTCCACCCCCCGGGAGGGGTGTGCTTGATAGCCCACGGACTCGATCCATTTGATAACGTGGTCTATCTGGTCCTCTGTGGCACTCTTTTTCATGACGATCACCATCTTTCACCTCCCCTCAAAAATTAGGGCCATGGTTATATGTGCTACCATGGCCCCAAAAAAAAGCCATGGATAGCATCGCTGCCTACCCATGGCTTAGTTGGCTATGTAACCTCCCTTACGGTTCCATCCCCCCAAGCGACGGGCAGACCGCTATAAAATAATAAAAGTAGAAGCGCCAACTCTGAATAAGCATTTTTTTGCTGCTGCCCATCACGTTCAAATTCATCCTTTCTTCAGGATTGACCTTAATAAAACCATAATCTGCTACCCTTTGTCAAGGGGAAAATGAAAAAATTTTGGTTGGGCAGCAGCCTACCGCAGCCCTCTGCCCTGTAGGCACTGCGGCACTATATTTTGACCTTTATTACTTCTAATTCGCTGATTACTTTATAGTGCTTATCATTGCCTGTCGCAATGGGCATTCCATGGACCAAGCCCGTCGCTCCAATCAATGCATCAGCAAGCTGCAATGAATGGCTAAGATAATTCCTTTCAATATAAAACATCGCTTTTGCCGATATCTCTTCGTTAATGTGGATTATTTTTGCATTCCAATTTCTAAACTGATTTCTAAAAACATTTAACTCATGTTTATTACGCATTCCCTGTACCAACTCTATATAGGTAACTACTGAAATATTAAATCCCAATTGCGATTCCACAAATGCATACGCTTTTTGATTGCCTTTTAAATACCAGATTAAAACATCCGTATCGATAATCATGAAAATCTTCCCTTTCTCAGAGAAGAAATATATTTTTGAACATCTTTAACTTTATTGTTGTCTTTCCACATGCCAAACAATTCGCCTTTAATACCCTTGGCAGTTTTTGTCTTTTCTAAGGGAACTAATTTGGCAATAGGTTTCCCTCGATACGTAATGGTTATTTCTTCCCCCCTGAGTACCGTATCTATGAGTTCTTTAGAATAAAACCGAAGATCCTTTGCCGTCGCTCTCATATCCTGCCCTCCTTAGTTTATACTTTATAGTATAAACTATACGCAGGGATGTCAAGCGGTTTCCTATACGGTAGCGAAGAAAATAGGGGGCAATAATTAGACCGGGGGGCTTGGGTACCATTGCAAGCCTCTGATCATGCCATCAAGATCGCTGGGAATGTCCTGCACGAACCATCCCTTTTCCACAAGTCAGGGGCTAAGTGAAACAAGATTCACCAGACTCCCGATCCCCTCGATGCGGACCTCCACCGTATCTCCGACGTTCATCGGCCCGATGCCCGAGGGGGTGCCGGTGGCGATGCAATCCCCTGGATAGAGGGTCATGATCCGGGATATGAAGCTGACCAGGCGCCTCGGCGGGAAGATGAGGTGGGAGGTGTCGGATGCCTGCTTGCGCTCGCCATTGAGAAAGGTCTCCAGCTTCAGGTGCGTAGGGTCTATCTCCGTCTCGATCCAGGGCCCCAGGGGGGCGAAGGTATCAAAGCCCTTGGCGCGGGTCCACTGTCCATCCTTGCCCTGCAGATCCCTGGCAGTCACGTCGTTACAGCAGGTGTACCCGAGGATAAACTCATCGGCCTTTTCCTTAGGCACCGCCTTTGCCACCTTCTTGATCACGATGCCCAGCTCCCCTTCGAAATCCACCCGTCGTGACATAGGCGGGTAGATGATATGATCCAGATGACCGATAACGGCAGAGCCCGGTTTTAAAAAGATGAGGGGCTCGTCCGGAAGCTCAATCTTGACCTCCGAGGCATGATCCTTATAGTTCAACCCGATGGCCACGATCTTGGAAGGCATAACCGGAGGCAAGAGCTTAACCTCCTCAAGAGGGTAACCCTGCCGGGTGCGATGAAATTGCCCGAACATTGCACCCTCTGCCTCCTGGATATGGTCGCCTTCCACAACCCCGAAGCGTTCTTTTCCTTTATGGAGAAACCTCACTATCTTCATTGCATTCCCCGTATGGATTTATCGCAAGGGTAGTGTACCGAATTAAAGGCCAGAGATCAACTGACCAAACCGCCGGAGGTGACCCTTTGGCCAGATCTGTCGCTTTGCGACACCCCATCTATAAAAATATCCGAATGGTTGGGGGCCGAAAAGCGGGAAAAGCGGCAGTGAGGGGGGAAACTTATAATTAAAGTCACCCTCACCCCGGCCCTCTCCCGCCCCCACCGCAAAGAAGGCGGGATCTTCGACAGCGGGAGAGGGGGTGACAAGAAAGAGCATAAATCCCCCCTTTGCCCCCCTTTAGAAAGGGGGGGTTGGGGGGATTTGAAAGCTTATTTTCCAGGCAAGCGCAGGGGAGAAAGAGCTGTCGGCATAAGGGGATTGAACTGTGGAAAGGGGAGGTTTGTAGGCGAGAAAAAAGGGGTTCCCGCGGCCGGTGGATTTACCTTATAATTAAGGGTATGAAATCCCTTGGTTGCTATGACTGCTGCGTCGTGGGAGGCGGGCCGGTGGGTGCTGTGGCAGCCAGGTCTGCTGCCTGTAACGGTGCACGGGTGCTCCTGGTGGAAAAGGGGGGTGCGCCCACCTATCCGGATCGCTGCACCGGCATCGTCAGCCCCCGCTTGCTCGAGGAGGCGGATCTCGACAGCAGCGTCGTCCTGCGTGAGATCAGGGGCGGGATCATCCATGCCCCCAGCGGCCGCTCCCTTCGCATCGAGGCAGCGGAGACGCGGGCCGTGGTCATCGATCGGCGCCTGTTCAATCTCAGGCTCCTGGAGATGGCCCAGGAAGCAGGGGTGGAATTCATCCCCGAAAGCCGGGTAATCGGCCTTGAGGACGGGTCAATCACCATCAAGCGTGACGGCGAGACCTATCAGGCTGAGGCGCGGGTGATCATCGGAGCTGACGGTCCAAAGAGCCGGGTGGCGGCGTGGGCCAA
>Ga0214473_10001918_pt1 | contig 26377 bp, 18 predicted proteins | sample RVTome_7_FD_203509 | JGI IMG/M metagenome (GOLD analysis project Ga0214473, IMG submission 203509) | Soil microbial communities from uranium-contaminated site in the Upper Colorado River Basin, Wyoming, United States - RVT98D197 | ecosystem: Environmental > Terrestrial > Soil > Contaminated >...
CCAGATAGCCGAGCTCGCCGAGGGCCCCCACGTAGATGCGACCCTCGTCGTCCTTGGCGAACGAGCGGATGACGCTCTTGTTGGGCACCTGGATCGCGCGCCAGGAAACGCCGTCGTACTCGAGCACCCCGATGTTGTTGCCGACGTAGATGACCCCGCGCTCGTCCTGGACGACGGCCCAGTTCTGCTCCTGCGCTCCGTACTCCCTGGGGCCGTAGCTGCGGACGAAGGGCCGCCCGCCTTCCGGGTGGCGCGCCGCCTCGGCCGCGGCGGCCACTGAGACCAGCCCGCAGATCAGCAGAAGTGTGGGTCGCGTCATCGATCTGCTCGCTTCGACCGTTCCCGTGGACCGCGAGCACACTTTGGACGCACCATTAGTAATCAGATGGATTCCTTCGTTGGTTCTACCCCGTTCGCGCCAGCGTCGTCAAGAGCCTTCTCGAACCGGGCATCCGGGACACCGTGCGTCGACGGGTGGAACGCCGCGCCACTGGCTCCAGTGCTGACAGCTCATGCAGCGGTGATTGTTCTTCAACCCCAGGCTCTCGAGGAAACGACTCGGTCGTCGGGGACGGCGACGCCCGCGGGCGTGCCCTCCGCGAGAAGAAACCTCGACTCCGAGCAAGCGTGCCGAATCTTCATGACTTCCTGATACTCGGGCGACCGGTAGAACTTCTCGACCGCCTCTTTGGAGGGGAACTCCAACACGACGAGACGGTCGTTGAACGGAGCGCCTTCGAAGGCGGTGACGGCGCCGCCCCGCACGAGGAAACGGCCTCCGTACTTCTCGATCAAAGCCGGAGTTCGTGCGGTGTACTTCTTGTAGGTTTCGACGTCGTCGACTCGTACCATGCAAATCAGATAGGCACTCATGACTTCCCCTTCCGGCTTCGGCGCCTCATTCTAACGCTTCCGTTCATCGCGTCGGGTGAGAAGCTCGGCGAGCGCTCGTTGAACTCGCTGACGACGAACGGCGCCGGCTTCTTTTCGTCCAGGTCGACAACCCAGATGTCCCGGTTCTGACCCCGCTGTTCGTAGAAGGCGAGGCGCTTGCCATCCAGTGAAGAAGGAGTAAGGATGCTTGTCGACGTCACTCGTCAGAAGGGACTCCGGCTCGCCACTCCCGTTGGAAGTCGGATGGGGGAGGTGACTACGCTTTGCCTCCGCCCGCCATCCTATGTTTCCTTCGTCTTCTTGCTCTTTCGACGACGTTGGGGCCGCACCTCTTTCGCAAGCTCACTCAGGGGTGTCCCCCCCTCGCGTCGCGTGCGCTCTGCGGCGCGAATCGACGAGCTGCAAGAAACGCGGACTGTGAGACAGCATGAAGGACTCCATATCCTCGTCTTCGGCAAGATGCACCAGGGCGGCGCAGGGCTTGCCGTTTCTCGTGAATCACGACCGGCCCAGACTCTGTTTGCTTCACTAGCTCACTGAGCTTGTTCTTGACTTCATAGAGGGGTGCTATCTTCATAGCTCGAATTCCTCTCCTTCGACGACCAGCTTGTCGCCTTCTTTGACTCCGATGACCTGAACTATCAGCAAAATCGCCGCTTCCGGCCGCTTGTTCGAGAGCTCGAGGACCTCTCGGGGGACTGCGGCCGTACCGCTTCTCGCTCCTGGCTTCGAGAGCGCTGATGAGAGTCAGCGCTCGAGTGAAGCCACCCAGTTCACGACCAGGCTGAGCGGCACGGAAGAGCTCTTGAGGACGGGCACGTTGACGAGGAAGCGCTCGCCGTCGGCCGAGACGTCCCAGTTGCCTCCCGCTCCTTCAGGAAGGGGGAAAAGCGGCTTCGGCACGCCCACACCAGGGCCGCTTTCGATCTCGACCGACATCACCGTACCGTCGAAAGCGGTGTAGAGAATCTCTCGTCCGCCCCGCGACCACTTCGGAACGTTCCCTCCGGCGTTCGAGAGCTGGATTCGGCGCTCCCCGTCGGGAAAGGAGACGAGGTAGATTTCCATCCGGCCGGATGCACTCGATCCATAGGCCAGCCATCGCCCGTCGGGGGAGAAGCGGGCGCTGTCCACGAGAAGGGAATGCCGAGGAACGACCGGGAAGGGCTTGCGGTCGCCGGTCAGAGGAATCGCCGACACCCCGACGAGGCGGTCGCCGGCAGGTTCCCGGTCGAAGATCGCAAGGAACTTCCCATCGGATGACCAGTCCGTCGGGATCTTCTGGCCCTCCTCGTCGGTGATCCCCTCTTCCGTACCGGTGCCGCTCGACAACCGGATGAAGACGTCCGCCTGGTGCTTCCGGTTGGACTGGAATGCGATCCGCGCGCTATCGGGCGACCATACCGCACCCGCATTGCTCCCCGGAACGGAGGTGAGCCGCGTCCGGACGCCGCGGGAGACGTCCCAGACAGAGATCTGGGTGGTCTGCGTGCCCGAATCATACAGGTCGAAAGCGATCTGCGTGCCGTCGGGCGAGATTCGCGGGTCGAAGTAAAGATCGGGCTCGCCGAACGTGCTCACCTGTCTCCCCGAGCGGTCGAGCCATTCGAGCCGCGTCAGAAGCCGGGAGGCGTCGAGCACCAGCGCACCCGCGCTCGACACCGAGAAATTGCCGAAACCCAGATACTCCCCGTAGAGCCCCACGTGCTCCGCCAGAACTCGCGGCTCCCCGCTCATTTCGAGTGTCCGGGGGTCGAAAGGCTGCGCGAGAAGGCTTCCTCCGGAGTCTCCCCCGCGGACGAAGAGAAGATAGCCGTCGGCGTACTGGGGGTTGAAGTTTCCCGGGACGAGCGGCCGGGCCGGATCCGAGTCGAGCGAGCCAACCCAGATCTGATTGGACGGATCCCTCGAAGTCCCGGCGAGGTTCAGCGCCAGGTAGAGGAAGTGACGCCCGTCGGGAAGGAAGAACGGGTAACGGTGCGCCGTCGCCGAGCCTTCGAGCTTCGTGACCGCGGAAGCCGTGCCCCCTGCCGCGGGCAGGAGTTGGATCGGCCCGCTGGGCAAGCTGAAAAGGATGTCGCCTTCGGGCCCCCAGGCGCCCCCGACCCCTTCCGCATCGTAAAGAGATAGCGGCGCCCCGCCGGAGGCCTCGACGCGCTTGAGCTTCTTGTCGGCGAAAAAAACGATGTACTTTCCATCGGGCGACCAGAAGGGAAGCAGCCCGCCATCGGTGCCGGAGAGCCTCGTCGCCGAGTCGGAGTCGAGCGGGCGCACCCAGAGCTGAGTCTTGCCCGTCGAGTCGGTGCCGCTGAAGACGACGCGGCTGCCATCGGGCGAGATGACGGCGTTCTTGAGCGAGACTTTCTCCGGAAGCAGAATCGTGGCCTGCCAGACCCTCGGGTCTGGCGCGGATACCGTCACTGCCCTCGAGAAGCCGAGCCAGACTGCAAGGCCCGTCGCGACGACGGTAATGGCCCAGGCCATTCGCTCCCGGCTCTTGCGCTGGGTGATGCCGGGGGCGGGGAGGCCGACCTGTGAGCCCTCCGCGATCCATCGGAGCTGGAGCATCACGTCGTGCGCCGTCTGCACGCGCTCGTTCGGGTCCTTCGAAAGACAGCTCTGGATTAGCCGGTCGAGAAGAGGCGGGCTCGTCGGCTGGACGGAGGAAACCGGCGCCGGCTCCGCCGACATGATCGCCGTGATGAGAGACGCGCGGCTCGACGCGGCGAACGCTTTCCGCCCCGTCGCCATTTCGTACAGCATCGCTCCGAGAGCGAAGATGTCGGTGCGGGCGTCGACTTCCTTTCCTTCGAGCTGTTCCGGGGCCATGTACTGGACCGTACCGAGGATCGTTCCCTCCTGGGTCAAGCCTGCCTTGGTGGGCGACGCCGAATCCCCCGCGGCGTCTACCGGTCCAAGTTGGGGCCTGAGCTCCTTCGCGAGCCCGAAGTCCAAAAGCTTCACCCCCGACCTGGTCAGCATGACGTTCGCCGGCTTCAAGTCTCGATGCACGATCCCCTGCCGGTGGGCCTTGTCGAGCGCGTCGGCGATCTCGATGCCGAAGCGCAGCACTTGCTCGAGCGGGAGCGGGCCCTTTCGGATCCGGTCCGAGAGCACTTCGCCCTCCAGGTACTCCATGACGAGATAGTCGGTGCCGGACTCGCGGCCAATGTCGTAGAGCGCGCAGATGTGCGCATGCGAAAGCTGCGAGATCGTCTTCGCTTCACGCTCGAACCGTTGGCGCACTTCGGGAGAAGCGGAGAGGTGGTCGGGAAGGACTTTGATGGCGACCGAGCGGTCGAGCCGAGTATCCCGCGCCCGGTAGACTTCGCCCATACCGCCCGCTCCCACGGGCGCTTGGATCTCGTACGGTCCGAGGCGCGTGCCGATGGTAAGGCTCATGGATTGCAGAGAATATGGGATCCTTGCTGGATGGGCAAGCTGTCTTCCGCCACCAGCCTCATGGGGTTCGCCTGCCGATCTCCGCCGTGCCGCCCAGCTCGACGACGATGCGCGTCAGCGGCGTCGGCGCAATGTCGCGAATCAGCAGGACCCGTCCTGCGTCCGAGGCGACGTCGAAATCAACGACTCCGGACTTATCGAAGACGAGGCGTGGGGCTCTGGAGTCGAGCTCGGGTCCGGACCTGACCGGCACGGACATTTGGCGGTCGCCGTCGCTTCGACCGTTCCCATAGACCGCGAGCGCACTTTGGACGCACCATTAGTAGTCAGATGGATTCCTCGGTTGGGGTTCTACCCTTCACGCCGGCGTCGTCAAGAGCCTTCTCGAACCGGGCATCCGGGACACCGTGCGTCGACGGGTGGAACGCCGCGTCACTGGCTCCGGTGCTAACAGCTCATGCAGCGGTGATTGTTCTTCGACCCCAGGCTCTCGAGGAGGGCCACCGTTTCCGGAAACGGCTGAATCCTCTGCACCGGCCCGTTCGCCATGTCGGCCGTGGTCTGGCCGCTTCGCGCGACCGCGGTCGCGTCCGCGCCCTTCGATACCAGATAGCGGATGAGCTCGTTGTCGCCCCGGGCGGCTGCGTGGTGGAGAGGGTTGTAGCCGTTGTGGTCCCGCGCGTTCACGTCGGCTCCGAGCTCTTCCACGAGGAACTTCACCGCCGGGAGCCATCCGTCGGGGACGTGCCGGTGGGAGTTTCCCGCAAAGCCCTGGCCGTAGCCGACGCCAGAAGCGGCGTGGATGGGATAGACCGCCGGTCCCCCGAAGGGAATCTCCGGGAGTCCGGAGTGGTCCTGGCCATCGCCGGCTCCGCCTGCCTCTTCATCGACCCGCTCCGGCACCTTGATCGTCGGGAGGGTCGGCTCCGCGCCGTACCGGAGGAGCAAGCGCATCGCTTCGATGTCGAGGGCGTAGGCGGCCCGCCAGAACGGCGTCGCCCCCGTCCGGTCGACCCCGAGGAGATCGCGGTTGTACGTCGTGTACCAGAGCGTGTTCTCGAGGCGCGCGTTCGGATCGACGCCAGCCTTCAGAAGCCTCTCCATCATCTCGAGGTACGTCGTCTTTTGCTGCATGTAGGCGACGGGCTGGGGGTGACGCGCCTTGGGCGCCCAGTACATGTTGAGAGCCGCGTGGAGCGGCGTGTCCCCGGCCTCACTCGCGATCTTCGGGTCCGCTCCCCGCTCGAAGAGGATCATCGCGAGATCGAAATATCCGTTGATGGTCGCGACGAGCATCGGGCTCACGCGCGTCCCCTCGCTCACCTGGTTGACGTCGGCGCCGCCTTTGAGAAGCGCGAGCGCCGCATCGACGTGGCCGTCGCGCGCCGCGAGGAGAAGAGGCGTGAGACCTCCCTGCCACCCGACCTGGCCCGCGTAGTTGAGGGGCTCGGGCTCGTTCCCCCGCTTCTCCGCTTCCTCTCGCTCCCTCTGCTTTTCCGCCGCCGCCGGATCGCGAAGCGCGGCGATGCGCTCGTTGCGTTTGCGGCGCTCCGCCCGATCGGCTTTGTCCCGCGCGACTACGTCCACGACCTTGGCGGAGAGTGCGGGATTGGCGCCCTTCTCCAACAGCACCTCGATCGCTTCGGTCCGGCCCGCCGCGGCGGCGAACATCAGAGGCGTCTGCCCCCAGACGGGCTCCATGGGATCGATGTCGGCGCCGCCCGATAACAAGGCGGCTACCGCATCCGCGCTCCCCGACGCCGCGGCGAAATGAAGAGGCGTCGCTCCGGTAGTGGTCAGGGCATTCACGTTGGCGCCGGCCGCGACCAAAACCGCGACGACCCCGGATCTCCCCGAAGCGCTGGCCACGTGGAGCGGGGTGTGCTCGCCCAGCCGGGTCTCGGCCTCGAGATTGGCCCCCGCGCCGATCAAGAGCTCCGCCATCGCCAGGTTTCCGGTTCGCGCCGCGCGATGAAGGGCGGTCATGCCGTCGCCCGAGGCGGCGTTCACGTCGGCGCCCTGCTCCAGAAGAGCGCGGACTTTCTCGAGGTCGTCGGCCCCCGCGGCGTCGAAGATGGATTCGGTCGAGGGAGACGCGGCCAGCAAGAGAGCCGCGCTCAACAGGATCGCACTCTTTCGCATACCGCCTCCTTAGGCCGAGAACGAAAAAGGCTCGGTGCTGTTGCCGAGGCTCGTGACATCCTCGAGACCGAGCATGTGCATCAAGCTCAGCATCACGTTCGCCATGGGAGTTCCCGGTTTCGCTCTCAAATGGAGGCCTCCCTCGAGCTTTCCGTTGGCGCCTCCGGCGATGAAGAGCGGGCACCGTTTGTGGTTGTGCACGTTCGGGTCGCCCATGGGCGATCCGTAGATCACCATCGTCTTATCGAGAAGGGTCTTCTCCCCCTCCTGGATGCTCGCGAGCTTCGAGAGGAAGTACGGAATCAGGCCTACGTGGTACCGATTGATTCGGGAGAACTCCTCGATGTTCTTTTCCTTGTCCCCGTGATGGGACGCGGGATGGAAGGGCTTGTCGACGCCGCTCTCGGGATAGACGCGGCCCGACGCATCCCGCCCCATCTTGAACGAGAACACCCGGGTCATGTCCCCCTCGAACGCGAGCGCCTGGAGATCGAACATGAGCTTGACGTGCTCGTCGAAGGAGTCGGGGACGCCCGCGGGCGCCGCCTTCAGCTCTCGCGTGTCATCCTTCAGGGCGCTGAGGTTGCGCTCCTCGACCTTCTGGATCCGGCGCTCGATCTCCCGGATGTTCGAGAGGTACTGATCCATGCGGCGTCGGTCGACGGGGTCCAGCTCTTGATTCAACCGATCCACTTCGCCGAGAACGAAGTCGAGAACGCTCTTGCTCGTCCGCCTCCGGGCCGCCCGCTCTTCGGGAGTGCCCCCGGCGCCGAACAGAAGATCGAACGCCGCGCGCGGATCCCGGATCATGGGAAGGGGCTCGGTCGGCGACGCCCAGCTCACGGTATCGGTGTAGACGCAGGAGTAGCCGTAGGCGCACCCGCCGCCCTGATCCACGTTCTCGATGCAGAGCTGGATCGAGGGGATGGGCGTGTCCTGCCCGAAGCGCTGCGCGTAGATCTGGTCCATCGACGTCCCGACGTGGACGTCGGAGCTCTCCGTCTGCCGGGGATGCGCCTGGGTCAGAAAGACCGCGCTCGAGCGGAAATGGTCTCCTCCGATCTCCGGCGGGGTCGAGGCCTCGGCGTTCTCGACGTCGGTGTCGCTCACGATGGTGAGGTAGTCGCGAAAGGGCTCGAGAGAGCTCATCGCCGTTGGGGTGAGGTCGAAGTCGCGGCCGGTCGCGGCCGGGGCCCAGAAGTTCTGTGTCGCTCCCCACTTGGTGCTGCCAGCGGCGCCGTGCACCATCTCGATCGCGACCAATCGCGTTCTCTCGAGCGACGTCGAAACCGAAGTCGCCGACCCTGCCCGACGCGCGGGCAGCATCGCCTCGAGAAACGGGAGCGCAACCGTCGCGCCCGCGCCGCGCAGAAACGTCCTCCGGGGAATGGGTTTGCCGGTAAGGATCTTCATCGATTGCCTCCGTGCGCTTCGGTCTCGTCCGAGGTCGCCGCCGCTTTCATCCGGAACGCCGGGCTTCTCACCACTCCGAGGACGAACGCCGACATCCGGTAGTCGTCCGCTTTCGCCTCCCGCACGATCTTCCGTACGGCAGGCATGTCGTAATACTCGACCCGGCGGCCCAAAGCATAGGCCATGAGGTTCTCGGTGAACGTTCGAAGAAGCGAGGTCGAGTGGTTGAGAAGGGCCTGCCGAAGATCCTCGGGGCTCTCTAGCGGCGTTCCATCGTAGAGCTCGCCCGAGGTGTCGACAGGAACCCCGTTGTCTTTTCTCCTCCAGGCGCCGGTGGCGTCGAAGTTCTCGAGCGCGAGGCCGATGGGATCGATCATCACGTGACAGGACTGGCAGGCGGGACTCGCCCGATGCCTCTCCATCTGTTCGCGCACGGAGAGCAATCGACCCTGTTCCGCTTCTCCTGACTCCTCCAGCTCCGGCACGTCCGGCGGCGGCGGTGGCGGCGGGGTTCCGAGAAGGACCTCCAGGACCCACTTGCCCCGGAGCACGGGAGACGTCCGGTGGGCGTGAGAGGTGAGAGTCAAGATGCTGCCGTGGCCGAGGAGCCCTCGGCGCAGGGCATCGGGGTACGAAACTCGCCGGAAGTCCTCTCCCGTCACACCGGGGATGCCGTAGTGCCGCGCGAGACGCTCGTCGAGAAACGTGTACTCTGCGGTGAGGAGCTCGAGGGCGCTCCGGTCTTCGCGCACCAGGTTCTCGAAGAAGAGCTCGGTCTCGCGCCGCATCGACCTCTTGAGCTGCTCGTGGAAATCGGGATACATCCGCACGTCCGGGTGCATCGGATCGAGGTCGGCAAGCCGCAGCCATTGCTCGGCGAAACGCGTCGCGAGCGCCTGAGCGCGCGGATCGGTGAGCATCCGGCGCACCTGCCGTTCGAGCTCTTCCGGATCGGCCAGCCGGGCTTCCTGGGCGGTCTTTACGAGCTCCGCGTCGGGCGGGGTGCCCCAGAGGAAGAACGACAGTCGGGATGCCAGGTCGAGATCGTGGATCGGGTAGCTCTTCGAATTGCCGCTTGCGGGCGGCTCTTCGAGACGGAACACGAAATGGGGGCTCGCCAGAATTCCTTCGAGCGCCGTTCGGACGCCCACCTCGAAGCCACCCTCCTCCGCGCCGACGCGGTAGAGCGACATCAGAGGTGCGAGATCACGGGGACCGAGCGGCCTTCGGTAGGCCTGAGAGCCCAGCCGCGAGACGATCGCTTCGGCGCAAGGGGCCTCCCCGGCGGGCGAAGCCGGGCGGCAGCTGAAGATCTTCCGCCGGCTTTCCGTCTCCGAGACCCCCGTCGGATCGTAGGGACCGGTGATCGCGAGGTCGCGCAGGTGCGGAAGACTCGTCATCCCGTAGGCGTCGGCGATGCTGGTGCTGGCGATGGACCAGTCGTGCGGCCGGATGAGGTCCTGCACCGGTCCCTCGAACTTCTTGAGAAACGCGGCCGAGATTCGCTGCGGACCGGCGCGAACGAAGATGGGCTGGGTCCGGAGATTGACCCCGTTCGGATCCGAGACGTGCATCCAGCGATCGATGGGAAGGAGCGCCGCCCGCTCGCCGTTGACCGAGATCTCGATCTGCTCCGGGTTTTCGGGTGAGGTATGGAGTGTCGCCTGTCCGCTTCCGTGAAGGGCGCCCGTGGTCTCGTGATGGAACGAGACCCGGAAGAGGTAATGGCCGTCGGCGGGGAAATTGTGGATCACGGAGACCCCTCCGCGCGTTCCGTAGGGGGCCCCCTCCACCTGCTCCGTCTGCGAGACCCACCGCGTAACCTTATAAGTAGCTTCCCGCGCGGTGGCCTTCGGGTCGCCGACGGCGAGACGGCTCACTTCGCTCGCCCCACGGAGATACCCTTCGAGGAGTGTCGCCGAGAGCATCTGCGCATCGGCGATGTTGTCGAAGTTCGCGCTCTTGGTGTCCGGCGGAAGGTAGTCCTCCGCCTCGATGTCGAGCGCGAGGAGGTCGTGGATCGATCCCTCGTACTCGGCTCGATTGAGGCGCTGAAACGTCCGCCGACCGGGGTTGGGATGCGCCGCGGCGTTCTCGTCGAGGCGGGTCTCGAGGTGGGCTGCGAGCGCCTCGAGATCCTCTTCACTCGGCCGCGGCACGCCGGCCGGAGGCATCATGCCCGCGCGGAGCTTCCGGACCATCTTCTCCGCGAGCTCCGCGGTGGCTTCGGGCGCCGACAGGTCGAACGCATCGAGCGACATGTTGCCGGCGAGCGAGGCGCCGTTATGGCAGAGCTGGCAGCTTTCTTCGACGACGGCTCTCGAGGTGTCGATCGAAGAGGCGGCGCCCACAGGCCCCGCCAGTAGCAAAGCTACACCGCCGAGAATCGCCTTGATTCTCATCGCACCTCGGGCAGAGCTTACCATCGATCCCGACGGACGGGCCAGGACTGCTAAGATTCCGGCGTGGAACTTCCCCTCCAACCCCCCGTGGAGCCGATGCTCGCGAAGCTCGTCGACGCTCTCCCTGAGGGCGACTCCTGGATCTTCGAGCCGAAGTGGGACGGCTTCCGGGTTCTGGTCTTCCGGGACGGGAACGAGTGGCTTCTGCAGAGCCGCGACCTCAGGCCCTTGAACCGGTATTTCCCCGAGCTCGAGGCCCCGCTTCTCGAAGCGCTTCCCGAGCGCGCCGTCGTCGACGGGGAGCTGGTCATCCAGGGGGAGTCCGGCCTCGACTTCGAGGCCTTGCAGCTGCGCCTTCATCCGGCCGCATCCCGCGTCAGGAAGCTCGCCTCCGAAATCCCGGCTTCCATCGTCCTCTGGGACCTTCTGTGCGAAGGCGGCGAGGATCTGACTTCCCTGCCTTTCGCGGAGCGCCGCGCGCGTCTCGAGAAGGCGCTCGCGGAAGCACGGCCGCCGGTTCACCTGACCCCGATCACTCGCGACCGCGCGGTCGCCGCCGATTGGTTCGAGCGCTTCGAGGGCGCGGGGCTCGACGGGGTCATGGCGAAGCCGGCCGACGGAACCTACCAGCCGGGAAAACGCGTGATGCTCAAGGTCAAGCATCACCGTACCGTCGACGTGGTCCTCGCCGGATTCCGATGGCACAAGAATGCGAATGGGACGGCGGTGGGCTCGCTCCTGCTTGGCCTCTTCGACGAAAAAGGACGGCTCCATCACGTGGGGGTGGCGGCGAGCTTCACCGAGACGCGAAGGCGTGAGCTCGCTCTGGAGCTCGCTCCGCTTCGAAAGAACGCCCTCGCGGATCATCCCTGGAAGGAATGGTCCGAGTGGGAGCGCGACCAGCGCGTTCCGGGGGTGAAGAGCCGTTGGAACCGAGGCAAGACCCTCGAGTGGGAGCCGCTCCGCCCCGAGCGGGTTCTCGAGGTCTCGTTCGATCACATGCAGGGAACGAGGTTTCGCCACACCGCCCATTTCGTGAGGTGGCGCCCCGACAAGGCCCCAGCGGACTGCACCTACGCCCAGCTCGACGTGACCCCACCGTACGAGCTCGAGCGAATCTTTACTCAAGGCCGTGCGTCACGGTAGCGCTCAGAGCTCGAACGGCTCCTGCCCCGCGTGGGTCTTTCGGGGGCGAGCCGCACGGGAAGGCAGCTGGAGCCGAGAGAGAAAGCGGAGATAGTCGGCGAACGAGATTCGCCGACTCTCGCGGATTCGCCGGAGAGCGGCGACGTCTTCCGCCGTGGTCGGGAGGTCCCTCTCCAGATCCAGCGGCTCAGGACGCTTCGAGCTCACGGTAGCGCTCCCGAAGTCCGTGTTTTTCGAACTGAGCACGGACCTCCTCGCGATCGACGTCGGAAAGACTCCAGAGGAACCGGATGTCGGCCATGTCCTGGTAGGTTCGAGTGGGATCGTTTTTCATCGCGACGACTTTCATGGCGATGAGGTGCTCCGGTCGAGGGACGGGAATCCTCAGGCCTCCCGGTCCGTCGAGGGTTCGAGTCGCTTCGAAGATCCTGCCGCTCGTGGGCTCCTGAACGTACACCAGGTCGACTCCACCTCGTTCTGGCTCCGGATGCTGATGGTTCGAGTAGCCCGTCGAGCGATGGAGCGTTCGGTAGCCGAGAGACTCCAGGAAATGGATGACTTCTTTCTGAGCGCCCGCGTCCACGACGAAGTCGAGGTCGAAGGTCGCTCGAGACATTCCGTACCCGCCGAGTCCGACGCCGCCGATCACGGCATGGCGAACCTTCCGCTCTTCGAAGAACGGAAGGAGGTCGTGCAGCACCGCTACGAAGTCCACAGAGTCGCTCTCGAGGAGACTACCACGCGAAGCACGTCCGGTTACGAGCTCCACGGGTCATAGTCGGGATCGGGCGGCTCCTCGGGGGGGCGGTTCTCCTTGGGAACGTTCCTGAGGTTCACTCGGACGCGGGTCCAGGTCGTATATCGCCCCCGCATGGCGTCCACGAGCACGTCCTCCTCCTTAATATAAGGAGCGGCTTCCGTGTGGCGCTCCTTCCAGCGCAGAAGGCCGGAAAGCGCGTCCTCCTTCTTGGCCGCCTTGGCCACGGTCACGAGAGGCATCGTCTTCCGCTTCGACGGCTGAACTCGAGGGGGCTCGCCTTCCTGCTTCCGGTAGTGGGGCGGCCAGGGTGCATCGCCCAAGCCTTCCGCCTCGTGGCGCTTCGCCAGCTCGAGGAGCGGTTCGAGCGAGCCCGGGGCCTCGTCCATCCCCCGGGTCAAGTCTTCGAGCTTCGCGTAGCGCTCCGGCATCGTCTTCAGAGTGAAGTCGGAGAGCTCGCAATGTGGGACTTCCTCCCAGGTGAGCGGCGCCGAGACCCGAGCGTCCGGCGTCGGCCGGACCGAGTAGGCCGAAGCCACGGTCCGGTCCTTCGCATTCTGGTTGTAGTCCACGAAAACCCCGTGCCTCTCTTCCTTCCACCATTTGCTGGTGATGAGATCGGGGGCCCGCCGCTCCGCCTCGCGGGCGAGCGCGAGGGCGGCGCGGCGCACCTCGTCGAAGCCCCACCGCCGTTCGATCCGCACGTTCACGTGGATACCGCGGGAGCCCGAGGTCTTTGGCCAACCGACGAGGCCGAATTCGGCGATCACCTCGCGCACCACCCCTGCCGTCTCGCGAACGGCGGGAAAGCCCACACCCGGACCCGGATCCAGATCGACACGGAGCTCGTCGGGATGGTCCAGATCGTCCGCGCGCACGGGGTGCGGGTTGAGATCGATGCACCCGAGGTTCGCCATCCAGGCGACGTGCGCGACCTCCGTCGCCACGATCTCGTCCGCGGTCCGACCCGACGGAAACTGGAGGCTCACCGTCGTCACCCAGTCCGGCCGTTTCTCGGGTGCGCGCTTCTGAAAGAAGAACTCCCCCTCCGCCCCGTGCACGTAGCGCTTCAGTACAACGGGACGGTTGAAGATCCCGCGCAGGGCTCCCTCGCCGACCTCGACGTAGTACCGCACCAATTCCAGCTTGGTGATCCCCGCCGCGGGAAAGTAGACCTTTCCCGGGTTAGAGACCTTCACCTCGCGGCCCGAGATCGTGAGAACCTCGGCGGCCGCCTCCTTCGCCACGGACCCGCTGTCAATCGTCGCGGCGCACGATCTTGCCGAAGACGTGGCCTCCGCCTTCCGCGCCGGTCCAGGTTCCGGCGTAGTGGTCGCGAAAGAGGAGAACACGTGCGCTGTAGCTTCCGATACCGGGAATCGAGAGATCGGTGAGAGTGATGACGGGCGTGTCGCCCGCCCAGAGAATGATGATCGGGATGGGCACGGTGACGTCGCCGGAGCCGAGCTTCATCGTCGTATGGAGGAGCCATCGATCGCCGGCGATGCGCGAGACCTTCTCGATCACGTACTCTTCCTTGCCGACGATCCCTTCCCGGTCGAAGCTCGTCGATTGCCCCACGAGGCTCACGTTCGTCATCATCTCTTCGAACGCGCGTTCACGCTCCGCCCGCGCTTCGGCTCCGGGCGGAGGTTCGCGCGTGCATCCCGCGAGGGCGAGCATCGTGACGAGGCTCATCGGTATTCTCATGTTGGGTGAACGTTCAGCCTCTTCGCGTAGGCGTCACTTGGCCGGGGGCATGCTGGTCGTCCAGATGTCGCGGTGCAGCTTGAAGCGGCCGCCGTCCTTCTTCCAGATGACCACGTACTTACCTCGGTCGAGGGTTTTTCCCGCGGCATCGAGGAGCTCGTACTGACCGACCTCGTGCGCGAGGTCCCCATGGGACTCGACTTCGAGGGTCTTCAAGCGGACTCCCTTGACCCCCGAGTCAAACACTCCCTGCCAAAGCTTGCCGATGGCCTCCGTGCCGCTCACCACCTCGCTTCCGGCGGGAAGCGCCTGGCCGGAAGCGGTGTAAAGGGCGGCAACCCCCTTTCCGTCTCCTTTGGCGAAAGTCGCCTCGAACTGCCGATTCGCGGCCTCGATCTCCGCCCGGACGTCGGCGAACCCAGGTGCGGAAGCGGCGGCGGCGAGAGCGAAAAACACCAGTGTCGAGCGCGTCATACATCCTCCTCCTCGTCTTCGTCTTCGGAATGAACGCCCCCGATGCTACTCGCGTTCGCATCAGCTTTTCAACGGGAGACGGCGAGAGCGCGAAGCAGTTCTGCGACTACGTCGAGTGGGGGATGAAGCCGATTGGAAGCGATCCTCACCGCGACTCGAAACGCGCGCCATAGCACCGGGCCGTTTCGCCGACATCATTTCCGTCGAGGGGAACCCTCTCGCGGACATCACGGAGCTCGAGCGCGTGCGGTTCGTGATGAAAGGCGGCGTCCCCTTCAAGGAATAGCCCGTCCTCGCCAGGCGACGTGGTCCAATCCCCCGCGCTCCCGGGAAGACTCTGAACCCACTAGGCTTACCCCTACGGAGCGAGTTGGAATCCAAGTTGCAACTCTGAGCTTTCAAGCAAAGGGGGCCACCATGAGACGAATCACTTACCTACTGGTAATCCTCGGGCTTTCTTGTCTGGCCTCCCTGGTCCCAGCGGAGCCCGCTCCGTCCCCCACCCGGGCCAAGGAGATCGAGCTTTCGGGCTACGCCGAATGGAGGTCGGACGGAATGCTGGTGGTGGATGGACAGCGCGTGGCGCCGGCCGAAGACCTGCGCTTCGAGGGAAAAGGCCGCGCGCGGCGATTCGAGGGAATCCCCCTCGGTTACGAAGTGAAGGTCGAAGGCATAAGGCTCGCCGACGGAACGGTTCTCGGCCGCAAGATCGAAGCGAAACCGAACGGGAGCGCGTTCTACGAGGGCCCGATTCGTGCGGACGCCAATGCCATGGAGGAGGAGTTCCGGCGCCACGGACGCGTGGCGGAGTATGACGCCTACGGCCATGTTGCCTCGGACTACGGGGAGCTCCTGGAATCCGGCTCCGAGGTCGAGCGAGTGCGTACCATCGCCGATCGGCTGACTCCTCCCTACCTCGACCGCGAGGACTTTCGCGTCTACGTCGTGGAGAACGAGGAGTGGAACGCCATGGCCGCTCCCAACGGAGCGATCTACGTCTTCAGCGGGCTTCTGCGGGACATGGACGATGACGAGGTCGCGATCGTTCTCGGGCACGAGCTCGTTCACGCGACCCACGAGCACTCGCGCCGTTCCTACAAAAAGTCGATGCTCGTAAGTCTCCTCGGATGGGGCGCGACCGCGGCCGCCGACTCCATCGACCATGACGGGGCGCGCGTCGCCACCAAGGTCGGGATCTACGCCGGCACTCTCGCATGGATGAACGATTACGGCCGCGCGGCCGAAGACCAGGCCGACCGCGTGGGGCTGCGCTACGCCTACGAGGCGGGCTACGACGTGAGCAAAGGTCCGAGGCTTTGGCGCAGATTCGCCGAAAAGCACCGCGGGCTTCCGAAGGCGGTCAACTTTTTCCTCGGAGGCCACTCGGTGGCGAAGGACCGCGCGAGAAACCTCGAGGAAGAGATTCGCTACAACTACTCGGGCCGAGACACTCGCGTGCACTAGTTCTGGAGAAAACACACTTTTGACTCTTACACCTGAGCTCTAGAATCCTAGTCGCATCTTGTGACTTTTTTTCCTATTGCCAAAATGGTTTCCGTGCATACAATTGGTGCGCCCATTGGCGCGGGGGAAGGGGCAAGACCGTGGCCGCTCACAGGGGAGCCGGCTCTAGTCGCAAACCTCTCAGCTCGACTGCGCTCCCTGCTCTCCTAGATCGTGCTGCCTCTCTTGTCTCCGTTCGGGACGGGCTCACGGTTTCGATCTTCTCAAGGAGTTCTCATCCGAGGGAGGAGTGTGCAGCGATGATGGAAAAAAAGTTCAGGGGATTGCTGATCTTGGGCCTGCTGATGGTTCTGTCAAGTATAGGGCTCGTGGTTCTCACCCTATCCACCTTGACACTCTCGGCCCAGACTATCCTTCCGAGCGCCGATCGTTCATCCTCGCCGGAACTGGCTTGGCGGGACGCGATCGAGAGGATTGAAGCCGCTCGACTCTCCGGCCGACTCACCACAGATCGGGCCGCCCGCTACCGGCTCTGGACTCTCGCCGATCCCACCCGGCTCCCACCCGAATTCCAGCCAACTGCCACGGCTGCGAGCTTTACCGCCGATGAAGCAGTTCCGCACGATGGCCTTCCAGAGCTGGCGGAGATGCTGGATGCCTTGTTCGTGGATCAAGCCGACTGGAGCGCCGAAACTCGCATGGCGATTCTGGCCGAGTTTGAAGAGGGGGAGCGCCGCTCTCGAGCGGTCCTGGACGCGCTCACCGAGACGCCGACAGAGCATTTTACTATTCATTGGGATAACACCGGCGGTCCGGATACACCACCGGAAGGTTTCACCTACATTGTGACCCTTGCCGATGAACTGGAACATGCCTGGCAAGCGTTGGAAGGGTACGGCTATGAGATGCCTGATGCTGCTGATTTCGGGAAATCAGTGGACCTAGCTGGCAACGCCAGGTTTGACGTTTATGTTGTCGATGAGATCAGGATTTGTGACGTAATACGTATTACCCGTAGTCGCGCCAGTGCCGTTACGCTCCCAGGCGACATGTGGTTCTTCAATGATCACGACCCAGACAAGCTAGACACAATGACCGCCCACGAACTGTTTCACATGTTGCAGTGGAACTATGCCGATTTTCACGACAGCGGTTGCCTGGGAAAGCTGGGGGCCTGGTCGTGGTATACCGACAAGGGCGCTTGGCTGATGGAGTCAACCGCAACTTGGATCGAAGATGAGATCTATCCGAATGACAACGACTATATAGGTAAGATTCATCAATACACTGATTTTCCAGAGGTGTCGCTGTTTGCGGGCCCCGCCTTCTCTGGCAATTCCCCCCAAGCCCAAAGACATGAGTACGGAGCCGTCATCTTTATCAAGTTTTTACAGGAACATCTAGCCGACAGCGCTGACTACAACCCTACTCGTGACATCGTCCGTGATATCTGGGAAAACGTGCCTCTGCAGAACAACTCCACGGTCGGGGCAGTTACTCACGTGCTCATGCACCCTCCCTCCGGCGCCAGTCCCTACGAGGATTACACCGACACCTGGCGCAGCATCTTCGACGACTTCGCCGTGGCAAACTATTTGAAGGATTATGATGATGGTCATGCTTGCTCCCCGCCTCGCGATCCGCAACTGTGTCCCCATCTGTGGCCAGATGTCGAAATCGCTGAAGTCGAACAACCCCAGGCCCGCCCCCCCGTCCCGGTGGAAAAGAACTTCCCCGGGTTTGACTCTCCCGGCGCTCAGTACGTAGAGATCCGCCCCAGTCGGCTGAACCTGCCTGGGGGTGCCGACGCTACCGGCGCTACGCTCCACTTGGAGTTTTCCACGAGTTGCCCGAACTGCACCCTGGACGTCTTGACTTTCCATGCCGGTGGCACACCGACGCGCACGACCCTTCCACTCACAATGAGCGGTTCTATCGTCTTCTCAGCCAGCGCCGATTTGGCTACAGACTTCGGCGGGGCTGGTGGAGTTAACAAGGCAATCCTTGTCTTCAGCAACGGCCCTCAGGATTTCTTCCCTCAGGGCTATTATGACTACGCCCTCACTGCCACAGACAACCCGCCGGAAACTCCCACCCTTCTGACTGCCACGGCCGACGCCAGCACACTAAGAGACCGGTGGATTCAGCTGGTGTGGGATCGGGTGCGGGAGAACGGTATCACCTACAACGTCTATCGCAGCCGAACCAGCCCAGTGCCGACCGACAACGCGCACCGAATCGCCAGTGGCCTGCAGTCGAGACGCTATCGGGACAACAGCATAAGTTGGGAGGCAACCTACTTCTACGTTGTCACCGCAGTGGATAGCGGCGGGAACAGCGGTTCCCCTTCCGGAGAAGCCAGCGCCCGCTTGGTGCTCTTCGACAATGTACAGGTAGCACCCAACCCCTTCACTCCGGACGGGGATGGGGTTGATGATGTCACGAGGATCGCATACACCTTGGCTCTGCCTCCGCGGGAAAATAGGGTCCACGTCTCGGCCGAGATTCTGGACCAAAGTGGGAATCGGGTGCAGCGACTTCGGGTGCGGCCACCGGTGCAGGGCCGCGGCAGTCATTCGGTTATTTGGGATGGAAGCAGCCAGGACGGAACCATTGCCGCCGTGGGCCTCTACACGTTTCGGATAACCGCCAGGAGCACCAGTGGCGGGCCACCTGTAGTTCGACGGACCGGCGAGGTGCAGCTTGCTGCTTCCTCGAGAGCACGCGGATTCGATCCGACTGACCTGACAGCGAGCTACTATGATGGCTTCGACCTTACTGGATTCGTACTCTCAGAGCCTTGGACGGAACCCATAGATTTCCTTAGAACCTGCTTCGGCGAGCCATTTCCGTTTGAAGGCTGCAAGCTACACCCTGCTCTCGAAGAAGGTGGTAACTACAGTGCATCTTGGGAGGGTACCCTCATCATTCCGGTCGGCGGCGATTACACATTCCGGTTCTCAAATGTCGACAATGAGGCGCGGCTACTTGTTGAGCTAGACGGAATCCTCACCAATGTGCTGAGCTCGGGTGGCGCGTCTCCAAACCCTGCTCCTCCCGTTACGGTCTCGTTGGTTGGTCCGACCTTACCGTTACGCGTCGAGTTTAAGCAGTTCTCCCCCGGAGCTGCGAGTCTAACACTACAGTGGCAAGGTCCTGGCTTTGTCGAGGAAGTAATTCCTCTTGCCGGTACCGGCGGGGTGACACCCGTGTCCGTGCTGCCTGCGCAAGCGATTGCGAGCAAGTGAAGATAGGGGAGAAAAGGGGACATTCTGATTTTTCCTTGGCCGCTCGCGCAGAGCCAGCTTGCGGGAAGGAGAGCCCACACCCGCGGGCTCGAATCCGGCGCCGGGGCGAGAGGAGATGTGCGTTTTCTCGACCGGGCTTGGAGTCGCACTTGCAGCCGACGGCTCTCTTCGCCGGCGAAGTCCACTCCCGCCTGGACCAGAACGGAGCGGAGGCTCCCCTCTCGTCCTCCGATGCGCCAGGTTTCAAGCGGCGTCACCGAGGCTTCGATCTCGCGCCCCTCGCCGTCCAGGAGCTGGATCCCGTCGGGGTCGTCGAGGAGCCCGGGAGGCAGGGGGAAGCCGAAGCTCACGATCTCTCGCCCCGCGACTCCGGCCTCTGGTTCGAGGCGGAGGTCTATCACGGCTGGGGATCGTCGGGGCAGGAGAAGCGCTGAGCCCGCGAAGAGAAACCTGCGGCGATTCAACGGCGGCGGCTCAGCGAACGCCGGACATCAGCCCGCGGATAGGCTTCACCAGGAGCGCTAAGACGAAGGTCGCCGCGAGGCTCACGAGGCCCACCGCGCCGAAGAGCTGCGGCAGCGGAAGCCGATCGAAGAACCCCGCGACCGAGCCGGCGAGGAAGTTGCCAAGAGCGTTGGTAAGGAACCAGATCCCCATGATGAACCCGAGGATCCTCGCGGGTGCGAGCTTGGTCACCATGCTGAGCCCGACAGGTGAGAGGCTCAGCTCGCCGAGCGCGTGCAGGAAATAGACGCCGACGAGCCACCAGGGGCTCACTTTCACCTGCTGCTGTTCGAAGAGCATCGAAGCGAGCGCAACGAGGAAGAAGCTCACGCTGAGCAACGAGAGAGCGATAGCGAACTTTCCCGGGCTCGAAGGCTGCCGCGAGCCGAGACGAACCCAGAGCCAGGCGAACACCGGAGCGAGGGTGATCACGAAAAAGGGCTCGACCGACTGAAACCAGCTCGAAGGATGTCCGAAGAACTGATTGTGGGTGATTCGATCGGCGAAGAGCGTGAGGCTCGAGCCGGCCTGCTCGAAGCCCGCCCAGAACAGGGTTGCGAAGATGAAGAGCAATGCAATGGCGGCGATTCTCTTGCGTTCGATCGAGTTCTCGGCACCTTTGAGCAGAAGCCAGGCAAAGAGCACCGCCGCCGAACCCACGATCAGGTAATCCCGGTACTGACCGGAAAGGATCAGCGCGGTCCCGAGCAGTGCGACCGCGAAGGCCACCAGGAGCCATAGCTTTCCCGCTTCTTTCGGGGGCTCGCGCAAGAAGCCCACGGTTCCGAGCCTCGTTCCTCCAAGGACGTACTGGAGGAGCCCGAGCGTCATCCCCACTCCCGCGGCGCCGAAGCCCCAGTGCCAGCCGATCCGCTGGCCGAGGTATCCGCAGAGGAAGGGGCTCACGAACGCCCCCAGATTGATTCCCATGTAGAAGATCGAGAACCCCGCGTCGCGACGGTCGTCATCCGGAGCGTAGAGCTTGCCCACCATGGAGCTGATGTTCGGCTTCAGAAGACCGGTCCCGAGAACGATGAGGATGAGCCCCCCATAAAACGTGGAAAGGCCGTGAAAAGCGAGAGTGTAGTGGCCCGCCGCGATGAGGATTCCGCCCACGAGAACCGCACGCCTCAGGCCGAGGAGTCGGTCGGCGACGAAGCCTCCGGGGATGGCGGTGAGGTAGACGGATCCGGTGTAGAGGCCGTAGATCCACGCCGCCTTCTCGGTGTCGAATCCGAGCCCGCCGACTTCGGTCGAGGCAACCATGAAAAGGAACAGGATCGCCCTCATGCCGTAGTAGCTGAAGCGTTCCCAGAACTCGGTCAAGAAGAGCGTCGTGAGACCGCGAGGGTGGCCCGCGATGCCGCCGCGATCGAGCTCCGCGCTCACAGCAGCATGCCCACGATCGAGGCCGACATCAGGTTCGCCATGGTCCCCGCGAGCATCGCCCGAATTCCGAGAGAGGCCAGCTCGTCGCGCTGCGTCGGCGCGAGCGCCCCGAGACCTCCGATCTGGATCCCGATCGAGCTCAAGTTCGCGAACCCGCAAAGGGCGAAGGTTGCGATGGTGAACGAGCGCGGATCGAGCGAAGCCTTCTGCGCGCCGAGGAGGGAGAAGGCCACGAGCTCGTTCAGGACCATCCGCGTCCCGAGGAGATTCCCGACGGAAAGGCAATCCTTCCAAGGAATACCGATGACCCAGGCGACCGGAGCGAAAAGAAAGCCGAAGACGGTTTCCAGGCTCTCCGGGAACCAGTGGAATCCGCGAGCGACGAGAAAATCGTGCGTTCCTCCGAGAAGAGCGTTGGTGAGGGCGATGAGCGCCAGGAAGGCGATGAGCATCGCCGCGATGTTGAGCGCCAGGTGAAGGCCGTCGGTCGTGCCCCGGGCGATCGCGGCGAGAAAATTGCGCTCCTTCTCCGTCTTGGGGATCTCCGTCCGCCCGGCGGTGACCGGCGTGCCGGTCTCGGGCACGAGCATCTTGGCCATCAGAATGGTGCCCGGGGCGGTCATGATGACCGCGGTCAGGAGGTGCTTCGCTTCGATCCCGTAGGCGAGGTAGGCACCCATGATGCCGCCGGAGACGTGGGCCATGCCGCTGGTCATCACCGTCATCAGCTCGGAGCGCGTGAGCTGCGGAAGGTAGGGCCGTATGGTGAGCGGGGCTTCGGTCTGGCCCATGAAGATGCTGGCGGCGACGTTGAGAGACTCCGCGCCGCTCGCACCCATGAATCTGGACATCACGAATGCCGCGACGCGGATCACGAGTTGCATGATCCCGATGTGATAGAGGAGGGCGAAGAACGCGGCGATGAAAATGATCGTGGGGAGCACCTGGAAGGCGAAGGAGAATCCGAGCTCCGACCCCTTTGCGCCGATCTTGCCGATGACGAACTCGGAGCCGACGTAGGAAAAATCGAGGAGGCGATTGACCAGAGCCCCCGCTCTCTCGAAGAGGGCGCGGCCGACGTCGTACCTCAGGACGAAGAACGCGAAGGCGATCTGGAGGCCGAGACCCCAGAGAACGGTCTTGAGCCGGATGGCGCGGCGGTCGGTCGAGAAGACGTAGGCCAGCGCCACCATGGTGGCGAGCCCCAAGACACCGGTAAAACGGCCCACTGGGGCCGAGAGCCTAACACTTTCCTTCGGAGCTTGCGACCGCGACCACGCCTGATCGGAACTCTTGCCTGTACCTATGACGAGCTACGCTCTAGGCGTGATCTGACCGTCTTACCAAGCACGGTCTTCGGAAAGCTCTTTCAAAGTACGAACCTGGTAATGGCTCGTGTCGCTTGCGCCCCCCAAGAACGACGGGGCCTCGCCGGGCGGTTACAGACTCTAGAGGACCATCGGCAGAGATCCGGAAACCCAGCTCTCCGGGTTTTCGCCCATTAGCAAGTTGTTTCACGCCCATGAAGGTTCCCCGAGAGTTGAGCGATCGCGATAACATGCGGCGAAAGGGACGCGGGTGAGATGAACCGAAGGGACTTCTTCACCAAGGGCGCTATGTCGATGGTCGGTTGCCGAGAGCTTGCTTTTCTCTCCCGCCTGGCACCGGTCTCGGCTGCGGAAGCCCGGATCGAGCCTTCGATCGTTCGATTCGACCCGGCGATCGAGCCTCTGGTACGGATGCTCGAAGAGACCTCGCGAGAAAGGCTGATGGAAGAGATCGCGCAACGGATCCGAAAGGGCCTCTCGTACCGGGATGGGCTCGCGGCGCTCCTTTTGGCCGGCATCCGTAACGTCCAGCCGCGACCCAGTGTGGGATTCAAGTTCCACGCCGTTCTCGTCGTCCACTCCGCACACCTCGTCGCCCAGGCCTCGCCCGAGGCGGATCGCTGGCTCCCGCTTTTCTGGGCGTTCGATCATTTCAAAGCCTCGCAGGCGGCCGATGTGAGCGAGGGCGACTGGGCGATGACGTCGGTGAGCCCGAAGGCCGTGCCTCGGAAGACGGAGGTGGTCCGGGCGTTCAGCGAAGCCATGGAGCGATGGGACGAGACGGCCGCCGACTCGGCGGCAGCCGATCTCGCCGATAGCGCGAGCCCCGACGAGTGCTTCGAAACCTTCGCCCGGTACGCGGCTCGCGACTTGCGCTCGATCGGTCACAAGGCGATTTACGTGGCGAACGGCTGGCGCACCCTCGAGACGATCGGCTGGCAGCACGCCGAGCCGGTGCTCCGCTCGGTCGCCTATGCGCTACTGGCCCGGGAGGGAAGCGATCCCACGAAAGGCGACGACCGCGTCGATCGCCCGTGGCGTCGGAATCGGGAACGCGCCGGACGAATACGAGCTGACTTCCGGACGGGTAAGACCGACAGCGAGGCGACCGCCGAGCTCGTTGCCTTGCTGCGCGACGGGAGCGAAGAAGAAACGGCCGACGGAGTCATCGATCTTCTCAATCGCGGCGTCGCTCCCGAATCGATCTGGGATGGCCTGATGTGCGGAGCCGCCGAGCTCCTGATGCGCAATCCCGGCATCCTCTCGCTTCACGCGGTCACCACCACCAACGCAATCCGCTATATCTACGAGCGCTCGAGCACCGAGGAGACTCGCCGAATGCTCCTCCTCCAGAACGCCTCGTTTCTGCCGTTCTATCGCCGGCGAAGCGAGCCGAGCGGCGAACGGATTGACGGGCTGACTCCTCTCGAGATCGAGACAACGGCGGAGACCGCCGTCGAGGACATCTGTGCCACGATTGGCCGTGACAACGGCGGCGCGGCTCGGAAGATCCTGGGCTACCTGGAGCGGGGCTACGCGCCGAAGGCGCTCATCGATGCCGCCAACCGACTCGTGTTCCTGAAGGGGAACGACTCGCACGACTACAAGTTCAGCGCCGCGGTGCTCGAGGACTGCCGTCGGCTGTCTCCCGTCTGGCGCGACCGCTACCTCGCGGCGAGCGCCTTTTGGCTGAACGGCCTCGGTGCGCCGGACAACGATATGGTTCTTCGCGCGCGCCTCGCGCTCTCCTGAGCACGATCTTGATCGGGAGCGCGGTCCCGGCGACACGCGATCCATCGGTAGCCGCTGCTGCCGCTGCATCCGGAAGGGGTTTCGACTTCCAGAAGTTCGGAGTCACTCCGATTCGAGACCGAACCAGGTAATGAGGAGAGGGGAAAGGCGCTTGGAGATGCGCCGCAAAGAAGGGCAGGATCCCGTTCCTTTGCGAGCACGGCCCCGGTATGCGATCATGAATGAAACTCCAGCATGCCTGTCCGAAAACGACCCACCGAACTGGTGGACATGGCGAAGCTCATGTCCTTCCAGGGCGCCGAGCCCCTGGTGCTGCACCAGATTTCTGGTCCCGGGCACCCGCGCAAGATTCGATTGCTGCCGCTGGGGGAGGCGGTTTTCGGGCGCGACGACGATTGCCAAGTAATTCTCGACGAAGACCCGGTCTCGCGGAGGCACGCCCGAATCCTGTTCGCCGATCTCAAGCCGCAGGTGCTCGATCTGCGTAGCACCAACGGGACGTTCCTCAACGGCAAGCAGGTGCATCGCGCCCTTCTCCAGGATGGCGATCAGATCCAGATCGGCGGGAGCGTCTTCCGGGTGGCGATGGGCAAGGAGGGCCCCGAGCACGAGCCGCTCTCGGAGGCGAGCGTCAAGCACGTGCAATCGCTGATCCAGAAGAGCAAGGGTCAATCATCGACCCATCCCGGGCAAAGTAGCGCGATTTCCGGAAACCTCTCCGAGATCCGCTTGCCGTCCCTTCTCCAGGTGTTGGATTCCGATCGCGCGACCGGGACTCTCGTCATCCGCCACGCTGGACGGGAGGGGAAGCTCCACATCCACCAGGGGGTGATCCGCCATGCGACGTTGGGAAGAGCCAGGGGAGTTAAGGCCCTCTACCGTCTGATGGTCCTCGAGGAGGGTCGCTTCGAGTTCTTCATCCCGGGTAGGAGCCCGGAGTACCAAACGGTGGAAGGCGACCTCCGGAAGCACCTCCTCGAGGCCATGCGGCAAAAGGACGAGTTCAGCGTCTACCGCAAGCAGCTTCCCTATGGCGAGGTCGCGCTCGTCTTGAACGGCGGCATGAACATCAATCCCGGGCGGGTTCCAGCGGTGGTCTACGAGGTCATGGCCGCCATCTTGTACTACAAGACCGTGGACCGGATCCTCGAGTTCTGTCAGCTTCCGGATTTCGAGATCTGCCGCGTTCTCCTCGCGCTCCTGAAGCACAAGCTCGTCACCGTGGAGCCGTCCGCCAGATGAGTCGCTCGGTGGGCGTGCCTCCTTCCGCCACGGCCACCTGGGTCTCGATCGCCCCTTCGTTCAGAGACTCTTTCCACGTCCCGGCGACCTCATAGATCTCCGCGGTCGCCTGGGGCGCCACCTCCGAGGCGACGACCGGAATCGGCTGACCCTTCCCGCTCGGACTCTTTGCGTCCAGCGTTTCTTATCAGATATCCACGCTCGTCGCGGCCGTTATCGAGCTACACCGTCAGAGCTCGCAAGATATTACGCGTCCTCCGCCGCTGTTTGCACGCAAAGCCGCATGAGACGTAGGATTCCAGCCGCTGGGGTGAATCCGGAGGCAGGCTACTTTGCAACGGTCGCCGCCTTTATCGGATATTCGGGTAGTCCACTTACTGTTAGACCCCCCTCAGGGTACAGAGAAGCGCCTACGTGGTACGCTTGTCGCGGTAACATATGAGCGGGGTCGTATTCGAGTGGGATCCCGCGAAGGCTGTCGCCAACCTCGCTAAGCACGGCGTCACGTTCGAGGAAGCGCTCAGCGTTTTCATGGACCCGGGTGCGCGCATTCATGGCGACCCGGATCATTCCGAAGCCGAGGCGCGGGAGATCATCGTGGGCCATTCGATCGACCAGCGGCTCCTCCTTGTCAGCTTCGTGGAGCGAGGCGAGAAGGTGCGGCTCATCAGCGCCAGGGTTGCTACGAAGACCGAGCGACGAGATTATGAAGAAAAAGACAAGAAGTAGAGGGAGTGCCGATAGCGACGATCTCCGGCGGGAGTATCGGTTCGACTACCGTCGCGCCAAACCAAACCGTTTTGCTGCGCAATTCGCTACAGGTTCGGTGGCAGTAGTGCTAGACCCCGACGTTGCCTCGGTCTTTCAGACCTCCGACTCTGTAAACGCACTCCTGCGATCCGTGCTCGCGGCGATGCCACGGTCAGTTCAGCGAAGTGTGACGCGACGCCGGGGGTCTAACAGCGCGTTGCAGCGGACGGGCGCGGATGGAAAGCGTGGCGCCCGCCGCTGAACGCGAGCGTTAGTTGCGACGCGATGTCGCATGATCGCTTATGAAGAAAGGAGGAAACGAACCACCTAGCGTATCCCCGCTAGTGCCCTACGCGAGCG
>Ga0214473_10001919_pt1 | contig 26374 bp, 21 predicted proteins | sample RVTome_7_FD_203509 | JGI IMG/M metagenome (GOLD analysis project Ga0214473, IMG submission 203509) | Soil microbial communities from uranium-contaminated site in the Upper Colorado River Basin, Wyoming, United States - RVT98D197 | ecosystem: Environmental > Terrestrial > Soil > Contaminated >...
GCGCACAAGATCGGGCGTGCGGCGTACTACGTGCTCGTCCGCGAGAAGCCCTTCGACGCCGCGAAGTTCTTCGCGCACGCCAGCTGATGCGAGCGAGGGCGGTGAGCCCGATGTCCAACGGGAGCCAGGAAGGACCGAGCTCGACTGCGATCGCCGCGAACCTCTGCGCCCTCGAGCGCGAGCGCACGATCAGGAGCCCCACGTCCGGCAGCCCGCTTGCCTTGATTGGACGCCGCCCTCGCTCCATCGAAACAGATCTCTCTCCCTGCGACGCTGCCCCTCCCCCGAGCCTGCCGACAACGGAGCTCCGAGCTCGACGTCAATGAGAAGGACGGCATGAGGCATGAGGGAACGGATGAGCTTCTAGGCCGCGGAGCGAATGCTCCCCGCTGCGGCGCCATGAGCGCACGGCGTGAGCCTCGATACGTGTTGGGTGCAGCTAGCCTGCGCCGCAATCGAAGCGAAGTCAGACCGCGAGGAGAGACCATCACCGAGGAGGGGCGGCCTTCGGCCGCATCCGGAGAGGACTACCTCTTGACAACGTCCGGACCCATACGTGTTGGGCGGCGGGCGCGCAAGCCATGAGCGTCTAACGACCGGAGTTGGCCTTCCGGAGATCGAACGCCTCGGGGTCGAAGCTACCGCCGACCCACACGCGGTAGCTCTCGTGCTCCGGATGCGAGGGATTGTGGAGCGCCTCGAGAAGGTCGAAGTAGCCATGGGTACCGCCGCAGTCCTCGGGAGGGCACGCGCGTGCGCCAGCCGTGCAGCGAGGCAGCCGCTCACCCTTGGGGACCGGGATCACCTCTTCGACTATCACATCATGTAGCCAATGATCGCCGAAGTCGTAAAGGTACGTGAAGGCGCTGTGTTCCTTGAGCTTTAGGTCGCGAAGCCTCGCGACCCGAGAGTCGCCCGGCTCTTCGTCCTCGTCGAACGGTTCCCAGGTTTCGAAATCGGTGAATCGTTGCCCGTTGATCTCAAACTCATAGAGGTGGCTGTCGGTCCACCCCATCGCTCTCTGGATCGCTGCGTGAAGCTTCGCGAGAGAAGAAGAGTCCGGAACGAGCAGGACTCTCCAGATTTCCGGCTCAATCTCTCGAAGGGATACTCGCAGGCGCAACGCTCGCGCGGTTCTTGCTCGTGCTGCCATCTCACTTCCCGCCGCCCAACGGACCGGCGCTCAGCTGCGCGCCGCCCGTGAACCCCGAGGGTACTCCGGCGGGCGGCCGGCGCTCCTTGCCACCCGACCGGCCGCCCGCCAGCCCCCGGACCTTGCAGGCCCCGGGGCGGCGGCGCGGCAGCTGCAGCGCCTTGTTGGGCGGCGCTCCTCGGGTTAGCCTTGCCTCCGTGAGCAAAGTAGGCGAGAAGCTCCTCGAAGACGCCCTGAAGCTGGCTCTACCGGAACGAGCGGAGCTAGCCGCAGAGTTGCTCGCGAGCTTGGACGGGGCGCCGGACGAGGATGCCGAGGCCGCATGGGCCGCTGAGATTGAGCGTCGGGCAGCCCGCGCTCGTTCCGGTGCTGACCCCGGAAGGCCTTGGCCTGAGGTCCGTGATCGGATTCGGAACGAGCTCGCCAAGCGTTGAAGCAGCCGCTTCGGATCAGCGAAGAGGCCGACGCCGCGATGGTGGAAGCGGCGCGCTGGTACGAGCGGAATCGCATCGGACTCGGCTTGGAGTTCCTGGCCGCTGTTGATGCCGCGGTGACCCGAGTCGAAGAGAACCCGCGGATCGGGTCGCGCACCCCTGGAGTTGACGACGAAGACATCCGTCGTGTCTTCGTGCGCCGATTCCCTTACCACGTTGTCTACATCGAGCTGCCGGATCGTTTGCAGGTGCTCGCGGTCGCGCACGATCGGCGGCGGCCGGGGTACTGGTTGGCTCGCCTTCCGAGCTGAGCTGCGAGGTCACAGCGCCGCCCAACGTGTATTGGACAGACCTGCATAAACGCCGCGAACGCAACGAGGTGGTCTGCCTAATGTGGTTCGGAAGGGACTGCGCGAGCGGCGCAAGGTGCCACGAGTCCAGGAGATGCGACGCGAGGCGCGCGAGGCGGTACTCGGCGTTAGACGGGTCTGCCTAAGAGCCGCCGCAGTTCGGATGCGGTCGCCGTCACGCCCGCGGGGAGGTGACGGCAGGACGGGGCCGAAAAGAGCCTGGGTGCCCATCGTCAACCTCCGAGGAGGCGGTCGGCCGGGGATTGGACGCCGGCGGGACCGCGCTTCAGGACATGGGTGTAGATCATCGTCGTGGCGACGTCTTTGTGGCCGAGCAGCTCCTGGACCGTGCGGATGTCGCTGCCGTCCTCGAGCAGGTGGGTGGCGAAGGAATGTCGGTTATGCCGACGTCGGCATAATCGGCACACCTTCGCCACCCACCTGCTCGAGGCGGGCGTCGACCTCCACACGCTGCAGCGTCTTCTCGGGCACAAGAGCCTCCGGACCACCACGCGCTACCTCCACCTCATGGAGCCGGCGATGGGCGCGACGCGGGTCGTCCCGGAGCCGCTGGACTTCTGGCCGGCCTGACCGAGCGTGTGCTCCCCGTCGGAGTCTCCGGCTCCGGCAGGGCTCGAGCCCGCGCCCGACCTCGGAGAGATCCTCCGCCGCCACGGAGCGGACTTCTGTGCCTCCCACCCGGTCCGCCCGCTCCAGCACAAGGTGCTGCGCGCCCTCGCGTCCTGCCGCACGGCCGCCCTGGGCGGTCACCTCGAGCAGTGTGACCGCTGTGGCAACCGGCGTGCCGTCTACCACTCCTGCCGCAACCGCCACTGCCCCCAGTGCCAGCGGCTCGCCCAGGAGAGTTGGCTCGAAGCGCGATGCGCCGAGCTCCTCCCGATCGAGTACTTCCACGTCGTCTTCACGCTGCCCCACGAGCTGAACCGCCTCGCGCTCTCCCGACCCCGCGTGATCTACGGCCTGCTCTTCCGCGCGGCCGCACAGACGCTACAAACCTTTGCCCGGGATCCGAAACACCTCGGCGGCACGCTCGGCCTGACCGCGGTCCTGCACACCTGGAGCCAGACCCTCTCGCTCCATCCCCACCTGCACTGCGTCGTGACCGGCGGCGCGCTGGCCCCCGACGGCTCGCGTTGGATCCCCACCCGCCACCGGGGCTTTCTCTTCCCCGTGCGGGCCCTCGCGAAAGTCTTCCGCGCCAAGTACCTCGACGCCCTGCAACAGGCCGCCGAACGGGGCGACCTCGGCTCCGACGACTCGCTCCCCGCGCGGCTGCGGACGCTTCGACGGCGCGACTGGGTCGTCTATGCCAAGCCTCCCTTCGGGGGACCGGAGAACGTGCTGCGATACCTCGGGCGTTACACCCATCGCATCGCCCTCTCCAACCGCCGGATCCTGCGCGTCGAGGCGGGCGGCGTCGCCTTCCGCTGGAGAGATTACGCCGACGGCAATCGCCCGAAGGTCATGGAGCTCTCCGTCCACGAGTTCATCCGCCGCTTCCTCCTCCACGTGCTGCCGACCGGCTTCGTGCGCATCCGCCACTACGGGCTCTTCGCCAACCGCTCCCGCAGCGAGACGATCGCGCAGTGCCGCGTGCTTCTCGGTGCCGAGAGTCCCCCGCCCCCCACGCCAGAGACCCCCCACGAGAAGGTGCTCCGCCTGCTCGGCATCGACCTGAGCGTGTGTCCGGCGTGTGGCGAGGGGCACATGCGCGTGCTCGCCGAGTTGGACCCGACGGTCCTTCCTACGGCACGCACCGAGATCCTCGACACCTCATGAGCGTCGACGCCGACACCCTCGCTCTGCCCGCGGCGGGATCGGGGATCGCAGTGTCCCCGGCGTGCGCCCTCCTCCGACCGCAGTCCCGCCGGCAGTGCCCCACGGCCCGAATCCCCACCCCCGTCGGCGTCCCTCCGACGGACCTCTCTGTCCTCTGTCTGCGCAGCGCGACCCAACGCACACGTCACAGCGGTCTCGCCCCAGATTGAATCCCCAGGCGCGGGAACCCGAGGCGGCGGCTTCGTTCAACCGATCCTATGCGCACCGCGGCCGCCCCGCGCGTTTGCTCGTATCCAGCGCTCCCCGCGGCCGCGCTACGCATAGGATCCTCTTCATTCTGTCCACTTGGGCCGGGCTCCTCCGAGGCGACGCGCACGCCGTGCCTCCGACGTCGAGCGCCCGCCTCCAGGCCTCGTGCACGATCGAACGGGGTTGCCGTGCGGAGGCCGGCGCCGGCCGTCCCGTCCGCCCCCCTGAAGGGGGGCTCCCCCGGAAAGAGAAGAAGAGAAGAGCCAGAGGGGCGGCGGCTGAAGGGGCGTGGCTGCAGCGCGCCCCGATCTCAAAGCAGCTTCTTGAAGTCCTCGATCGAGAGTCCGGCGTCGCGCACGATGCCGGCCATCGTGTAGGCGTTGACGGGGTTGTGGCGGGGGAGGGTGAGGATGCGCGTACCGTCGGTCATGACGATGTGCTTGCCCTGGCGCGCGATGCGAAAGCCGGCCTTCTCGAGCGCACGCACGGCCTTCTGGTGCGGAACTCCGGGAAGGCTCGGCACGGATCAGACGGCGACGTCGACTTCGCGGATCTCGGCGTCGCCGAGCAGCGTGTCGACGACGGCCAGGTACTCCTGGATGGCGGCCTGGATGTTTCGGAGCGCTTCCTCTTCGGTGGCGCCCTGCGACCAGCAGCCCGGCAGCCCCGGCACGCAGACGCTAAACCCCTCCTCGGAGTGCTGGAGCGCGATCTTGTAGCGCATGGTCCTCCCCTCGCTCTGCGTCGCTTGTCGCCGCAGGCTACGCCCCTCGCTGGTACTGGGCCACGAGGGCCGAGACGGTCTCGACGGTCCGCTCCTGCTGCTTGCGGGGCAGCGTCGAGACCTGCTCGAAGATCTTCTGCACCTTGCCGACAGGCCCGGCGCGCCGGGTCTGGGGAATCTCGCCCTCAAGGATCTGCTCGACGCGGACGCCGAGCACCTTGGCGAGCTTCGGGAGCACACCGGAGCGGGGCGGCTTCTCGCTCTGCTCCCAGAAGGCGATGTTTTGCTGGGATTCGCCGACGAGCTGTGCGAGCTCGACCTGGGTGAGACCGGCGGCGCGTCGGAGCGCGGCGAGCCGGGCTCCCTGCTTGGGGCGGGGTCGCTGGAGCTTCTGGGCCATGCTGGAAGTGTACTTTAGTTCGATTCCGGGGGCGCGGGGCCGTCGTTCGCGGTCTTCGGCATCGATCACCTCCAGGGGCGAGCCAACCGCGAGGAGCGGGTAGCCGCGGAGCGCGTTCACGGCATGGAGGCCGCGGCTGCGACGCAGCTGGGCGAGATGGTTGGAGGTCTCACGGGCTCTCAGAGCAGGACGACGCTGCGCGCGAGGTGGCCCTGCTCGAGCGCCGCGAAGGCCTCGTTCACGCGCTCGAGCGGGAGCCGCTGCGAGACGAGCTTCGCTAGCTCGAGTCGGCCGCTGCGCCAGAGCTCCGCGATGCGCGGGATGTCGCGCTGCGGGACGTTGCCACCGCCGAGGGTCCCGGCGAGCGTGCGGTCGGACATGAGCTGGCGTGCGTCGAGCGTGAGCTCCGCGCCCTCCGGCGGCGCGCCGATCATCACGGCCATCCCGCCGGGCCGCGTCGCGAGGAGCGCCTCGCGCACGAGCGCGGGGGTCCCCACGACCTCGAAGGCGAAGTCGACGCCGCCCGAGACGCGCGCGCGGATCGCCTCCGCGGCGCTCTCGCCGGGCTCGACCGGCGCCAGATCCGTTGCGCCGAGATCGCTCGCGAGGTCGAGCTTCGACGCCTGGGTGTCGACGGCGACGATCCGCGCCGCCCCCGCGATGCGCGCGCCCTGCACGACGCAGAGGCCCACGCCTCCGCACCCGATCACGGCGACCGAGGCCCCCGGCGCCACGCGCGCGACGTTCAGCACCGCGCCCACGCCGGTCGTGACGCCGCAGCCGATCAGGCAGGCAAGCTCGAGCGGGAGCTCGCGCGGGATCGCGACGGCCTGGGCGTCGCGCACGAGCGAGTACTCGGCCAGCGTCCCCGCACCGACCATCGGGTGGACGGGTCGCCCGCCTTGCGAGAGGCGCGTGCTGCCGTCCGGCATCAGGCCGAACATGTTGTTGCGGCGGGTCTCGCTCGCGCAGCGCTCGAGGCGCCCGGCGCGGCAGTCTCCGCAGCGGCCGCAGGGCCCGTAGAGGGCGATCACGACGGGATCGCCGACCGCGAGGCCCGAAACCCCGCTCCCCACCTCGACGACGACGCCCGCGCCCTCGTGACCGAGCACCATCGGGAGCCTTGCCACGGGGCTCCGTCCGTGCTGCACGTGCAGGTCCGAGCGGCACACGCCGGAGGCCACGAGCCGGACCAGCACCTCGCCGGCGCGAGGCGCCTCGACGGCCACCTCCTCGATCGCGAGGGGCTCGTGGTACGCGTGGAGAACGGCGGCGCGCATCGGACGCATTCTCCACCGGCGGGGCGCGGGGTGGCAACTCCTCGCGCGGGGGCGGGAGCGCGGCGCGGCCGTGTCAGCGCTTGCGCTTGCTCCCGAGGAGCTCGTCGCCCTTGCCCGCCATGCCGAGGTCGACGCCGAGCCAGCGGGGCAGGAGCTCGGCCCAGCGCAGGGCCTGGTCCCGCGTCATGTCGCCGGCCCGGTCGAGGTGCGCGAGCGTGAGCCGCACGCCCTCGGGCTTCATCCCGGCGATGCTGCGCGCCATCGCGAGCGCCGCGCCCATCAGCTCCGCGCTCGGGTGCGCCGCGCTCGCCAGGCCCCAGCGCACGGCCGTCTCGGCATCGACCTCGCGGCCGGTCAGGATGATCTCCTTGGCGCGCGTGGTGCCGACGAGCCTCGCCCAGCGGGTGCTCGCCCCCCAGGCGCCGAGCCCCGTGCCGAGATTCTTGAGATGCCAGTCGCTGATCCGCGCGGCCGCGCCGACCAGGCGGAAATCGCAGGCCAGCGCGAGCTCCGCCGCACCGGTGGTGCAGACGCCGTCGATCACCGCGATCGAGGGCACGAGCAGGTCGTCGATGCGGTTCGTGAGCCCGAAGCCCTGCTCGACGCTGACGCCCTTTCCCTCCTCGAAGGAGCGCAGGTCCACGCCCGCCCCGAAGCAGGGCCGACCGTCGGGTCGCGGAGCGCCGGTGAGGAGCCACACGCGGATCTCGGGATCCCGGTCGATCCGCGCCACGGCATGGGCCAGCTCGTCGAGCAGCGGTCCGTGGAGCGCGTTCAGGCGCTCGGGGCGGTGCAGCGTCACGACGGCGACGTGAGGCTCGGGCTCTTCGAAGCGGATGAACTCGTAGGCCATCGGCTCTGTCTCCCTGGCCGGACCTCGCGCTCGCTCCTCGCTCGCGCTCGGGCACCGGCCTTCGCTCGCAGACCCGGCAGGGCCTGCCTTCGCTCGCCTTCGGCTCGCTGCGCGCTTCGCTTGCGCTCGCTGCGCGCTTCGCTTGCGCTCAGTCCGCGATCACGACCTCGGCCGGGAGCTCGCGCAGGGTGAAGGTCGCGGACCCCTCGAGCGGCGCGTCCCGATCGTTCACCTGCACGCGCCGGATCTCGCCCGCGAGCGGCGGCGCCAGCACGATCCCACCGGGCGGGAGTCGAAGGGCGCCGCCCACGCGCAGCTGCAGCCTCCCCGGTCCCTCCCGTCGCAGCTCGTAGTCGAGCGGGCCATGATAGGTCGGGAGCCCCACGACGCGCAGGGCCTCGCCCGCTGCGAGCCACTCCGCGGGTACGCCGGCGGCGAGGACGAGCGAGCGGTCCCTCGAGCGCTCGAAGACGAGGGCCGTGCGCAGCGCGTGGACGAAGGTCGAGGCGATCCACCCGTGCGGCAGGTCGCCCAGGAACTCGGGGCGCTTGGGGTCGTGCCACAGGATCTCGGGCCACTGGTTCCAGGCGAGGGGCCGGCGGTCGGCGAGCACGAAGGCGAGCAGGTGCGCTGCGTCGTCGCGCCGGCCGAGGCGCACCAACGCGTCCGCGATGCGCAGCTCGTAGGGCGCGTAGGCCTCGCGTACGAGCGCTCCGCTGCGCCGGCGATCGAGCTCCTGCGCGTAGAGCGCGAAGGTCTTCTCCACGGCGGGCTCGGGGAGATCGGAGGCGTCGCCGCCCGTGGTGAACCAGACCGCCGTCGAGGTGGGATCGAAGTCGCCGAGCTCCACCGAGGCCGGCAGACGATCGAGCCCGTGGAGCTGCATCGCAGCCGCGTAGGACGCGAGGAGATCGCGGTGGAACTCCTCCGCGAGCGCCCCGAAGGATCGGGTGCGATCCGCGTCGCCGACCGCTTCGGCCAGGAAGGCGGCGTCGCGGAGCCCGCGCAGCGCGAAAAGATCGTCCCAATAGGAGTGGACGGGCCGCTTCGCGTAGCCCTCGTGGCTGATCGACTCCGGGAGGAGGCCGCGGAAGGGGAGCTTCTCGGGCACGTCCCAGCTGGGGCCCCTGCGCTGCCGCCGCAGCCCGTCGAGGTAGGCGACGGCGCGGACCACGTGCGGCCACATCTCGCGCAGGAGGCTCCGGTCGCCGGTCATCCGGAAGTGCTCCGCGACCAGGAACACGAACTCGCCGGGCGCATCGTGCTCGGGCGTGAAGTCGGGCCCGCGGGCGTCGATGCAGCAGGGGAGGGCGCCGTCCTCACGCTGCTGCGGCGCGTACCAACGCAGGAAGGCCGCGGCCTCGTCGGAGAAGCCCATCTCGAGCAGCGCGCTCGAGGTGAGGGCTCCGTCGCGGATCCAGGAGCGCTCGTAGTTGCGCGAGCCCGGCTGGATGCGCGGGCCGTCGCGGTGGATCAGGATGTGCGCGACGGCGGTGCGGAGGGTCCGCTCGAAGGCCTGGGCCGGCTTCGGGAGCTCGATCCCGATGCGGCCGAGGCTCGCGCGCCAGGCCGCCCGCGTGGTGTGGAGGGCGCCCTCCAACTCCTGCCCTCCCGAGGTGCGCGGTCGCGACGGCGAGCCAGGAAAGGGGATGCGCAGCTGGACCTCGCGCGACTCGCCGGGGGCGAGCGCGAAGCGGTAGCGCAGCACCCCGGTCGCGAGACCGCGCGGATCGATCGTCTCCGCCGGCGAGCGCGGCGGGGCGGGGCCCAGGAGGTCGCGGAGCGCGGCCTCCGTGAGGGGAGCCGCGTGGAAGGCGTCCGACTCGTCGAGCGGAAAGACGCGGGCCTCACCGTCGACCCACACCGCGCCATCGGCGAAGCGCAGCGCGCGGACGGGGGCGACGACGGGGCGGAGGTTCAGCGACTGCCACGGCGGGAGTACCTGGAGCGGGCGCAGGGCGAGGCGGAGCTCGCCTTCGCTCCGCGCGTTCCCGCGGTTCTCGACGCGGTAGCTCGCGTAGACGCGCGCCTGACCGGGCGAGCCCGCCGCGAAGGCGCGCACGCGGAGCGCGAGCGGGGGATGGGCGCGCTCGACCTCCGGGATCGGGAGGTAGCCCGCGTCGAGGGCCTGCGCGAGCTTCGCCTCGCGCCAGCCGAGGACGCGCCCTCCGGTGACCAGGAAGGGCTCGAGCGAGAACGCGCCCTTCGCCACCTCGAGCATCCCGTCGGCGTCGAGCAGCGCCTCGTGCAGGTCTCCCTCAACACCGATCACCGTCCAATACGTCGCCTCGCCGCGCAGGTAGCGCGGCAGCAGACCGGGTGGGCTGCGCCCTGCGATCGCCTCGACCGCGGCGATCGCCTCGTCCTTGGCCGGCTCCGGCGTCGCGGTGGCCTCGGCGGCCGCGGTCGTGCTCGTGACGCAGAGCACGCACGCGAGGAGCAAGGCGGCTGCGCAGCTTCGCGTCCGCATCGCGTCTATCCGCGTACGCTGCCGGCCAGGATGCCGCGCACGTAGTGGCGTTGGAACGCGAGGAAGAGGAGCACCACCGGGAGCAGCGTGAGCACCGATCCGGCCATCATCAGCTCCACGTCCTGCACGTGCTCGCCGAGCAGGTTCGCGAGCGCCACGGGGAGCGTCTGGCGATCCTCGTCCCCGAGCACGATCAGCGGCCAGAGGAAATCGTTCCAGCTGCCCATGAAGCTGAAGGTGGCGAGCGTCACGAGGATCGGGCGCGCGAGCGGGAGCGCGATCTGGGCCCAGATGCGGAGCTCCCCTGCGCCGTCGAGGCGCGCCGCGTCGAGCAGGCTGTCCGGGATCTGGAGCATGTACTGGCGCACCAGGAAGATCCCGAAGATGCTCGCGAGGCTCGGCACCAGCACGCCGGCCCAGGTGTTCACGAGGCCGAGCTCCCGAAGCAGCAGGAAGAGCGGGAGCATCGCGACCTGGCCCGGCACGACGAGCCCGACGAGGAGCGCCCGGAAGAGCCGGTCGCGGGCCGCGAAGCGCAGCTTCGCGAAGGCGTAGCCCGCGAGCGAGCTCGTGAAGAGGCCCAGGGCCGTGGCCAGGGTGGCGAGCAGCGCGCTGTTCGCGGCCTGACGCGCGAGGTGGAGCCGCGAGAAGAGCTCGCGGTAGTGCACGAGCGTGGGCTCGCTCGGGACGAGCGCCGGAGGGAAGGCCGTAGCCTCCCCGGCCGGCATCAGCGACACGGAGAGCATCCACAGCAGCGGCGCGGCGCACAAGAGCGCCCCGAGCACGAGGAGTCCGTTCACGAGGAGCGCCAGGGCGCGCCGCCTCACGCGCTCACCTCGCGCCCGCGCCACGCGCGCGCCAGCAGCGTCGCGACGAGCACGACTCCGAAGAGCAGCACGGAGATCGCCGACGCCTGACCGAGGTTCCACCAGCGGAAGCCCTGCTCGTAGAGCAGCAGTACGATGCTCCGCGTGCTGTCCTCCGGGCCGCCCTGCGTCATCACGTAGGGCTCGGCGAAGAGCTGGAAGTGGCCAATCAGCGTCATCAGCACCACGAAGGTCGTCGTCGGGAGCAGCATCGGGAGCGTGACGAAGCGCAGCTCCTGCCAGCGCGTCGCTCCGTCGAGGCGCGCCGCCTCGTAGAGGCGCTCGGGAATGCTCTGGAGGCCCGCGACGAAGATCACCATGTTGAAGCCGAAGTTCTTCCAGACGGCGAGCAGGATGATGGCGGGCATCGCCCAGGCCGGGTCTCCGAGCCAGTCGACGGGTGCGATGCCGAGCCAGGCGAGCGCGCGGTTCGCGAGGCCGAGGCGTGGGTGGTAGAGGAAGCGCCAGACCACGGCGACCGCGACGAGCGTGGTCACGACGGGCAGGAAGTAGACCGTGCGGAAGAAGGCCTGCGCCCGCGCGCTGCGCGCGCAGAGCAGGAGAGCCGCCGCGAAGGACGCGCTGACCGAGAGCGGGGCGCCGAGCGCGACGAAGAAGAGTGTGTTCGCGGAGGCCTTCCAGAAGGTCGGATCGCGCAGCAGCCGCGCGTAGTTCTCGAGCCCCACGAAGCGCAGGTTGCGCGGATCGGCGAGCGCATAGAGGTCGAAGTCCGTCAGCGAGAGCAGGAAGGCGGCGACGACCGGGAGCAGGAAGAAGGCCACGAGCGCGGTGAGGGCGGGGGCCAGGAAGCCCGCGGCGGCAAGGCCGCGACGCGGCCGCGCAGCGAGCCGGAGGCGAGCGAAGCGCGGGCCCCTGCGAGGACGGATGCGCACCGGACGGCCCCCCTCCCCGGAGTCCAATCGTTCGGATCGTTCCCTACTCGCCGCTCGTCTCGCGTCTGAGCAGCCAGCGGCGCTTCTCTAGCACCTGATCGGCCTCGCGGTCCAGCGCCCGGAGGGCTTCGTCGGCGCTCTCGCTGCCGCGGACGACCGCCTCGGCGTGGCGCGCGATCCGGGTCGCGATGCGCTCCCACTCCGGGACCTTCGGCGTGGGCCGGACGTTCTCGAGCTGGGCGCGGAAGGCCTGAGCGTGCGGCGACTCCGCGAGACGGGAATCGCGCCAGGCCGAGCGCCGCGCCGGAAGATCGCCCGAGATCGCGTGGAAGGCGGCCTGCTGCTCGGGCGAGGCCAGGAACTCGATCCAGCGCCACGCGGCATCGCGGTGCGGGGAGGACGCCACGATGCCGAGGCCCGCTCCTCCCGCGAGCGAGACGCCCGGCGCGCCTCCCTCCGGCGACGGGAGCGGCGCGGTGGCCCAGCGGTCCTGGAGCTCCGGGGGCAGGCGTCGCGCGAGCTCGCCGAGATTCCACGGCCCGCTCACGAAGCTCGCGAAGCTGCCTGCCGCGAAGTCCTGATACAGGTTCCCGATCTCCGCGGCACCGCGCCGCGGTGCGAGGCCGTCGCGGAAGAAGCCGAGGTAGAAGTCGAAGGCGGCCCGAAAGGCGGGGCTCGTGAAGTTTCCGTAGCGATCTCCGTCGCGCAGCAGCTCGGCACCGCGCTGGAACGCGAGCACGACGGGGAGCTCCCATTCGGTGAGCGGCAGCAGAATCGGGTGGCTCGCAGCGGGCAGCACGCGCCGCAGGTCGGCGAGCGACTCGCGCCACTCGGACCAGCTGCGCGGCGCTCGCGTCCAGCCCGCCTCTTCGAAGAGGTCGCGGCGGTAGAAGAGCAGGCGCGTATCGGCGTACCAGGGCACGGCCCAGGTCGCGCCCCCGACCACGCCCATCTCGAGCACTCCCTCGAAGAAGTCGTCCGCGCGGACTGCCGTCGAGGCCTCGATCCGCGCGTCGAGCGGCTCGAGCGCCCCGAGGGCCACGAGCTCCGGGATCCACGTGCTCCCGACCTGGATCGCGTCCGGCAGCGCTCCGCCGGCGAAGGCCGTGAGCAGCTTCTCGTGCGCTGCGCTCCACGGGATCTGCTGCACGCGCACCCGCAGGTCGGGATGGCGCCGCTCGAACTCGGGTACGAGCTCGCGCACGAGCTCGCCCTCGCGCCCGAGGCCCCAGAACTCGAGCGTGGTCCGGCGGCAGGGCTCCGCATCGCCCGAGCAGCTGCAGGCGAGGAGCAAAGCGAAGCCCGGAGCCCGAGCGCGCGCGAAGAGCGAGCGCGACGCCCGGGGAAGGCAAGCGAAGCGCGCAGCGAGCCGCAGGCGAGCGAAGCCCGGAGCCCGAGCGCGCGCGAAGAGCGAGCGCGACGCCCGGGGAAGGCAAGCGAAGCGCGCAGCGAGCGCAAGCGAAGCGCGCAGCGAGCCGGAGGCGAGCGAAGGCAGGCCCCTGCCGGGCCTGCGAGCGAAGCCCGGAGCCCGAGCGCGCGCGAAGAGCGAGCGCGAGGCCCGGGGAAGCAGGGCAAGGAGCCGCGCGCGCGGCGGACGGCCCACGGCCCGCGCTACGCGGGCGTGGCGAGGGGCGCGAGCGCCTCGGGCTCGGTCACCGGAAGCGAGCAGCTCGTTCGGCGGCACACCCACGCGGTGGGGAGGCCGTCGGTAGGCTCGCGGCCCGCGAGCCACGCGGGGTCGAGACCCGCCGGCACGGGCGCCCCCGGCCGCACCACGACGACGGCGTCCTCGGGGCCCAGCACGCGACGCGCGCGGTTGGCCAGCGCCTGCGTAGCGTCCGCGCCCGGATCGCCGGCGATCACCGCGACCGAGAGACCGCTCTCGGCGAGGAGCGCGGCGCGCGCGAGCGTCGGCTCGGACTCCGGCGCGCGGTCGAGAACGAAGGCATGCGTGCGCAGCACGCTCTCGACGACGCGGGCGAGATCCGCGCGTCCGGTGAGCGTCGCGACGCGCAGCAGGCCGAGCACGGCCCAGCCCGTCGAGCCCGGAGTGGCGCCGTCGTGGTCGGAGCGCGGGCGCTGCACGAGGGGCTCCCCGTCGTCGGGCGTCAGGAAGAGGTCGGCCTCCGCGCCGTCGTAGAAGTGCCGGGCGATGGCCTCGGCGAGACCGATCGCGGGGGCGAGCCAGCGATCGCCGGCGCCGGCGCGGTGCAGGTCGAGGAGCGCTTCGAGCAGCGCCGCGTGGTCGTCGAGGAAGGCGGGGATCCGGGCGCGCTCGCCGTCGAAGACGCGGTGCAGGCGGCCGTCGCGATCCTGGAGACGTTCCAGCGCGAACTCCGCCGCGGACCGTGCGGCGTCGACCAGCGCGGGCAGGGCGAGCGTGCTGCCGGCGCGCGCGAGGCCGGAGATCGCGAGCCCGTTCCACGCGGCGACCCGCTTGCGGTCGGTCGCCGGCCGCGGGCGCGCATCGCGGGCCCGCAGCAGCGCGGCGCGCTCCGGCGCCCACTCGTCCCGCGCAGCGCGCGCGCGGTCGCGCAGCACCGTCGTCGCCCCTTCGAAGTTCCCGCCCGCCGTCACGTCGTAGGCCGCGCAGAACGCCGCGGCGCGCTCGCGTCCGAGCGCCGCCTCGATCTGCGCCGGCGTCCACACGTAGAAGGTTCCCTCCTCGCCCTCGCTGTCCGCGTCGAGGCTCGCGTAGAAGCCTCCCTCGGGCGCGCGCATCTCGCGCGCGAGCCACTCCGCCGTCTCGCGCACGGGCCACGCGAGATCGTCGTCGCAGGCGCCCGTGCGGCGCCAGGCCTCGGCGTAGGTGCGCAGCAGCTGGCCCTGGTCGTAGAGCATCTTCTCGAAGTGCGGCACGCCCCAGTGCGCGTCGACGCTGTAGCGGTGGAAGCCTCCGCCGAGCTGGTCGTAGACGCCGCCGCGCGCCATCTCCCGACAGGTCAGCACGACGTGGTCCAGGGCCTCGCGCGCCTTGCGCTCCGGGAGGTGATCGCAGGCCGCGAGCAGGAGGTCGAGGGTGGGCGGCGTCGGAAACTTCGGTGCGCGGCCGAAGCCGCCGTGCTCGGAATCGGCGCCCTGGAGCAGGCGCAGCGCGCCGCGGACGCCGGTCGCCACGCCGGGCGGCTCCGAGGCCACTCCGCTCGGCCGGCGTCCGAGCGCCTCGACGATCTGCGCGGCGCTCTGGCGCACCTCGGCTCCGCGGGTGCGGTACGCCCGCCAGGCGGCCTCGAGCACCTGGCGGAAGGAGGGAAGCCCGTGGCGCGGCTCGGGCGGGTAGTAGGTGCCTCCGTAGAAAGGTCGGCCGTCGGGCGTGCAGAAGACGGTGAGGGGCCAGCCGCCGTGGCCGGTGAGCGCCGTGACCGTGTCCATGTAGATCCGGTCGACGTCCGGGCGCTCCTCGCGGTCGACCTTCACGTTCACGAAGAGGCGGTTCATCAGTGCGGCCGTCTCCGGGTCCTCGAAGGACTCGCGCTCCATCACGTGGCACCAGTGGCAAGCGCTGTAGCCGATCGAGACCAGCAGCGGGAGGTCCTCGCGCCGCGCCCGCTCCAGGGCCTCGGTGCTCCACGGATACCAGTCGACCGGATTGTGCATGTGCTGGCGGAGGTAGCTGCTCGCTTCAAAGGCGAGTCGGTTCTCCGGGCGGTCGCTCGGGCGATCGTTCACGCGCGCTCCAGGGCTCGGAAAACCGTAGGCTACCATGCCGCCGCGCGCGCGGGAGCCGCGCCGGGAGGTGCGTCGTCGTGGGCGGTCCGCCCATCGATCCGAACGCGATCGCGAGCGCGCGGGAGCGCGCGCTGGGCTTCGCCCTGGCGCACGGCGACGCGCTCGCGCAGCGCCGCGCTCGCGCACTCGTGGAGCGCGCCCGCGCGCCGGAGTTCGCGGAGTGGCTCGCCCGGAAGCAGCTCGAAGGCGGCGCCTTTGCCGACGCGTCGGGCCAGGGTCTCACCGCGACGCGGCGCGCGCTCGCTGCGCTGGTGCAGGTCGGCGTGCTGCACGGCGCGCTCGTGGAGCGCGCGGTGCAGTACCTCGGCCGGGCGCAGCGGCCGGACGGACGCTGGGAGCCCGCGGGAGACGCCTCCGAGAGCGCCGCGATCGAGGCGACCGGACGCACGGCCGGCGTGCTCGCCCGCACTCCCTGCGCAAGGTCGCGGACGCTCGACGCCGCGGCCGACTGGCTCGCCGCGCGCTTCGCGCCGGAGCGCGTCCAGGGCTTCGCGATCCGGGCGCTCGGCGCCTACGCCGCGACCTTTGCGAACATCCCACACGAGAGCTCCGACGCGATCCTCCAGTGGTGCGGTCGCGAGCTCGAGCGCGGGTTTCGCGCGGGAGCCTTCGACGCCGTGCGCACGGCCCGGGTGCTCGTCGACTGCGACGCGCCCTCCCTGCCGGGAGCGCGCCTCGCGGCCGGCGACGTGGTGGCCGCGCTCCTGAGCGAGCAGGCGCCCGACGGCGGCTGGCCGCCGCAGGGCGGCGAGCGACCGTGCCGGATCGCGCGGACACTAGACGCGCTCGCGGGCCTGGCCCGCCTGGCCTTCCGGTAGGGGCGCTCCCGCCGCGGTCTCCGGCAGCGCGATCCCCCCGAGCCACGCGGGGGCCCACCAGTTCCAGCGGCCCATCAGGCGCATGGTCGCGGGCACGAGGAGGGCCCGGACCACCGTCACGTCGAGCAGGATCGCCGCCGCGACGCCCACGCCGACCTCCTTCACGTAGAGGAGGTATCCCGTCGCGAAGGCGCCGATCACCACGATCAGGATCGCCGCCGCGCTGCTCACGATCCGGCCGGTGTACGCCAGCCCGTAAGCGATGCTGCGCCGGTTGTCGCCGTGCTTGCGGAACTCCTCCTGGATGCGGCTCAGCAGGAAGATCTCGTAGTCCATCGAGAGGCCGTAGACCACGGCGAACATGATCACCGGGATGGTCGGGTCGATGCCTCCGGGCTGCTCGAAGTGCAGCAGCCTCGCCAGGTGGCCGTCCTGGAAGGCCCAGACCAGGAAGCCGTAGCTCGCCGCGAGCGAGAGCAGGTTCATCACGGCGGCCTTGATGGGGACCAGCACCGAGCGGAAGCCGTGCAGGAGGACGAGCAGGTTCCAGACGACCACGAGCGCGGCGACGCGCCGTCCCCACTCGGCCAGCGTCTGGCGCACGTCGACCTGGTACGCGGTGGGCCCCCCGACCGAGACGCGCAGGTTCGGGTGCGGGAGCGCACGGATCGCCTTCACCAGCGCCACGGCCTGTGTCGAGCGCCACGACACCCCGCAAGGAACCGTGACGAGGGCAATCTCGCGGTCGACCGTGTGAGCGAGCGGAATCTCGACGTCGGGCTTTGCGGCCCGCGAGCGCCGCTCGGCTTCCGAGAGGCGCTCGGGGTCGAGCTGGTTCAGCGGCGTCTGCACGTTGTCGCTGCCGGCGACGCGTCGCAGCTCGCGCAGGAAGGCGTGGATGGTGCGGAGCTGGGTCGTCTCGAGCACCGGCCCGTCCGCCTCGATCAGCACCTGGATCGCCCAGGTTCCCGCCTGGTCGAAGACGGCCGGGTCGGCGAGGCGCTCCTCGACGAGCCGCACCGCCGAATCGGCCGGGAGGATGCGGGCGTCGGGGAGCACGCTCTGCATCCGCGTCCCCGGCAGCGCGAGCCCGACGAGCAGCGCGATGCACGCGCCCGCCGTCGTCCACGGGTGGCGCAGCGAGATCTCCGAGATCCGCAGCCACATCGCGCTCGGACCGGTCCGCGGCTTGCGGCGGGTGATGGGCCAGAGGTCGACGCGCGGGCCGAGCCAGACCAGCGCGGCCGGGAGCAGGACGAGCGCGCCGAGGGCGGCCGTCGCCACCGCGAGCACGCCGCCGAGGCCGACGCCGCGGAGCAGCGGAACCGGTACGACGATCAGCACCGCGACGCTCACCGCGACCGTGAGCGCCGACACCCAGACGGCCCGCCCGGCGGTGTCGAGCATGGTCGTCACCGCCCGCGCCGGGTCGGAGCCCGCGGCGAGCTCGTCCCGGAAGCGCTGCACCACCAGCAGCGAGTAGTCGAGCGAGAGGCCGAGACCCAGGAAGGTCCCGACCGTGAGCGCGAAGACCGAGACGTCCATGAAGAGGGCGAGGAGGCCGGTGAGCGCCGTCGTCCCGGCCAGGCTGAAGGCGCCGATGAAGACGGGCAGCAGCGCCGCGACCGCGCTGCGGAAGAAGATCAGGGTCAGCAGGGCGGCGAAGGGGAGCGCGAGCCGCTCGGCCTTCGCGATGTCGCGCGCGGCGATCTCCTGCCCGAGGAGCTCGGCCGCGACGAGACCGCCGATCTCGATCTCGGCGCCGATGTCCTTCAGGATGGGCTCGATCCGTCCGAGCGTCTCGATCGCCTCGGCGGCCGAGCCGGCCAGATCGATCACCATGACGGTCTGCTCGCCATTGAGCGAGACGAGCGACTCGAGGCCCGTGTTGTAGTACGAGAGGGCGGTCGCCACGCCCTCGTCCTCGTGGAGCAGCTCGAGCGCGTCGAGCACGTGCGTCGCGAAGCCCGAGTCGCGCACGCTCGACCCCGGTGTGTGCAGGATCGCGACCACGTCGGGCTGCCCGACACCGAGGCGCTCGAAGAGGACCTCGCCGACGCGGTTCGATTCGCTCTCCGGAGCCTCGAGCCCGGCCGAGCGCAGCCGCGAGGCCACCGATGCGGCGTAGACGCCCGCGGCGATCGAGGCGAGGACGAAGGCCAGGACGACGAGCCGATGACGGCGGACGAGCCGGCCCGCGAGCCGGGTGAAGGGCGAGGCGGAGCCCGAGGCTGCCGGCGGCGCAGGCGGCATCGACTCCTCGTTCCTCGTGCGGGGGAGCAGCGCGCTCGCGCGGCGATCTCGCTCCGGCCGCTCCGGCCCAGCTGAATGCGAGGGGGACCGGAAAGCTATCGGGCGGAGGCTCCTACGTCCAGCCGGCTCGAGGACGATGCCAGGATTCGAGCCGTGGCAGCCCACTCCGCTCGCCTGCGGCTCGCTGCGCGCGCTTCGCGCTTGCGGTGGTGGGGCATCGTGCCGGCCTCGGGCGGTAACGTGTTCTCGTGGGGCTCGTGCGGCGGCGGTCAGTCCTCCATCGTGACGGAGGGAGCGCGCCGCTTCCAGCGGTAGATCGCGACGATCGCCAGCATTGCGATCGTGCCGGGGATCCAGTGGTCGTCGATCCAGGCGAGCACGGCCTCGAGGAATGGGCGGATCGAGGCGGCCACACCGAGCACGACCACGGCGCGCAGCACGAGTCCCGGCGCCGCCAGTGCGAGGAAGACGCGCGGCCGCATGCCCGAGGCGCCCGCCAGGGCCGAAAGGGTGGGGCCGCTCAAGAAGAAGACGATCGGGTGGGAGGCCCGCCGGAAGAGCTGCTCGAGCCCGCGCACGAAGCGGCCGAAGCCGCCCGCCCGCGCCTCGATCCACGCGATGCCGGCGGGCCCGAGGGCCCGCCCGAGGTGGAAGCTCGCGAGGTAGAAGAGCATGCGACGCGTCACCACCACCGCGACGAAGGCGAAGGGGTCCACCGTGGGCGCGGCGAGGAGCAGGTGGCGCCCGAGGGGGCTCATCGCCACGAGGAGCAGCGGGTGGTGGTTCACGAGGTAGAGCGAGAAGGCGACGCCGAGCAGGGAGATCGAAGACAGGGTCGCGAGGGTCGAGACGCACAGGCGCACGGTCCGCCGCCGCTCCGGATCGAGCAGCCAGGCGCTCGTCGGATCGAGGCCGCCCGGCGGCGTCGGGCCACCGGCGAGGGGGGAGCCTGCGCCCTGCATACCCGAGGAGGCTAGCTCCACGCGGATTCGGGCGACGGGCTTGGCCGAGCCGGCGGCCGCCGCGCGGCCGGCGTAAGCTCGCGCCGGGAGGCATCGGGATGAACCTCGCGCAGGTGCACGAGGCGATCGCGGCGGCGATCCCGGAGCGGGAGTGCCTCGTCTTCCGCGAGCGCCGCTACCGCTGGGCGGAGGTCTCCCTGCGCACGCGTCGGCTCGCGGACGTCCTGCGCGGCCACGGCCTCGGCTGCCGCTGCGAGCGGGCGGGCCTGCGCGGCTTCGAGTCCGGGCAGGACCACGTCGCACTCTACCTGTACAACGGCAACGAGTACCTGGAGGGGATGCTCGGGGCGATGAAGGCCCGCGCGGCTCCCTTCAACGTGAACTACCGCTACGTCGAGGAGGAGCTGCTGTACCTCTTCGACAACGCCGACGCGCGAGCCGTGATCTACCACGCGAGCTTCGCGCCGACGCTCGCGCGCGTGCGCGAGCGGCTCCACGGGATCCGGCTCTGGCTCCAGGTCGACGATGGGTCCGGCGAGCCGCTGTTGCCCGGCGCCCTCGACTACGAGGCGGCGCTCGCGCAGGCCTCCCCGCGCGAGCCGGAGGGCCTCTCCCCCGACGATCTCTACATCCTCTACACGGGGGGGACGACCGGCATGCCGAAGGGCGTGCTGTGGCGGCAGGAGGACATCTTCCACGCGGCGCTCAACCCGCGCGGCGCCCGCGACCTCGCGGCCGTCGTCGAGCGGGCGTGCGAGGGAGGGCCGCGCGCGCTCCCCGCGCCCCCCTTCATGCATGGTGCGGCGCACTGGGCGGCCTTCAGCATGTGGCACGTCGGGGGCACCGTCGTGGTGCAGTCCGACCCGCGCCGCCTCGATCCGGCGGACATCTGGTCGACGGTCGAGCGGGAGAAGGTGAACGCGCTCACCATCGTGGGGGACGCCTTCGGGCGGCCGCTCCTCGACGAGCTGCGCCGAGGGTCCTACGACGTCTCGTCGCTGCGCCGCCTCACGACCGGCGGCGCGATCCTCTCCGCGTCGCTGAAGCGCGAGTTCCTGGAGCTCATCCCGGGGCTGCGCATCCTCGACGCGCTCGGCTCGTCCGAGAGCGGCGCGCAGGCCGCGAAGCTGTCGACCGGCGGCTCGGACGCCACGACCGGGGACTTCGAGCCGAGCCCCGACAACACCGTGCTGCGCGAGGACCTCTCCGGCGAGGTCGCCCCGGGCTCCGGGGAGCGGGGCTGGCTCGCGCGCCGAGGGCACGTTCCGCTCGGGTACTACAAGGACCCGGAGAAGAGCGCGCGAACCTTCCCGATCATCGGCGGCGTGCGCTACGCCGTGCCGGGCGACCGCGCGATTCTTGAGGCCGCCGGCCGACTCCGCCTGCTCGGCCGCGACTCCGTCACGATCAACACGGGCGGCGAGAAGGTCTTCGCCGAGGAGGTGGAGCACGCGCTCAAGCACCACCCGAGCGTGTACGACGCCGTCGTCGTGGGGACGCCGCACGAGCGCTGGGGTCAGCAGGTGATCGCGCTCGTGCGCCTGCGCGAGGGTGCGGCCGCGAGCGAGGACGATCTTCGCGGCGTGGCCGGCGAGCACCTGGCCGCCTTCAAGCTCCCGCGCCGGGTGCTCTTCGTCGACGAGATCGTGCGTTCGCCGAGCGGGAAGCCCGACTATCGCTGGGCGCGCGAAGCCGCGCTCGCCCGGCTTTGAGGCCCGGGTCCGGCAAGCGATGCGGGGATTACGGCTCCGACCGGGTTCTCCCGCGATCGCAGGTGGCGATTCTAGTCGAAGCGGGTTGGCGACGGGGTATGCTGGCCTTCCCGCAGCGTGGAGGAGCGGACCGTGCTCGATCTCACCCCCGACGAGATGCTCACCACGACGCGCGCGGTGCGACGCCGCCTCGACACCTCGCGCCCCGTTCCGCGGCAGCTGGTCGAGGAGTGCCTCGAGATCGCGCTCCAGGCCCCGAACGGCTCGAACCTGAACACCTGGCGCTGGATCGCGGTCGACGATCGCGCGACGGTCGCGCGCATGGCCGAGATCTACGACGCCGCGCTCGACGACTACGTGAAGTCGCTCGGGAGCGCGGTCGGAAAGGGCTACGCCGGGGCGTCCGTGCCGGGCTTCGAGAGGATCGGCGCCTCCGTGCAGCACCTCCGCGAGCACATGCGCGAGGTTCCGGTGCTCGTGGTTCCGCTCTTCGCGGGCCGCACGGAGGGCGCGAGCGTGTTCTTCCAGGCGAGCCTGTGGGGCTCGATCGTGCAGGCGGTGTGGAGCTTCATGCTGGCGCTGCGCGCGCGCGGCCTCGGGAGCTGCTGGACGACCGGCCACCTGCATCGCGAGGCGCAGATGGCCGAGCGGCTCGGGATCCCGAAGGAGCGCTTCACGCAGGTCGGTCTCTTCCCGGTGGCCTACACGCGAGGACACGAGTTCCAGCCCGCCTGGAGGCGCCCGGCCTCCGAGGTGCTCTGCTGGAACCGCTTTCAGGCCTGAGCGGGACGGGTCGGGACGCGCACGAGCGCGAGGGCGCAGGCGGCGCCAGCGAGCCATCCGAGGAAGAGTCGCATGGCGAGCTGGTAGCTCCCGGTCGAGTCGAAGGACCACGGCGCGAGCTGGAGCGCCGTGAGGTTGAGCGGGAGCATCAGCGGGCCCATCAGCCCCATCACGCGCCCGAAGGCCTCGCGCCCGAAGCAGTCGGCTATCAGCGCGCCCCAGAGCGGCAGGAATCCGCCGATCGCGAGCCCTCCGATGGCGCTCCCGGCCAGAAGCCAGGCGAAGGACGGCCGGGCGAGGAGCACGCCGAGGAAGACGGCGAGCATCGCCATGGCGACCCACACCAGCGCGCGCTTGTCCCATCGATCCGCGATCGCTCCGAAGCCGAGCTTGCCGACGATGCCGAAGGCCGAGAACGACGAGAGCAGGAGCGAGGCGCGCTCCGCCGAGATCCCGAGGTCCGTGGCGTAGGCGTGCAGGTTCGTCAGCAGGCCGACCAGGATCGCGAAGACGCTCCCGATCGCGAGCGTGATCGCCAGGAAGTTGCGGTCGTGCAGCAGCTTCCGGAAGCCCAGCTCGGGATGGCTCGCGGCGGGTCCGCGCTGCCCGGGCGGGAGCGGCGGATCGCCGTCGGGCCCGAGCCCCCGCTCCTCGGGGCGGCCGACCACGGAGAGGGCCACGATCGGGAGCGCGATGGTCACCAGTACCGACGCCATCGCCAGGATCGCCCCGCGCCAGCCGAAGCGCTCGATCGCGAGCGTGAGGAGCGGTGGGACGAGGAAGCCGCCGATCGAGGTGCCCGTGGCCGAGATCCCGAGGGCGAGGCCGCGACGCCGCAGGAACCAGTTCGCGACGAGCTTCGAGGCGCTGATCGGCCCGGCCGCCATCGCCCCGGGCCCGACCACGCCGGCAAAGAGCAGACCGGCCAGCCACAGCTGCGGGGCGACGGCGATCAGCCCGAAGCCACAGGCCATGAGCAGCGCACCCGCGCAGAGGATCGCGCGGAGCGAGCGGCGGTCGAGCGCACTTCCTAGAAAGGGCCCGAGCGCGGCCATCACGACCGCGAGGCCCGAGTAGCCCGACGCGACGCTGCTTCGCGAGGCCCCGAACTCCTCCGCGACCGGCTTCAGGAAGAGTGGGAACGCGTACTGCGTGAGCCCGACGGAGAAGGCCTGCACCAGCAGCGCGGCTCCGACCATCCACCAGCCGTAGAAGGTTCCGCGTGCGGACGGGCTCCCCACGGGCCAGTCTCCTCTCGGTCTCGGGGCCGCCGGAGCATGGATCAGGCCGGCCCGTCGGCGCAATCAAGATCTGGCGAGGCCCTCTGCCGCGCGGAAGCCGCCGGAATGTGCTTGCATCCGCGCCGAACCAGGAGGTGGCGGAGATGAGCGTACCCGGGAGCGAGGAGATCGGCGTCGTCGTCGTCGGAACGGGCTTCGGAGTCCTGACCCACGTGCGGGCGCTGCGCGCCGCGGGGCTCCCCGTCGCGGCGCTGGTCGGCCGCGATCCGAAGAAGACGGCGGAGCGCGCGGCGCGCTTCGGCATCCCGCACGCATCGACCTCGCTCGGCGAGGCGCTGGCGCTTCCCGGCGTGCGAGCCGTGACGATCGCGACGCCCCCGCACACGCACGCCCCGTTCGCACTCGCGGCGATTCGAGCGGGGAAGCACGTGCTGTGCGAGAAGCCCTTCGCGAAGGACGCGCGCGAGGCGCGGCGCCTGCTGTCCGCCGCCGAGAAGGCGGGCATCGTCCACTTGCTCGGGACCGAGTTCCGCTGGGCGACCGGCCAGGCGCTGCTCGCGCGCGTCGTCGCGAGCGGCCGCATCGGGAGGCCGCGGCTCGCGACCTTCCTGCTGCACGCCCCGATGCTCGCCGATGCGAGGGCAGAGGTGCCGGCGTGGTGGTCCGACGCGTCGCAGGGCGGCGGCTGGCTCGGCGCCTACGCGACCCACGTGTTGGACCAGATCCGGACCACGCTCGGCGAGTTCGAAGGCGTGAGCGCGGCACTTTCCGTCGTGGCCGAGCGCGACTGGACGGCCGACGACAGCTACAGCGTCCGCTTCCGGCTCCGCTCGGGCGTCGACGGGATCCTCCAGAGCACGGCAGCGGACTGGGGGCCCTTCCTCGCGGTGGCTCGGATCGTGGGATCGAGCGGCACCGCGTGGTCCGAGGGCGACGCGGTGAAGGTGGCCGATCGCAGGGGCACGCACCAGGTCCCAGTTCCCGAGGACCTGCGCCTCCCCCCGCCCGATCCGCCGCCCGGCGATCTGCTGCACACCGCCTACGACATGCTCCACGCCGGAGGCATCGATCTCGGTCCCTACACGCGCCTATGTGAGGTGTTCCGCGACCGCATCCTGGGCCGCCCCGTGCCGAAGGATCCCGCGCCCCCCAGCTTCGCCGACGGCGTGGCGAGCATGGCCGTGATCGACGCGATCCGGCGCTCGGCCGCGACCGGAGGCTGGGTCGCCGTCCCGCCGGAGCGCCCGATCGCCGGGCCACGCGCGAAGCGGTGACGCAGACGCACCCCGACGACGAGTTCCATCCGCCGACCAGCGACGATCCCTGGTGGACCGAGACCTGCTGGTTCACCTTCAGCGTGCCCGAGCGCCGCCTCTCGGGTCAGCTCTACCCCTTCTTCCGGCCGAACCAGCGCGTCGCGGCCGGCGCGGCCTACTTCTGGGACGACCGCGGCGACCAGCCCTGGAACTGCCTCTATGCGAAGAACTTCTGGCACCTGCCGATTCCCGCCGGTGCAAAGCTCTCCGACCTCTCGCTCCCGAACGGGATCCGCACCCGCTGCCTCGAGCCGCTGCGGCGCTACGAGCTGCGCTACGACGATCCCGACGGGGGCGACGAGGTGCACCTCGCGCTCGTCTTCACCGCGCTCGCGCAGCCGCACTACCTCGGCGGCTCCCACCTCGACCAGCCGGGTCGCTTCGAGGGCAGGCTCGTCCTCCACGGGGAGGAGATCCGCGTCGACGCCTTCGGCTTCCGGGATCGCTCGTGGGGCCCGCGCACGCAGTTCGGGCAGGGCATCACCGGTACCCCCGCGAGCCACGGCGGCTACAGCTACGCCACGGCCTCCGAACGCGACGCCTTCCACACCATCACGATGGACTTCGGCGCGGGCTGCCTCTCGATCCACGGCTATCTGCTGCGCGATGGCGAGTGGTCGAAGCTCGCGAACGGCCGTCGCGAGGTGCTGGAGCGCGACCGCTCGACCGGCTATCCGACCCGCGTGCGCGTCGAGGGGCGCGACGCGCTCGGCCGCGAGCTGCGCGCCGAGGGGCGCTGCCTGAACCGGCTCGGCTTCTTCATCAACCCGAATCTCTTCAGCGTGAACTGCCTCACCGAGTGGAGCTTCGACGGGATCACGGCCCACGGCGAGGACCACGACAACTGGAGCGCACCCGCCGCCCGCCGCTTCTTCCGCAAGGCGCTCGGCTATCCGGCCCGATGAACTCCGCTCGCCTTCGGCTCGCTGCGCGCGCTTCGCGCTTGCGGCGGGGCCCGATGAGCTCCGCTCGCAGCCAGCTCACCCCTACATCGAGGAGCACCCACGCGGCAGGGAGGGCCAGGTCTTCTACGACCTGCGCGCCGACCTCGGCGTCGACCCGAACCAGCGGCGCGAGCGCTTCCGCTTCTACTTCGACCGCTACCCGATCCGGGCCGAGGTGCGGTGGGGGCGGGCATAGGGAAGCCCGCCTGGGTTTCCGCGTTGGGACCGAGACGCGGACCTACGACCGCTCCGGGAACGTCGCTCGCGACACTGTCTTCTGACGCGCAGCTCGTGCGCAGCGGTGGAGAGCCGGGAACGTCGCTCGCGACACCATCTTCTGACGCGCAACTCGCGCGCAGGCGTGGAGAGCGGGGTTGCGAGAACCCAGGGATTTCGCGTCGTGCGCGAGAAGGCCTCGTTCGGTCCCGTCGGTGCTTTCTGCATGCATTCCGGCTTGCGATTGCGTATGAATGACCTGACGAAGTGTCGCGGCACGCGGCTGCTCTGGCTCCAAACGCTGACGGTCACGCTCGATGTCGAAGCTCTCCTTGATGGTTCCGCTGGTGTTCTCGTTGGCGAGCGCGCTGGCTCCCGCCGCGCAGGCGCCGGATCCCGTCTCCCCCGACGTGACGATCGCCTTCTTCGGCGACCAGGGTCTGGGCGGTGACGCCGAGGCCGTGCTGGCGTTGATCCGCGACGAGGGCGCGGACGCCGTGATCCACATGGGCGACTTCGACTACGAGGACGACCCCGCCGCCTGGGACGCACAGATCGACGCGTTCCTCGGCGCGGACTTCCCGTATTTCGCGTCCGCGGGCAACCACGACGAGGCGAACTTCTACCGGTCCGGCGGCTACCAGGATCTCCTGGAGGCGCGCATGAACCGCCTGGGCATGCTCTGGGAAGGCGACCTCGGCGTCCGCTCGTCCTTCCACTTCGAGGGCATCTTCATCGTCTTCACGGCGCCCGGCTCCTTCGGCGACGGCGACGAGGTTTACGCGCCGTACATCCGCGACGCTCTCGCCGCGGACGACTCCGTCTGGAGCATCTCCGCGTGGCACAAGAACATGCGGCGGATGCAGGTGGGCGGAAAGCCCGACGAGACCGGCTGGGGCGTGTACGAGGAGTCGCGGCGGGGTGGCGC
>Ga0214473_10001920_pt1 | contig 26370 bp, 25 predicted proteins | sample RVTome_7_FD_203509 | JGI IMG/M metagenome (GOLD analysis project Ga0214473, IMG submission 203509) | Soil microbial communities from uranium-contaminated site in the Upper Colorado River Basin, Wyoming, United States - RVT98D197 | ecosystem: Environmental > Terrestrial > Soil > Contaminated >...
AAAGAAAAGGAAAAGGGAAAAGAGAAAGAGAAAAAAGAGAAGAAGGCGAAGAAAGAAGAGAAAGAAGCCCACAAGGGAAAGAAGGAGAAACCCAAGAAAAAATCTGAAGGAAAAGCCAAATAATAATCTTTTTTGAATATTCTTTACTAAAAAGGGATTGCAAAAACTGCAATCCCTTTTTTTGTGGACATGTTAATTCAAGAATAACTGTCTTTCTTTGACTCATTATCAAGAGAGTTTGCCACTCTCCGGGGTTAAAATCCCTTCCAGTTGGTCAATCAGTGGTGGCAGATCTTCGGTTACAGTTTCCCACACCACATCGAGGTTGATATCGAAGTAGCCATGGATGAGTCTATCTCTCATCCCAACCATCTTTTCCCACGGTATCTCAGGATGACCTGTACGGAAAGATGGCGAAATACCCCTGGCAGCCTCTCCGATGACTTCTAACAAACGTACGAGAGAGAGATTCAACATCCTATCTCTATTTAGGTCTTCGCGTGATCGATTGCTGGAAAAGACTATTGCTTCGCGAGCAGCATCAAGAATGTGGCGAAGGCAAACATCATCATTCTTGAGCATACTGTACCTCTGCCTTTGCGACCACTTCATTCCTAAAATGACGGCTTAGGTCTTCCGGGGTTCGTAGGTCTACCTTCCGTCCATCAAATAAGGACGATAGTTCTTTCTCTAAGTCGAACAAACGGAAAAAACCCGGCACATGCCCAGTTTCAAATTCAACGAGTACATCCACATCACTGTCAGGTCCAAAATCACCTCGTAAGACAGATCCAAAGAGGGAGAGTTTGCGAATGTGGTTACGCCTACAGAAATCAGCTATCTTTTCTTCTGGTACGTTGATCTTATTATTAATCATTTTTTGGCAATCCCTTTTTAAATTCTTTATACAACTATACCAAATCTAAAAGGATTTGAACAGCCTTTTTCAATCAAAAATAACCGAAAAATCTTGACTCTTGCAATCCTTGTGAGCGATCGGCAGGTTTACTCCTTTAAGCTCTTAGAAATGATCATCTGCCTCAGATATAGACTATCTTTATAAGCACCTGCTTCGGTTGCACTTTCCAAAAAAATGATTAAATTAAAAATTAGGAGGCATAAAGAGATGAAAAGGATACGAATATTGACAATGGCAAGCATGATTGTTTTAAGCTTCTTCTTGGTAACTCAGGGCGCGGCCTTAGCTGATACCTTTCAAATTCCACGTTTGCTCCCTACTCCCCGAATGATCATGATTTTCGATAAAGGGCTGGATACACATGTGCTGTCGATTGACAGATTCACTGAAGTCACGTGGATTAATGACTCAAATAGTACAGTGAAGATTGAATTCGGGCAAGGCCAAAATTGCAAGGAGATTTCTGCTGCCGCATTTCCGGCATTAGGGATCAGAATGCAACCGGACAAATGCTTCGTAACCAGTGTTATCCCTCCGAAGGGAACTCTGCGGTTCCGTTTCAAAGAATTTGGTGATTACAAATACAAAGTGGAGTACATAGATAAGAACCAAGTTGACCAGGGACAACTAAAGGTATTCTAAACAGGGCTGGCTAATATCTCCAATGAACCTGGAACGAAAAGAACTGCGAGAGGGTGTCCAATACCAAATGGTCAAATTGCCCCTATATACCCCTATCCAGTCTTGGATTAGGTGGGAGGTTAAGGTTTGGAGGGATATATAGGGGCGCTAATTTGTCCCGTTTCATCTCCAAAAAAAATGAATACGACTATGTTCACCTAAGGATCTTTGATAGCCTTATTATGATCTTCATATTTAAATTGTTTTAGAACCTACGTCCCCTATTTTCTCTATTTTCTATGCCCGGATTTATTTCTAATCTGCTAATCTTTTATCAGGATGTGGACTGTACACGCCCGAGTATCCCCTTCTTTATATCCACCCATGATTTGAGCGAGTCCCACCCGTGCTTTTTTTATCTGCCGTTTTCCTGCTTCTCCTCGTAGTTGCCAAACGATTTCTACCACCTGTGCAACACCCGATGCTCCTACCGGATGACCTTTTGCTAATAAACCTCCGCTGGGGTTGACAGGGATTCTACCACTCAATTCAGTTGCCCCCTCATCTATAAGACGGCCTCCCTCGCCAGGAGCACATAGCCCTAAGTCTTCATAGTGGATGATCTCGGAGATAGTAAAGGCATCGTGGACCTCCACAACGTTTATGTCTTTAGGTGCCAAAGAGGCCATCTGGTAAGCTTCTTCGGCCGCTCGTTTTTCTATCTCCCACCCTGTGATGTCTCGTTGGTTATTATAAGTTCCGGTAGTGAGTACCGAGGCAGCAACTTTCACCGCTTTGGCCTTTAATTTTCGGGCCATCTTCCAACTGCACAGGATCAATGCTGCCGCCCCATCACTGTTTGGGCAACAGGAGAATAGAGTTAGAGGATCGGCAACTACTGGGGAGTTGAGAACTTCTTCCACGGTGAATTGTTTTTGAAATTGTGCATAAGGGTTAAGTGACCCGTTGAAGTGGTTTTTCACTGAAACTTTAGCTAATTGTTTACGGGTCGTCCCATATCGCTCCATATGTTTCTGTGCAATCAGTGCAAACTGGCCCGGAAATACATCGCCCAATTTAGTTTCAAACTCTGCAGCCCCCACGTCAAGCATGGCACCTTTTGACATCACTGTTTTTTCTACTCCGGCAACGATGACCGTATCATAAAATCCGCCTGCGATTGCCATCCACCCTTCCCTCAATGCTGTCGATCCTGAGGCGCAGGCGTTTTCGATATTGACAATTGGAATCTCATTGATCCCTACTTCCCAGAAAACATTCTGCCCCACTCCTGTCTCACCCTGAATAGCAGGAGCCAAGGCATTGCCGCAGTATCCCGCCTCGATCTCTTTTGGGGTAATCCCAGATTCTCGGAAGGCGTTTACGCATGCCTCTCGTCCAAGATCCCTCAGACTCCTATCAGGGTGTTTGCCAAATTGGGTCATGCCCACCCCAATGATAAACACATCTCTCATGTCACCCCCTATGAAGAGAGCTCTGAAAAACTACTTTACACTCTCTTGATTTCTAATCTGTGTAATCGTTTTTATAATCCAAGTAATCAGAGATTTCTGGACTTTTTCAAAAATCTCATGAAACGGGTTTGAATTTATACCCAATCGTCTGTTTTCCTTCGATGTCTATCTTGATAGGCTCCAGTACCAATTCCACTTCCTGACCAGGCGCAAAGGATGAAGGATCATTGCCCGTAAATAGACCAAAGACACGGACCTTGTTGACTGGTATATCCACATAGCCATAGGCATAAGGTGCGATTATTCCGGTGGGTGAATTGCGGTGAATCACCGTACAGGCATAGATGACCCCTCTCCTGTCAAGTTTTATCTCTTCCATTTCCCCTTTATCAAAACAGTATGGACAAAGGGGACGTTTGGGGAAAAAGATTTTGCCACAATTCGTACAGCGATTGGCAAGCAAAGCGGGTACCTGATCATCGGCTATAGGATATTCGAACAATCCTTCCTCAAATAATGCCCATGTTTGATCAGTTTGATTTAGTTTAGTCTTTTCCATTTCAACCTCAAATGCGTTTCTTTCTACCGGCCCAATAGGGGTCTCTCAATACATTCTTGGTCACCTTCCCAGAAGGATTCTTAGGAAGATCGTCCATAAATTCCACTCTTTTGGGCTTTTTGTAACCGGCAAGCTTGGAGGCGCAGAAATCGATAATTGCCTCTTGATCCAATTGAACTCCTTCCTTCTTGACCACCACGGCACAGACTGCTTCACCGTATATCTTATCCGGAATTCCGAACACGGTTACCTCTCGCACTCCAGGATGACTGCTGATGACATCTTCAATTTCTTTGGGATAGATGTTCTCTGCTCCACTAATTATCATATCCGTCAAACGATCGACGATGGTAAAGTATCCCTCTCCCTCTGCTCTAGCCAGGTCCGCAGTGTGTATCCACCCATCCCGAATGACTCTCTTGTTGGCTTCTTCCATTTTATGGTAGCCGATCATACCCAAGGGTTCTTGGGCGCATATAATTTCACCCACTTCTCCTATAGGTGTGTTATTACCCTCTTCATCCACTACACGGAGGTCAGCATTGAACATCTCACGGCCAGTACATTGGGACCGTTCCTTATGGTCTTCTGGCCGTAGCACCGAAACCATTCCAGTCTCGGTCTGTCCATACCATTGGTAGAACCCTGCCTTGAATAAATCCATGGACCCCTCAAGCACTGTGGGGCTGATGGGCGAAGAGCCATACCAGATTTTATTTAAGGTGGATACATTATACTTTTTTGCACCAGGATGATTGATCAGCATGGCCAATTGGGTCGGAACCCACATGGTCATGGTCACACCGTAACGTTCCACGGTATCAAGAATCTTATCCGGATCAAATCCTTTCCCTGTAATAATAACCGTCCCGCCCATTAAAAGTGTGGGTTGAAGTGTGGCATTGAGCCCCCCATTGTGAAACAGGGGAAGGCATACCAGTGTCACATCCTCATGTCTCAGATCACCTTCCATCACCATACCCGTAAAGATGGCCATATTGGCTGCGTGAGGGAAGAGCACCCCTTTGGGAAAGCCGGTCGTACCACTGGTATACATGACACTGCAAGGGGAATTGGGGTCTACTTTGACAGGTGGGTCAGAGGTGGACCGGCCTTCCATAAGCTTTGTTAAACTGAGCGCTGACTCCAGGGGCTTTTTTGAAATTCCTACTAAATGAATCGATAAAGTGAACTCTGCCTTGGACTCCCCCACTATGGCGGTAAACTCAGGTCCAAAAAAGAGTACCTTCGGTTCGGAGTTGTTAATCACGTAGGCGAGCTCTTTCTTCTTGTAACGAAAGTTAATTGGAACCAGCATCGCTCCGCACTTGGCCACGGCAAAATTGATAATTGGGTACTCCAGACAATTAAAAGCCAATATCGCTACTCTATCCCCTGGCCTTACACCGAGAAAAATGAGTCCATTGGCTATCTGATTGGCTTGATGGTTAAGTTGCCTGTGGGTAAAACACTCGTTCTCCATGATCAGGGCAATCTTGTCCGGATACCGTTTGGCATTTAATCGGGCAATATCTCCTATCACTTGCATCGTTGCTACTCCTTCACTTTATTCTGATGACCGATAATTTTAGGGGCTGTCTCTTCATAGAAAAATCCTACAAACCCCGCAATGAGCGGTGCAACAGCCGAAAAATAAAGAGCTGTTTTAAGACCGTAAAGATCGCATAAATGCCCTGCCAAAAAGGGCATCAATGCCGAGCCGAAAATTTCCCCAAAAGAGGCTGGAATTCCTGAAGCCGTGGCCGCCAAATAGGGTGGAACACTCTCTGTAGTCAAGGCGGATAGAGCAATGGGAGCTATTCCTCCTATTACAAATCCTGCAATAGAAACTGAAAGGGCTAAGAGAAAGAAATTGGAGCCGGATAAAATAAACCCCCAAAAACATAATCCCGTAACAAACAGTGAAGGAATAATGATTGGTTTTCGGCCAACACGATCTGAAAGCAAAGGTAATAAAATACAGCCGAAAAATCCTGTAAATCCCAAAAGAGAGAGTATGACTCCAGCATCTGAAATGGATAGATGATTCTCTTTCGTTAAATAGATAATGCTAAAGGTCGCAAATACAAATAAACAACCCATCATCAAGGAATTAACTGCAGAAGAGACGATCACGTTTCTATACTTCAATGGTTCAAAAAAACCAGGTTTATTCGATATCCCTTCCGATATCTTACCCTTCTCTCTAAACAACGTGGTCTTTGTTTCCATCATGTAAAAATATAAGATGATACTGATGACCAATCCGGGAATGCCCATAACAAAAAATACCATTCTCCAGGACATCAGCTTGGTAAGTTGGGTAACAAGGATGGCACCTATTCCAAGAGCGATTAAAGGCGCTAAAGCCTGATGGAGGCCAAAATTGAAACCTCTTCGAGTTGGGGTTGATTCAGATGAAATCGTGGCAATGCTGGCAGGTAAGACTGCTCCTTGACCAATTCCCATTAATCCGCGTGATAAAAACATTTGTAAAAAACTGTATGTTAAGCCCGAAAACCACGACATGAGAGAGAAAAATAGAGTCGCTGGAATAAGAATAAATTTTCGGCCCAAACGATCAGAGAGGCCTCCAAAGAACCAGATTGCAAAAGCAGAAGTAATGGCAAGTATGGAAGCGAGTGCCCCTGCCTGAACATAGCTCATTTTAAATTCAGGAATGATGAGAGGGAAAAGATAAACAATCGTTAAACGGTTCATCATTACGATGCCCCAAAGGAGGGCAAGTAGAATTACAATCCCTAATTCATAATAAGCCCTCTCTTTCCTATCTATCTTTTCCCTCTCCCTTCCCTTTCCTTAGTATATGCCAGATTTTTCTACACAAGCCATTTTACGATCATTGTAGGGACGTGAGCACCTGCTCCAATGGTTATCCATGCCATAATCATATCTTTCTTAAGATCCCCGTTTCCCCAAAATTCGACCAGGTTACATGGCACGACGGCGTTGGACATGTTTCCATATTTGTCCCAGGTATGCTTCCAGATATGCTTCGGTACCCCACCTTTCTCCGCTCCATCCATCCACACATCGTACAACATATCTGCGGGTTGGTGGAAAATGATTAATTGAATATCATTGAGGGTCAATCCAGCCAGTTTTACAGCGCCTTTAAAACCATCAAGGGCAAAGTTTGGACCCACCTTTTTCCACCATACAAAAAACTGCGGTGACCCCCACATATAATTTGACATTTCAGGTTGTTCTTTTGCTTGTGGTAATTCAGGATGGGCACAACGTCTTGGGTCAGCGCCAGACATAGGATAAGCTTCCCCCCATGTCCGGTTGTAGTAGGAAAGGAACTCGCATTTCAAATTCTCGGCGGAAATTACAGCCGCGGCAGCGCCATCCCCCATCACAGCACTCATAGGGTCTGTAAGGTCCCTCCTACCCTGGCCTCCCTGGGTTTCCCAGACCGAAACCACCACAACAAGGATCTTCTTATATTTACCAGCAAGAATAAGGTTCCACGCAATCTCACAGCCATCGATGAAGCTTGCGCAAGCTTGGGAAATATTCAACGCCGGCACCTCTACTGGGAATTTGAATCTTTCGTGGATGTAACAACCTATCATAGGGACAACAAGTGTACCGCCACAATTATTGGCAATAATAAAATCAATATCCGATGGTTTAATATTGGTGGTGTCAAATAGCTTTTTAACCACCCTTTCAGTCATGATTTCTGCAGCATCAACATCCCTCAACACTCTCATTTCATTGGGTAATCTGTACACCCCTTTCAGGGGCGGTGGGAGCAAATCAAACAAATAGGCTCTATCCTCAGGTCTAAGGATTTCTTCGGGAAAATCTGACACAATTTCTTCGATTCCAACTTTCATGGTCAACCTCCTTTTTATTTACAATCATTATTTTATTTTATGACCTCATTAACCCTCCTTTGCTATCCAAAATGAATGACTCCAGGGATCCTGCTTGAGTATTTCCATAATCTCAAGCTTATTGTGCATCATCACCCCCTCCCAATTTTCTTCTGGAGCAAATAGTAAAAGTGAGTGTTATTATGCTGTATAACCGCCATCTTCAATAAATGTCTGCCCTGTTATATAACTGGAGGCATCTGATGCTAAAAAAATAGCTAATCCCTTAATTTCGCTTGGTTGGCCCATGCGTCCCATAGGAATGAATTTAGACATCCTTTCATTAACCTGTTTTATCAGTTCATGAGGGGCCCCAATGGCCAGGTCTCATGACCCCCTGGAGCGATCGCATTGATCCGGATTCCATCCTTGGCATAGGCTACTGCAACATGTCTCGTTAGACAAATAATGGCTGCTTTAGCTGCACCATAGGGTGCAGCATTTTTAAAGCCCCACTCCTCACTCCCGGCTACCAAACCAGCTACCGAAGAAGTAAGAATTATAGAACCCTTCTTATTCTTCAGCATTATTGGAAAAACAGCTCGCATACGAGGAATACCCCTCTCAAATTAATGGCCATGCTTCTGTCCCAGTCTTCTATCGCTAATTCATGAAGCCTCACCGGGGGGGTAGGTACTCCAGGGGTGTAAAAGAAAATATCGATCGCTCCCAATTCAGCTACTGTTTGATTTACCATGCACTGAACTTCATCTGGCTTAGAAACATCACCCTGAACGACTATGGTCCGATTCCCATACTGTTTTATAAGATTCGAAGTTTCTTGAGCCCTATCCAAGCTGATATCGGTACAGGCTACGTCAGCTCCAAATTCTGCCATTGCCTCGCAGTATGCCCGACCGAGTCCATGACCTCCCCCAGTGACCAGGGCTACCTTTCCTGAAAGGTCAAAAACATTCTTTTTTATCACCACTCCCTCCTGTCTTCCTTTAGTAGCAAGAGACAAGTGTTCTTAAACCTTTAATTCTGGGTTTCTTCAAAATTGATCAGGCCGTGTGATCGCTTTTTTATTCTTGAACAAGTGGGATATGAGAAACCACCAGCACTGACGCCTCGTGATGACCAACTTGATTATAGTCAATAGGTCCGGAAAGTTGACGGCGACCCTTACGTGCCACTTCACCGGTGCTGTGGTATGGGCATTTATAATCAGATAATCTGCCTTTGGCTCAACGGAGGTAAAATTACCCTCCATCTCAGAGCTTCCGAGTCCTGTTGATCTGACTATCATTACAGTAATCCCTCCTTCCGTGCTTTTGTCACAGATTCTGGTTCTGGCCACCACTTTTTTACTCCGTAATCATCAGAAACGCTATTGGCAACTCCGTATCCTGGTCCAAAGGTTACCAAGCCACCAGAATGGCTGCTGGCTCCACCAAGGTAGAGATTCTTGATCGGTGTCCTATGATTGGAGCAATATTCATTTGGTCTGAGAAAACCCATTTGTAAGGGTTCATACGCTCCTTGTTTAATGGAGCCTTGCACCATGTCAGCCATTTTGTTTTCAATATCAAGAGGGGTGTGAGTAGTTGCCCAAAGGATATTGTCTTCAGTCATATTAGGAGCATATTTTCGCAGGGTCTCAATGCACTTTTTCCCAATTTCCTCTCTAAAAAGATAACGATAGTATTTATCAGTTCCCTCTTTCAGCTTATACGGAGCCATTTGCGAAATCAGACCCACATGCCTGCCTGGCCAAGCCTGGCTGGGATCATGTAAAGAAGGAAAGCTACAGTTAAAACCCTTCGTCCATAATTCCCCCTTGGCGAGCCCGCTCCATAAATTCAAAAGCTCTTCTTCCGTCTCAATACCAACCGGAGCGTAAATAAATGCATTGTTAATTTTTGGGTCAAGGAAAGCCGGAGCCTGATCTAATGCAAGATGGACTGTCAAAAGGCTCCAATGTTCCCAATGGAAATTCTCGATTTTCTCAACAAAATCTTCCGCGAGATTTTCTTTACCCACATACTTAATGAAGGTCTGGATAGGATCAATTGTGCTGATGATCGCTTTATTGGCTTTTATTAAAGTCCCATCATTCAATTCAACCCCTTCGGCTACCCCATTTTTTACTACGATTCGCTTGATGATTTGGCTCGTCCAGATTTGACCTTTGTTTTCACATATTACTTTCTGGATAACCTGGGCAAGCATGTGTGATCCACCCACGCATAACCTATAATGGGTAGCCCGATTGAGACACAAGACCGCGAGATAACCGACTCCATCCACATTCGGTTCCAGGCCCCAATGGGCAGTGACATATAACATCAATGCCTTCACATGTTCATTCTCGAAAAGCTCATCAACAATCTTCCTGGGGCTTTTGGGTGAAAATTCGCTCAGTTCCTTTCCCAACGGATGGGCTTCTAACATGGCGGCTTGAAAAGGTCCTGGTTTTGGATCGACATAAGTTGCAGGGGCTAAGAAACCATCCGTAATTTTATTAAACTTGTGGTAAATCTCTCGATATGTTTCAGCGTCCTTCTTTGAGAATTTAGCTAATGATTCACATGTTCTGTCAACATCTCTATAGATGCGTACTGACCTACCATCAGATAGCGGCAATGCAAACTGAAGGTCGGGCCAGACATGCCTCAGTTTATAATCTTCCTCAAGTTTGAAGTCTTTATAAACAGGGGCATTATCTACCATGAGAAAGTATATGGCACATGTGTTATGGAGCATATTAGGAAGTGTGACCGAATCTTCAGTACACAGACCTCCTCCGGCCTCAAGCCTTTTCTCCAGTATCAACACCTTTAACCCTGCTTTGGCGAGATAAGCACCGGCGGCCAGCCCGTTCGGTCCGCTTCCAATGATCACAACATCGTAGTTATAGGTCGATTTTTCTTTGTGGACTCCAAAGCCCCATTCTGGATGGACTTCCCAATCGGGATGAATTTCTGGATTGAATTTCGGATCAAATTTTAGCATTTTCCCCTCCTTAAAAATTTACTCACAATCAGATGTGAACCTTTCCCTTTACCAAGGCCGATTCTTCTCCTCCCAGGGTTTTCTCAACCCATGGTCTATTGCTATAGCTTTGTAACATGTATAGCCTTGAGCACTATGTGCCCCTGGAGAGGACCCCCAAGCAGCGCCAGTCCCGTACAGATTTTTTATCGGTTTTATCCTATGAGCCGCCCACTCCGGAACCGGTCTAAACTTTCCAGCCTGAGACGGTATCCAATCTATGATGTTCTCATTGCCGAAGGGCATGTTTGCCTTGAGTTTTGATAGCTCCCAGGCAGTTATTGTAGAATAATCTACAACATTGTCCCAAGTCATATTGGGGGCTACTTTCTGGTAATTTCTTAGAACTTTGTCGGCCAACCACCTTCTATACTTAATCCACTCCCTTTCGTTACGTGCAGAATGGACGAGCCCCAAAGCTCCTGCGTAGATTACATGCTTTCCCTGAGGTGCCCTAGTTTGATCAAGTTCCGTATGTTGACCCATACACAGAACCTGATCCTCTTCAAGTTCTATCCCCCTAAGCAAGGCACTAAATATATCTGACGCTTCCATTTCATCCACTTTATCCCATATAAGAACACCAAGTATTCCTCCATCAAAAACTGGATTAAACTTAGCCGCTTTATAATTGGGGAATTCATGAACAGCAAAGACACATCCGGCTATCCCTGCTTGCCAAATGCGCTCCAAATTAGTTATTTTCTTTATTACTTTTGCGTCAAGATGCCCATTCCCGATAAATCTGAAACAGAGTTGATGAGGATCCACTCCACTTACAACTATCTTAGCCTTCACCTCTGTTCCATCGGCCAGTCGAACCCCCCTTGCCTCTCCATTCTCGATAATGATTTTATCCACTTCACTTTTGCTGTAAAACTCTCCTCCATTCTCCACGAAGAGCCTGATCATCGAATGAGCAATCATGTGGGTTCCGCCCACGACAAAATTCATCTCCCTTGAAAACGGCAAAGCAAAGGATAACACAGCACTGCCGAATGCCTCATCAGGACCCATATGCATAAAAGGTAGTGTTGACAACAAATAACATCTTATCGGAATACCATCCCATATCTCCCGCAGGCCTTGAAGGGCACCCATGCGCATCACTCGTTCGTCATGAACAGCATCTGGACGCTTTAAATAATTCATCATCCATATATCTACAAGTTCTGGTTGGTCTGGTGCAGGTGGTAAAGAATACATCTGTTGCAAGGAAACGTCTTTCCGGCCGCCAGGTTCCATATAGGCCTTCTCGATTTTAAGAAAGGTCTCGGCATCCCTTTCTGAGAATCTGGCTAGTTCTTTTGCAGTCAACTCTCCAGTGGGGTCATACTTTCGGTGATAAGTGACCAGATATTCGTCAGAGCTTTTGAAAACCATAGCTTGAGCGCCCGGGTGATAAAAAAATTTCCCTCCATACTCCTCAAATTTAGGGAAATCATAAAGGATGGGCAAAAAATACCAATCCCACATGACAGTGGCGTGGACATCCATGGAAAATCCCGGGGCGGGTCCATCTTGCCAGTGCCAACATCCACCAAGCTCATGTCTTGTCTCAAGTATACATGTCTTCAATCCTCCATAGCCCTGCAAGTAAAGTGCAGTAACAAGAGATTTGGTCCCGCCTCCAATCACCACGGCATCATATACCTTATCAGCCATAAATACCTCCTCATTAATGTTTAGTTATTCTACTCAAAATATTCCCCCTGATTTACCATACTCATAGAAACCTTTCCCGCTCTTACGGCCAAGTCGACCAGCAGTAACCATCTGTTTCAATAGGGATGGTGGAGCATATTGAGGTTCCTTAAGTTCCTCATACACCGCGGTAGTCCCGAGTAGAATGGTGTCCAGGCCAGCAAGATCCATCATGGCAAAGGGTCCGAAAGGTAAACCGATGGCTGCAGTCATAGCCGTATCAATACCCTCTTTGGTTGCAATACCGGCTTCCAGCATCCGAATAGCATTACAGAAAAAAGAGGCCGTAAGCCGGCTTATGATGAATCCAGGAGTATCCTTAGCGATAACATAAGTCTTCCCCACAGATTTGGCCAATGCCTTACCAATTTCGATGGTCTCATCACTGGTGGCGATTGTCTTGATGATTTCCACAATTCTCCCTACAAGCAAGTTCGTGTGAAATCCCATTACCTTATCCGGTCTCTCAGTTACCATTGCCATATCAAGAATGGGTAAGACCGAGGTATTGGTTGCAAAGATGGTTTTCTGAGAGCAAATCTTATCCAGCTCGGCGAACACAACTTTCTTTGCATCCATTTTTTCAACAACGGCTTCTATTACCAGGTCGCAGTCATGAAAGTCCTGGACCTTAGTGGTACCTTCGATGCGAGCCAGTATAAAAACCTTATCCTGCTGGGATAATTTTCCCTCTTTAACGCTTTCGGTCAGCCTGGAGTTAATCAATGCCAATCCTTTGCTCAAAAGCTCTTCATTTACCTCCGAGACAACGACTTCATAGCCCGACTGAGCAAAGACTTGAGCAAATGCTGAGCCTGTGACTCCGCATCCAACCACACCTATCTTCTTTATCTCCATAAAGGCTCCTTTGTTCTCTAGTCGAGAAGATCACTTTCCGAGAATGATCCGAGCGGTATTTGCACCACTCATCGTTGTCCCTCCAAATCCCGGGCCAGGAAATGTCCAGGCGCCTGCAAGAAAAAGTCCTGTTACCGGTGTGCATGGATTTAAATTGGGACGTTGATTAGACGTCAGTGCATACCCGCTAATCGCGCCATTCGGATTCAATGTATAGCGCTCCATAGTATGGGGCGTTCCAACCTCGATGACCTCAATCCGATCTCGAATATCAGGAATGACCTCGCTAATCCGTTTAATGATGACTTCAGTCAAATCCGCCTTTTTATTTTTGTAGGTTTCCTTTGGCAGCCAGCACCAGTTCTTGCCGTCCGCAACTGTGCCCCACTGAATAATAGTGCGTCCTTCCGGCGTATCGCCCGGGTTTATAACCGTATTGTTAGACATCATGAACGGGCTGCCGGCGAAATCTTCAGCCATGAACCTGTCGAATTCACTGTCCAGATCATAGCTTCCAACCACGACGTAGTCATTCTTCTCAAATCCGATTTCACTGGGAGTTCCTTTAACACCGAGAAAGGCCTTTATAGCGGAAAGAGAGATCTCGCTTTTCAAAGCCTGATGCAAATAATCGGGGTTCACCACCGACGAATCAATCAACTTCTCGAAGGCAACCGGCGCGGGTGCATTGCATACAATGACCGGAGCATCAAATCTATCTCCTTTCTTTGTTTTGACACCTACGCATTTTCCACGTTCGACGAGTATCCGCTCAACCTCGGTTTTCGTGAGAACTTCCCCTCCATAGCTCTTAATAGCGTCCCGCATTGCCAGGGTATAAGCATAACCCCCGCCTTGTATGTGATCCAGTCCCTGATCCAAGACTCCATACAACCAAGGAAAATACCAGAGGGCCGAAAACCGCTTTGGCTTTGCACCCAAAAAAATAGACATCAGGCAAATAGTACCTGCGATCTTGGGATTTTGAACGTGTTCCGCAACAAATTCCTCGATGGAGGCCGTCATATATTTTGAAATTGTCGGATATTCAATCAAAAGTGAACCACGAGCCACTTCATCAAATCGGCCTTGTTCCATAACCGCAGACGTTTCCTCGTAGAAACTTTTCATCGTGGCGAAAAGCTTATCGATCCCATCCTTGTGTTTAGGAAACAATTCAATCAAGCATTCTCGGAACAGAGAAACACTGGGAGGGATTGTGATTACGAAATCCGGAAACTTTAGTGTAATGACTTCGTCAAGATGTCTGATCTTGAGTTTATCAAACACGCCCATTTCTTCCATGATAGCGCGAAACCGCCCACCCTCGCGCAAGCCATTAGTATTATGATGTGCAACATCGAAACGATATTCTTTTCCCGCCCTGCGGACAAATTGGTGGGCATACCCACCCACCTTATCATGGCGCTCCAGAACCAGTACCTTCATGCCATTTCGTGAAAGCAACGTAGCACAACTTAATCCCCCAATTCCGGCGCCGATAACGATAGCATCCCATTCAAAACTCATCTTTGCCTCCTTTCTTACCTATATAGTTATTTTTGGATCGATCTAAGCTCCTCCAATCTCCCGAATAGGGGTGTCGAGGTATCTCTTCTTGGAAATCGGTATCTTGCTGCAAGTGGATCAGGCACTAAACCCACCATCTTGAACAAACGTTTGACCGGTCACATAACTTGACGCATCGGAAGCTAGATATACAGCTAATCCTTTCATCTCGCTTGGATTGCCAAGGCGCCCCATAGGAACAAAATTGGCTATCTTTTTTTCTACCTTCTCCATCTCTTCTCGCGGAGCTCCCAATGGCTGCGTAAGATGGGCCCCGGGCGCAATAGCATTTATCCTGATTCCATCCTTGGCGTAGGATACTGCTGCATGCCTGGTGAGAGCAATGACACCAGCTTTCGCCGCGCCATAAGGCCCACTGTTTGGTATGCTCCATTCCGGCCCCCCGGCCATGAGTCCTGCGAGAGAAGCGGTGTTGATAATAGAACCTCTTTTATGCTTTAGCATTATTGGCAGCACAGCCCGCATACAGAGGAAGACTCCCCTTAGATCAAGTTCCATACATCTGTCCCAGGCTTCAATAGGCATCTCATGGATTCTCAACGGAGGATGAAAAATTCCAGCGTTATTAAAAAGAATATCAACAGTGCCAAATTCGGCTACCGTTTGATTTACCATGCGTTCAATCTGATCTGGTTTAGACACATCAGCCACAACCGCTATGGCCCGATGTCCAAACCGCTTTGTTAGTTCAACCGTCTCTTGTGCCAGCTTCTTATCAATATCATTTACCGCCACGTCAGCTCCGAATTCAGCCATCGCCTCGCAGAACTCTCGGCCGAGGCCATGTCCTCCTGCTGTCACCAAGGCTACCCTCCCTGAAAGGTCAAAAATATTCTTCCCCGACATAATCTCCTCCTTTTAAACAACATCCAATTTTATGGCTTATATTCATAGAATCCCTTCCCTGTCTTACGGCCGAGCCAGCCAGCGGTCACCATCTGTTTTAACAACGGTGGAGGAGCATATCGAGGATCCTTAAATTCCTCGTATAATGCAGTGCACCCAAACAGAATGGTATCCAGCCCGATGTAATCCATTAGAGTTAATGGCCCCAAAGGTGGCATACCTAAGAGCTTAAACGTAGTATCAATGTCATCTCTTGTGGCAACACCAGCCTCTAACATTCGGATACAATCGAGAATGAAAGGGGCAATTACTCGGTTTGCAAGGAATCCAGCAGTAGCTGGAGCAACCACTGGAATCCCTCCTAAGGATTTACTAAATTCCTTAGCAATCTCTACAGTCTCGTCACTGGTTAGAATCGTCTTGGGTATCTCCGCAAGTGGGGACAACATCAATAGGGGATCGAGATGTATTCCAATCACCTTATCCGGTCTTTTTGTGACCACAGCCATTTCAAGGATTGGCAAGGTTGATGTATTGGTAGTCAAGATAGTATGTTGGGGGCAAATCTTATCCAGTTCCGCAAATACTTTTTTCTTCATTTCCAGGTTCTCGGTAATATTTTCTGTTATTAAATCGCAGCCGGAGAAATCCTGAGGATTAGTGGTCCCTCTTATTCGAGCCAAAATGGACACCTTATCCTTCTGGGATAGCTTGCCTTCGTTCACACCTGAAGATAACCTGGAGTCAATGACGGCTACTCCTCTTTTCAACTTGTCCTCTGTCCTTGCAGAGACAACCACTTGATACCCAGCCTGTGCACATGCCTGGGCAAATCCAGATCCCATTAATCCACAACCGACCACACCCACTTTATTAATTTTCATATCATCCCCCGATTCGACTTCTTACGCTGCTTTCTTCGGTTTCATTCCTCTGGGACATAACTTCCAGGGAAATATCCGATTATTTAGTTCCCTTCTTCTTTGCCTCACTTAACTCAGCCACCCTATTTTTTAAATGGATAGTGATATCTTTGGAAGGCAATGGGGACTTTTTATCGCTTTTTTCCATAGCGGTCCTCCAGGATCATCTTCATGTTAGTGATCTCTATCATATGAGCGCTTCGCATCAATTTGAACCCCATCACCAACGCGCGATCTTTCCTAACCCGTTCATGCACATAATTGGTCCAGAAAAAGGTCGTACCCTTCTTTCCCAGTGCGATTTCCCCATCGGCCAGCAAACCCTGGTAGTATATCCATAGATCGTCAGGCCTTTCATGGCCGGCAAACCACTCTATGGTCCTGGCTGCTTCATTCGCTATGGTGCGAATAAAAACCTTGCCAGTCGGTGTTGCGGCTTCTTCACCTGAGTAAATATCGTCTCTCACGTGCTTCAGGTTTCGCATGGACATAGTCCACTCCACCATGTTTTCTGTTTTTGCGAGGTATTCAAAGGCCTCTTTTAGTGGCACCCCTTCAAAAAATGCATAGACCGGTACAAACCTCGAAAAAAGTTCGTCATGGGTATATGTTTCCTTTGCCCCCTGAATCAAAAATGTTTCGAATATTTCTCCAAAAGGATAGTTTTCCACTGTAATAAGTTTCTTCTGAACACTTGATTTTTCATCTGGCTTCATAATATTACTCCTTTCTTTTCCTAGTATGCTGTCTTGTTAGTTTATTCTAGCGATTAGGCTACTACTTACCCATCCTCACTGACCTTTCAGCTATCTTTCGGGTTATTGGTACCCCCCATAGGAGCCCTAAACCCTCTAAATGGAACCTATGGGTCTCTGCTCACCTCCTCCTAAAGAATGAAGAATTCTTCCACCAGTCATCCACTCTACTTTGAATTTTTAATTCCCTTTTTTTATTTTCCTCCTTTAGAATCGCTCTGCTCTCATCTCTAATCATCCCATAAAACATTATCTTCATGGTGTTATCTACTAACTCTTCGAGGCTCGGCTCTCCCCCGGGGTCATACCAGTGGTAGGGGAAAGTGATAGCACCTGCAATACTAAAAGTAGCTATTGCAAGGTTAACATCGTTCAATCTTCCAACACTTTTAATCTCCTTTAATTTATTCATGTAAATTTCAAATATTTCTTGCCGTTGATTATTGATAATGGCTTCATGTTTCTTGTTTAAAAAGTGCCTATCCTCCATAAGAATCTTTGCACTTGCCTTGTTTTCTTCCAGGGAAAAGATGCTCTTTCCAAGCATCTCTCTCAGCTCCTCTACGGGGTCACCCTCTTTCTGGCTAATCTCTTTCAACTCTGAAATCAGTTGACCACTGTGGTGCGAGATAACATTAAACAGGATTTCTTCCTTGCTTTTAAAATGGTGGTAAATAGCTGCTTTAGTAAATATAGCCCTTTCTGCAATTTCCCTGAGAGAGGCCTTTTCATAACCATCTCGATAAAATATATTTGTTGCAATCTGTAGGATTTGGTCCTTCCGCTCCTTCGTAACCAGTCGTCTTTTCTTATTCCTCAAAAGTACGCTCCTCTTACTCTCTCATCAGAATAGCAATAACGGATCAAAATAAACTTACTTACCGATTAGTTAGTTAGTTAATAATTGATAAACACCGCACTATCACCATAATTTTTTGTCAAGAAAAAAATTATGAGTTTTGCATTTTTTAATCCAAATAAAAATCACTAAAGAAATCCATTGATTGCAATCGCTGGGTAAGCTGAAATTGGTAATTTAAAACCACTCTGTAGTATGTCAGAGTCTTCGTGGAAGCTAGGATCCAAAATAACATAGATGTTTTCGCTCGTTAGAATTAATTTGTATTTTCTGACCTTGAACCGCCGATTTAACTTCCGCATACTGAGCTGAAATAGTAGGCTAAGGTGAGGTGTTTAGAACTTCCCTCATTGCACCCCGCCTTAGCCTCTTCTAAACCACAAGATAATTGAAGTGATACTCGATCTATCATTTTCCTTTCATAACCATACCTCCGAGGTCAATGTTATCGCGTGCCATCCAGGCTGTGGGAATCATGAGTGCCCTGCCGAAGGTAGTGTGATGATCCAAGTGATCACGGAACACTACGTCGTACTCATAGAACATCCCTTCTAAAGGTCTGAAGTTACTCATCGATAAAGCTGTACGGTACAAACGTCCCTTCCGGTCGTAATTTTCTATATAGTAAAGAAGAAACGTTTCCTTATCGATGTACATGATTCGCTTACTATACACATAGTTGCGATCGAGCTGAGTTAACTGAACAACATAAGTGGGTCTCCGTTCAAATTCATAATCGTGCAGCTCCATTCCTTTTTTGCTGAGATATCCTGCTCCGTCTATTGATGCGAATGGCACCAGAAATTCCCTCTCACCAATGATTTCATACTTATATGGGAAAAGTTTTGGGTTTAATTTTTGGGAAAATCCCTGATTGTCATCATAAATGACATCTTGCCCTGATACAGCGTCTTGTGTATCTGTAGTTGACATCTTTCGGATCCGCCTCATTCCGCCTATGTAAAATAAAGCTAAATCCAAATGAGTTGGATCTATATAATAGAGCTGTGACATGGCAGAACCGAACATATCCCGCGGAGCCAAGAATCTTAAGGCTATACCTCCAGTTTCGCCATTTGTTTCAGCCCGTTTGTCATACCATCCATAGGGTTCAGTCAAAACTCGACCTATCATTCGAAGTGTGTATTTCTCAGCAATCATTAAGTTATCCTCAGTGAGTCTTTTGGTTATTCCCAAAAACTGGCCGAATCCAAAAAAGCTATCCCCCCCGTAATAACGTTTATCCCAATTGTATATAATGTGCTGAGCCTTAAATTTCCCTTCCGGCTGAGGAAACGGAAGGCCGGCAATATAACTTCTTTGGTCCAGGTAGCCCTGATCGTCCAACTTGGCAAATCCATTATGCTTTTTTGTGGCCTCAGCGATTGGCAAAGCATAGTAATATTGCCTCGTTGGAATTACCTTTATTTCAGGGAAATTACCGGCAAAGGGTGGGCTACCAGGAGCAAACCTTTTGTATAATTCAGGAATCATCAACTCTTTTAGCCCTGGGTATTTTTCTTTGTCTTGGTAAGTGTAAGTGCCAGGTTTGATCTCCGGAGCAATTTTACCCACGACATCGGGGGCCTTAAACCCAACAATCTCTGCCCACTGCTTCTTCATTGCCTCCTCATTGAATGTGATTTTTGCATAGTCGTCTGGTGGGATGATTTTTTTAATATCGAAATCTTTCCACAGCGGTCGTGCATCATCGTATGGAAACTTTTTGTATTTTTCAATTTCTGCATAAGTAATTTTATATTCCTTTTGGGCCAGTACGGGCGGCGCAATTATAACCAGCACTATTAGGAAAACCATCAAACCAGTTGAAAAAATCTTAAATTTTCTCATTTTCTCCTCCCTCCTTTTCCATCTTTTTTTTGATGTTAGGGATACTCTTTATCTTTTTAGCCCCACTTGTAACTAATCTTGAAAAAGATCTGATCCTTATTATCAAACACTTGAAGCCCTTGATTTCTTTTCTCTCCATGGAGGATCGTCGCTCCGAGTGTGAAATGCCATTTGTTAGTATAGTCATAGACTAACTGTGGCCGAAACATTCCGGACTTGGAGTTGATATCATACATCCAGGCGATAGATGGGGTTAATTTGTTGTGAAAGTATGAAGTATTGACTGTAAGAAATGTCATATAGTTGTTTTTCTTCAAACCTTGAATTTGTTCTACCGATGGATAATCCATTATTCTTCGCCAATAGAATTCTCCGAGTATTGAGAAAAATGTTGTGGGGTTTAAGGGTGAAATCCTTACCTTCCAACTTGCAGCGATGGCTCCTCGAAATTCGTCCGATTTATCAAATCTTGCCATTCCAGTAATTGGATCTGAGAAAGTAAACGTGTCTTTGAAGGCGTAAAAGGTCTCTAAAAACACAGTTGGGGCAACGCCTCCCAGGAAGGAGGCTCTCAATGGAGGAATATCCCTGGAAAGGGTAGCACCCACAAAACGGAAAAGTGGATATTTACCTTCCTGGAATGGATGGATAATCATCCTCCCATCAGAAGCCATAGTGAAGACAGGCATGAAAGGTGACGGCAGCATCACAGGATCATTATCCCGACCATAAAAGGCGTTCAAGGTGATAATGGTATCCTTTACAACCCCTTTTACCCTGAAAGCGAATTCATTCCCTTCTTTCCATCTCTTTGGCGTCCTAATATTATCAAATGTCGAACCTAAATGAGACTCAAAGAAAGGAGGAGGTCCAGGGAGCTGGATATTGGGAGCCCAAATGCCTCCTTCATCATTCCCGACCTTAGGACCTTGATTAGGAATAAAATCTGGATTGGGATTCCAGATAAATTCAAACCCCAGATCTTGAAGCCAATTAGGCTTTGTGGGCAGGTAATACTCAGCTCTGACCAACCAGATTGGAATGATCGATGTCTCAAACTCGACATCAGCCATCCCACGACGCTGGTCTAAGGGATTGATTTGATCCATGACACGGAAAGCCATCATCTCCCCCCAGGATACGGTATGCTTCCCCACACGGAGCATAAAGTTTTCTGGGGTCCAGGTAAAATGTACCTCCTTCAATAGCTGCCAATATTTATCATCGACATTAAGTCTATCACGAGATTTATCAAATAATTTGTCATTCCATGAGCTGTCATTGTGCTTTAACTGGTAGATCCAATCCACCGTAAGCATGCTCGAAGCGTAGAACTTCAGTTTGTCAATAGGGCTATAGTCGCCTTCCACAAAAAGGTTCATCAGCGCACCATTGAAACCCTTTTCGACGTCGTATTTATCTTTATCTACAAGACTAAAAGATCCACCCTGAGTAGCATAGCCCGCTATATTGCCCGGCCTTCCGAGCAAACTGAAAGGCTCGCTCATGGCATTTGAACTCATTAGCATCACTACCAACACGGCCACAAAAATTGAAATCAATAATCTTTTCTTGCCCATAATCTTTCCCTCCTTCCCCTTGAACTCATAAATGGTTAACGAAAACAATATGCATTCCCTTCTAACCTTACCTTCTATATCGCTTCTCTTCACCTCCCTTCTGTTAAATTAAAATCGCAAAGCGCATGGTGCATAGCGTATAAAACATAAAAGATTATTTAAATAGTTAGGCCAATTCTTGCATTTAAATTTTTTTTCGATTCCATGGCTAAGTCTTTCTTCTCCCCGCTGATGAACTTTGGCTTAATGATATAGATTAATAAAGGATGCAGGGTTACAGCCAGAATGGTGTTGGCCCCCATGATGATGGCAAGAAAGAAACCCACCTCAGCCTGAAACTTCATATCCGAAAAGAAGTACCAGGTGATAATGGGTAAAATGATTGTTAATCCCGAATAAAAAATCGCTTTGCCACATGTGCATACTGATTGTATGATCGTATTGGTCCAATCACCTCCCTGGAGTGGATATTCCTCCATACACCGGCTATATAAATAGATACAGAAATCATCTCCAACCCCTACTCCAACCGCAGCCACAGGAAGTGTATCAATTGAGAGCCCAATCCCTGTAAATGCGCAGTAAGCAAAGGCCATGCTATTGGCAAAAATTAAGGGGAGGGTTACCATTAAGCCGCCAGTAATAGACATAAAAGATATAGTAATTAAAATAAAAATGCCTGCAAGGACTGTAGTGTCTATGACAGCGTGTGACCGCTTCATCTCCTCATTGACCGCAATCTCCATCCCAATCCTTCCACCAGCCAACTTAAACTCCCCTTTTTCGATTTTCATTGGACGATTCTTGAAAAAATCATAGGCCGCCTCTCGAATGCGCAGCATGTTCTCCGAGGTATGATCAGAAAAATAAAGAGTAATTTGAGAGCGCTCCAGAGGTAGATCTACAAAACGGTTTAATGTACCACGGTCCGTGTTTTGACGAACATAACCCATAAGAGTGGTTAGCATAGCTGTGTTGCGTGGCAATTGGTACCAGAACTTGTCTCCATCATGGAGCGTTTCATTCACCATCTCCACCATATTTATGAGAGAACTGTGAGACTTATAGATGTCGGGTAATCTCTCTTCCATATGTCTTGAAAAGGCTTCGAAAGTGGTCAGAACAGCTGGGTCATATACCGATCCTTTCTCTCCCTCATAAAACAGCATGAAATTCTCCGATGACGCATCAAAAGTCTTATTGATCACCTCCTGATCTTTATTATAGGTGTGGAAAGGCCAGAGAATAGGAGAGCCAGGTGTTGGATCTCCGATCTTTAGTTTACTCATTTGCCAACTAAATAGAACCAATAGTCCAATGATCACCGCTGAAAACACATACCTGCCACGAGGACCAATAACAAAACGTGTCATTTTCGATATGGCCCTTGCTTGCCAATCAATTTGACACTTTTCCTTAGCCCATTTCTCACTGGCTACTTTGAGAGGTATCAAGCTGCAAATGATCGGTACTGAGATGCCGGTCAATCCAATAGTTGTGATCCAGAAACCCATGATAATAGCTAGATGTTGCATCAGGGCGATCTTAGCAAGATACAACACCGCGAAACCGGCTGTGTCTGTAGCCACCCCCGCCCAGTTGGGAAAGAGCATGGACCGCATGGTCTCATAACATGCACGAACTTTATCATTGCTCCTGGCATGCAGCTCCTCAAAGTATCGGTAGGTAATCTGGTGGGAGTTGCTCACCATCCGGGCGCCCACTAAAAAGGCCAAAACATACATCATCGGGTTAAAGTTTATCCCTGTAAAGCCAATGAATCCCAACCCGATTATTGTAAGGATCAGAACGTTGGCCATCACTACGATTACACCTAATGAACCTCCAGAAAAAATGATATATAGAACTAAAACCATTGCGGCTAAGCTGATAGCAAAAACAGTGTACATCTGCGTTTTTAAACTATAAATCCAACCCATGAGCATGGGGTAACCTACGATATGAACAGATGTTTCTCCATCCGAATAATCTTTTTTTATCTTCTGTAAAAGGTTAAATGTTTTCTCATAGGAGATATTTTCCTTGAACTCGGTCAAGAGTAAGGCTGCAGTACCATCTCGCGATACCAAGGTACCATTATAGGCTTCAGACGAAAAAATATTATTCTTCAACTCATCCATCTCTTTAGGATTCTTGGGTATCTCAGGCCACATAAGCGACTCAATTTTAATCTCACCCTTCTTCAAAGCCTTGACCACCTTTATCGGACGGCTTGCAATAGATACAGTCAGGACACGGTATACATCGTCCCACAACTCCACCTCATTGGTCATCTTTTGAAGCTTGGTCAGAAAGCGTTCATTAAATATATCTCCGTTCTTAGCCTTGAGAGCAATGGCCACCCCAGACATCCCACTACCAAAAACCTCAGAAAAGCGTGCATGGAGCTTGAGATAAGGATGGTCGTACGGGAGCATGTCTCGTAAAATAACCTCACCCCGTATATTGAAAGCACCGTATAAAAAGACCCCGGTCATAATAATGATACATATTAGAACTGCTATTCTATGACGGGTTAAAAACCAGTAGAAGCGTTCCATTCTTCTAAGGTTATTATTAATCATGATCTTTCCTCATAACGTGATTTTCTTCGATTCACCACTAATAAAGAATCCGATTCCAGCTATTTGAGGTATTAAGATAGATGGCTCCCTTCCACCCCACTGACACAAATGCATGGGGCCCCCGCCGGCCTAACCCATAGAACCAACCATAAGTAATGGGCGGCACAAATTCAGGATTTTTCCAAGTCTTCCCCCCATCAGCAGAGGACAAAAATATTTCCTTACCCCCAATCAGAATCATTCCTGTTTTGTCAGCATAGATGCAAAAAAGGTGTTTTTTAGGAACGCTGAGTTTAACTTCCTGCCATGTCTTTCCCCCATCGATCGTCCTGGTCACATAACTATCAATACCGACAGCCCAGGCCGTCTGGGGATCAATGGCTACTATATCAAACAGGATATTCCCACCTTCTGGTTCTCCTGTACTTGCCGAAATTTCAAATTTGCCCGCCTGCTTCTCCCATGTGATACCACCATTCTTCGTATGATAGGTGTAACCATATTCCCCAACAGTCCAACCGTTGAGTTGATCACAGAATGATATGGCTTTAAGGATAAAATCCTTGTCTTTGAATTGGATGCTCCATGTTTTTCCACCATTATTTGTATATAAAATATGCGTCTGCTCGGTAACGATCCAACCTTTCGAAGGCGTTACAAAATTAACATCCATCAGAACAAAAGACACAGGACTTTTCTGTTTATCCCAGTTCTTTCCCCCGTCCTGTGTATGGATAATCGTTCCCTCATCTCCCACTGCCCAGCCATGTTTTGAGTCCACAAAAAAGATAGAACTTAAACTATAATCAACACCGCTATTTTGAGGCACCCAAGTCTTTCCACCATCAGATGTATGAAGAATGGTTCCCCACCGGCCGCATGCCCAACCATCTTTCTCGGTCTGGAAGCTGACAGAGAAAAGGTCATCATATAATTTTTGTTGCTTTTTCTGCTGTGCAACCAAAATATTTGGAGTTAAACAATTAATTAGAAGGGCTGCTACAAGAATTGAGAAGGAGGTGCGTTTGATTAGAAACCTGATCGAAGAAAATCTCTCGATCGCATTTGCTGGATGGAGTTGAAATGATTCCATGGAGAATTTCATTCTTCCCCCCTTCAATAGGTATTTATCTTTCTTCATCAGTCTTCGTAGGAGTGCTTGAGGTCATTTTGTGGGTGGATGAACCCAAAAGACCATGCATCACAAAAGAAACGATTTCCTTGGACACATCATCCATGGACAATGGACCACCGGGGCGATACCACCTCAATTGCCAGTTGATAACGGCTAAAATGTTGAAGGCTGACACCATGAGGTTGCGAGAGATCAAATAGCCCAGTTCATTTAAGGTACGAAGTTCCATTAGGTAGATGTTTAAAACCTCGCGCTGAATATGGCGGTTGATCTCGTTGCCTTCTGGAGAGAGGTGATCCTCATCGATAAAAAATATTTTCGATTCTTTTTTGAATTCATCAGAAAGGCGAACGTGTGTTTCAATGAGTAATTCAAAACGCGCGACGGGGTCCATTTTACTTTCGGAAACTTTACGTAGGCGGCTCAATAACCTCTCTGCTGAGTGCTGTAAGATGGCTAGCATCAGGCCTTCTTTGTTGACGAAGTAATGATAAATGTTTGAAATGCTCATACCCATTGCATTTGCAATAGCCCGAATAGAAGTGCCGTTAAAACCTTTAGTTGAAAAGAGGTCAATAGCTGCTTTGATGACTTGATCTTTTGTCTCCAAAACTTCATCCATAAATCTTTTCCTTTCGCAGTCAGATCGAGTAGAAAATAGATAGGAATAAAAATATAACGATCGCTATATATCAAACGTTCGATATCCTGTCAAGAAAAAAGTTTAGATTCCAAATAATTTTTATAACAATTTGAATTTATTAAGTATTTTATTAAACTTCAATATCTACGTTGTTGACCAAATATCACAGAATGATGGAACGGGGCCGTTCAACCCAACACTGATAACGGAAGACGGAAGGAACTTAAGCCCTTTCCTGAAGAGAGAACAGGCCTTATTGACATGACGGAAGAGCACAACTATCCACCTTGTTTCCCCACATTGAATTCTTGAATACAAGGATATAAATGATTATCTTTAATTTAAGGAGGTGGTGGAGGAAATGAGAAAAATAATTAGCCTTTTAATCTCTATGATGGTGTTAATGTTACCATTGATTAGCTATGCCGCTACCCAACAAAAATTTGATTGGTCCGGTGGCCCCAAGTATAGCCAGAATATGGTTGAGGGTAAGACTCTCGCCGAAATGTCAGAAAAGGCCGCTCACGATGCTTATTTTTCTGGGTTACCAGTTGAGTATAAGACACAT
>Ga0214473_10001921_pt1 | contig 26367 bp, 29 predicted proteins | sample RVTome_7_FD_203509 | JGI IMG/M metagenome (GOLD analysis project Ga0214473, IMG submission 203509) | Soil microbial communities from uranium-contaminated site in the Upper Colorado River Basin, Wyoming, United States - RVT98D197 | ecosystem: Environmental > Terrestrial > Soil > Contaminated >...
GAAAAGCCGGCAGGTTCTGGCGCCGGGCGGCGTTGAGAAGCGCCGGAGCTGATTTTTTATGTTGTCTTGTGTATTCAGAGAGCGTTATAATTTTTTCGCCTTTTAAATAGGTAATTCTTTTATGAAGCGACTCCATAAGCGCCAGCGCGGCAATTTTTTCCATTGTCTTTGTATTTTTACTGTCCCGGTAATCATTAAAGGCTTTATAGTAATCTTTCTTCTCTTTATTGCGAATAATGACACTGGGGAACCCAAGCCTTAAAAACTGGTAATTTATAAGCGCACGACCTATGCGGCCATTGCCATCGCAAAAAGGATGGATTGTTTCAAAATCAAGGTGAAATTTGGCAATTTTATCTATAAAATACGCCTCTGAGATGATTAGATATTCATTTAAAATTTCTTCTACCATTCGCTCAACATGTTCGGGCGCCGGAGCAATATGCGTACCAACCCGGACATACTCTCCTTTTCTGCGAAATCGGCCGGCAATGTTGTCATCAATACCGCCAATAAGCATTTGATGCAGAAACAGTATTATTTCCTTATCAATCTCCTTTTCCTTAGTTTTATTGCGAATATAGGCAATCACCCGGGATAAATTTTTTGCCTCAAAGACTTCCCGCAAACTGACATCGCGTTGTACTTCCATTTCCAGAAGAATTTTTTCGGTCTCTTTTAGAGTTAAAGTTGAATTTTCTATGGCGTTTGAGTTGTAGACGCTTTCGGGAATTTCCACCTCGTCAATCATAACTAAAAGCGACTCTTTACCACCGCGCAAAGCATCATATTCTTCTTTTAATTTCTTTATTCTGTTTTTAATGGGGTTGGTTGCAGCCATAATATTTAGTCTAACGACTCGTAGAGTGAATTTTATACTTATAGCATATACAATTCACTATTTTTCGTCAATTTTTAGTGAATTTGGAATAAAAAATACGGTCAATTCACTAAATTTTTAAGTTTTGGTTAAGTCAATAATTCCTTCTCTTTAAACCTTTTAAACCTTTTTAAGAAAGTTTTGTTAGTTCCTTAAAAAAATATATTGGGTTGACCCATCAATTTTTGTAATTATTCGCATTAGGAAAAATAAATATTGTTTATTTCAAAAAATTATAACAAATATGTCAATTATGAACAGGGTCTATAAAACGAATCTCTCTCAACAGGGTTCTTGCCTGCTTTTTTAATCAGATTTATCAATTCATCTCTTGTCATCGCCTTTCCTGAAAGTGCGCCTGCAGAGTGGGTAATTTTTTCCTCAATAATCGTGCCGTCTAAATCATCTGCTCCATATAGAAGGGCAAGCTGGGCTATTTTTTCCCCTAACATCACCCAGTAGGCTTTTATGTGTGTGAAGTTGTCAAGAAAGAGCCTTGAAATTGCTACGGTCTTAATGTCATCAATACCTGAGGTATAACCGCCTCCATTTATCCTTGTATTTCTTGAATGGAATGACAGAGGGATAAAAGCCTGGAAACCTCCTGTCCTGTCCTGAAGCTCTCTGAGTTTAAGCATATGTTCAACACGGTGTTTATATGTTTCGATATGTCCATAAAGCATTGTTGCGTTGGATTTGATGCCAATACGGTGGGCTTTTTCCATAACTTCAAGCCATCTTCCGCCATCTATTTTTTCAGGGCATATCTTATTTCTTACCCTTTTATTGAATATCTCGGCACCGCCGCCGGGCATAGAATCAAGACCTGCATTTTTTAATGTCTTAAGGGCATCAGTGAGACTCAGACCGCTTATCCTTGAAAAATAATCTATCTCAACTGCAGTAAATGCCTTTATATGAATATGAGGGAAGGCTTTTTTAATCTGTCTTAACATCTCAAGATAAAAATCAAATTGCCAATCAGGGTGGAGTCCACCAACGATGTGAACCTCTTTAAAAAATCCCCCCATCCCCCCTTTGCTAAAGGGGGGTAAGGGGGGATTTGTCGAATGGAGTTTTTTAATAATCTCATCAATTGTTAGCTCATATGCTCCTTTTTCGCCTTTTGAACGGCTGAAGGCGCAGAATTTACAGCGGTTGACACAGATATTGGTTGGATTTATATGACGGTTCTGGACAAAGTATACATTATCCCCATTTTTTCTATAAGCAGCATGTGACGCAAGCCTGCCTATAGTAAAGATGTCGTCACTGTAAAACAGAGTAAGGGCATCTTCTGGTGTGAGTCGTTTTCCAGAATAAACCTTGCCTTCGATTTTTTTAAGAGACACTTACAGCACCATACTCTCAAGTCTTGCTACCCTCTCTTCAATTGGTGGATGGGTGCTGAAGAGTTTTATGATGCCCCCACCTGAGAGTGGATTCACTATAAACATGTGAGCTGTTGCAGGCTGTGCATTAAGTGGTATTTTCTGAGATGCCATATGAAGTTTTTTCAGTGCATTTGCAAGATGTCTCGGGTTTCCTGCAATCCTTGCACCGCCTGAATCAGCAGCATACTCTCTTGAGCGAGATATTGCCATCTGTATCAGCATGGCAGCAATGGGACCAACAATCATCATGACAAGCGCTGCCATGGGATTTCCTCCTTCTTCATTATTTCTTCTTCCGCCAAAAATCATTGCCCACTGTGCCATCTGTGCAAGATAGCTTATTGCACCTGCGATTGTAGCAGCAATTGTGCTTATAAGGATGTCTCTGTGTTTTACGTGGGCAAGTTCATGCCCTATAACCCCTTCAAGTTCTTCCCTGCTCAGGATTCTCATTATGCCCGTTGTTACCGCGACTGCTGCATGGTGAGGATTTCTACCTGTGGCAAATGCATTAGGCTGATCCTGTTCCATTATATAAACCCTTGGCATAGGAATCTCTGCCTTCTGCGCAAGTCTTCTCACAATAGAGTAAAGCTCAGGTGCCTCGTGTTCCCTTACTTCCTTGGCGCCGTACATTTTAAGTACAATCTTATCGCTGAACCAGTAAGCAAATGCATTCATCATCAGGGCAAATATGAGCGCCATGGTCATGCCTGATTTGCCCCCAAAGGCAGCCCCTGCCCAGATAAGAAGCAGCGTAAGTCCAACCATAAGGACCATTGTTTTGAATATATTCATTTGTTGTTACCTCCTGTTATTTTTTGTGAATTTTTATATTATATAATAAAAACAACATATCAGCAAAATCAAGAAAGGCAGGATATCTCGAAGAGTCGAGTCTTCGACTAAAACCCGATGCCTAAAAAAATTATAATTGACATTGAGACAATCGGTAAAGACTTTGAGTCCTTTGATGACATATCAAAGGAGTATCTCCTGAAATATGCCGAGACCGAAGAAGAGATAAAAGAGGCAAAAGACCGCCTTGCTTTGTCACCGCTTACGGGCGAGATAGTAGCAATAGGGATGTTAAACCCTGATACAGACAATGGCTTTGTGTACTTTCAGTCACCTGGGTTGGTACGACAGCCATTTAAAAAAAATGGGATACAGTTTATTGCTGATACAGAAGCCGGGATTTTGACAAACTTCTGGAGGGAAGTAAAAAATTATGAGCAGATAATCACCTTTAACGGCAGGGCATTTGATGCCCCTTTTATTATACTGCGGTCAGCAATCTTAAAGATAAGTCCTACAAAAGACCTTATGCCTAACCGTTACAGCACCTCACATATTGACCTCCTTGAACAGTTGACCTTTTTTGGCTCTGTAAGAAGAAAATTCAGCCTTCACATGTGGTGTAAAGCCTTCGGGATAAAGAGTCCAAAGGAGGAGGGTATTTCGGGACTTGAGGTTAAGGAGCTTTTCAGAAATGGCAAATATATTGAAATTGCTGAATACTGTACTGGAGATTTATATGCAACAAAGGAACTTTTTGAATACTGGGATAAATTTGTAAAATTCTCTCCGCAGTCTTAGCTTTTTCTTTTCGCCTCTGCGAATCTTCGATTGAACTTTTCATCCATCACAGGATTTCTGCATTTTTTGAGGGCGTAGATGGAATTTTACGTCCTGATGTATTCCTTTTTTCCCAGTAATCATAATATCTGTCCCCTATATAAATAGTAAATATAAAGAGCAGAATTCCTCCGATTACATCAACTACATAGTGGTAGCGTAAATATACCGTTGACACAAGCAATGCGGAGACAAAGGGCAAAAAAATCCAGAAAAGAGATTTCTGGAACTTGTAGGCGAGATAAAGCACAACAAGGGTTACAGCTGTGTGTCCACTTGGAAAGGCATCTCTTTTTATGCCTTCAATCGTATTAAGAATGCCATCTATGTTATTCCTTAGAAAAATACCCTTCAATTCAATACTCTGAAGATGGTTCATTGTATATCGCGGACCTATTGCAGGCACAAGTATGTATCCAACATAAGAAAGGAAAAAACACAGTATGATAAGGAAAAGCCCTTTGTTAAATTCTGTTTTTCTGCCTTTGGTTTTCAGCACAACACCTAAAATTATTGGCAGTAAATAATAGGATGTATAAGCGAACTGCATTATTTCAGTAATTACAGGAGTTGTAACCTTTTCTAATATAACAGTAGGGTATCCTTTGAAAATTATGTAGTCCAGACGGATTAACAGATGGTCATATGTTACTGGATTTATGTAACGGATAAGTCCACCGATGCTGTCAAAGATGAGAAACACTGCTATAACAGGGAAGATAAGGTCGTATGTCATTTCTAATACCCTGCTGTCACGCTTGTTTTTAGAATATATAAGGGAAGAAAGTGCGGTTATCAGGATAAGGTAGATAAAAATAATTGTATATGCATCTGGTATCTGCTTTATGAAAATTACAGTGATAATAAGAAGAAAAGCGAGAAATCCAAATGTAAGGGCATCTACAGGTCTCATATCATTGAGAAGCTAAGACCACATCCATCTTCACAATATTTTTATCTGATTGAAGTCTGCCGATTGCGAGCAGCTCGCCATCAGGTGATTTAATTTTTATATTTTCAGCGTTTTTTATGTCATGTGGAAAGTCTTGACAGTCTTTCACTCTAACAGGTGCCCCGTTTTTAACCGCATTTAATAAGGGTTCCTTAATCTTGATTCCGGGCATCCATGAGAGGGCGTTGTCCATAGAATAAACCCCGTTAGAAAGCTCGAGAGAGGCTTTCTTTCTAACGGGGTAAATACCCCCTTGATGTGCTATGTCGACTAAATCCTCAATACTTAAGCTATCGCTGACTTTAAACGGTCCCACTGCTGTGCGCTCGAGCTCGAAAAGGTGTGCACCGGTGCCTAATTTTCTCCCTATCTCGTGGCACAGTGTCCTTATGTATGTGCCTTTTGAGCAGACAGTCCTGAAACAAATAAAAGGGACAGTCATATTTAAAAATTCAATATGATGTATATAAATCTTTCTTGGCTCAAGAGGGATGTTAACCCCCTTTTTTGCATATTTATAAAGTGGCTTGCCTTTGTATTTTAATGCCGAAAACATCGGGGGTTTTTGAAGTATCTCACCCTCAAAGGATTTTAATATATTTCTAATCATGGTTTCGTCAACTTCGATTCCGTCGCTCTTCTCAAGGACAGTTCCATCCGCATCCTGTGTATCAGTGACTTCACCCAGTTTCATTACAGCCTTATATTCTTTATCGAGGGAAGAAAAATATGATGAAAGTCTTGTGGCTTTATTTATGCAAATGAGCAAAACGCCTGTAGCTATCGGGTCAAGTGTCCCTGTATGACCTGCCTTTTTTGCCTTAAATATCTTTTTTACTTTTGCTGTTGCGTCATGAGATGTAATACCTTTGGGTTTATTAAGGTTGATTATTAAATCCATATTAAAAATTGATTACACAGATTTTTAAAAAAGATTACACAGATTTAAATTATAATTTATCTGTGCAATCCGTGTCTTAATCGGTGTAATCATTTCTTTATTGCCTTTCTTACAGCCTTTAAAATCTTTCCCTTTACCTCTGATAGAGAACCGTTTAGTGTGCACCCGGCAGCGTTGGCATGTCCTCCTCCTCCGAAGGTTCTCGCAATCTCTGCTACATTGACTTTTCCTTTTGAGCGAAAGCTTATTTTATATGAGTTTTTCCCATCTTCTCTGAAAAGCACAGCAACCTCAATATCTTTAATCATTCTCGGATAATTTACCAGGTTCTCTGTGGCCTGGGTTGAAGTCTTAGTGTTTCTGAACATGTTCCGGGTTACGGTCATCCATGCTATCTTATCCTTCTTTTTAATGGTTGATAAACTCTGGACTAAAAGCCTTAAACGATTAAAAGAAAAATTCTCGTATACTTCTTTTGTTATTTTCCAGGGCTCTGCACCTGCATTAACAAGTTCAGAGGCAATTTTTAGTGTTTCGGAGCTTGTGTTGGAAAACCTGAAGCCACCTGTATCTGTAAAGATGGATGTGTATAGATTTGTGGCTATTTTCTTATCTATAGGGACATTGAGAAAACTGAGGAGTTTGTAAACAATCTCTCCGACTGCTGATGCACTTGTATCAATCAGTCTGATTGTTGTTCCGACTTCTAACTTCTGACTTCTGACTTCCCCGGCCTCGCTCCCTGCCCGACGGACGGCAGGCGGGTGCGAAGCGGGGCGGGCTGACTTCTGGATTAAATGGTGGTCTATAACAACGGTTGTTTTTGCCCTGAGCCCTTTTAATCCTGTTCTCTCCAGTGTGGCACAATCTACTATAAACATGGCATCAAACTTCAGGGAAGGAATCTTCTGGTTAACGAGTTTCGAAGAGGGCAGGAATTTTAAAATATCAGGTACCGGGTCCTTGTTGAGGACATACACAGATTTACCTTTTTTTTTGAGGCCGAGTGCGAGAGCAACGCTGGAACCAATTGCGTCGCCTTCAGGGTTTATATGGCTTACAATCAGAAATTTTTTATTTTTCTCTATTAGTTTCTTAAGCTCAGTTAAAGTCTTTGTCATCATTGAGAGGGTTGTCCTGAGAGTCCTGGTTTGATTCCGAGGTTTCTGATGATTTAAGCTCTTTTAATATCTTGTTTATTTTCGCCCCATACTCTATGGATTCATCAAGTTTAAAAACGAGCTCCGGAATAAATTTTATCTTTACCCTTTTGCCAAGTTCACTTCTTATAAAACGCGCAGATGACGTAAGTATCTTCAGCGTCTCATTCTTCTTTACATCCTCAAAAACACTTACATATATTCTTGCGTGTCTCAGGTCATCACTTACCCTGGCTTCGGTGACAGTAATAAATCCAAGGCGTGGGTCTTTAAGCTTGTGCATTATGATATCAGCAACTTCTTTTCTTATTAAATCACCTACTCTCGAGGAACGTTTATAAGGATGCATCAGTTTTCCTAAAAATAAAAAAAACTATTTAGCCACAGATTCACACAGATTTTCACTGATATTTTTTTCTTTAATTATCAAAGACAAATCTTTTGTATTTGAATGAATTTCTCTTCATCTGTGTCTATCCGTGTAAATCTGTGGCTGATTTGAATTTTATTATAGCATTTCTAATGTAGAATTAATTAGCTCAACAGAAGGCGTTTTCAGGATTATATCTCTGACACCATCAAGGGTCTGGTTTATTATCTTTCTCTCATTAGCAACACAGGCAGCGCCGAGAATGCTCCGCTGCCACAAATCGTTTGCATCTATTTCTGCAATAGAGACATTGTATTTGTTTTTGATTCTGTCCTTGAGACTTTTAATAATAAAGCGTTTTGATTTTAAAGAATTTGCTTCAGGTATATATAATTCTAAAGTAAGAAGCCCGACTATCATATTAAAAGTAGCGAGTAGCAAGTAGAGAGTAGAGAGAAAAATCTTACTACTCTCTACTATGTTTATAGTCCTATTCTAATTTTGTTGCTACTTCTTCTTTAACATAATCTTCAAAAATGTCTCCGACCTTGACATCGTTAAAGTTTTCTATCAGAATACCACACTCGTAACCTGTTTGAACCTCTCTTACGTCATCCTTGAACCTTTTAAGGGATGCTATCTTGCCGTCATATATAATAATGTTGTCTCTAATAACCCTTATACCTGAACTTGCCCTTGTTATAGTTCCGTCAAGAACATAACATCCGGCAATTGTTCCTATCCTTGATATAGGAAAGGTTTTTCTGACCTCAGCCCTGCCAAGAATTTTTTCTGTGATAGTTGGCTCAAGAAGCCCTTCCAGTGCTTTTTTGACATTTTCGATGGCATCATAAATAATGTTATAAAGCCTTATATCAACTCCTTCTTTTTCAGCCAGAATGGTAGCTTTTGTCTCAGGCCTTATATTAAAACCTATAATAATGGCGTTGGATGCAGAGGCGAGCATGACATCAGATTCATTTATTCCTCCTACGCCTGTATGAATTACTTTCACCTTAACCTGTGAATTACTGAGGTTTTCAAGGGCGTCTTTAACTGCTTCCACAGAGCCATGGACATCCGCTTTTATGATAATATTGAGCTCTTTTATCTCTCCTTCTTTTATTCTGTCATATAGCTCATCAAGGGTTAGTTTTCTCATCTTTGTAGCTTCAGCAGACTTTTGTTTGTGAAATCTACTCATGGCTATCTGTCTTGCTTTTCTCTCATCATCCATAACCATGAAGATGTCGCCTGCCTGAGGGACGTCAGGAAAGCCAATTACTTCGACAGGTGTTGAAGGCCCACTCTCTTGAATTCTTTTACTATTATCATCAATAAGGGCGCGGACTTTGCCTGCAAGAGTACCTGCGAGAAAGACATCTCCTACTCTAAGCTTGCCTGAATTAACAAGAACCGTTGCTACAGGGCCTCTGCCCCTGTCAAGCTTTGACTCAATTATTGTCCCCTTTGCTGGTTTATTATAATTCGCTTTCAGTTCCATTACATCTGCCTGAAGCAGAATCATTTCAAGTAAATGGTCTATTCCTATTTTCATCTTAGCTGAAACCTCAACAAAAATATTCTGTCCACTCCAATCTTCAGGAACTACACCATGTTGAGAGAGTTCGTTCTTAACCTTTGTGATATTTGCCTCAGGTTTATCAATTTTATTTATTGCAACAACTATGGGGACATTCGCAGCCTTCGCATGGTTAATGGCTTCAATGGTCTGGGGCATGACACCATCATCAGCAGCTACTACAAGGACAACAATATCAGTAACCTTGGCGCCCCTTGCCCTCATCATGGTGAATGCTTCATGGCCCGGGGTATCAAGAAAAACAATTTCTCTATCTTTTAACTTAACTTTATATGCGCCGATGTGCTGGGTTATTCCTCCTGCTTCCATCTCTGTGACCTTTGTCTCTCTTATTGCGTCAAGCAGGGTAGTTTTCCCATGGTCTACATGACCCATGATAGTTACAATCGGAGGCCTGGGGCTGAGTGCAGAGGTATCGCTCTCTTTTTCTTCTACAGGAGGCTCTTCACTTTCGATGTGTATCTGTTCAATCTTTAGACCAAAAGCCTCAGCAACAATCTGAGCTGCATCTGTATCAACAGGCTGATTTATAGTTGGCATATAACCAAGTTCCATAAATTTCCTTATTACTTCGGGGACCTTCTGTCCTATCAGTTCAGCAAATTCCTTTACAGTGGTGCCCTCCTGAAATTTAAGCACACGTTTTCTTGGCTGGGTTGGAAGAGGCAAAACCTTTGTCTCTGCCTTCTTTAGAGAGGCTTTTTTGTCATATTTTTTATATGCAGGTTTAAAACCATACCATTTTTTTGCGGTATCAACCTTTTTTATAGTATCAAAAGCCCTTTGCATCCCGGGTTTCCCCTTAAACTTTGTGACCCTCTCTATCTCTATTTCTTTTTTGAATCTATCGGGAACCTTTATCTCTTCCTCTTCTTCTTCAACTACAGGGTGAATTTTTTCTTCTATAAGGGGTTTTACGGGAGGCTCTACCGCGGGTTTAATTTCCTCTATTTTCTCTCTGACAACCTCTTTTTCTGCTTTTTTCTCAATTTCTACTTTTGTTTCAACAGCTTTCTTGACTTCTCCGCCACGGCGGATCTCTGATTTCTTAACTGCTTTTTTTATCTTTTCTCTGGGAATACTTTTCTCTTTTGCTTTTTGTGTCGGTGATTTTACAACTTTTGTAGGAGTTTTCAGGAGCTTTTCAGCTATTTGTCCATCCACGCTTGAGGAGTGGCTCTTGGCTTCAACGCCAAGTTCTGTGAGCTTACCAAGTAGCTCTTTAGTACTGATTTTCATTTTTTTAGCTAATTCATAAACTCTTATCTTAGCCATCTATAACTGTCTTCTCCTGGTGGATTTTTTAAATGGTTGTAAGTTTAATCTTTTAAATGTTATCATAATTTCTGTTTTTAAAGCAATCTTTAGATGCCATAGTTAACACAGATTAATAGATAGATTACACAGATGTGTAAAAAAAAGTAGAGAGTGGAGAGTAACGAGAAAAAATAAGTCTCTCTCCTCTCTACTTGCTACTCGCTACTATTGAGGGAGGTAAATATATAGATGGCAGTTTGTTCTATTTGTGAAAAGAAAAAAGTTACAGGTAATAATGTAAGCCACGCAAACAACAGAACAAAACGTGTATTCTCACCAAATCTTCAGAGGGTCAGGATATATACCAATCATGGAGTAAGGAGAGTTCATGTCTGTACCAGATGCCTTCGCTCTGGAGCGGTGAAGAAAGCGGTGTAATAATAGCTGATAAGCTGGTAGCTATCAGCCATCAGCTATGAGCTGAATTATGCAGCGTGTTGGCAGTATCCTTAAAAAATTTGTTAATGATTATGGCTTAGAAGCAGGGCTGATCCTCACCACAATAAAAAATCAGTGGAATATTCTTGTTGGGCAAACTCTTGCATCACACACATCACCTGATGTAATTAAAGGTAAGACAATTTTTATTGTTGTTGATACCCCTCAGTGGATGCATCATCTAAGTTTTTATAAGCAGGAGATATTGGAGAAACTCAAAGATTATAAAGTTGAAAATGTTAGATTCAAACTGGGCAGAGTAGATGAAAATCCTGCCGGTGAATATAAGAAAACAAGCCATTACGAATTGTCTGAAGAAGACTCAAGGTATATAGAGAACACAGTCAGAAGTTTGAAAGACAATGAGTTAAAAGAAAAATTCAGGATATTGCTCGTTGATGCTTTAAGGCATAAAAGAAGAAAATAGAAACCCATCTTAAACCCGCATTGAGCAGATAACGCTCTTGGCTAAAAGAAGTGCAAAGTTATGCCCGCTTACAGAATATTTTCTAATTGTCTTGCTCCATGACAAATTGCGGCAATTTCAATAACTTCTTCTTTAATCCGATAGACGATTCTGTAATTCCCATAAATTTTTTCTCTCAAATTCTCGTCATTATATTCTGGGACAATGCGTCCTGTCTTTGGAAATTCAGGAAGTGATTTAACAATTGCAATAACTTTTTTGGCAAAAAGAACAGCATAATATTTTGAATCTTTTGCGATATAATCACAGATTCCTTCAAAGTGGGAAGCTGCCCTCGGAGACCATTTTATGCGGTAAGCCATTTAGACATCCGTTTTTCAATTTCTTCATGAGGAATTCCTTTTCCCTCGTCTAATTCTTTCAACCCGGCATCAACCTGCAGTTTAAAATACAGTTCAGCCATAATGTCATCAACCGTTACCTCTTCAGGCAAGGATTGAATCATCTGAATAACTTGTTGTTTCACGGCTGCCATTTATATCACCTCCTCAACATCTCAATATACCATTTTAATCAGTCTGTTAACAAGCGGCATAATTTTGTTTACGCATATCGTTCTTGGCGGAAAAGAAGCCTGTAAGGTTTGCACGTCAGTCTTTTCCGCCATGTTATATGCTGGGGCGGGCAGAATATTACCACACTTCAACTTTTAAGTTTTCAACTAAATCAAAATGTGTGTCTTTTGTGACTAATGTAATAGCGTATTGTTGGGCGATTGCAGCAATCCATATATCATTCTCTGGAATTGGTTGACCCTTCTCTTTCAAACGGTTCTTTATATCCCCATATCTTTTGGCTGTGTCTGTATCACAAGCAAGCACAGTATTATTTATAGCAAATTCATCTATACGCGCAAGATTTTCTTCAATTTTGAGGGACTTGTATGCTCCAAAATACAACTCTCCAATGACAACACATGGAACAAACACTTCTTCAGCATTTGCTAAACGGTTATGAATCTGAGGGTCTTTAGCAAAAATGGAAATAATTATATTCGTATCGAGAAGATATTTACCATTCACCGGTGTCTACTTTTTCGCAGTTTTCTTCTATAGCTTTAGTCATTAGTTGTAAATCGCCAGCAGGAATGGCTCCTTCAAACCGCAAGAGACTTTTTCCATCAACTCCTTTAGGTATTAGCCCCTTTACAAAATCAAGAACACGAAGTTGAAGGTTATGAGGAAGTTTATCAAGTTGAGCTATAAGATTATCTTTTATTGTTGTAGTTGTCATAAATGCACCTCCTTAATAATTTATTTTACCATGTCAGCACATTTTATGACATCCCAAAATTTTGAGAAGGGTGATGCCTTTGGGTGGCAACCTCTCGGAGAGTCGAGTCTACGACAAGCACTCTGTTATCTGTCCATTGCGGGTATCTTTTCCAAAATGGTCGCCGTCCCTATTTTCCCCCAATTCAAAAGAAGAGTGAAGCATTTGCCAACTATTTTGTTAATTTTTTAGCCTGCTGTTAGGCACCCGTTGCAAACAGCCTTACTACTTCCCTGTTAACGGATTTGGAAGGGAAGAGCCTTTTGAAACCATTACGTCTTTTAAAATATCACCATCAAAAATAAATGTAACATCCCGGCCAATATTTTCACCAAAAGATTTGATTTCTTGGTATTTGTAAGTAAGAATCGTTCTATTCCCATCCATTTTTATATCTTGAGGACCACCATAAGCATCTATAACATATTGTTTTGTGGTGACTCCTTTCTTTAGAGATAACAATTGGCCATCAGTTATTAGTGTGCCCTGTTTATAAGTGGGATTACATCCTAGAAATCCAACGACTATGAATAAATAACTTAAATAAGCAAACAAGTTCATCTTCCGCATTTTTATCCTCCTTATTTTGTGTTTTTATTTGCCCGCACTGAGCAGATAACGGGCTGCGGGCTTTGCGAAGTGCGAAGCATTTGGGCGAACGAGGTGACGTAAAGCCCGTGTTATACGCCGTTGCAACCTATCTATGGTATTGGGTAGTGAGTAAAGTAACTCGCGTTACCCCGCCGAACTGTGTCCATCAACTTGTCATATATCCATAAAATGTTGTCAAACTCAATAGAGATGTTTTGCCCTTCATTACCCACAGAGTTATAACTTTGCGTACCAAAAGTATAATTTAACTCGTTTGTGGCGGAATAGACTCCATTATAGTGCACAATTGAGTTTCTTAATCTTCTTAGCTGTACTAAAAATGTTACATCATCTGGCTGATAAACATTCGGAAGCTGTTCAAAAAGGTGCGCACCAAGCCTTCTGTCACTTATGTGGCATGGATCAATTCGAACTTGGCCATTGTTATGAGATGCAATAATTAACATTGAGTATCTTTCGTATGCAATAACGATGTCATTCAAGAAGTGCCTTCGAATTGAGTTGCCATATTCTTGAACACCATCGTTATCGAAAGAATTAAGAGATTGAGCAGTCATGATATTTTGAGAAAGGTTTACAGACAAAATAACATCATGCTGGAATGGACGTTGGTTCACAAAGTTGAGAGCTAAAAAACTGAAGTAGAAGTTGTTTCGAATTCGTTCCATTGATCCAATGAATTCAGGTAATATTGTTCGCATTCTCTTTCACCAAAGTTTCTGAGCAATTGCGTATAACGGGCTGCGGGCTGGCGAAGTCGGCAGAGGGCAAGCTTGCTTGCCCGAAGACGATTTCGTTAGCCCGCTGACAGGCGAAGTGCCGAAGGCATGAGACTGTCAGCGGGCGAAGCCCGCAGCCCGACAAGCAAAATACTTCGCTTTTTGTCCATTTTTGGGATGATAGACGAAGTATTTCGTCTATTCCAACTCTGGCTGAATTGCCAGAATCCCCTTTCTAATGACAAATATTGTCAGTCATTGCCTCCTTTCTTTAAGTCTAAACTGTCCAAAGGACTTTGAATTTTACTTATGTTTTTGGTACTAACATGGGTATAGATTTCAGTAGTTTTACTGTGAGCATGACCCAGTAGCTCCTGTATGTACCTCAAATCAGTTCCAGCCTCTAATAAATGAGTCGCAAAACTGTGCCGTAAGGAATGCACCGTTATCTCTTTTTTTATCCCTGCCTTTTGACAAGAATGCTCCAGAATTTTTTGCACCGTTCTTATCGAAATATACCTGTCGGCCTTTGCACCTTGAAAGAGATACTTTGAAGGCTTATATTCCCGCCAATATCCCCTAAGAATTTCCAATGCTATTTCAGACAACATTACATAACGGTCTTTTCTTCCCTTTGCCCCTTTAATATGAATCAGCATCCGCTTGCTGTCTATGTCCTCTGGTTTCAATTTTACTACTTCTCCAACGCGCAGACCAGCAGAATATATCAGCATCAAAATTGCCTTATGCTTTAAATTATCCACTGAATTGAGGATTTTTGCAACCTCTTCTTTGCTCAAGACAACTGGAAGTTTTTTATCTTTTCTTGGTCTTTTTACTTCATACACGAACCTTTTCTTTAGCATGCTTCCATAATAGAATTTGAGGGCATTGATAGCCTGATTCAGCGTGGAAGTTGCTGACTGCTTTTCTTCTGTAAGATAGAGGAGGTAATCCTTAATATCATTTTCGCTGATATCTAAGGGTCTCTTATGGATAAAACCTATGAAATCACGATTATAGTAAAGATATGCCTTGACGGTCTCACGGCTATATTTCCTCGTTAAAAGTTCTCTTCTAAGGTCTTCAAAGGTCAGGGACAGTCCCGATTCGGAGCCTGCCCCGTATGTGGGGACTCCGCTTTGCTCCGCCCGTAAATCTGAGACAGTCCCATGCATAGCTTTTAGGGCGGGGTCTACCCTCGCACTTTTATAAAGTGCGGGGTCTAAATGGATTTTTTCTCCTTCAAAGACTTTTAAAATCTTTTTCAGAGTTCCATCCGAACTGGGGAAGCTCCAGTATTTTTTATCCTTATGCCATTTGCGACCATCAATGGTTTTGACCTTTTTAACAAGTTGAGGGTCATAATGGAAAGAAACCGTTATGTTTCCAGATACATCTTTACCCAGCACTATTACATCAGTGCTGGGTTTACTGACTGTTATTACCCCATGTCTCACCCTCCCCTTGCCCCTCCCGTCAAGGGAGGGGAAGATATGGATTGGAAAATAAAAGGTTAGATGGTTTAATTATTGTTTAAACCCTCTGTATTGTCAAGGGATTTTTAGTAGAAAAAAACGGCGAAGGTAGGTACGTGATAACCTGAGCAGACTATGCGGTTTCAACGTGCTTTTCGTAGATAAGAATCGGCTTTTCTTTTTTGGCAATCACGCCATCAGTTATAAGGCACTCTTTAATTCCTTTTTGAGAAGGTATCTCATACATAACATCAAGCATTACATCTTCAAGAATAGCCTTCAGCCCTCTTGCTCCTGTTTTCCGTTTTATAGCTTCTTTTGATATGGCGGAAAAAGTACTATCTGTAAACTTTAGTATGACGTTGTCAAAAGAAAGCAGTCTCTGGTACTGTTTTATAAGTGAATTCTTGGGCTCTTTCAAAATTCTTATAAGTGCTGATTCATCAAGTTCATCTAAAGTTGCTATAATTGGAAGCCTTCCAACAAATTCGGGTATGAGACCATACTTAAGCAGGTCCTGAGGCTCAACATTCTCAAGTATTTTGCCTATCTTCCTTTCTTTCCTGCTTATCAGTTCAGAACCAAAACCAACTATTTTCCTGCCCATCCTCTGCTCTATTATTTCATCAAGTCCTACAAATGCACCTCCGCAGATAAACAGGATGTTTGTTGTATCCACATGAACGTATTCCTGTTGCGGGTGTTTTCTTCCTCCCTGTGGCGGGACATTGGCAACGGTTCCCTCTATAATTTTTAAGAGAGCCTGTTGTACGCCTTCTCCTGAAACATCTCTTGTTATGGACGGGTTTTCGCCCTTGCGGCTTATTTTATCTATCTCGTCAATATAGATAATCCCTCGCTGTGCCTTTTCTATGTCATAATCTGCTTTCTGGAGAAGTTTGAGTATTATGTTTTCAACATCTTCCCCCACATAACCTGCCTCGGTAAGCGTTGTAGCATCTGCAATGGTAAATGGAACATCAAGAAGTCTCGCAAGGGTCTGAGCAAGAAGGGTTTTGCCTGTTCCAGTTGGTCCTATAAGCAGGATATTACTTTTCTGTAATTCAACATCAGAATCTGCAGGATTATTTATCCTCTTGTAGTGGTTATGTACAGCAACAGAAATAATCTTTTTAGCCTTTTCCTGATTTATCACATAATCATCAAGATAATTTTTGATTTCCTTGGGTGTCGGAAGCTTTGTTGAGATAGATATGTCGTAGGAATGGTCAAATTCTTCTGTTAGAATTTCATTACAGAGTTCAACACATTCATCACATATATATACGGTGGGTCCTGCAATGAGTTTTCTAACCTCATCCTGCCCCCTGCCGCAAAAAGAGCATTTTAGTGAATTGTCATGTTTTGTTATCTTTTCTTCTTTCATAATTCAACCTCTTATTATCAGCCACAGATTCACACAGATGAACACAGATACATTTAAATATTTAGACAGGATGAAACAGGACCTGACTGCCGTCAGGCAGGTATGTAATAAATAAAATAAAAAAATCTTGTTAATCCTGTTAATCCTGTCAAAAAAAACATCAGCGTTAATCAGCGTAAATCTGCGGCTGAATAGCTACTATTTTTTAAGTGTTGCTATAACTTCATCAACAATGCCGTATATTTTTGCCTCTTCACCTGACATAAAAAAGTCTCTATCTGTATCTATTTGTATTTTTTCAATAGGCTGACCTGTATGCTTTGCAAGGATATTATTCAATGCGTCTTTCATTTTAAGGATTTCCCTTGCGTGTATTTCAACATCAGTTGCCTGGCCATAGAATCCGCCCATGGGCTGATGTACCATTATGCGGGAATGAGGGAGGGCAAAACGTTTACCTTTAGTGCCAGCGGCAAGGAGCAGCGCCCCCATACTGGTAGCCTGTCCTATGCAATAGGTAGCAATGTCAGGTTTTACATATTGTATGGTGTCATAGATAGCCAGACCTGCAGAGACGATTCCCCCTGGTGTATTTATATAAATATTGATATCCTTATCAGGGTCATCAGTCTGAAGAAAAAGAAGCTGGGCAATGACTGTATTAGCTGCAATATCATCAATTGGTGAACCTATAAATACAATCCTGTCTTTCAGAAGGCGGGAGTATATATCATATGCTCTCTCAACCCTTCCTGTCTGCTCTATTACTATCGGGATTAAACTCATTATATTTCTCCTCCAATTAAAGTTATAAGTTTAAAACCTTTCTTAACTCTTAACTCTAAACTCTTAACTCTTACTTAATGACTGCTTTAGATAAAACAAAATTTAAAACCTTATCAGTATATAATCTATTTTTCAACCCGTCTAAAGAACCATCTTTCATTATATATAATTTTTTTACCTCTTCTGGTTTTAGTTCATTCTGAGCAGCGATTTCATCTATAGCCTGTTTGATATCATCGTCACTTACCTCAATTTTTTCTTTTCTGCCGACAGCCTCGAGGATAATAGCACCCTTTATGTTTTCCCGTGCCTTTGGTTCATGTTCCTTCCTTAATTCCTCATCCCCCCCTTTATCAAAGGGGGGTAAAGGGGGATTCACACCTTTTCTCATTGCATCCTGTTTTGTCTCATAAATCAGAAATTCAAGTTCTCTATTTACCATAGAGGGAGGAACCTCAAAATCGTGATTGGTGATAAGGTGGTTGATTAGTTCCTTTTTATATTCGTTGTTTATTTGATTTTTCTTAGTGCTATATATATTTTCATATATCTTTTTTTTGAGTTCCTCAATGTTACTACAATTAAAGCCTTTTGCAAATTCATCATCTAAGTCAGGAAGAGCTTTCTCCTTTGTCTCTGTTATAGAGACTTGAAAGAGAACCTCTTTACCTGCAATTGTTTTATTAGGGTGTGTGGCTTCAAAATTTATCTTTATTTCAGAATTCTCCCCCTTTTTTCTGCCTGACAGGGTTTCACCGAATTCTTTTGGCAGCAATACCTGAGAGCCAAGAATAAAGGTGTAGCCCTTTAATTGCAGTTCTTTGACTTCTTTGCCGTCAATAAAGGCATCGCAATCTATAATAGCTATATCTCCTTCTTTTAGAGGGTCTTCTGCAACCTTGAATAATGCCTTACTTTCATGTAAAGACTTAATAGCTGTTTCTACTTCATTTTCTTCCACTGAGAATGTTTTTTCTTTTAAGACAATACCTTCATAGTTGAGGTTCTCTACCTCTGGTTTTATCTCTACCGCGGCTGTAAAGGAGAGAGGCTGATTTCTTACAATCTTGAGATTTCCATCTATGTTTGGATAGGTAACAGGTGTTATCTTTGCTTCTTCGACTGCTTTTAAATAGAACTCAGGAACAATCTTTTCCATTACCTGTTTTTCAATGTCATTGCCAAATTTTTTTTCAAGGATAGCCAGTGGCACCTTACCTATCCTGAAACCTGGTATCTTGGCAGTTGTCCTTAATTTATTGTAGGCACTTGTAATTTCCTCCTCGATTACTGAAGAAGGGATGTTAATTTTGAGTTTCCTTGTAGTGGGTGTTGTTTCTTCTATCTCATGAAGCATATTTCAATTCTAAAATTTATCTTAAATATTTGTCAACGTAACCACCTTGTCCCTAATCCGTAATGAAAGCAGGCATATCGGGATTCAAAAGTTTTAGAAAGCGACAATGTTTTTATTAAATTAAAATGGATTTTTTGCGTATAATCAAGCGACTTCGTCGCTTGTTAAGAGGATATAGAATTTTAATATTTATCTCGTGGTGTCGCACTAAAACTTTTTCACCCAACATGCCTGCTTATGTTATTGATAAATCCATTATTTGCCAATATTGGCTACGGATTATGGTCTTGTTATTTCCAGCAAAAATCGTTTAAATTAAATAACAGTATGGCTGTGCTTGAAATTAAGAAATACCCAGAAAAGATATTGAAAGAGAAGGCAGCACCTGTTATGGAATTTGACTCTGAACTCCAGATGCTTATTGACGATATGATAGAGACCATGTATGCGGCGCCTGGTGTTGGACTTGCAGCCAATCAGGTTGGGGTCTCAAAACAGGTTATAGTTATTGATGTAAGCAGCAAAGAGGAACAGAGTCCTTTGATTGTCCTGATAAATCCGAAAATTGTCCATGTGGAAGGCGAAATAGCAATTGAAGAAGGTTGCCTCAGTATTCCAGGTTATATAACGCTTATAAAGAGGGCCGAGAAGGTAAAGGTAACAGGGCTTGATAGGCAGGGAAAGACGGTTGAAATAGAAGGGACAGGATTTTTATCAAGGGCGCTTCAACATGAGATAGACCACCTCAATGGTATTTTACTGGTTGACAGAATAGGACGCCTTACAAAAGAATTATTTAAAAAACGCTACCTGTCTGCTGACAGGCAGGCATGAGACTTATTTTTTTTGGCACTCCTGGGTTTGCTATTCCATCTCTCAGAGCACTTTTAAATTCAGAGCATGAAATGCTATTGGTTGTGACACAGCCTGATAAACAAAGTGGGAGGGGAAGGCGCATAACACCTTCTCCTGTTAAAGTTGAGGCACAAAAAGAAGGGCTCAGGGTAGTTCAGCCGCAGAAAGTAAGAGATACAGAATTTATCAGACAATTAAATACATTGAAACCCTCTGCGATTATTGTTGTGGCATACGGGCAGATTCTGCCTCCAGAAATAATCCATTTACCTGAGTTTGGGTGTATAAATGTCCACGCCTCTCTTCTTCCAAAGTATCGTGGTGCAGCACCTGTAAACTGGGCTATAATTAATGGTGAAAGTAAGACAGGGATAACCACCATGCTTATGGATGAAGGAATGGACACAGGCCCTGTATTGCTTCAGGAAAAAGTAGAGATAATGACAGAGGATACAGCAGGAAACCTTGCTCTGAAGCTTTCAATGCTTGGGGCAGAGGTCTTGATGCGGACTTTAAAAGGGTTGGAAGAGGGTAACTTAAAACCAGAAACCCAGAGAGGTGAAGTCTCATATGCTCAGATTTTGAAAAAAACTGATGGACTTATTCAGTGGATAAAACCTGCAAAGGAATTATGCAATTTTACAAGAGGGACAAACCCGTGGCCAGGTGCCTATACTTTTCTTGAAGGGGAAAGAATTAAAATCTTAAAGGCAATAGCCATAGATGGAGAAGGAGAGGCAGGAGTGATAAACAAGGTAACCAGGGATGACCTACTCGTGGGAACAGGGGAAGGCATGCTTTCGATACTCGAAATTCAACTATCCGGGAAACCAGTTATGACAGTAAAGGCATTTTTACAGGGGAAAAGACTGAGAGAGGGTATGAGGTTTTATGAAAGGCCAGTTGATTAGAGGTTTATTTTTAAAATTTTATTATCCCATGCTGCTTATGTTTGGCGGGCTTTTCAAGGCGAAGAAGGAGAGACTTCAGGGGTGGCTTATAGATGTAAACAACGGTCTTGTTCGAAGGTCTAAAATAAAGACAGCAAAGAGGCTTCTCCTTTTGCTTCCGCATTGCCTTCAGCGCAGTGAGTGCAAGATAAAGATTACATATAATGTTTATAATTGTGAAGGATGTGGGCAATGTGAAATAAAGGATTTTACTGATATCGCAAAGGACCTTGGTTTAGAACTTTTTGTTGCCACAGGAGGGACTATCGCAAGAAGGATAGTAGTTGATACAAAGCCAGAGGCTATTGTAGCTGTTGCCTGTGAACGCGATCTTTCAAGTGGTATTGTGGATACCTATCCTTTACCTATTTTAGGGATTGTAAATGAAAGACCATTTGGTCCATGTTTTAACACAAAAGTAGATATTGAAAAGGTAAAAGATGCGCTCAGGTTTTTTGCCAGTTAAATTAATACTTTATTTTCTGGGTTTTATTAGTGTTGGGGCTATCGCTGCCTTACTGATTCTTAAAATAATTAATCCCGAAAGCATCGGGACCGTTAAGGTTCCATTGCTTGTTGGCAGAAGCGTTCCTGAGGCAACAAAAATTTTAAGTGGCATAGGACTTTTTCTGGAAATACAGGGTGAAGGATATGACGCTGAGATATCTCAGGGCCATATTATCAGGCAGTACATAAAAGAGGGCGAAAAGATTAAAAAGGGCACAGGTGTCAGGGTGCTTGTCAGCAAGGGGAAAGCAACATTTGCAATACCTTATCTGGAAGGGATGGACATTAATGATGTAGAACTTACACTTAAAAGGTCGGGACTGGAGATAGGAAAGATTACAGGGGTACATTCAGATACAGTGGATAAAAATAGAATTATTGCCCAGAGACCCCTCTCAGGATATTCTATTGACAGCAAGGTAAATCTTCTTGTAAGTTTGGGTCCGTATGATGTACCTTACAGGTGTCCCTCCTTTATTAATATGCCGGCAGATAAAGCAAGAAAAATTGCAGAGGCACTTGGACTTAAACTCGTGGAGCAGGGTGAGGGTAGTGCAGTGGCTTTTCAAAAACCAGAGGCAGGGTCTATCGTAAAAAAAGGTGATTCTATAGAAGTTACTCTTGGTCGTAGGGGAGGGTTCTGGTTTTAAGGGCAAATAATGCTGACATTGCTCAAAAATTTATTTAACTCGATAAATTTATTAATTAAATTATGCATATGGTAATTAGTTAAAAGGCATGAGTTGTCCCTTGTATTATAAGTACGTAAGGTATCGAAAAATAAATTTTTTTACAACACCAGCATTATTGTAAGTATATTTTTGGATTTGGCTAACAAGTAATAATTATGTGGGGGGGTCATGATTAAGATAGCACCATCGGTTTTGTCTGCTGATTTTTCTAAATTGGGCGAAGAGATAAAGAAGGCTGAAAAGGCAGGAGCTGATTTAATCCATGTTGATGTCATGGATGGACATTTTGTTCCAAATATAACAGTGGGTCCTTTAGTGGTAGAAGCAATAAAAAATGTAACAACTTTACCCCTTGATGTGCATTTGATGATAGAAAAGCCAGAGGAATTTTTGAAAGATTTTATAAAAGCAGGTGCAGATTATATTACTGTCCATATTGAGGCATCTATACATTTACATAGAACCGTCCATTGGATAAAGGAAAGTGGTGTCAAGGCAGGGGTCTCTCTAAATCCTGCTACCACTGTGTGGAGTCTTGACCCTATGCTGCCTGACCTCGATATGGTGCTCTTGATGTCGGTAAACCCTGGTTTTGGAGGACAACAGTTTATCCCCATGACGCTCCAGAAAATAAAGTCCCTCAAGGAGGTAATTAAGGAGAGGGGTTATAAAATTGAGATAGAGGTGGATGGCGGGGTAAATATAAATAATGCAGGAGACGCGGCAAAGGCAGGTGCTGATATATTAGTGATGGGCAATGCTTTTTTTAATTCAAAGGATTATGCAGAGGTGATAAGAACGGTAAGGGAGAGATGTCAACAAAAATAAAAATGCAAAAAGTAAAAATCAAAATGACAAATCAAAATTTAAAAATATTTTTGATCTTTGATTTGTATTTTTACATTTTTATCTTTAATTTTTGATTTTTATTGAATGGGTAAGGATAATCTTGGCAAAAAATATTTTAGAATTGCCGAAAAAAACAGGGCTTCTGCAAGATATGACAGGGCAATTGAGTTATACAGGAAAGCACTCAAAATTTTTAAATACAGGGCTGACTTAAGAGGTACCCTTAATTGTTTCCTCTCTATCGCTGATACACTGCGGGCAAAAGGTGATTTTGTCAGGGCACAGGTTTGCTATGAGGAAGGGCTTAATCTCTCTGAGGCTTTAGGTGACAGAGCCTCAGAGGCTGATGCTCTAACAGGGCTTGGGCTCTGCGCCAGGGCGCTCGGGAGATGGAAGGATGCTTTCAGACAGATTAATAGGTCGTACAGGATTTATAAATTCTTTGGTGACAGGAATGGTGAGGCATTTGCACTCTGGGCAAAGGCAGGTGCTTACAGGATAAAAGGAGACATAAAAAAGGCACTTCAGATATTTCAGTTGGCTCTTGAAGAGTTCAAGAGCATTAAAAACAAGAGCGGCATCAGTTATTCCTATTGCGGGCTCGGTGGATGTTCAAGGGTTGCTGAAAGATTCAGGGATTCAGAGGAATATTATAAAAGAGCGAATAAGAACTTTGAAAAGCTGAATGACTGCTTCGGGCTTGCGTATTCCTTTTGCGGACTTGGAAATGCAAGAAGGATGTGCGGTGATTACGAAGGGGCTTTATTATTTTTTAATAAGGCTACAGCACTTTATAAAAGAATTGATGACAGGGTTAGTTATGCTTATACACTCTGGGGAGTTGGTACTACCTATAAAATGCTTGGAAATTTAAAAAGTGCCCGAGAGAAATTCAGAGAGGCTGAATTGCTTTTTGAGAAGACAAAGGACCCAAGGGGTAAAGTTTATTGTATGCTTGGCACGGGGGAGGTAGCCTGCTTAAGCGGCAGTAAAGAGAGCGCTAAAAGGGCGTTTTTAAAAGCTTCAAGACTTGCGGATGCTTATGGATTTAGGGTTGAAGGAGGATATGCAAAAAGACTCATCAGGTGCTTCGAGCGCAAGGAGGATTTTCCTGTAAATCTGCCATAACAAGATATTAAGAACTGAAAATTGCACCCTTGAAATAAGACAGGCTATTTGGTAGTATGAATTGATTTAAAAATGAATACATCAGAGGGACATATTGAACAGTCCCGTAGTGTGGGGATAACGAAGGCAAAAACCTTAAACAGAGTAATAGCTAAAAGCATAGATTTTATAATTATAGGTGCTTTACTTGAGGCAATACCCAAAATAGGTTATTTTGCAGGGTTAGCCTATCTCTTGATAGGTGATGGATTATTTGAAGGTAGAAGCGTAGGCAAGCGGCTCATGGGGCTTAAAGTTATTCTTTATGAAACAGGAGAGTTCTGTACTCTCAGGGCGTCAGTAATGAGAAATTTTACTTTTGTTGTTGGATATATTTTAATGAGAATACCGTTAATAGGATTTATTTTTCCTCTGGCTGTTCTTTTTTTTGAAAGTATGATTTTAATAGGGAATGAAAAAGGAATGAGACTCGGAGATGAGATTGCAAAAACGCAGGTAGTAGAGGAAAACCCTGTAGAAGGGAGGAAATAGATGTTACAAAAGTTTCTTGGATGGTTTTCAAATGACCTTGCTGTAGACCTTGGAACTGCTAACACACTTGTGTACTTGAAAGACAAGGGGATTGTTTGTAATGAACCATCAGTTGTGGCTATTTACAGGGATACGGGCAAGGTTATAGCAGTTGGTACAGAGGCGCAGAGGATGCTTGGCAAGACGCCTGCAAACATAATTGCAATGAGACCATTAAAAGACGGTGTTATTGCAGATTTTGATAAGACAGGTGAGATGTTAAAATATTTTATAAGAAAGGTTCATAACAGGAAGAGCTTTATTTCGCCAAGGATTGTTATCGGTGTCCCTTCCGGTATAACACAGGTTGAGCAAAGGGCAGTAAAAGATGCAGCGCAGGCATCAGGTGCAAGGGAGATATATCTTATAGAGGAGCCAATGGCAGCTGCTATTGGTGTAGGTCTTCCCATCGGAGAACCTTCCGGTAATATGATAGTGGATGTTGGAGGAGGAACTACAGACGTTGCAGTTATTTCTCTTCACGGGGTTGTATATAGTAAGGCTGTAAGGGTTGGCGGCGACAAGATGGATGAGGCAATTGTAAATTATATTAAGAATAAAACCAAAATCCTTATTGGTGATAGAACTGCTGAACATATTAAGAGAGAGATAGGCTCTGCCTTTAAAGTCGGTGCAGGGGATAAAACGATGGAAGTAAAAGGCAGGGACCTTGTTTCAGGTATTCCAAAGACTGTTACGATATATGAAGACGAGATCAGGGAGGCAATAAACGAGCCCGTTATAGTGATTATAAATACAATAAAGGTTGCCCTTGAAAATACTCCTCCAGAACTTGCATCTGATATAGTGGATAAGGGTATTGTACTTGCAGGTGGGGGCGCCCTCTTAAGAGGATTGGACCTCCTTTTAAAGCATGAGACAGGACTACCTGTGATTGTTGCTGAAGACCCTCTCTGCGCCGTTGTTAATGGTGTTGGTAAGGTGCTGAATGATTTAGATATCCTTAGAAGGGTAGCGATTAATTAGAGTTTTTCTCTGTCACTCTATTGGTTATTTGCTCTGAAAATACCTTTAAACCGTCATTCCCACCCCGAAATGTCATTATATGTTTAAAAAAAGATTTTTTATATTTGTAGTTTTTATTCTCATAATTTTTGCACTGCTGACGTACCAGGGAACCCGTGGTGATCTTGGCACTTCGGTTTTTGCCTTTCTTAATTATCCAGTTAAAGTTCTTGAGCGGGGAACCTCCCTTGCTGTTAAAAGTCTTAAAAATTTCGCCAGAGATTATATTCCTATTTTTGGCAGAGGGGATGAAAACAGGAGAATTGTTGGACAGGAGAATGGTCAATGTTTGGAAGCTAAATATGAGAATGAAAGACTCAGGTCACTGCTCGGGTTGAAATCGCAGAGAACAGACTATATCACTACGGCTGAGGTCTTCGCAAGGGACCCGACCAACTGGTTTCAGATTCTATGGATAAATAAGGGAAGAGATGACGGTATTTCTAAAGATATGATTGCAGTTACATCTCTGGGTGTTGTTGGCAGGATTCACAGGGTTTTCAGCGACATGGCTAACATTGTCCTCATAACTGATGTAAACTCCTCAGTTGCTGTCAGGCTCCAGTCCTCAAGGATAGATGGAATACTTGAGGGGAGAGGTGATAACAGATGCTATTTAAAATATGTGCCACAGGAAGTAGATGTTATGATTGGAGATGGAGTTATAACCTCAGGACTTGACAGCATATACCCTGAAGGGTTTCAGATAGGGTATGTGGTAGATGTCGATAAAAGAATAGGTGATTTTTTTCAGGTGATTGAAGTTGTACCTGCTCAGGAACTTTATGCTGTAGAGGAGGTCGCCCTGCTTAAAAGATGAACCACAGAACACATTTATTCTATTTTTTTATAGCCTTATTTGCTCTGTCTGTTCAAACCACATTGCTTAAAGGGACAAAACCTGATTTTATACTCATTCTTGTGTATTTTTATTCACTCAGGTACGGTCAGATAAAAGGAATGGCATTCGGTGGATTGACAGGTTTGCTGCTCGACGTTACGAGTGGCTTTATCCTTGGACCAAATATGATCAGCAAGG